>Ga0209518_1000315_pt1 | contig 63601 bp, 55 predicted proteins | sample RifGroB1_FD_183993 | JGI IMG/M metagenome (GOLD analysis project Ga0209518, IMG submission 183993) | Groundwater microbial communities from Rifle, Colorado, USA - Groundwater B1 (SPAdes) (version 2) | ecosystem: Environmental > Aquatic > Deep subsurface > Groundwater | place: Rifle, Colorado... | reverse complement strand
ATGATTGCTTTTCATTTTTACTCACAATTACTCCTTCAATCTAAAAGTTACATTAATTGTGAGTCAACGATACTCTTTTTTACATTTTATACTACTCCTAAAGTTACTTTTTTTATGAGTCAATTCGTATATAAAAAAATATCTATACTTAACTTGACTAAATAACACTTTTTAGTATATAATAATACAAATATTTCTTCCGTAAAATTCTTTGACTAAATATTAAATCCAAATTTAGATTAATATGGGGAAAAAAATGCAAAATGAGATAAGTATCATTGGTTTTGGTAATTTTGGAAAGTTTATTTCAACATATTTATCATATTTCTTTAAAATATACGTTTATGATAATAATATAAGCGATTTTCATATAGATAATAATATTTTTTTTACAACTTTAGAAGAATGCGTTAAAAAAGATATAATAATTTTAGCAATTCCTGTCCAATTTATAGAAAACACACTATTAAAAATACAAAATATTATTAATAAGAATGCTTTAGTTATAGATGTTTGCTCTGTAAAAATAAAACCAATCGAATTAATGAAAAAATATTTACCAGAAACAATAGAAATTATTGGAACTCACCCGCTTTTTGGACCTCAAAGTGCAAAAAATGGAATAGAAGGTTTAAATATTGTTTTATCTGATGTTAGAGGAACTAAATTTGAATGCGTAAAATCATTCATAGAAAAAAATCTTAAATTAAATGTTTATATAAAAACACCAGAAGAACATGATAAAGAAATGGCAATGGTTCAGGCTTTAACACATTTTGTAGGTAGAGGTTTGACTCGTTTTGGTGTAAAAGATTCTATTTTAAAAACAAAATCCTTTGACTGCCTTTTGGGGGTTTACAATATTTTGCATTATGAAACTGACGAACTTTTTTATACAATTCAAAAAGAAAACCCTTTTGCCAAAGAAATAAGAAAAAAATTTCTTAATATCTTAATTGATATTGATAAAGATTTGGATAATATTTAAATAAACTATGGAAACAAGGGGTATCTACCCCTTGTTTCCATAAATTTATGAAGTTAGATATCGAATTTCTTAAAAATTATTTGAAAATCTTCTTTTTTAAATGGTTTTACAATATAATCATTCATTCCAACCTCAAAACATTTGTCAAATTCTTCTTTAAAAGCATTTGCCGTAACTGCTATTATTGGAATATTTATCCCCATTTCTCTTATCTTTTTTGTTGCTTCATAACCATTCATATTAGGCATCTGTAAATCCATAAATAAAATAATATAATATTTTTCTGTCACCATTTGAGAAGCAATCAATCCATCGTTAGCAATATCAACTTCATAACCCATTTTAGTTAATAAATGCTTTATTAATAGTTGATTTACATCATTATCCTCTGCGACAAGAACTTTTTTATTATTTTTTATATTAGATATAGATTCTTTAGTTTCTATTTTATCTATATCATTTTTTATATTATTATCATCTATATTATGCTCTTCCTGATTTTTCAAAAGCAAAGTAACTGATTCTAAAAATTCATCTTTCTTTATAGGTTTGAGAATATTCTTATCAAAAATTTTATTTAAGTTTATTTTTTCTATATCAATTATAGGCGAAGATAAAAAAAGTAATTTTATGTAGTTAAAATTTGGGTTATTTCTTATTTTTTTTGCAAAATTATATGGGCTATCAACTTTTTGGTTATCATTTATAATAATTAACGAAACTTTTTTATTTTGATCCGTAAACGAATTCAATGACTCAAAAGCGTCATTAAAATCATTAAAATTATTTACACAACATTCAGAAATAGATAAATAATGATTAATTGATTGTTTTAACTCTTCATTTTCAATTATTATGAAAATATTCTTATTTTCAAATTTACATACTTGTTTGGTAGATTCTTCTTCTATTTGAATTAAAATTTTTTCAAAAGTAATTGTAAACCAAAATGTAGAGCCAATTTCTTCTTCACTTTCAACTCCTATTTCACCGCCCATAAGCTCAACTATTTTTTTGGAAATAACAAGCCCAAGCCCAGTACCAGTATATTTTTTTAAACCAGGATTATCAAGTTGAGAAAACATTTTAAAAAGTTTATCTATATTTTCTTTAGAAATACCCATACCAGTATCTTTAACTTTAAAAAGGAGTTTTATAAATTGCTCTTTTTCTTCAACCAACTCAACAGTCACAACAATTTCACCTATATCCGTAAATTTGATGGCATTGTTGATTAAATTTATCAAAACTTGTCTAAGTCTTACAGGATCGCCCAAAAGGGTATCAGATATATTATTATCAATTTTAGAAATCAATTCTAGTCCTTTTTTATAAACTGTTATAGCATTTATATTTATAGAATTTTCTACAACTTTACATAAATTAAAAGCTGTATTTTCAATGTTAAATTTTCCAGATTCTATCTTAGAAAAATCTAAAATATCATTTATTATTGTCAATAATGTATTTGATGAAAGTTTAACAATTTCCGCATATCTTTTTTGTTCTTCCGTTAAATTCATATCAAGAAGTAAATCTGTAATGCCAATTATTCCATTTAGCGGAGTCCTTATTTCATGAGATATATTTGCCAAAAAAACACTTTTTGATTTATTCGCAATTTCTGCTTGCTCTTTTGCTTTTTTATATTCTTCCTCTGTTCTTTTTCTTTCTGATATTTCTTTCAATAGTGTTATGTTTATATGCTCTAATTCACTAGTTCTTTCTTGTATCTTCATTTCGAGATATTCATTTCCTTTTTTTAAATTATCTCCGGCATTCTTCATTTCTGTAATATCATGAGAAAATACTACACTGTGAGTTACTTTTCCTTCATTATCAAAATAAGGATAAAAAATAACTTCCATATACCTAAATCCAATCTTACCAAAATAGAATGAATCATTAAATCTTACTTCTTTTCCCTTAAAACATTCATTTAATGATGGATAAATATAATCTTCAAAAACTGTTTTACCCCAAATATCGCTTACAGATTTTCCTACTATTTCATTTATATTTTTGCCAATAGCCTCACAATACGCTTTATTAACCGCTTCATATACAAAACTTTTATTTATCAAAGTCATAAAATCTTTTGAAGTATTTGCCAGAAATTCATATTTTTTTAACATATCCTCATAAGATTTTCTTTCAGAAATTTCTTTTTCAATTAGTTTTTGTTCTGTAATATCTTTGCCAATAATAAGATAACAAATAAAATCATCAAATTTATCTTTTATTTCAAAAACTGATATTTTTACAGGAATCAGTTTCTTATCTTTTTTTATAAAAAATAATTCTAAATCATTGAGTTGTGTATAATTTTCGATTAAAGTAAAATTTATTTTTTCTTCATATTTTACCAATAAAAGATTAAAATTTTCATTTAATAAATCATCTTTTGTATAACCTAAAACATCTTCTAAATATAGGTTTGTTTCTATTATTTTACCATCACTAGTTATAAGTATTACAAAGTCATTAATCTTTGAAATTACATCTTTTTCTATAATTTGTATAGAAAAAACCATAAAATCATATTTAATTATAGAATACAAGATGCATGATACCCAAAATAAAAAAATAAGGTGAAAAAATGTAGCAAATTTATCAATACCAAATATAGGTAAAACAATATCAAGTAAAATAGCAAAAAAAGAACTAAAAATAAGACCAAATAAAATTACTTTAATTTGTTTTTTCTCTTTATTAATTTTACTATTTATTTTCACTTTTGTAGCAAAAATCATCCCAAAAATAGGATAAGAAGCATAAAAAATTAAAAATATCCAAAATAACATAGAATTACGAGGAATTTTAGTATAAGAAATAAAATAATCATAGATATTCGTAAAAAAATTTAGTAATGTAAAAATTATTGGCAGAATCAATATTAAAAAGATAAATAATTTATTTTTAAATAAATAATCCTTATTTGCTAAGGCAAGATGAAATAATAATGAAAAAAAAGGAGAAAATGTAAGAAAAACAAAGCTTAATTTATGAATTACTAATCGAAGTAAACTATCTTCAAAAAATAAGCCAATTGACTTAAAAATAGCAGAAAAACCTAAAAATAAACAAAGTAAAAAGAAAAATTTATTTGTATTTGAATTTTTATTTTTAAAAAAAGCATAAAAACCAACGTAAAAATACAAGAAATATATTAAAAATAAAATAAAATTTACATTCTTATAAATCATAGAAATTTCCACAAAATTAGTAGTACACTCAAACACTTCTAAAAACTCAATTATAACAATGTTCTTAAGTCCATTTTTATTAAGAATTAGAAAAATAATCCATTTACCATTTAAAATTCGTTGAGTATAAATTAAATCTTTAACAACTATTCTTTAAATAAATTTTTTCTTATTTTTTTGATATTAGCAATCATTTCATTTGTTTTTTTAGAAAGAATATCCATAAAATCAAGACATTTTACTGTCCCTTCATCATCGAAATAAAAATTACCATCATCATTAATTAATACATTCAAATCCATAAAAATTAACAAAAAATCTCTTATAACTTTATTACAATCAGAATTTAGGTATTCTTTTAAATCTAGTTTATCAATAATATCTAAAGCCTCTTCCCAATCTTTTTGAGTAGCTTCTTGAAATTGAATTATAGAAGTAAAAGGAACATCATTAAAATATTTTGAAATTTTTGGCAATGCTAAAAAAAGTATAACTGCAAAAAATAATTCTGGCTGAATCCTCTGTTTTTTTATTTTTTGTTCACCAACATATTTTCTAAATAGAGACAAAAAAAATCCATCAAGCCAAAGATTCATATAATGAAAATAATCTTCTTTTAAATATTTTGAAAGCTCTTTAAATATCAAAAAATTATCAACAAATATATCTTGAAAAATATCAATAAATTCGCGTTTATACCCATTAAACTTTTTTTTCGTAGAGAGTATATAGTTTTTTAGATGAAAATGTATTTGATGAAAAGTGATATACGAGTAGAATATTTTAGAAAAATCATCACCATCTTTTACATTTGCATAAATTAGTTTTGATTGAGGTACAAGTTGTTCTCTTATGTTTTCTTTTAAAACATATTTTTTTAAAACGAAATCTTTTTGTATTTCTTTCCATATAGGATCAAGAGGATCGTCGTTATCAATTTTATTTTTATTTTGTATTTCTTCCATATAGATCATTATAAAATATTATTTAAATAAAATCAAAAAAAAATTAAATTAAATGACAAAATTATTTTTTTTTGATAGAATTTATAACACGAATCAGCACAGATTATGATTTTTTGTATAAAAAATCTAATTTGTGTCAATCTATTTAATCTGTGCGAATCTGTGTTATAAGGAGATAAAAAAATTATGATAAGAAAAACTATTTTTATTTTTTTCTTAGTTTTATGTTTGAATTTAGCTTATTCTATAGAAATAAAAGGGGTGGGCTATGGTAAAGATGAGATTGAAGCAAAACTTTTTGCTTTAAACGACCTTTCTTCACAAATAGAAGTTGAGGTATCAAGTCAATTTTCTCAAATAATGACGGAGTTTTCAAAAACTGGTAATTCTTCAAGTCAAGAATTTACAGAGTCAATTGTTAAAACTAAATCAGAATTACCAATTATCGGTGTTAAATACAATGTTTTAAAAATTAATGATAAGAATTTTAAATATAAAACAGAGTCAATATTAGACTCCAAAACTTCGCTAAATTCTTATGAAGCAAAACTTTCTTCATTAAAAGAAGAAATTCAAAAATTAAATAACATTCTAAACCAAAAACAAACAAGTGCCGAAAAAATTGAAACACTAAATTTACTATTTTCTAAAATTTATTCTTTTAATAAGTATAAAATTGTAACAATTTTTCTTGGTAGTACAAATATTCCAAAATTGGACACATCAGATGGAGAAATAAAATCTAAAATTTTAGAGTTAGAAAATGCAATAGATACAATCGATATGGGTGCAAAAAAACTTACTGCTGGGATTGATAAAACAAATGTCTATATTTTTCCTCCTTCTGCAAAACAGGCAAGTGGAATAACACAATTTGGAAGTGCAATAAAAGATTATGTTTCAAAATATATAAAAACAACAGACAATGTTTATTATGCAGACTTTTTTCTAAAAGGTAATTATAATATATTAAAAGACCATATAGAAGTAATTTACAATTTGACAGATAAAGATAACAATGTATTAATGACAAAAATAGTCAAATTTTTACCAAAAAGCTACCAAAATTACGAATATGAGCCTAAATCGCCTGATTTTGATACATTATTGACCGATGGGTATGTTGTGTCTAATGATTTTAAGATAGAAATAAGCACAAATAAAGGAAAAAGTAATTTACTTTTTAAACAAGGTGAAGAGGTAGAAATTTTTGTTAAAATTAATCGTCCTGGTTTTTTTTATATAGTAGGGCATGTTGTTAAAGATACTGATAAATATTCTTACCTACTTGAGATAGGCTCTGGTGCAGATAATTTAAAAAGAAATTTTATTAGATATGTGAATGCTGATGATACAAACAAATGGCTAAGTCTTGGTCAATTTAGTGTAGAACCTCCTTTTGGTATAGAAAGCCTTCAAGTAATTGCAGCAAAAGACGATTTGATTGACAAAATACCTTCTTTTACTTACGATAATGACATGGGTTACTATGTCGTATCAAAAAACCCAAAAGAAGCAGTAACTAAAACTCGAGCTTTAAAACCTATAAAAAACAATGAAGTTATAAGTAGCGAAGCTGTTCTTTTAATGACTACTTTTGATAAATAACGCTTTTAGGGAAACAATGAGTAGCTTACCCATTGTTTCCTTAATCTTTTAGGTATTAAATATGGCTCAAAATTCAAAATTTATAACAATAATTGCTCAAAATTTATCAGAGGCACTCGAAAAAGCTGCTAACCATTTCAAAAAGAATAAAAATGACTTAAATTACGAAATTATAGAGCAAAATGATAAAATAAAGATTAAAGTTTATTTAGATACAAGTAAAAATTTTAATAAGCTTACAGATGATTTTGATAATGCTCATGGCTATTTTAAGATAAAATATAAAGATGGTTTTGCAAATTTAATCGTTTTTCCTCCAAAAGGTAACGGAATACCTGTTTACCCAGAAGAAATTATCAACAGAATGAAAATATTAAACATTCCAAAGGTAAGCTATGAAAAAATTAGTGAGATAGTAAAAAAAGCGTCTGCAAAACCAGAAATTTTGGTGGAATGGGCAGAGGGTGCTAATTATAGAGCTGTAATTGATGTAAAAATATCAGATGATAAGATGTCAGCCTTTGTAAATATCCAAAAACCAAAAAAAGAAGGAAGCGAACTAACAAAAAATGATATTTTACAAGAATTAGAGTTATCCAACATAAAATATGGTATAAACGAGAAAATTATAGACGAAATAATAGAAAAAAACCTTTTTGAGATGGATATAAAAGTAGCAGAAGGATTAATTCCAATTGACGAAAAAAAATCTATAATTAAATTTAACTTTGATACAAATCCAGGTAAACCATTTTTAATAGATGAATATGGAAGAATTAATTTAAAAGAATTAAATTTTATTCAAAACAAAGCAAAAGAAGATGTTTTAGCCGAAATTATGCCTCCAATCGATGGTAGAGAAGGAATTAACCTTTTTGGAGAAACTATTCCATACAAAAAAATAGAAAATCAAAATATAAAGATAGGACAAAATACTGTTTTATCAGAAGATAGTCTAAAAATAATATCACTAATTGACGGAAATGTATATCTAAAAAATAATACTATTAGCGTAGAACCTCACTTAACTTTAAAAAATGTTGATTATGAGACTGGGAATATTGATTTTAATGGAAGTATTACGATTGAAGGGACAATCCTTGACGGGTTTACAGTGAAAGCAACTGGTATTATTCAAATTAATCAAAGTGTCGGAAGAGTTATTATCGAATCAGAAAAGGATGTTATATTAAAAGCTGGCATCAATGGTAACACAGAAGGCAAAATAATTTGTAAAGGTGATGTTTATGCGAGGTTTATAGAAGGTGCAAATATTACCTGTGAAGGAAATATTTTTGCAGAAGAAGCGATTATGAACTCAAACTTAAAAGTAAACAAAAATGTAATATTGGTTGGAAAAAGAGCAGAAATTATCGGAGGCGAGAGTATTATTGGTCGAAGCCTAAGATGCAAAAAACTTGGTAATATATCTGGAATAAAAACTAAAATCTCAGTTGGCATTGAACCAGAAAAACTTGAGATTATAGAAGAATTAAAAGATTCTATATTAAAATATAAAGATAAAATGACAGAAATTAGTAATAATATCCAAAAACTTGAAAAAACAAAAAAATTAAACCCTATTCTTACAGAAAAGATAGAAATGGCGATTTATAAACTCCAAAGTCAGAATATTAGAATAAAAGACGAATTAATGACAATGGAAAAAGAATTTAAAGAATCTCTTTATTTTTTGATACCTTCAAAAGATAGTATAGTTTTGGTTGAACAAATTGCTTATCCTGAGGTCAATATTTCTTTTGGTAAAGAAGAATATAAAATTAATAATGAAATAACTAAAATTATACTAAAAATTGTAAACAATAAAATAAAAGAATCAGGGTTTAATTACAATGAAATACCACAATATAACACAGATTAGTACGGATCAATATAGAGGGCACAGATTACGCTGGTTGATATAAAAATAACGCATTTTCTCTGTGTTTATTAATATTTTATTTATTACGGAGAATAGTTTTGATAATACAAAATAATCTTAATTTTTTATCTAAAAATATAATAAAACAATTAAATAAAATAGAAAAAAATAAATTAGACTTTAAATTAGACTTTAAAATCTCAAAAGACAACTTATTTGTACCTATTTTTAATAACATTTCTTTGCATTCTACTTATTTCCCATTAAAAGACGGAGATAAAGTTACTTTTAGTAATGAAAAAGATACTATTTGTATAGCAATTGGATTTGGGGCTGGGTATCATCTTGTAAATTACTGTAAAAGTGGCAAAAAGATAATTGTAATACCAGAAGACTTGAATTTATTATATTTAATATTAGAAAAGATAGATTTGTCATTTTTTTTTAATAATAACCTTAAAATCATATTGAAAGAAGATATATTAGAATATTTTGACTTTTTTGAATATAAAAACTATTTTTTATTAATCCATCCTATTTCACAAAATATTTTTAAAGAAGAAATTTTAGACACAATTAAATACTTAAAAGAAAATCTAAATCCAATTTTACTCGATATAAATACACAAAAAAAATTTGGCAAAATTTGGCAAAAAAATATTCTCAAAAACATTTTATATCTTTTTGAGAATAATTTTGATTTTAGTCCACTTTTTATAGAAAAACCTTTATTAATTATAGGTGCAGGTCCTTCTTTAGATGAAAATCTAACTCAAATTAAAAAATATAGGCAATTTTTTCATATAGCAAGTGCAGATACTGCTTTTCAGATTTTAATTAAACATAAGATTATTCCAGACTCTGTTTTTACTTTTGATGCACAAAATTATTCTCACCTACATTTTGTTGGAAATAATTATACTTTTAGATTATTTTCTGATTTTTGTTCACCAGTTAGATTGAAACAAATTAAGCAAACAATGTTATTTTCAAACCATCCTTTTATCAATTTTTTTAAATCAATTAATTTTAATCCAGTGTTTCTTCCATCAGACTCAAGAAATATAGGAGGAAGTATAATTGACTTTTTTAAAATTTATTTTGATGAAGTTCCAATTTTAACATCTGGTATAGATTTTGCTTACTTTAAAAATAAAAATTATTCTAATGGTTCTTACATTTCTTTATATAAAAATATAAACTCAAATTATTTTAATACAGAAGAACAAATTGATGCTAATTTATTTTATAAAAACAACACTATCAAAAAAATTGACTCATGGTCTGCTAGTTCTTTACTAAATGAGTATTCTAACTCTGTAAATGATGAAGTTTTTACTATATCAACTTCTCCTTTTGTTAATTTTAAAAAAGTAGATTCGATAGAGCAATTTTTAAAAAATATTCCACAAATAAAACCAAAAAAACTTGATTTCTGTAAACCACAAATTACAAAAAATGACTTTGTAGAGGCTATAACAAACTACATAAAAAAAGATAATTCTTTACTACTACCTTATTTTTTATCCTGTGGAAAGAAACTTGATGAGATTGAAATAAACAATATTATAGAAAAAATTAGAATATTGTTTAAATAAAAAAAAGCAATTACTTTAAACAATTAAAGCAATTGCCTTTATCAGTCCGTAAGGGGATCGAACCCTTGTTTGATGACTGAGAATCACCCGTCCTAACCACTAGACGAACAGACCATCATTAAGTTAAATATATAAAAATAAATTTTTCTTGTCAATATTATTTTTTTAATTTATAACAATATTATCATTGATTGCTATATAATTCGTGATAATCTGAAACAATTTGTGCTAATCTGTGTTATGGATAAAATAAAAAAAGATATTTCCAAATGGATAAAAACCATTCTTGAATTGTGGAGAGATGGCAAAAAAAATATTAAATTCCCTGAAGATAAACTTACTAATGATGAGCTAAATATAATTTCTAATTATGTAAAACAAATATCGGCTGGTCTAACAGAAAAACGAGAACTCGTTGGAACAAAGTATTTGAATAACAAAAATTTTTTGTATGGATATTTACTTTTTTATTGGATTATTTCTTACATGCAATTAAGATTTATATTACTTGATGTTGATGTAAATAAAAAAAGTGCTATTGATTTTGGTTGTGGACCAGGACCTCTCAGTTTTGCATTAGCTGATATTGGGGTAAGAAATATTTTTTCACTTGATAATAGTAACAATGCTTTAGATTTTGTTTCAAAACTTTCTTCTTTTACCAATCAAAAGATTTTTACAAAACTTTGGGATGGGCAAAATGATATGGATATTCCATCTGGTAAATTTGACGTCGTCACTTTTGGTCATATTATAAACGAACTTTGGAAAAATGATCCTGATAAAATAGCAAAAAGAGTCAATTTAGTCGAAAAAATAGGAAATATTCTAAATAAAGACGGTATTATTATAATTATTGAGCCAGCATTGCATAATACTACAAAAGACTTGATTTTACTTAGAAATCAATTAGTAGAAAAAGGTTTTTATATTCTAACTCCTTGTATAAATAAAAATTACTGTAACATTGTTGATAAAGAAACTCTATCCTGTCATACTGATTTTAACTGGACACCTCCAAAAATAGTAGAACAAATTGCAAATAAAATTAATCTAAAAAAAGATATGTTAAAAATGTCATTCCTTGTAATAAAAAAAGAAACAGCGGAAGCAGAGGATATTTTTAGAATCATATCTGATCCTATGTTATCAAAAAGTGGTAAAATTAGATTTTTTATCTGTGGCAAAAATGGGAAGTTTACTTTAAAGTCAGACAAAGATTTTTCTCACTACGAAGACTTTCTTTCACTAAAAAGGGGGGATCTAATCCAAATTAAAGACTGTGATTTTGCAGAAAATACTTTTACATTAAAATTTCAGAGTTTACTCAATATAATTAAAAAAAACGAAATTAATTGATAAAAATCAGAAGAATACAATGAGTAACTACCCATTGTTTCCAGAATAATCTTTTCTACTCAAAAAACTTAACGAATCTCCTCGTTCAAATGAAAGTTTTTTACCAACAGTCCCTACCCTTCCAGAAAGACAGCCTATGCACTCAAAACCAGTTTCATCAAGACAAATTTTATTTGGATAAAGTAAATAATCTTTTTTATAAGTCGTTGGAGTAATATTTGGCATCAAAACATTCGCCCCTGCCTCAAGCATTTTTTCTCTACCTATTGGGGACAGAGTGCCAGCCGCAGTTGTTGCAGGAATATTTGCATCTGGTAGTAGCATTCTTAATAAAGCAGTCATTCTTATAGTAAGCTCGATAGACTCCTGTATCGAATCTTTTAGCGGTGTTTCAGGATGTGGGATAAAAGGACCTATGCCAATCATATCAAGCCCCAAATCATAGCAAAGTAAAGCATTATTTATCCTAATTTGCTCTGTCTCATTAGGTAGCCCAACCATAAAACCAGACCCAACCTCAAAGCCAAGTTCTTTCAAATCATTTAGGGCTTGCAATCTTCTTTTTAGACTTATGCCATTTCTCAAATAAGAATGCAGTTTTTCATCTGATGTTTCAAAACGAATTAAATATCTATCACAACCAGCATCTTTAATTTCTTGATATTGTTTTTTTGTTTTTATCCCACAACTTAAAGTTAATGCAACCTCGTTATTTGTGATTTTTTTAATTTCTTCTATTATATAGCATAATTTTTTGTTAGTAAAATAATCATCTTCACCACTTTGCAATACGAATGTTTTTAGATTTTTATCATAACCAAGTTTTACTGTATCAATTATCTCTTTTTCTGTAAGTCTATAACGATGAACATTGGCATTAGCATTTCTTATTCCACAATAAAGACAATCCTTATCGCAATAATTAGAAAATTCAATTAATCCTCGCAAAAAAACTTTATTATCATATTTAACCGAACAAATTTCTTTTGCTTTGCCAATTAACTCTTCTGTTGTAGAATGTTTATAAAAATCTATAATTTCTTCTTTTGTCAAGTTTTATTCCTTAAAAAATAAATATCTCTGGAAACAAGGGGTAGCTACCCATTGTTTCCTTATCTATCCTACTTAAAAATAAATATCTCTTTCGCCACCAGTTATTTCATCTAATGCAGTAATCATTTTTTGTTTTAAATCTGGGTTTTGAACATTAGATACAAGTTTATCTATCAATTTTAAACCTTTACTTTTTGTCTCTGGTTTTGCATAATCAACAAGGTATTCTTTAAAAGTAAAAAGAGCATTTGGCATACAAAACTCTTTGATTAATCCAGGTTTTGCCAAGTCCATAAAATCCTGCCCTACCCTACCCTTTCGATAACAGCCTGTACAAAAAGAAGGAATATATTCGTAATCTATTAGACTTGATATAACTTCATCCAAATTTCTATGATCGCCCAAAGAAAATTGACTACCACTATTACCTTTTGCATAGCCACCGGGATTTGTACGAGACCCTGCAGAAATTTGGCTTATTCCAAAATTAAATAACTCTGTCCTTAATTGTTCACTTTCTCTTGTACTCAAAATTATTCCAGTATAAGGAAGAGCAATCCTTAATATAGCAACAAGTTTTTTGAAATCAAAGTCAGATACAGGGTGTGGAATATTAGCAGAAAGAGGAGCATTGTCAGCAGGTTCAATTCGTGGAACGCTTACTGTGTGAGGACCGCAGCCAAAGACTTCTTCAAGATGTTTAGAATGTTCTATCATCGCCAAAACTTCAAACCTATAATCAGCAAGCCCAAATAAAGCACCAATTCCAACATCATCAACTCCACCATCCATAGCCCTATCCATTACGCTAAGTCTCCATTCATAATCAGATTTTGGACCACAACCAGGATGATATTCTTTATATAAAACAGGATCATAAGTTTCTTGAAAACAAGCGTAAGTTCCAATTTTTGATTGTTTGAGTTTACTAAATTCTTGGGTAGTCAAAGGTGCTATTTCTACATTGATTCTTCTAATATAACTTTTACCGTCTTTAGCAGAATAAGCAGTTCTTATAGCATCCAAAAAATATTCAAATGTGTTTTCGTCTGACTCGCCGCAAAGCATAAGTAATCTTTTGTGTCCTTCTTTTAAAAGCGAAGTAACTTCATTTTCTATTTCTTTTAAAGAAAGAATTACTCTATCCAAATTTAAATTATCTTTTCTAAAACCGCAATACAAACAATTATTTGAGCATTTATTACCAATATAAAGAGGTGCAAATAAAACCAATCGCCTACCATAAATTTCATTTTTGACAGCACCAGCAGTTTTTAAAAGCCTTTCTTCTTGAGATTGCTTATCGATTCTTAATAGAGTTGCGACATCATTTAACTCAAGCCCTTTAAGTTTTAATGCCTTGTTTAGAATGTCATCAACTTCAATATCTGTTGGGGATTTTCCTTCGATTAAGTTGTAGAGTTTGTCTCTGTCGATGAAATTTTTTTCTTTAGATTCTGGTTTTATCAATTGATTCATATTCATTCTCCTTAAATTTAGTAAGAACAGATTTTACCAAAACACCATTAACTTTTCCAATTTTACCAGTTAAAGCTCCAATTTCATCTGTCGTACCTTCAACAATAAGAGAAATGATATGAATCCCTTTATCACGAAGAGGAATTCCTTGTCTACCAATGATTATTTCATTATAAGCAGAAAAAATAGAATTTACTTCTTGAATAGATTGTCTATCTTGAATAATTAAGGCAATAACGCCGACTCTCTTTTCCATTAGAAAAACCCTCTGGATCAGTATGAAATTGAATCCTTGAAAAAGATATAACACAGATTAATCAGATTGTCACGGATTAACACAGATTAAAATTGCAAAATTACTTGATATTAAAGTAATTAGATTTTACAATTATGACAAATCTAAAACATTTGGGTATAAAATCTGTTTCTCAGATGTCTTAATAGTATAGACTTTTTTTATAAAAGTCAACAAATTTATTAAAAAATTAGTAAAAGATAAAAAATTTAAGCTAGTATTGACAATTTAAAGAATTAAACTATAATTACAAAATAGAAATAATGAGTATCAACTACTTTGTTTCCATAGAAAAAAGCTTTCTGACCAAAAATCCGTGTAATCGGCTATAATCTCTGTTAATCAGTTTTATGAGGTTGTTATGAAAAAAATCTGTCTATTTATATTATTATTTGTTTCTTTAAATGTTTTTTCACAAGATAATAGTGATATTAAAACTTATGTTGGTGTTTATCTTTCTGATGTGTCTGGTTTTGAAATTAGCGAAGGTAGATTTAATGCTGACCTTATTATTTGGTTTAAATGGTTTGGCAGTGAGATTATACCTCCTTTTACATTTGCTAATGGTGAAATTACAAATCAAGAAGAATTATCTAAAGAAAAAGACGGTAAATGGCATACTGTAAAATATCATATTCAAGGGACATTTAGAGGAACATTTCCTTTGCAAAAATTTCCTTTTGATAAACAACAATTTAAAATACAGATAGATATTCCAGAAGAATATGGTAAAATTGTGCCAGACCTTGCAGGCAGTGGAATGGCTGATAAATTTTCGATTACAGGTTGGGAATATCAACCATATTTTAAATCAGAAATTAATAAAATTACATATTATTCGGATTTTGGCTCTTTAGAAAATGAAGGGATTCCTTTTTCTGCAAGCTCTGTAAATTTTCTTTTAGACATAAATAGACCCATTCTTCCATATATTATAAAATTTATTCTTCCTTTATTGATTGTTTTATTGATGTCTTTAGTTGCATACTTTATTTCTCCAGAAGAAGTTGAGGCAAATCTTGGAATTGGTGTAACTGCATTACTTACCTGTGTTGCATTGCATTTTTCTTTGGCAGATAGTTTACCAAATGTATCATATTTAGTTACAATAGATAAAATATTTATAGTCTCCTATCTACTTATACTGTTTAATGTTGTTGAGTCTGTTGTTTCTTTTAGGATAAGTAAAGATAATCTCAAATTATCTGATAAAATTGAGAATATATCATGGAAAATGACTTTAGTAACAATGACTTTTGGATTTATTTTAATTATAGGAATTGATATGATTTCATTTGAAAATAATTCAAAAAATGTTAAAACAAATTATATATCTATGAAATCAACAAAAGATGAAGTTATATTGGATACAGCTGCATTAAAAACTCTAAATTCTAATAATATTCTAAAAGGGCTTATTTATAGAGGTTTGTATTATGAAGTGTCTGGCGATGTAAAAACACCATTTTTAATTGAAAAAATTCCAGCCCTTACAAATGAACTTGTTAGATTTTTGAAAGATGGAACTGTTGCAGTAAGATGGAAACTCAAAACTGGTTTAAAATGGGGAGACGGTTCAAAAATAACAAGTGAAGATTTAATATTTAGTATCAATACAGAAGAAAATGATAATAGACTTAAAGTTGAGAAAATTGATAATTATACAGTAGATATTTACTTTAAAAAGCGAAATTACGCTATAATAGATAAATTTATCGTTTATCCAAAAAAATATTTTGAGGCTATTTTTAAAGAAAAAGGGATGGATGGTTTAGAGAATTTACTATTTAATAATCCGCCTCCAATGGATGGTCCATACATATTAAAAAAATTTGAGTCTGAAAAAATAGCAATATTTGAGATAAATCCTTATTTTGCTGGTAAAAAGCCAGATATAAAGCGAATCATATATAAAGTTTCTGATAAAAAATTACCTGAAACAATAAAAAATAAAAACTGCGACATTGGCTTAAATCTTGGGGTAGAATCTTTTGAAAAAATAAAACAAATCGATTTTATTTCTATAAAAACTGATAAAAATAATAGCCTTTATCTATTACAACCAGATACAAGCATTGAACCTTTTAATAATCTATTATTTAGAAAAGCCTTAACATACGCTATAAATAGAGATAAAGTTAGAGAACTTTTATTTGGTGATGCAGGAGAAATTGCTTACAATTATCGATCTATGTATGAAAAAGATTACAATAATTCTAATATTAAGCATGAATATTCTTTACAAAAAGCAAAAGAATTACTTTTTCAATCTGGGGTAAATAAGCCTTTTAAAATTATAATATCAAAAGCAGTTTCAAAATCTCCAGAAATGAAAGTTGTTGAATCTATTTATAACGATCTAATTGCTTCTGGTTTTAAGACTGAAATTTTTATACACGATGCCTCAAGTGCAAAATTATTCCAAGAAGGAAATCATGGGGGGTTACTATATACAAATAGAGCAACTAATTTTGACAAAGTTACATATTTTTGGACAAAACCACTTATAACAAATGAAGTAAAAAACCTAAAAAATAAATTTGATAATACCATGTTTGATGAAAGAAGGCTTGCTGTTTCTATGCAACTTCAAGAAATATGGGGAGAAACAGTTCCTTTGATACCACTTTCTTTTGGTGTTTATAGAACTTGCTATGTTTCAAATTTTCAAAATTGGAGCCCTAAAGCAGTGTCAGATAACCTATTTTGGAATGTAGAATATTGGTATTTTAAATAATATTTTGTTATTGATTTTACCTCGAAAAACACAAAGATTTAGTTAAAACAAATTGTTTTACATATATTTATTTGTAAAAATTTGTGTTTTATTTGTGATTCATTGATTTCTAATATTTAAAAAAACTAAGGATTATAACTATGGAGTCTTACAATATCAATGAAATGTTAATTAAATTCCTACCTGTATTAATTTTAACATTCTTTGGAATTCTTGTTTTAGTTTTTATAACAGGTGGAATTGTTTACATTTATCATGATATAAAGAAAAAAGAGATTCCTCTAAAACTTATTGGGACTGGTTTAATCACTGGTTCAATTTGTTTGTGCCTTATTTTCTTTTTGGCAGGGATTGCTCTTTTGGGCAGTTTTTATGATAAAATAAACCTTTATAATAATGGCATAAAGTCCGAAGGCGTTATTAAAAGTTTCATTCTTGTTGAGAAAAAAAGGTCTGGCTCTTTGATGGGTTTTGATACTTATTATCAACCTGTTGTAAATTATAAAATTGATAACGAAGAAATTAGTTTTGAGAATTTTAAATCTTATTGGATTAATACTTATTACGTTGGCGATACGGTCAAAATAATTTACGATAAAAATAATCCAACTCATGCGATGATTGACGATAAAGAACTTCAAGAACTCATGAAAAACAATCTTTTATTTGGATTAGTGATTGTATTTGGCTGTTTTGCACCAATAATTTTTGCAATAGTACGAATTTATATGATAAAGAATAAAAGAATAAGGAATATAGCTAAAAATTCTTGATTTTTAAGTATTTTAGACAAAGGGAGTGTATAAATATGAATAATTTCTCAAATAATGAAAAAGAAAAATTATTTTCTACAACTATGATTGTAATAATAAGTTTTACTTTAGCTAAATTATTATTACATATTGTAACTATCCAAAACTATGGAATTTTTAGAGACGAATTTTATTATTTAGCTTGTGCAGATTATGTTGATTTTGGTTATGTTGATCACCCTCCTTTATCAATATGGATTTTGTCATTAATTAAATCAATTTTTGGTGACTCCATTTTTGCATTAAGAATATTCCCTGCCATCATAGGCTCTCTGACTGTTTTTATCAGTGGAATTATTGCCAAAGAACTTGGTGGTAAAATATTTTCTATAATTATTTCAATGATAGCAGTAATCATTTCTCCTCTATATTTAGCATTACATCATTATTATTCTATGAATAGTATTGATATTCTAATATGGACAGTGTCTTTTTTTCTACTTATTAAAATAATTAAAACAGAAAAGCCTAAATATTGGATTCTACTTGGTTTTTGCATTGGTTTAGGTATATTAAATAAATTAAGTCCCATATTTTTATGTTTTGGGCTTTTTATTGGTTTAATATTTACTAATAATAGAAAATTCTTTTTTACAAAATGGCTATGGATTTGTCTTGGGATTGCACTTTTATTTTTTATTCCTTATTTGATATGGAATGTAACTCACAATTTTGCAAGTCTCGAATTTATGAAAAACGCAAGCTTATACAAAAATTACAAATCAAGCCCTTTGGAATACATTTTAGGACAAATAATAAATATGAATCCAGTCACTTTTCCTTTATGGATTTTTGGCATTATATTTTTTCTTATTTCAAAAAATAATTCATCTTTAAGAATATTTGGAATAACTTATCTAACAATTTTGGTTGTTTTTATTCTAACAAGTGGAAAAACATATTATCTTTCTCCTATTTATACCATTTTATTTGCAGGTGGAGCAATTTTTATTGAGAATATTTTTATCAAGTTCCAAAAAATTAAAATTGCAATATTGGGTGTTTTAATGGCTTTGGGATTATTAGTAATTCCATTTGGGTTACCAATATTACCAGTTGATACTTTTATAAATTATTCAAAAAAGACTGGATTTATTCCACCAAAAGAAGAAAAAAACAAACAGAATGCAATACTTCCTTCTCATTTTCAAGATATGTTTGGTTGGGAAGAAATGACATTGGAAGTTGTCAAAGTTTATAATACTTTGTCATCAGATGAAAAGGCAAATTGTATTATATATGGAGAAAATTATGGAGAAGCAGGGGCTATAAAGTATTTTGGTAAAAAATATAATATTTGCGAAGTTGTTAGCGGGCATAATAATTTTTATTATTGGTTTCCAGAGAATAAAAAAGTTGATGTTGTCATTGCAATAGTAAAATCTCAAAAAAAAGAATCTTTTGAAAGCGTTTTTGAAGAAGTTACAGAAGTTTCTAAATATACAACTAATTATTATTCATCTATGGAAAATAATCTTTCAATATACCTATGTAAAAAACCAAAATATTCTATGAAAGAACTAAAAGAAAAAATAAAAAAATTTATTTAAAGACTATACTTTTCTAAATTTTAATTACGATTTTCTCCCTTGCATGACCTTCACTCAAATATCTTACTGCGTCTTGAGTTTCTTCGAGTGAAATAATTTTTTCATCTTCAGAAAACATTACTTTATTTTTCATTGTTATATACTGAAATGTTTTAGGTTTCTCAGTAATTACAAAATCTAATTACTTTAATGTAAAGTAATTATACGATTTTAATCTGTGTTATAAATACAACACAATGCATTATGATTAAAACCTTTAACTATAAACCATATTGCCAGAACGAATTCTAGAACAATAAGTGGAAGATTAAAGATTATATATATAGTAGTAATTATATCTATAAATTTAAACATTACAAGTATGCTTGCAATCATAGTAAATATAGTGCCTAAAAGTCCCCAAACTGATAACCATCTAGGAATAAGTTTTTTTTGATATAAAAGAAAATAAAACATTAAGCTACCAACCCCTAAAGTTAGTATCATTATAACATGATTTACAAAATCACGACCTGTTCTTATTAAATTACCTATAACATGAAAATATGATGAAGCCATAACCGCATCTTTTAAAAATTCCCTGCTTAAAAACAATAACAATATTAAGCTGATTAAACCAATAATATTTAAAATAGCAGCAATAATCCTAAAAATTAGAAATCCAAGAGATAACCTTTCGTTAAATTTATTTAATATCGGATATAGTGTTATTGCAAAACCAACATATGCTATCGACATTATAAACTGAAATAATGCACCAAATAGTACTTGATTTGTATTTGCAGAAATTTGAGATAGATAATCTTTGGCATCAACAGCAGGAACAATACTTAGTAATCCCGAAAAAAAACCGATAAAATATAGAATCCCTGCAAATATTGTTGTTTTTCTTTTGGTATCCATTAAAAACCTCCTTATTTTTTGTCTTTATATACTAAAAGCTTCTAAAAGGTAACTAAATTGTAGAAATTAATAATACATACAATTTGTTTTAAATTAACCAATTATAATACACCTCATTTAAGGTACATAATCTTTTGCAACCTGTATTGAAACATTTCCTCTTTTATGCCCAGTATCAACATATCTATGAGCTTCAACAATTTCATCCAAAGAATATATTTTGTCTATGATTGGTTTTAGTTTATTTTGTTCCACTAAATCTTTCAGAAAAAATAAATCCTCTTCTTTTATTTTTGGAATGTTATTATTGTTTAAAAAAACACCACTTGGTGTTAATATCTTTTTGCATTGTGAGTGTTTAGATTTCATAACTGCATCATATACAATATCGTATTTAGTTCCTATTTTAGTAAAATCTTCTTCTTCGTAATCAATTACTTTATCAGCTCCAATTGATTTTACCATCTCAAAATTTTTTGCACTGCAAACAGCTGTGACCTCTGCTCCAAAGTATTTGGCTAATTGTATTGCGTATGTCCCAAGACTTCCGGATGCTCCATTTATCAATATTTTCTGCCCATCTTTGATATTTACTTTTTGTAAGTTTTTTAACGCTGTAAGCGCTCCTGCAGGAATAACCGAAGCTTCTTCATACGACAAATTTTTAGGTTTTATTGCTACTAATCCTTTTCTTTCTCGCTCTCCATATTTTACTCTTTCAGGTAAACATATATATTCAGCATAACCACCTAAATTAAATCCAGTAAATGCAAATACTTCATCTCCTTTCATAAATAATGTTACATCTTTACCTACGGATTCGATTACACCAGATACTTCCAAACCAAGTATTAAATTATTCTTAGGTTTAAATAAACCAAATACAAGCCTTACCAAAAATGGATCGACTCTTCTGATGCGGGTATCGCCAATATGAGCAGATGTTGCAATTATTTTTATTAAAATTTCATTATTTCTTGGTTTAGGTTTTTCTACTTCTTTAATCTTTAGAACTTCTGGTACTCCATAATTTGTACAAATAACAGCTTTCATAAAAAAATCTCCTCTTTAAATTAGGTTATGCCAATAATAGATGATAAAATTATATTTTTAATATCAGATTTCCATGAATTAAATATAATCCATTGCTAAGACATAATTGCAATACTATATTTTTTATTCCTTATTATAGATTACTGGAGTTTTATATTTCCATTTTTCCCAAAGTTTCTCATCTTTTAACAAACTTACCATAAAATCAGCAACATTTATTCGACTTGTTTTGCCAGCGTCAAATATTGGACTTCTTATAGATGAAGGGTAAACAGTATACTCTGATACTTCAAGTTCATTTATTAATGTATCAGGTCTTACGGCAACCCATTCAATCAGTTTATTATTTATACCAACTATGTCAATTAGATATTTAAGTGCCAATTCATTGTCTCGTTGTGGTGGTAATAATAATCTCACAATCTTCATGATAATATTTTCGTTTATTTTAAATTTCTCATTCTGTAATTTATTAATACATGCTGTAGTGTTCATTAATACTATTTTTATGGTTTTATTTTTATTATTTGAGTTAATTATACTAACAATTTTCTTTAATGTGTCAACAACAAGAGTATATGGTTTTCCATATATTCCTTTTAATGTAATATTATGCCCCAGACAGGATATTACAGCATCCACATCATCTAAATATTGATTCAAAATATGATTATCAATTTCTAAAATACTGGCTTTTATTATTTCTATATTCTTGCTATTTTTTATAGACTCAAATTTTTCTTCATTTCTTATTAATGCTTTAACATCAATCCCTTGTTTTAATAATTGAGTAACGACGTTAAAACCTGTGGCACCACTGGCACCTAATACTAAAACTTTCATAAAATCACTCTCCTTGTTATAATGTTTTTATTCGCATTAAATTAAATTTATTTTATTTCTTGTCTTTATAAAAACGAGTTCCAATAATACTTGCTATCAAAGTCTCAAAAAAACCCCATATAGTTCCTATTACTGTAAGTTTAACAGGCATAAATCCATATGCTATTAACGCCATACTGCTTAAAAAGTTTCCAATAAACCAAACAAAAACAGAGACTATTATTACTGTTTTTATTCCAGCCCCATAATAATTTTTCAATACAGCATATAACCATATTAATATAATTCCTGTAATCAGTGAAACAAAACAAAAGAAAATCATTGCAATATTGCTTAAAGGAGGTAAACCTCGACTTGCCAACACAGCATCCATTTGGTTACCAACAACTGGAACCATTGTTAATGCACTTGTCATAATTACTAATCCTGTTACTAATCCACTTATTAATAAACTTTTGATATTCATAATTTTTACTCCTCAATTTTCCATTTAAATGAATGCCAGATAATAAATAACATACATATTACTTCAGCAGAAGCAAATAATAAATAATGGAGATACAACGATCCACCACCAATAACAAATATAATAGTAATTATTGATGCCACTATGTTTATAAAACGATTAAGCTTATGATTTAAACTACGAGAAAAATAAATCATTACGATAGGTATCAAAACTAATAAAGCCATTACTAGCAACAACTCTTGCGTAATTTTTAGTTCTGTAGTACCTTTAACCATATTATTTAAAGATTCAGGCAATACAAAGGTAAAAATATCAGCAAAAGCCATTAAAAACATTACAATTATCCATAATGTAGATATTTTTTCTCTTGTTGTTAAATAATTTTTCTTTTCATTTGATTTCATGTTACTCTCCTATTAACTATATGATTTTTTAAATTTAAGCATAAAAATCCCTATAAATAACCAATGCTGTTACGCCAAAAATATAGCTTGCTACAATAAAGGCTGGGATAACAGCTCCAATTAAACTAGTTACAGTTACACTTATAATTATACCAAAAATATTAAGAATTTTTGGTAAACTTTTATCTTTTAGCCCAACAATACTTGTAAACCAATCCATAATCCTCCCAAAAACTTATCAGAATGATCAATACTCAAAGTTATTGTATCAATTGTTATTCTCAATATTTCTAATTGAGATAAATTTTTTACATAAAGAGAAATTAAATATTTTATTCCGTAATTTGTGATTAAAACACTTAAAAATACAAATAATGTCAATATAAAACCAAAACTTGTAGATATTTTAATAATTTGTGGATGAATATCTTTATATATTTCATAAAGTACTAAAATAAGTATAATTAAACAAATTCCATTAATAAAATAAATAATAAAATGCCAGATAAATATAATTGTTTTGTTGGTTTTTATAAAATCCATATATTTATCAAAAGCAAGTGAAGAATCAGCAATTGGTGATAAAACAGAAAAAACAAATCCCATACCCAAAATATAAGTAAATGAAAGAATAATAGCTGCAAGCCGACCTAATTTCTGTAAATTTTTCATTTTATCTCATCTTTTAGTTCGTATTCAAAAACTTCTGTTATTTTTACACCAAATACATCTGCTATTCTAAAAGCGAGTTCTAAGGAGGGGTTATACTTTCCAGCCTCAATAGCAATTATGGTTTGTCTTGAGACCCCAGCTTTTTCTGCGAGTTCTTGTTGGGACATTTCTTTTGCAAAAAACCTGAGTTTCCTAATGTTATTTTTTATTTCAATTTGTTTAGCCATTTTTTATCCCTCTTTTATAAAAATAAAGTTTTGCAACACCTTCAAATATTGACCCAGCTAAAAACGAAATAAAAATAATATTTAACATAATATACGGTTCAAAGTTTAAAATAAGAGTTATTAGCGAAATAACAAAACCAATGCCAACAAAAGCATAACCTATTCCTAAAGATTTTAATTCAATAAGTTTGTCCATCTCATCTTCAATTATTTCGCAATCTTTTGAGACATTAGTATAATCTTTATTCTCTATTGCATTTTTTACAGAAATAAATATAGAAAGGAAAATAAGCGATAATATTTGAATAATTATGCCAGCCACTATAAAAACAAGCATAGTAATTGCATAAAATTTTAAGATATTTTCCCCAGAATCAACCTTTTTAAAAAAAAGGACAAAGATAAAATAAGCAACAAGAATAAAAACTCCATTTAAAATACTAATAAATACTCTTCTCTCCTGATTAGACATATTAACCTCCATAAGATAAATGTTATATATAACGAACTAAATGTAATACAAAACATTCAATATGTCAAGTATATTTTACATAAAAAAATAAATATTTATAAAAAAACAATTTATATAATTGACAAATTATATATTTAAAAGTATTTTATTGAAATATTATTTATAAAAGGAAAAATATGATTGGCTCTTATATAGTTGTATTTTTTTTAGCAGTAGGGCTTGCTATGGATGCTTTTGCTGTTTGTGTGAGTTATGGAGTTTGTCATAAGGAAGCTCGTTTTAGAGCAATTTTTAGACTCTCTTTTCATACAGCATTATTTCAGGTTTTAATGCCACTTTTAGGATGGATTGCAGGAACTTATCTTGGTAAAGTTGTTTCTAAACTAAGCCCATGGATTGCTTTTATTCTCCTTTTAATAATAGGTATTAAAATGTTAGTAGAAGCCTTTGAAAAAAAAGAAGAATGCGAAGTTGTTGACTTTTCTAAGGGGAAACATCTTATATTTGTGTGTATTGCTACTTCAATTGACGCTTTTGCCGCTGGTTTATCTTTAGGTCTTTTAAATCTTCCACCAATAGTATCTCTAACTATGATTGGTGTAATAACATTTATTCTTTCAATGCTCGGAGTTTATCTTGGTAAAGTTGTTGGTTTTGTACTCGGAAAAGGGGCTGAAATTACAGGTGGAATAATTTTAATATTAATTGGCGTTAAAATTATAGTCGAAAATTTATTTTTTAAAGTATAACACAGATTAAATCATATAAGTATATAAACTATATTTAACTTTTTGAATTTGTGAATAGCTATCGTTGCTCTACTGTATATCCTTTTTGCTTTAATCTATTTATTAATCCTAATTCACCAATCAAAAAATGAATATCAAGAATAATAAAATATTTCTTTTTATCTTGTAGATATTCTTCCATATTAGAAAACATTTTTGATACTTTGTTTCTATAATAAATAATATATAAAACTTGATAATCATTATCTGCATCAATCTTTTTTACTAAATAATCTTCCATCTCTTCATATTTACCTAACTTAGAAAATTTCTCTAATAGAGCATTTTCTTTTTGTATATCATTAACTTTTTTGTTTAAAGAATATCTTACCGCCAAATTTTGGTATTTATAAGGTAGATTATCTAGAAATGTAATATAATTAAGCTCATTTTCTATTAAAATCTCTTCTTTATAAGCAACTTTTTCTAAAAAATAACTCTCAAATGGAACTAAAAGTATCTTATCATTCATATCAAAATTTAACTGTAACCCAAGACTACTAACCATCTTACGGTAATTAACTACTGCAGCCAAAAACCATGGTCTATAATGAGTATAGTCATTAAAATTAACTCCATAATCAAAAATTAAAGCATTCTTTAACCTTTTATACAAATCTTCTGGAATTATATCTTTAATATCATTATCTTCATGAATTAGACTACCAACCATATATTTTATATCAATTAATTTCTTATCTATATAGTAGTTATAATTAAAATTATAAACAAGAATACTTGTTCTATAATAAGCCTCTTCTATCTCTTTTCTCAAAGGATAATGATATTCATCGTAGGATAAAACACTTGCCAGCAAATAAACGGTGTTATTCTCAGATTGTATTTCCCAAAATAACATTTTATCTTTATCCATAGAATAAAAATTTAAAGTAGAAAAAAATAAAAATATTAAAGTTAGTTTATTCATACATATAAAAATAATTTAAAATAATTATTTTGTCAATAAATATTGACTTTTTTCTAATATCACATTACAATATCGGCAAACAATATCGAATAAGGAGAATGTTATGGATAATTACAAAAAGAAAGCGATGTTTTTGATAATACTTTTTGGACTTGTAAGTCTTTTTGGCGATATTACTTATGAAGGTGCAAGAAGTGTAAATGGGCAGTTTTTGAAAGTGCTTGGAGCAGATATTTTTATAGTTGGTCTAATCGCAGGGCTTGGCGAATTTCTAGGTTATGCACTAAGGCTTTTATCTGGATATTTTGCTGATAGAACAAAAGCGTATTGGACTTTTACATTTATTGGTTATGGACTTTTAGTATCAGTGCCATTATTGTCTTTGACTGGTTTTTGGCAGATTGCTGCTATTTTAATAGTTACAGAAAGACTTGGTAAAGCATTAAGAAGCCCTGCAAAAGATACAATTTTATCTTTAGCAACAAAACAAGTTGGTACTGGCTTTGGATTTGGTTTACACGAAGCAATGGATCAAATAGGAGCAATAATCGGACCTGTTATTTTTACATTTGTTTTATTTTTATCAACCACTGTTTTTAAACAAGAGACAGAACTTGCAAGATACCAAATTGGATATTCTTTTTTATGGATACCAGTAATTTTAGTTATAATTAGCGTTTTTATTGCAAAATTAAGCGTTCCAAATCCTGAACAGCTTGAAGAAGCGTATAACAAACAAAATAACAAGAAAGAACCAGAAAATTTAACAAAAATATTCTGGATTTATTCCATTTTTACATTTTTTATAGTTCTTGGATTTGCTCATTTTGCAATCTTAGCATTCCACTTTAAGAATAAAGGACTTATCCCAGACGCACAAATACCGTTATTTTACGCTATCGCTATGGGTGTCGATGGACTTGTAGCACTTATAATTGGCAAAGTGTATGATAAAATTAAACTAAAAGCTTTAATTACTATACCAATTTTAACAATACCTATCCCAATATTAGCTTTTGGTGGTACATATCCTCTCGCTGTTGCAAGTATAATTTTATGGGGTGTTGTTATGGGAATACACGAAACAATAGTAAAAGCCGCTATTGCCGACTTAACCCCTCTCAAAAAAAGAGGAACTGGCTATGGTATTTTTAACACTGTGAATGGTATTGCCTTTTTTGTGTCAAGTGCAGTAATTGGTCTACTTTATAAATTTTCGTTTACTGCAATAATTATTTTTGCTGTTGCAACACAAATTATAGGTTTAGCCCTATTTTTTGTGATCAATCATTATTCCAAAAAGGAAACAGCCGAAGCATAAGAGGATTTTATGAATGATAAGATTTTACGAGACTTTTTTATAGGTTTTATAAAAATCCATATTCTTCACCATGCAAAAAAGGAAAAAATATATGGTCAAGAGTTTCAAAAAGAACTAAAAAAACATGGGTATGATGTCTCTTTTGGAACATTATACCCAATTTTCCACAAACTATGCGAAAATGGTCTTCTAACATTAGAAAATGCCAATGTTTCTGGTAAAATAAGAAAATATTACTCAATTACACCAAAAGGCAACGAATTATTAGAACAGTCTAAGATTCAAATAAAAGAGTTGTTTGAGGAGTTGATGGAATAGAGATTTAAATAAATTTCTTAAAAAGGATGTAATTTATGGAAAATAATGATCTTTTACGGCGTTTACGCTATCTTGTTAATATGAATGAAAATTTAATGGCTGATACCATTGAACTAACAGGAACATCTTCAAACCCTGATATGCTTATTGCGATGCTAAAACAGAAGGATGAAGCCGGTTATACCGTCTGTCCCCCAAAAGTTATTTCAGATTTTCTCGATGGTCTTATAATAAAAAAACGTGGTAAATCTGAAGATAAATCTAAACTGGTGATAAAACCTCCAATTGTACCACTTACCAACAACCTTATATTAAAAAAACTCCGTATTGCATATGAGCTTCGTGACGATGATATTATTGCCATTTTTGCTATGGATAAAACATATCTTTCAAAATCAGAGGTCAACGCCCTCTTCCGTCAACCTGACCATCGCAATTTTAAAGAATGTAAAGATCAATTTTTAAAAAGTTTTATCAAGGGACTATCGCTTTGGCTGCATCGGAAAATGGGTGTAGATTAGAAAAAGTTTATAAATAAATTTTAAAATAACTAAAGTGTGAAAAGTAAAATTATCTTTTTTCATTTTAAGTCTGGATAATGTGTTAAATTAACTAAAAGTTGTTATTTCACAAAAGCAATTTATAATTCCGATAACTTATTTAATATTATTGGATTACGGTGATTTATTTTGTAAAAAAAGAGAGGAAGGTTTTTTTAGAGAATTTACAAAATATGTCTGTCCCTTGCTCCGTCCCTTAGGGACGGAGCAAGGGACAGACATATTTTTTTTAAATTTAATATTTTTCAAATATTTAAATATAAATTAATTGAAAATACAATTGAATTTATTAATAATAAAACAAAACCAACTTAAAATAATAATTTTAACATAATAATTCTATATATGGTTAATTTTAATAAATATTTATGACAGATTTATCCTAAGATATGAAATAAAAAATAATTAGGATAGTAGAAATATAATTTTAATTTACTAAACAACTAATAACTAAACGCCAATTCTAATAAATTTTGTGGTGGTTTTTTGATTAAATCAAAAATTCCTTTAATTATTAAGGATATTCCACAATATTCATACTCAGAAGCCTTTTTTGCAAGTTTTTCTTCAACTGGTTTTTGTGATATTGATTTAAATGACGTCTCAATTTCTTCTTCTGTTTCTATGATTCTACTTTTGAACCTATCGTACCAAACATGCCCGTTTATCTTATGTTTGTGATTATAACGCATTGCAAAAACGCTCAAAATCCACTGCATTATCTTAGATAGACTCTCTTTTAGTGGTTTTAGGATAAATTCGATGTGATTTCTAACTATGCAAAAGTTGGTTAATTCAAATTTATATTTTATATTAGCCTCATTTATTACTTGCAAAAACATATCTTTAATATCGTCTTCATCAAAAATATTCTCAAATTTGTTAATCGTTGCTGTAATGTGATAGGTAGCGTCTGGTTTTAATTTTCTTGGTTGTCGCATAAAAACTTCCTTTATTAAATAGTTTATATATAATTAAAGGAATTTTTTTGACGGATTTGTTACAAATTTTAAGGAAAATTTTAATATTTTTTTTAGAAAATTGGTGGTATAAAAAGTTGCTTTGTCCCTTGCTCCGTCCCTTTGGGACAGAGCAAAAAATTAGTTTTTTACCCTACAATAAATATAATTACATAAAATATCAACTAATTCTAACTAACATCATAATTATATTCATTTTTTAATATATAATTTCAAAAAAATAATCTCCCTATATCTATGTCCCAAAGGGACAGACCCAAAATCTATTTTTCACCAATACACTAATCTGTGTTTTAAATTAAAACTACTAATTCAAAATTCATTTAGATATTTAAAAAATTACCTATAATATCAATTAATTACATAAATTCAATCTCTAACAATCTTACTTGTACTCATTTGACTGGTGAAAATCAGAGATATATAAATTCTTATTTAAACCCTACAATATAATAATATTTAAAAAAACAAATAATTTTTAATTATATTTATTCCCATTGACAAATAAATCTTTTTTTATACAATAATCTAAGAAAGGACTTTATTTTATGAAAAAAGCATTGTTTTTTTTAATTAGTATTTTAATTTTAGCTTCTTGTAAAAACACAGACAAAATATCCAATGAAAAAGGAATTATTTATAAGGAAAATATTCAAATTGAAAATATCCCATCCACACTAAAAAAAGACTGGTGGAAAGAAGCGATTTTTTATGAATGTTTTGTTAGATCATTTAAAGATACAAATGGTGATGGAAACGGCGACATTAAAGGGCTAATACAAAAACTTGATTACTTAAAAAATCTTGGAATTACTGGTTTGTGGCTTATGCCAATGAGTGAAAGTCATTTTAATGCAGATGGCTATGATGTAATTGATTATAGGGCAATAGAAAAAGATTATGGAACTATGGATGATTTTAAAAATTTACTTAACGAGGCACACAAAAGAAATATTGGGGTAATAATTGATTTTGTCCCAAATCATAGTAGTCTATTCCACCCATTTTTTGAAAACTCGGCAAGTAGTAAAAATAGTGAGTATAGAAATTGGTATTGTTGGAAAGATAAAGACCCAAATTGGGTACATCCATGGACTAAAAACGGAAAAACATGGCATAAAACAGATAATGGGTATTATTATGGAGTATTCTATCCATTTTTACCTGATTTTAATTATAAAAATCCGTCAGTTTTGGCATATATGAAGGATAACTTAAAATTTTGGCTAAATACAGGTATTGATGGCTTTAGGTTTGATGCTGTACACACTCTTATAGAAAATGATTCGGAACATCAATTAAATCAACCAGAAACACATAAAGTTTATCAAGACTTTAGAGAAAACATTTTTAATAAATATCCAAATATTTATACAGTTTGTGAAGCACCTTTTACTGGGGATTCTTTTTTGGGCAATGGCACTAATGAGTTTAATTCTACATTTAGATTTGAATATAACAAATATGTTATACAAGGCTTAAAAAACGAAACTCCTCGTTCTATTGGAAAAGCAGTGGAGCAAGCAATTCAATCTCCTTCAGGCTCTTATTTTGCAACCTTACTTTCAAACCATGATCCTTTTGCAGGACTTAGACCTTTTACAGAGTTTAATAAGAATGAAACAAAATGTAAATTAGCTGCTTCTATTCTATTCACATCACCGGGTATTCCTTTTATATACTACGGAGAGGAAATTGGAATGGACACAATAGACCTTTCACAAGTACCTTATCCAGATGCACAAATTAGGACTCCTATGCAATGGGATTCTACACTAAATGCTGGATTTACAACAGGAAAACCATTAAGAAATATAAATCCAAATTATACTCTCTATAATGTAGAATTAGAAGAAAAAAATCCAAATTCTATCTTAAATCACTATAAAAAGATGATTGCTATTAGAAATAACAATAAATCGTTGTCTTTGGGTAATTATGAGAATATTGGCGTTAGTGATAAAAATAAAGTCTTTGCTTTTATGAGAAAATATAATAATGAAGCAATAATTGTTGTTTTTAATGTAACAAAAGATAATGCAAATATAACTCTCGATTTTAGTAAAACAACTTTACCAAATAAAGCAATAACTCCAAAAAATGATTTATTTGACCAAAATATTAGTTATGGCGAGATAAATTCATCAAATTTTAGTATTTATTCTCTAAATATAGAGCCTTATAGTTTTAAAATTATGAAGCTGGAGTTGTAATAATACTAAGAAAAAAAAGACCTGTTAGGTTTCAAAAACCTCACAGGTCTATCAATTTTATTATTTATTGAACTTATAACGTAGATTTTTTAGAATGTCACAGATTAGATTTATTTAATTAGTTAATATTAAATGAATTAATTTTTATACTCTTTGACAAAATAAAAACTAGTTTTTAACGCAATATAAATTTGATAATATCAAAAATAATCAAATCTATAAATATTCTACAAAAAAAATCTTTATTACATATTTTTTTTCTATAAACTACAAATTCTATTTGACTTTTTCTTATTTTATTGGAATAATCAGTAAAATCTAAAAAAATATGGAGAATATAAATGAAGAAACTAATAATTTTTCTTTTTTCTTTATTTTTAATTTTTTCTTTTGGTGGCTGTAAAAAAACTACAAAAGAATCAATAAAAATCGGTGCTATTTTTTCTGTAACTGGTGCAAATGCTTTTTTGGGTGAACCTGAAAAAAATACTGCAACTATGCTTGTAGAAAAATTTAATCAAATGTATCCAGACAAAAAAGTTGAATTAATTGTTTATGATGATGAAGGAGATGCAACAAAAGCACAAAATTTTGCTACAAAACTTATTGAAGAAGATGGTTGCGTTGCAATTATTGGACCTACTTTAAGTGGTACAAGTTTAAAAATTTTAGACCTTGCTAAGGAAAATAAAACTCCTTTAATTAGTTGTGCTGCTGCTGCTGCTATAGTAGAGCCTGTAAATGAAAGAGAATGGATTTTTAAAACTGCTCAATCAGATAAATTAACTGTAACAAGGCTATATAAGTATATATCTAAAAACAATATAAAAAATATTGCAATTATTACAGTATCAAATGGTTTTGGACAGAGTGGCAAAGGTTTTTTAGAGTCACTTGCTAAAGATTATGGTTTAACAATTGTAGAAAACCAAACTTTTGGAGCTCAAGATACAGATATGAAAGCTCAATTAACAAAAATTAAAAGTACAAAACCAGACGCTATTATTTGTTGGGGTACAAATCCAGGTCCTGCTTATGTTGTAAGAAATGCAAAGGAACTTGGGATGAGTACACCTATTTATCAAAGCCATGGCGTTGGTAACCAAAAATATATTGACTTAGCAGGTGATGCTATTGAAGGAACTTATCTTGTTGCTGGAAAACTTTTAGTTAATGAAAGCCTTCCAGATACAGAGTTACAAAAATCAGTTTTAACTCAATATACAAAAGAATATCAAGAAAAATTTGGAGATATGCCAAGTACTTTTGGTGGTCATGCTTGGGATGCAACAAATTTAGTTTTAAATGCTATTGAAAAAGGTGTAATTACAGGTAATACAGCAGAAGATAAAGCAAAATTGAGAGATTTTATAGAAAATGAAAAGAATTTTGTTGGAATTAGTGGTGTTTACAACTTTTCTAAAGATGATCACAATGGTTTAACAGAAGACGCATTTTCTATAATTCAAGTTAAAAATGGAAAGTGGAATTTTGTTGAATAAAAATCCCATTTATTATTTTTGATAACAAAACTTATGGAACAATTGGTATCTACTCATTGTTTCCATAAGTTATAAATAACTCTATTATTTTTTCAATTCTAACTTTTAATCCCTGTCAAGCCCTGTTATAGTTTCCCACCATATATTTTTATTGATTATTTTAATGCAAATTTTTTTTTCCTTTTTTAGTTTCTTTAATATATTATAAATAATTACCATTAGATGATATTTATTCATACCAGCATTGTTAAATAATATTTTTTCTATGGTAGATAGTTTTATTCTTTTGTGTTCTTTAATGAGATTATAAATTTCATTTTTTAATTCAATCGTATAATTCTTTACATTTAGTAATAAATCTTTTATTTTTTTACGACCTTCTATAATTTGACCATGGCCAGGTATAAGATATTCAACATCTAAAGATAATAAAGCATCTATATCATTCAATCCATGATCAAAATCAGAATTTGAATTTGATATTAAAACACCATTAAAAACTTTTAAAGAAAATAGATCGCCTGTAAAAACAATTTTTTGATCTGGCAGATAAAAAGAAGTATGTCCATAGCAATGACCATAAGTAGGAATAGGAATTATTTTAAAACCATCAATTACCAACTCTTCATTAGAAGAAAAAAAATGATCTGCTCTCAGATAATTAAAATTATAACCAAGAACAATTAAAAATAATCTCATAATTACTTTTGGCAAACCAAATATCTCGTTTCTTAATATAGTTGGAAAATTAAGATACGAAAAGAATTGAAAGTCATCATTTAATAAATATTCTTCACAATCATGATGTATCCAAAGTTTTGAGACATTTTTTTTTAATAAATATTTTGCTCCATGAATATGGTCTGGATGATAATGAGTTAATATAATATTTTTTGTATCAAATATATTTATTCTATCTTTTTTTAATTCATTCCACAATCTTTCCTTATGTCTGCCGTAAAAAAAACCAGTGTCAATCATAGTCTGTTCATTATTTTTTAAAATAAGAAAATTGCTTGATCCAAAACCACGATAAATTTTTTTGTCACGAATGTAATCGCCTTCATAGTAATAAATATTATTCTTTAATTGCATAATAAGTCCAATATAATCATATTTTTTAAATATATCACAATATTATAAGAAAACATATTTTTTTTTATAATATTTTGCTATAATTGAGCAATTATAAAATTTATTGTATTAAAGGAATAAAAAAATTATGAAAAGTCAATATGATGTAATTATCATTGGTAGTGGAATTGGTGGGTTAACAACTGGTTCTTATTTGTCAAGAAATGGTTACAAAGTTAGAATATTTGAAAAATTACATCAACCAGGAGGGTATGTAAATACATTTAAAAGAAAAGACTATACATTTGAAGGCTCTACACATATTTTACACGAATTTGAGGATTTCAATTTTAATTTTGATGTTCTTAAAAGATTAGGGTTAGAAAATTTAGAATTACTTCATATTAATGATTGTTTTGATATATTTATACATGACCATAACAAAATTATAAAAAACTATAAAATTGACTCAGGAAAAGAAGATGGTTTTAAATGTTTTGTAAATCAGTTTTCATCTGATATAAAAAATATTAAAATAATATTTGAAAAATGTTATCATATTGCAAAAGATTGTTTTAAAATAGTCAAATTAGAATCATCTCCTTATAAAATAAACTTTATAGATTTAATTTCTGCTTTATTTTTGTTGATTAAAGATAAAAATTCATTATTAAGAAAAATTGGAGAATTTCATTATAAATATCTTAATGAATATATTAATAAATCTTTTTCTGATCTAACGAGATTTATAGACAATCAAGATTTAAAATTTTTATTAGATATTTTAGGTTATATGTGTACAAATGTTAAACCATCAAAACTTTCTGCTATAACTGGCGCTGCTATTTTTTATCAGTTTGTTTTAAGAAAACCAACATGGGTAAAAGGTGGCACAAAAAGTATGGTAGAAGCATTAGCAAACAATATAATAAATAATAATGGTGAAATAATCTATAAATCCCAAGTAACACAAATAATCATAGAAAAAGGTAAATCTATAGGAGTTATTTTGGCAAATGGAGAAAAATATTACGCAAAATACATTGTCTCAAATTTGAATGGTTATGAGACTTATAAAAATCTTATAGACTGTGATACTCATACTGAAGAATTAACTACAAAATTATCAAATTACAAATCATCTCTTAGTGCATTCATAGTTTACCTTGGGCTTCCGTTTGATTTACAGGATTTTGGATTTGATCGTTCAACAAATGTTTTTTCAAACTGCAATAATCTTGATACTGTAAAACAAGAAATTTATAAATCAGAAGATTCTTATAGAGAGGATACATTTATAATTACTAACTATACTTTAATGGATGAAAGTTTTTCTAAAAAGGGTAAATCAAGCATAGCCCTTGCAACTGCAGAAACATTTGAAAACTGGAATAAATTGACAAAAAAAGAATATAATAAGCAAAAAATTCTTATTCAAAGCCAATTTATACAAAATGTTCAAAAAATAACAAGGATACCTTTAGATAAAGCCGAAGTTTCTTTTTCTGCTACACCTAAAACTTTAAAATTTTATTCTAGTAATCCTTTTGGTGGTGTTATAGGTGCTGACCACAATGTAGAACAGACTGGTTTGGGGCGTTTTAATCATAAAACTCACATAAAAAATCTTTTTCATGCAGGACATGATACAAAAACTGGGGGAGGAATAAACGCTGTTATTAATTCTGGTTTGATAGCAGCAAGTCATATCTTAAGAAAAGGATAAAATAAATTATAATCTATTTTTAATTCAACTGTGTTATTTAAAGATTTTTTGTTGATTATTGAAAGTATCTGTTATATACTGATATTATAGATACTTTATTAATATTATTGAATGATAATTTGAATAATTCTTATTATAGGATTTATTTATGACAGTAGAAATTCCTGATTATTTTTTTAATGATGCAACCTATTATTCGCTAAATTTAGAAGAACTCACGTTTATTAATTATTGTATTCATTCCACTGAAAATAATAAAGAAATGGATTTTAAATCCAATGGTATAATTATTGTATTAAGTGGTGAAAAAAAATTATATATTGATAATGAAATTATCTCTGTAAAAACAGGAGAAATTGTTTATTTAAGAAAAGGTAAATATTTTATGTCTGCAATAACAGACGCTAATAAGCATATTTATAGTAGTTTAGTATTTTTTATTTCTGATAATTTTATAAAAGAATTTATTGATAATAACAAAAAGTTATTTATGAATATTGAACAACAAGTATCAAATAGAAATTATTACAAATTTAATATATCGAAATTTATTAAAACAAATATAGAATCGCTTTTTCCTTATTTAAAATTTTATAATCAATATTCAAATGATATATTAAAATTAAAACTTTATGAACTTATTTATAATATTATTCAAACTGACAATAATATTAATTTTTTAATATTATTAAAAGAAACCTTAGAAGATAATAGAATTAATTTGAAATTATTTATGGAAGATAATTATTATAAATCTCTCAAACTTGAAGAATATGCTAATTTATCAGGAAGAAGTTTGACTAAATTTAAAACTGATTTTAAAAAGATTTTTAATACTACTCCAAAAGATTGGATTAACAAAAAAAGGCTAGAAAAATCAAAATTTTTATTATTAAACACAGACAATTCTATTACTGATATTTGTTATATGTGTGGCTTTGATAATCTTTCTCATTTTATTCAACTATTCAAAAAAGAATTTAAAACAACTCCAAAACAATTTAAAAATCAAAAAGACCGAATTCGACAAAAAAACGCCTTATATTGAAAGATTTTTCTTTATAATAATGTTAACTTAATATTATATAAAATTAAATTAAGGAGAAGAATATGAAAAGAAATCTTATGCTAGTAATTTTTAGCGTGGCGACATTAGTTTTTAGTTATGCCTTGACAACCCCAGAGGAAATGTTAAAAAACATAAAGTGGTTTGGTCAGTCTGGTATTAAAATTAGCACTGATAAAATTAGCATTTATGTTGATCCATTTATGTTAAAACAATCAGACAAAGCAGATATTATTTTGATTACACATGATCATCCTGATCATTATTCAGAAAAAGATATTGTTAAATTGAAAACGAATAATCAAATAATAATTGCTCCGTTTAATATTAATGACACTAATATTATGCTTCTTCCTGGTAACAGTATTACAGTAAAAGGGATTAAAATCGAGGCAGTTCCTGCATACAATATTGTAAAAACCAATCATCCAAAAAGCAAAAATTATGCGGGGTTTATTATTACAATTGACGGAGTAAAAATATATCATGCTGGGGACACAGAAAAAATTCCTGAAATGAATAACATTCAATGTGATATTGCTTTTCTTCCACTCGGTCAAACTTATACAATGAATACAGTTGCAGAAGCAATTGATGCGGCTTTAGCTACCAAGACTAAAATTGCAATTCCTTTCCATTTTGGGTTAGCAGAAGGTACTTTGGATGATGCAAAAAAATTTGTTTCGGAACTAACAAAAAAAGGTGTTAAGTCTTTTATAATGAAACAAGAATAATTTTATAGGAGAATCAATATGGATAATGACGTAAAAGAAAATATCAAAAAGTTATGAGAGTATCACGTTTAAGGTATATGTGTAGAATTTGAACAATTCTGAATATAAAATCTAAGGGGAAAATATGAAAAATAAACAAAAATTAATTACAATTTTATTGGTATTATTGTTAATAATGATAATTTTTAATTGTCAACAACCAACAAGTGAGACAACAACCACTACAACAACGATTAACGAGGCAATAATGATAATTGATGAGGTTAAATGGTTTGGACAATCTTCAATAAGAATCTCAGACAAAAATGTTAATCTTGAACAACGAGAAAACATAATGTTTTTTGATCCAATAAATCTTGGAAAAATAGATGAATCAGCTGATATTATTTTTATAACACATAGCCATCCAGATCACTTGGATTCTACTATGATTTCTAAATTATTAAAACCTACAACAATTATTGTTTCTTCTGAAGAATCCCAATGTAAGACTATACTTTCTTCTATTACAAATGAAAAAAGATTTGTAAAACCTGGAGATAAAATAATTATTAATAATCTTACAATTGATGTTGTAGAAGCTTATAACATAAATAAAGTTTATCATCCAAAAGAAAGTAATTTTGTTGGTTACATAGTGACTATCGGTACAAAAAAAGTTTATTTTGCTGGTGATACAGATAGAATCCCTGAAATGAAAAATTGGGCTGTTGATATAGCATTTGTACCTGTATCCGGTACTTATACAATGACAGCAGATGAAGCCGCTTTGGCTATCGTTGACATGAGAGCAAAATATTCTATACCAATACATTATGGAATGATACCAGGAACAGAAGAAAATGGAAATAGTTTTAAACAATTTGTTGGGCAAAATTCTATTGTTGTAATACCTCCAAAATCATAGTATGCCAACTATTAATTCTTTTTAGAATAGTATAATTATTCTTTTAACACGAAATAAAAGTAAATTTTAACCAAAAAGACATATAATTTGATTTATAAAGAAATAAATTGTAAATTCTATACATTTTGCTTTTTATTTCGTGTTTTTAATTGAATTTAATACTATACTAAATATAAAGAGAAATTGTTAAATAATCAGAAAAAGTTTTTCGTACTATTCCAAAACAATTTAATCAAAAAGACTAAATTCAACAAAAAAATGCCTAATATTAAAAGATTTATTTTTATAGTAATGTTAATTTAATATTAAATCAAATTGAGGAGGAAGTGCTATGAGAAAAATTGGAGTTACTATTATTTTTCTTATTTTTATTTTGTCTATGGGAATGGCTAAAGACAAATCTATTGGCGTCTTTGTAAGTTTAAATGAAGAACATGCATTCTGGAAATCTGTCCGCTCTTTTATGGAAGCTGTTGCTTCTGATTTAAAAATTAATTTGCGATGGGATTATGCAGATAATAATCAGATAAAAGCTTCTAATGACATAGAAAAAGAAACTTCTGGTGCAAATCCTATAGATGCTGCTCTTATTGTAAATTTTAAACAGCAAGGAGAAAGTTTTTTTACAGCCCTTGATAAAAAGAAAATGCCAACAATTATTCATGTTGTAGGAGCTGATCATAATGTATCAGGAAAACCACGTGAGAAACATAAATCATGGATTGCTGAGATTGTAGTAGATGAAGAAAAAGTTGGATATGAACTTGCAAAAAGGCTTATAAATGATGCTGAAAAAAAAGGTCTAAAATCTAGCGATGGTAAAATTCATATTATTGCTATATCGGGTCTTGTCTCAGACCTTTTATCACAACAAAGAGAAACGGGAATGTTAAAAGCAATTAATGAAAAATCTAATTTGGTAAAATTTGAACAGATCGTATCAACAGTAGATTGGTCAACACGTGAAGGGCACGATAAATTTATACATGTTATTGAAAGATACCCTTCAATATCAGTTGTTTGGTGTGCAAATGATGATATTGCTTTAGGTGTAGTAAAAGGAATAAGAGAAATAGGAAAGTTACCAGGAAAAGATATTGTTACAGGTGGAATCGATTGGGTACCAGAGGCTTTGCAACTCGTTAAAAAAGGTGAAATGGTATGTAGTATTGGAGGACTTTCATGGCATGGCGGATGGGCAACAATTCTTTTTTATGATTATCTCAATGGTAAAGATTTCATAAATGATACTACAGTAACAGTAGAGACTCAACCTGAAGTACTTTCTCAAGAAAATGTAGATACTTTCCTTAAAGTATTTGGCGATGGTAATTGGGAAAAAGTGGATTTTAAAAAGTTTTCTAAAACACTAAATCCAAAACTAAAAAAATACGATTTTTCTCTTAAAAATTTAATGAATTCTTTATAAAAAAATATATTCTTACTTTATAAAATAATCTTAAATAAAAAGAGGCTATCTTTTTTAGATAGCCTCTTTTCATTAATCTAAATTCAATATCTGTTTTACAAATCGATATTTATTCTAAACAAATTTTAATAAAAATATTTATTTAAAAAAAATCATAGGATTTTATTTTTATAAACGATTAAACAAATGAACTGCTAAAAATGATTTTTTAATCATTATCTGTAACCTCAAGAAATTATAATATTTTTTGAAAAAGTAAAAAAATATAATATTAAGGAGAAATTTTATGACTGTAATGCCAATGTCTTATGAAAGTTTTGAAGAAAATGTAATTAAACTTTCACTTGATCCTACTGTAAGAGAAATGTTACTTTTAAATCCAAGAGAAGTAATAAAAGAAAAACTTAATGTAGAAATCCCACAAAATATCAAACTAAACTTTGTAGAAAACACAATAGACACTTTTAACATTGTACTTCCTCCAATAACAGACTCAGTAAAAGTTAATATCTGGTAAAAAATAAAGTTGATTTTTTAACTGTGTAAAAAATTTAAAATTTTATAGCAAATCTTATAAATTAATTTTTTACACAGATTTTTATAATTTTAGAGTAACAGAATATGAAAGATATAATATTGGTTAATCCTCCTTTTAATTCAGCAGAATTTCCTAATCTTAATCTTGGACTTTTAAAATCTATTCTTACAAAAGAAAATTTTCAAGTAAAAGTATTATACGCTAATTTATATCTAAAAAGAAAAATAGATAGCAATTTATTTGAAGAATTATGTGTAATGTTTAATTATAATGAAATAATAGAGTTTCTTTTTTCAGAGTGGGCATTTCCAGAGGCAAATGAAAAGCAAGTAATTTTTGAAAAAAAACTTAGAAATAAAAATGAATCTTCTATCAATAAAATCCTTGATATTAAAAATATTTTACAAAAATTCTTAGATGAAATCATTAACCTTATTATAGAAGAATCACCAAAAATAGTTATTTTACATAATAATCTTAAGCAACTGACAGCAAGTATAGCAATTATAAATGAAATTAAGAAAAAAGATCAAAATATTACCACAGTTTTATTTGGATATAATGCAAGAATACCGCTTTGTGAAGAAATTCTTAAAATTACAAGTTCGATAGATTATATTTTTGATAGTGACCCAGAGAATGATATTACAAGTTTTTGTAAGGATATAATAAATGGTAAAATTATTAACTCAAGAATAATACATCCTTCATCTGTTGCTAATTTGGATATTTTACCATACCCAGATTATACAGATTTTTATGAGCAGTTAAACATTCTTTGGTTTAGATATTCTGGGCAAATAGCTTTTGTTGAATCAAGTCGGGGATGTCGTAATAAAGGATGTATTTTTTGTGGATTTGGCAATACTTGTAAGTCATATATTAAAAAAAGCCCAGAAAGATTAATAAACGAGTTAATATTTATTTCAAAAGAATACAATATTTCAGAAATACATGCAACAGATTATATAATGCCAAAAAATTATCCTAAAAAAGTTTTTTCAAATCTTAATAAGCTTCTTACTTTGAAGAATATTTTTTATGAAGTAAAGCCAGATTTAACAATTGATGAGCTTATTATTCTAAAAGAAAATTTTGTAAATATTATTCAAGCTGGAATAGAATCATTAAATGATAATCTGTTAAAAATTTTAAATAAAAAAACTACAACAATTAATAATTTAAGATTTTTAAGGGATTGTAAATCAATTGATATAGAAGTTTATTGGAATTTTATATATGGAATGCCAAATGACAACCGAAATGATTATATTGAGATTATTGTGGATATTTTACCTTATATAACACACTTACATCCACCAGCTAATGTTCGTCCGATATTTATTCAAAAAGGAAGCCCAATTTTTGAAAAGGCAAAAAAGTATGGAATAAATAACTTACGACCTTACGAACTTTATAATTATATTTTTCCTAATAATACAAAGATTGAGAATATCGCTTTATTTTATCATGGTGATTATAATAATGCTTTTAATGATGCAAATTTAAAGAAGATATTTTTAAATAAAATAGATTTGTGGCAAAAATTATGGAAAAACAAAAATAAACCAGTTTTAAGAGTTTTTAAAAATGAATCAAAATATTTTATTGAAGATACACGGTCTAGCATTGAAAAAAAATATGAGATTAATAATGAATCTTTAGAATTATTAAAGTCTTTATCAATTCCCAAAAAATCTAATAATGTCGATTTGACTATGAGTATTCAAGATTTGTTAGAAAAAAAAATTATATTAAAAATAAATGATCAATATATTTCATTGGTAGAAATAAATTTAAAAGAAGGTTAATTTATGCAAAGAAATTTAGCAACTATAACAGAAACATTATTTAATTATGTACCAAAAGATTTAATAGCTCCTATAAATCAAGAGAAAATACAAAAAATTCTTAGATTATTCCCATCTAAAATTAGCGATTTTATTATATTTGAGTCAAGATTGGCTTTTGAAGAGGCTATTACAGATGTTGCATTACAAGTTAATTCAAAAAATAAAGAATTATATGAACAAATAAGTAATTGGGATAAAGTTAATGCTCTTTTCGATAAATGGAATAATAATTCAGTAATTAATAAATACATGGAAAATATATGGTTAGAGTTTGATATTCATGAAGGTTTAAATGAGTTTTTGATTCCTTCTATAATCTTTCCAGAATTCTATGATAATTTGTTAATTAATGATTTGTTTTATAAAGAATATGATATTTTTATAAATTCAATTCTTAAAATATTAGAAAGAAAATTATTAACTGAAAAACAAATGATAAATTTTGATAATTGTTTTACTAATCTTGATAAAAATATCAAATTATATACAATTGGAATCCCTGTTATAAGAGAATCTAAATCAATAAGAGTATGTTTTTTTACAAAAAATGAAGATACAATTTATGATTATCTAAAAAGAATAGGGCTTAAAAAACGCATTTCAGATATAAAACGAGTATTAAATAAACTAGAAAAATTTTGTGATCATTTTATACTCCACTTAGATATAGAGGATTCAATAATGGATAAAATATGTGTTGAATTTAGTTTTTTTAACCTTACAAATATTTATTCTTTAAAAGAAAAATGGCAGTCATTACTGGAATTTTTTGTTGAAAATAAAATGTGTATTACAGAAAAAAAAGATGCGTTACTCAATTGGCTTGGAGAATCAAGAGAAATTTTTAATCCAGAAATTAATGACTCTATAATGAAAAGATTTATTTTGGAAGTTAAAGTTGTTTTTGAAACAAATAAACAACCAATTGTTAAAGGATATTTTGGTATTAAGAAAATACAAATACTTTGAGGCAAAATTAGTAGTTTCCAAAATTTTATATTACATTTATTTGATTTGAGCAATCTTTAGGAGACTCTATTATTAATGGTTTATCTTTTTTTGATAAAGAAGAGGCATATAAAAACGCTTTTTTTAATAAAGGATAGTTTTCATACATTTTATTGTTAATTATATCAGATTTTTTTAAAAAACCTCTTTCTGTAAAATAAAAATTATTTTTGTCTATTGGTATTTTAGGTGGATAAGAACCTATGAGATAGGAAAAAAAATCAAGAGTAAAATGATTAAAAAATTCTGTACCTCTCGATAGCGAAAACTCACTAGCAGCAGAACAAAAAAAAATATTTTTTGCCTTAGCGTTTTTTATTATATGTTTGCCAAATCCTCCACTAAAACATTGCTGCATTATAACAATTAAGTTTTTAAACTCTGGTAAGTTATTTAACATTTTAGCAAAATAATTGGCACTTAGTATTTCTAGTCTACATGTCAAAAAAGCAGAATTTAGAAAATAATTAATCCCATGTCCATTGGTGTGTATAAATAAAGTATCATTTTTATTAATTTTTTTTGCTAATAATAAAAGAATATTTTTTAAATCTTTTTTTGTGCTTTTATCAGTAATTTTTATTCTGAAAGGAGTTTCATCTCCCTTCCAAGTTTTATTTTTTATTAATTCTTCGTTTGCCAACACAAATATATTACTTTCTTTATAATTATAATAATCTATTAAAGTTCTATATATTAATTCTAAGTCATAAATATGACGTTTTGCAGAGAAGCCAGAAAAAAGAATTGCATATTTTGTATTTATTGACATATCTTCAAACATTAAAATTACCCTAAAAGATTATAACACAGATTAGCACAGATTTTCACAAATTGACACAGATTGTAATTATAAAAATATATCTGAAGTAGATTTTGTCAAATTTATGCCATTTATATTCCTTTAAGTAAATAATAATATAAATTTGGCTTTATTTCAATAAAAAAGATGAATTTACCTAACTCTCCTCCTCGACCTCACCAACAATCAGTAAACCAGGAAATGGCTCAAGTTCGCCTTTAATGGTTAGGTCTAGGCTGATGAAATATGCTAGATTATCAGTGTATTTGGTTAAATATTGGTCAATTTTGTTAATTTCTTGGGTTATTCTTTCTTTTTGTATGTTTTTATATTTTTTATATCAATAGCATTTAATCCATAAATAAAATAATCATTGCTAGTATTTTTATACCAAAATTTGACTCTATCATTATTAAAATTATTTAACTCTTCTTTTAATGGCAATCTATATTTTATTTTTTTATCATATTTTGTATTTAGCCAATTACAAAACTCTAAAGCATCTTTTGAAGATATACCAAAAATAGGTTTATTAATATTTTCTTTTACAAATCTATTAGTTTTCCAATGCAATGGTTTGTAATTTTTTTTTATTATATCATCAATAAAAAGTTGATATTCTGCATTAGTTATTAAACTATTATCTATAAAAATCTTTAGATTGTCTTTTTTCATATCTTCCAATCTTTTATATAGTCTAAACTCTGCTGATATTTTTGCTATATCTTTATTATATGAGAATATACCTTTAGTTATTATATTTTCTAATTCTATTTTTAGATTATTATCAATAAAAGCCCTATTTATCAAACATTCATAGCCAATATTTAGGCTTTGTAGAGTTGGATTTTTTATTATAGATTCTATTATTTTTGTAATATTGTATCTATAACTATAAAATTTTATTATTTCAGACCAAAAAGGATTGTTTACATTATTTATAAGTAAATCTATCATATTTTGTTCTTTTATTTCTAATGCTGATAAAAATTATTGAAAGCTTAAGTGTGCAAATTCAAACTCATTGTATTCTTTTTCAACTATTATACCACAGTCATTTATATAATAATCAAGTAATTGTTTTGTATTTATTTTATCTCCAACAAGATTTTTAAGATTTTTATTAATTATTTCATTGAAATAATTAAAATCAAATACTTTTTGGTTTTTTATAGTAAGATTTAATGCAAAATCTCTTAATATTATAAAATTTCTTTCCATATCGAGTAATATTTTTACTTCTTTAGCCTCTTGTCTTCTACCGAGTAATAATTTACATATATCCTCATAAAGTTCAAATAAATTTTTGGGAAAAATCCCTTTATAGTAGTGTAAGAAGGTAATCATAGTAAGTAAAAGTGGGTTTGTAATCATATTATTTAAAGCATTATTGATTGAAATTTTTTCAAAAAATTCATCTGATTGAATATTTGCAGTTGTTTTGTAACCTTTATCAAGTTTTTGAGGAGAAATTTCTTTTTTCTTTTTATATATGTACCAATTTGATACAAAACATTTAATTTGTTCTATATTAAAAGGTTTTACTTCTAGTAAAGTATCAACATACTTTAAAGGATTTGTTTTATAACCAAAAGGTCTTGAAGTTATAATAAACCTTGATTTTTTGTATTTCCCATATCGACACCTCAAAGCATAAATTAATGTAAGTTTAATACAAAAATCTATTTTTATCAATTGATATTTCTAAGTTTTAGGTATAAAAAAAGAGGCTATCTTTTCAGAAAGCCTCTTAGTATTTTTATTCATTAAAATAACGCGTTTCTTACGCCAAAGCCGATTTGTGGGAGTAGGGTACTTTTTACTTCTGCTGCAATGAAGTAGAAAGAGTGTTCAAAGTAAATTGCAAACTTTCTAAATCCACCGTATCTTTCGATTTTAAAAAAGTCAAATTGGTACATAAAGCCAGCTAGTACTTTGCCTTTCTTTTGAGCGTCATAGCTATTTAATTCGCCAGTTCCACCGCCAAAACCACTCATCCAGTAAAAGCCTGCTCCAATTTCGAGGCTCCATGAGAAATTTCTTGCATCCTCACCAAAGAAAAACTCAAATGGTAAGTCTATAACGCGAGCAAGTATTTTTCCACCAGTAACAAATCCATAAAATCTTGGGTCATATTTGTCGTTTTCCCAACCCCAAAATTTGGTGAATAATGTTTTGTCATTTATATTTACACCTATATCTGTCATATTTTGAGTTGTTGGTATCCATCCAAAAAGTCCTTCGAGTCTAACAATGTCATCGAAGAACGAAAGCCCAAAACCACCAGATACCCAAGGACCACCAAGCATTTGAGTCCATAGATATATTCCTTCAACAAATTTTGGCATCTTACCAAGACTCTTATCAAATCTTTTTAGTAAAATCTTTACTTGGGTAACTTTTCCATTATCTTCTGTTGAGCCTCTAACTATAAGTTTATCATTAAGTCTTGAGTCTTCAATCGGTTTATCAATTATAACTTTTGGTAAATTTCTATCTATAAAAATCTTAAAGTATTTCATAGAAACTTTGTTATTTAAAGTCACTGCCTTTAATTGTAAAGTATGTGGTCCATCAGAAAGATATTGAGTTTGGACTCTAACAAGCCAATTTGAAGTAGCCCCAACAGTTTGACTATATGTATTTCCATTGTCAAGTGTGAGATAAATTGCCTTAACAGCATTCTCTGCAAGATATTTTTGCACTAAAGGCATAACTTCGTATTTGGTTACGCTAATATCTTCAGGTTTTGGGATTTTTTCTGGAGTTCTTCTGTATTTTATCCTTAATTGGTTGTATTTTCTTAATTGAACCTCTTTTTTAACTTTTAATTCCAAATCTTTCTCATAATAATAAGCATTCCCAGAAAGCCAAGGTCTATGCTCCATTGGTGCTCCATTTGTATGTGAAAGTATAGTTATCACTGGACCTGAGTCATCCAAGTAAAATAACCTCGTAATAGGACCAGAAAATTTACCTGGTTTACCATCTGTAGATTTTTCTTGAGATACAACAACAACTTTATGAACACCTGATTGTAACATTGCTGTTGGAATTGTGTATCTCCAAATTTCTTTACCTTCGGCTTTCACTTCTTCCATATCATCAATTTTTAGAAAAACAGCCTCAATACCATCGTCATCTTTTGCAGTACCAAAAAATTCAATTACTTCACCAGTTAGATGTTGGTTTGGTTGCGGTTGGTCAAGCTCAACTGTTGGCATATCAGACAAAGGATTTACAATAAAATCTAAAGTTTTTTCAGCAACATTTCCTGCCAAATCATATACTTTTGCGACAAGATGATAAGTTTTTCCTGTTATCCAGTTTGTTGTGTCTAATTCAAGTTCCCACGCTTCTTTTCCTTGTACTGTAACAAACCCTTCCTCATCTATATCATGAAGAAAATAATTTCCTTCAGATTCTATCTTAACCATAACTTTATCGATGCCAATATTGTCTTTTGCTTTGCCAATAATTTTGTAATGATTATTAATCATATCTGTATCTTTTGGCATTAAAATTTCTATTTCTGGTTTTGTATTATCTATGTTATAAATTGCAAAGGAGAATGACTCAGAACCAGCCTTATCTTTTGCTTTAATTAAAAATTTTAGAGTTCCATCTGGCAAAGAGTTAGAATTCATATAATATTTCCAGCTTTCTTTACCTTCTGCTGGTACAAAAAGCCAGCCATTGCTTGTTGAAATTTCAACTGATTCAATTTCGTTAGGGTCTTCTGATTTTCCAGAAATTAATTTTTCACCTTGTAAGTAACTTCCATTATCTGGGCTAAAGAGTTTTACAACAGGATTTTCCATATCAATGTGGAATGTTATTGATTTTACATCACTTTTAATTCCATAAATATCATAACCTCTTACTTCGAGTAGATGTATCCCAGATGTCAAAACCCCTTTATCTATTTTTACATTCCAATCAGATTTACCTTTTTGTAGATCGACTATTTTCCATCCATCATCAGTTTCAATTCCATTATCTTTTTTGTCATTTATACCTTTATCAAGTCTGTATTCTACATAATCTACTCCATCATCATCTAAAGCAACCCCACCAAGTTCTACTATATCAGAAAATCTTTGGTCTGGTATAGCAGGGCTATTTATGTACACTTTAGGTCTATCTGTTTTTGTGTCGAATGTTAATTTTTTTGTTGCAACTTTTTTATTACCGCTAGAATCATAAGCAACTACATCGATAGATATAGGTAGTGGTTCTTTTGAGTCCATATTAACGCCATTAATATTGTATAAATCATAAAATCCATCCCAGATAGTTCTACCGTTAGTCAAAATTCGTCCATCATTTAAAATAAAAACAATGTTTGAAAGGTTGTTATTATCTTTAGCATCACCTCTTATAGTAATTTTTCCATTTAGTGTTTCGTTATCTTTTGGACTCCAGATATTGATCTCTGGATTAGTTTTATCAACAATAAAAACTGATTTAATTATTGTTTCTTTTTGAGCATCATCTTTTATCTTAAAATAAACAGTATGTTGACCTTCTTTTAAATTGTTTATTAAAATATTTGTCTTAAAAATTTTCCCATTTTCGATTAAATCAATGTCATTTTTACTAATATAATCCTTTAAAAGTTGAGTATTGTCCCTATTTATTGGTTCTATTGGAAATATTATGGTATTATTGATAGAAGATTGATTTTCTAAAGTCAAATCACTAAATCCTTTATCATCTGAGTTATCAATGCTATAACTAACACTAAATTTAGCCGAATCATCATTTGCATTACCAAAAATTGTTATATCTTGGTTGAATGATAAGCAAGAAGGAGGCCAAAGTATTTTACCATAAGGCTCTAGCATATCATTTTGTAACACAATGCTTTTTCTTTCAGATTCTCCTTTATCAGTTGTAGAGTCTTCTTTTACGAATATTTTTAGTAAATTATCACCAATTTTTAGATTTTTCCTATCATCATTCTTTATTTCAAAGGAATATATCCCATTTTCTTTATTGATAGCCTCAATTTGAGATTTTTGTTTGCCTTCAAATTGATAACTTATTTCTTTTATTGTTTGGGGTGCAAAAAAGTAAAAACTATTTGTATTATCAATACTTATTTTGTCTGCATTTGTCAGGTAAGTAATTGGGTCTTTTGCATACAAAGAATTGTCCTTTTTTGAGACTCTAATTTTTAATTTATGCTCAGTTGCCTTAGTTTCTTTAAAACGGATGTCAAAAGTATATTTTTTTTCATTTCCCGCTAAATCTCTTGCTAAAATAATAACTTTATAAGACAATGACTCTTTTTTGTCAGTACTTTTTGTTTTTAACACAAATTCTTTTTCATCGCCCATTTTTAGAGTTGTCTTTGGTAGATTTGTTATTTCGATTTCTACATTTTTTAGAAGAAGGTTATCATCGATAGTTATTTCTTCATCTTTAGTCATTCCAAGTTTTTCGTCAATTTTTAATTCTGTTATAGAAGGTTCTTTAGAGTCAATAATTATTGGTACATTTAGATAACTTGTTTTATTAGAAATATCAGTTACAGAAAGTTTAACTGTAAAAAGACCTTGTGGAATATTTTTATTAGCAAAATCTTCCTTTATATTGTCGATATTATAAATGCCAGCAGTTTTATCCTCGCTAAATTTTAAATCTTTTTGTTTTACAAGTTCAAAATTTGTTGTTTCATTTATGATAGAATATTTTACATTCTTAAGTAAACCGTATTTTATCGCTTTTAAAGCTAAATCTATTTTTCCACTAAAAGTTTTACCAGCCCAATTTTTGTTTATAAAATTAGTGTCAAATTTTGGATAACTTCTGTCAATCCAAAATTCTTTGATAACTGGATTTCCACCAACAAAATAATCAGAAGGTATTAGCTCAACTCTATATTTTCCTTCAGAAAGGTTTGAAATATCTATATTTGTCGAAAAACTATAAGGTGACGGAACAATTTTTGATAAAACTTCCTCGTTTTTATCCACTTTATAAATAGCAACTCTGACTTCTTTTACTTCATCGTCATCGTTTACAGTTCCATATAACGGCAAAATTGACGAAAACGCATCGTTTTTACTTAGACTATTAAGCGTTAGGGTTGGTTTTTCGAGTTCTTTATCAAGAAATACACTAATTGTAGAAGATTTTTTATTTCCTGCAACATCTTCAACTGTGGCAGTAATTTTATACATTCCATCTTTATATTTTGACAAATCTATTAATTTGGGTAAATCTGTTTGGCAGTTAAAAGACCAAAAAGGATTACCGGGTAGAATATTTACTGGGTGTTGTTTTTTGTATGAGCCAGCTCCATCAATTGAAATTGTGATATTTTTTATATCAACATTATCTTTTGCAACGCCATAAATCATAAATCTATCACCAATTTTATCTTTATCTTTTGGATATTGAAACTCAATTGTAGGACTTTTATGATCAACTGTTATAGTTAATGGAAAATACCCAACTGACCCAGTGTAATCGGTTGCTTTAATCCAAATAGTTTGTATTCCATCAACAAGGATATTAGAGTCAATAAAAACATTGTAATCTATTTTTGTGTTATTTGGTGCAAGTTGTTTTACTCCCAAAATTGGATAAAAAGAATACCGATCATCAGTAGAATATTCCATCGATTTTATACCATTATCATCATAAGCTTTTCCGTAGATATTGATATTTTTTGAGACAATAGCACCCGATCCAATGCTATTAATTGTTATTACTGGAGTTTTCCTATCAAGGTTAAAAGGAACAATCTGTTCTTTACTCGAAACACCATTTATATCATAAACTTTAAATTTTAGAGTGTGAATACCATCTTTCATTTTAGAAGTATCAAGTTCATAATGCCAAAAGTCTTTCCCTATGCAATCCCTTTTTTCTTTTTCATTATCAACAAACATAATAATTTTATCGATAGCATCATCATCAAAAGCAGTCCCTACAATCATAAGATTACTAGGAATCCTGCCATTAACTTTTGGATTTATAACATTTAAAGTTGGAATATCCGAATTTGGATCAATTTTTATATTTATTGCTTCTTCTGGACTTGTGTTATTCATATCGTCTTTTGCAACAACTGTTAAACTCCAAGTTCCAGCACGTGTTTTTTCAAATTTTTTTATGTCGAATGTTTTAGTCCAATTTATTGTCCCATCAGCAACGACATAATTATCATCTTTTTGTTTTAATTCTTTGTCTATTTCAGCAATAATTTTGTTAATATCAGCAATTTTTTGAGTTATCTGATATTTTTTTACTAATAAATCGCTTTTTTTCTGTTGATTTTTTTTGATTTCTTCTGTTTTTAGAGTTTTGATTAGATTTTCATTTAGAATATTTACTTGTTTTATGATTTTAGATATTTCAGTGTTTAAGTTTTTAATATCTAAAAGATATTTTTGTTTATCTTTTTTGAGTTTCTCTATTTTCTGTTTTTTTTTCTCTTTTTCTTGTTCTAAAAGATTTGGTTGATTTTTGTTTTGTTTTGTAATTTTATTTGAGTCTCCAGTGTTATCTGGCATAATGTTTAGTGAGAATAGATAATTTGTTTGGATTAAAATAAAAATTACTATTATTTTTAACAAAAAACATTCGATTTTGCCCATTTTTAATCTCCAATTAATTTTGATATGCAACACCCAAAAAATCTGTTTTGTTAAAAATTATGCGTTTGTCAGATAGTGAAATTAATTATACTTTTTTTTAATATTATAAATACAGCTCAAATTTAGTATATATTTTCCCTTTGGCAAACATATTAATTTATTGCTAAAAAATATTAATTTACTAAGCCTTTTTTATCGCAAAACCCAGAGGGATAGCTTAATAATACAATTATTTACTATTTTTTCGCAAATTTATAATACATTATATAGTATAAATTAATGAAATTGTCCCAATTCTATTAATTTAGGTATATAATGATAATTTGAACAAATATCATTATAAATAAAAATTTATCATTTAGTCAATATTTTTTTTAACTTTATGATAGTTTAATATTTTTATATTTTTCGTTTTTATAAAAAAAATCTTTTATTCTACAAAAAAAAGTATTATATTAACAACCAATTTTTTTTACCAATAGGATTATTTAAAAATGGCTAAAATTGTTTTTGTTACTGGTGGGGTCAGGTCTGGAAAAAGTAGTTTTGCAGAAAAGTTGGCGGATTCGGATAAAGTTTTGTATATTGCAACTGCGATTCCTTTTGATGGTGAGATGGAAAAACGAATTGAAAAACATAAAGAAAGACGAAACAAAAATTGGGAAATTTTAGAATCATATAAAAATTTTGATTTAAAAGATAAAATTGAGAATAAAGACTTTATTTTACTCGAATGTATTACTATTATGGTATCAAATCTATTGGTTGTTGACAATAATATAGATTGGGATAACATTCTCAAAGAAGAACGTCAAAAAATAGAAAAATATGTTATTTCTCAGGTAGATGATTTAATTTCTAAGATAGAAAAATTTAGCGGCACTGTAATAATTGTTTCAAACGAAGTTGGTCTTGGAGGGGTGATGCTAACTCCTCTTGGCAGGGCTTTTCAGGATGTGCTTGGAGAAATTAATCAAAAAATTGCAAAAATAGCAGAAGAAGTCTATTTTGTAATTTCTGGTATTCCACAAAAACTAAAGGGGTAAAAATGGAAATTGGGCTTGTTCAAATTTATACAGGGGATGGCAAGGGCAAAACGACTGCGGCTTTTGGGCTTGCATTGAGAGCCTGCGGTCGCAATCTTAAAGTAATTATTGTGCAGTTCCTTAAAAATGAGGATACTGGAGAAATTTATTCTTTAAAAGAAATAAAAAATGTAGAAATTTATAGGTTTAATTCTCAAAAGAAATTTGTGTGGAATATGAATGAATCTGAAATAGAACTACTCAAAAAAGAAACACTTGATGGTTTGCAATTTGTTAAAGATATTATTATAAATAATAAATGTGATGTTTTGATACTTGATGAGGTTGTTCATTGTATTAACAAAGATTATATTAAATTTAACGAAATGGAATATTTGATAAAAAACAAACCTAAAAGTATGGAATTAGTTTTGACAGGGCGAGATGCTAAAAAAGAATTAATTGAAATTGCTGATTTAGTTACAGAGATGAAATGCGTCAAACATCCATACGAAAAAGGAATAAATGCAAGGATTGGTATAGAAAAATGATAAAATTATTAAAAAGGTTAATTATTCAACTTCAATTTATGACATCTTTCCCTATACCAATTAAAATCAACTATGATAAGATAGAATTTGCTAAAGGGATTGTTTTATCTCCCATTGTGGGTTTATATGTTGGTTTATTTCTTATATTAACATATTTTTTGTTAAATTTATTCCAAAATGACTTAATTACTTCAATTTTTATTGTTTTTATATGGATTTTAATTACAGGCGGTCTTCATCTCGACGGACTTGCCGATACAAGCGATGGGATTTTTAGTTATAGGACAAAAGAACGAATTCTTGAGATAATGAAAGATTCACGAATTGGTACTAATGGAAGCATTGGTATAATTGTTGCTGTAATTTTTAAATTTGTGTTAGTTTATTCGATAATAAATTTTGATATAGTTAGATATTTGCTTGTCGTACCTGTAATCGCAAGGGCAAATATAGTTTTGTCGGGTGGCATTTCTTCTTATGCAAGGGAAGAAGACGGTATGGGAAAAGGAATTACCGAATTTAGTGGTTTAAAGCAAATAATCATAGTATTTTTGATATGTTTTGTTATTTGTGGAATAATTTTGCAGTTTTTTGCTATTCCATTAATAATAGCATCTGTAATTTTTTGCCTGTTATTTACTCTATTTGTAAAAAGTAAAATTGGTGGGGTGACTGGAGATATTTTTGGTGCTATAATAGAGATGTCAGAAATAGTAGTTTTATTTACTATTTTTATTTTTAAAAGTCAATTAATAGAAAAATTAATAAAATTTTAGAGGAGAATAAATGAGTTTATTACAAAAAACAGTGGATTCTATCGGAGATTTGAACCAAAACGCTTTAGAAGAGGCACAAAAGAGACTTGATTTTCTCTTAAAGCCACAAGGAAGTCTTGGAAAACTCGAAGATATTGCAAAAAAACTTGCAGGAATTAGTGGAAATGTTTTTAATAATGTTGATAAAAAAGCAATTATTATTATGTGTGGCGATAATGGAGTCTATGATGAAAAAGTTGCTTCATTCCCAAAAGATGTAAGTATGCTTGTTGCAGAAACTATGCTTTCTGGTATTTGTGGAGTTGCAGTTTTAGCAAAGAATGTTAATGCAAAATTGAGAGTAGTAGACCTTGGACTCGAAAAAGATGTAAAAATTCCTGGTATTGTAAATAGAAAAATTAGACGAGGCACTTCTAACTTTGCAAAAGGTGCTGCAATGTCACGGGAAGAGGCAATTAAAGCAATAGAAATCGGTATTGAAGAAACAAATAAATTAATTGACGAAGGTTACAATCTAATTGGTACTGGTGAGGTTGGAATCGGAAATACTACAACAAGCAGTGCTATTTTGTACGCCTTTACAAAAGAAAATCTTGATTTGATAGTAGGTAGAGGTGCAGGGCTTTCTGATGAAGGGCTTACACTCAAAAAACAAGTTATAAAAAAAGGCGTTGAACTCAATAACCCAGACCCTAATGATCCAATCGATGTTCTTGCAAAAGTTGGTGGATTTGATCTTGCTGGTTTAACTGGTTGTTATCTTGGTGCTGCTGCAAGAAGAGTACCAATCGTTATTGATGGATTTATCTCTGGCGTTGCTGCAATTTGTGCTGCAAAAATTAATCCAAAAGTGAAAAATTTTATGATTACTTCTCATGGAAGTGCTGAGCCTGGTAGTAAAAAAATAGCAGAAGTTTTGGGAATGGAGCCAATGCTTTTTATGAATATGAGACTTGGTGAAGGTACTGGCTGTGCTTTGGCTTTCCACATAATCGATACTGCAACAAAAATGATGAAAGAAATGGGGACTTTTGCTGATATTGGATTGGCGTAAGGTCTTATTGTACAAAGAGTTAGCTTTCTCACTGAGGCACGAAGTTTTGGAAGAGTTGTTTCTTTAATAAACTTTGTGCTGTCGTGAGAGATTTTTAATATTATTTTTTAGAACTTAATTTCAGTTTTTGGTAAACATTCTTTTAACTCTTTAATTTGATTTTTGGATATTGGGTTGTTTGATAAATAAAGCAATTCAATATTATTTAAATTTTTCAATGGTTCTATATCAGTGATTTGATTGTTTGATAAATAAAGCGATTTAATATTAGTTAAATCTTTCAAAGGTTGTATATCAGTGATTTGATTGTTTGATAAATAAAGCCATTTAATATTAGTTAAACCTTTTAATGGTTGTAAATCAGTGATTTGATTGTTTGATAAACTAAGGTCTATAATATTAGTTAAATCTTTCAAAGGTTGTATATCAGTGATTTGATTGTTTGATAAATAAAGCCATTTAATATTAGTTAAACCTTTTAATGGTTGTAAATCAGTGATTTGATTGTTTGATAAATCAATTGCTAGAACATTAATTAAATTCTTGATATTTACTTCAGTAAGTTTTTTCCAATCTTGATTAATTTTTAATTTATATCTTACATTCAAGTTACGATTTCTAAAAAATGGTACTGTTATTTTTGAAAAAAACATTTCATCATAAAATTTTTTACATTGGTCAAGGTTTTCAAAATTAAAATTTTTTCTAAATTGTTTGTTATTAATAAGTTCAACAGCAAGAAAATATTCAAGTATTGATTTATGAGCAAATTTATATTCTCCTTCTGCGTTTCTATTTAACAAAGAACGGCTTCGCATTTCAAATTCTTCAAGTTTTATATTTTTTTTATTAGCAAAATCAATAAATTGAGTATTTTCTATAAATAAAGCTCCTCTTTTCTCTTTATTATTATATATATCAATTGCAATTTCTTTAGAAAATTTTTTTAACTCATCTTTATTTACAACTCTTTCTCTTTGTACCCATTTTTCTACCATTTCTTCGTAAATTTCATAAGAATACTCATAAGGTTCTTTTTTTTCAACAAGATCGTCGATATATGATAATAACATAGGTCTAAACATTATATTTTGAGATTTTTCTACTATTTTTGTTGCCATTTTTCTCTTAAATATATCAAAAAAGTATTTTTTTCGTAGATATTTTTTTACATCTTTTTTATCAAAAGGCGATAGATAAATTTTACCTAAGCTATGAGTTCCTTTATCACCGCCAAATTTATAAAAACCAGTATCTTTTGGTATATCTTTATCAGAATGAAAAAACTGACTTCTACTTGTTATAATAATACATTGAAAATCCATAGTTTTTTCTATTATATCTTCAAGCCTTTTTTTGTAATCTTTTAGAGCATTTTGGTCTTCATCAAAAGCATCGAGTAATAGTATAGAATTTTCTTTATTTTGAATATTGTCTATTTTTTCAAAACATTTTGGATGCCCCAAAGGTATTAGATAAATCTGATATGTTTTAAAAATTTTTTTAGAATATTTTAAAAATAAATTTATTATAAAAGTAGTTTTACCCATTCCCGAATCAGCAAGAACAAGATAATATTTATCTTCTTTTTCTTCTTTAAAAACCTTATTCAAAAAAAATGGTATTGATTTTTCTTTAATAGCTAATGAGTGGGTTAGCGATGGTTCATTATGGTTTGAAGTGTCTATATTTTGACTTTTTGTTTGAATATAGATTTTTGTAGCATTTTTTATCTCTTGTTTTGTAAAAAATGGTTTCAATTTTTGATAAAGATATTTTTGTTTTATAAAAGCAATAATAATATCTAATAATTTTTTTAATGGAAATATACTAATAGAGAAAAGACCTAATATTATTGCTAAATTACCATAAAACGAAGGAAGATTAGAAATAAAATTTCCTATTTATTTTATTACATTCAAAATCAAGTTCATCTCCCCACCCCCTTTTTGAGACAAATTATACATCAAAATCTTATGTTTTACAATTAAAATATACTTCACCAAATATCTCTATTGATTTTGTTAATTTTTTTTGCTATATTTTACTTATGGAAATAATTAGAGCAACTTCTGACATTTTTTTTAAGTTTCTATTTGGCAAGGAAGAAAACAAGGATTTATTGTTATCATTTATAAATGCAGTACACGCTGACTCTGGTTTTCCATTAATTAAAACTGTGGAAATCAAAAATCCTTTTAACATAAAGAATTTTTCTATCGACAAAGAGTCAATCGTTGATGTAAAAGCAACTGATGAAAACGGTAGGGTTTACGATGTAGAAGTCCAAACAACTGGTAACGATATTTTTAGAAATAGAACACTCTATTACTGGGCAAAACTTTATTCTTCTCAGCTAAAAGAGGCTAATCTATTTAGTAAATTAAAACCTACAATCTGTATAAATGTACTTGATTTTGATTTATTTGAAGAATACGATTATCCGCATAGTTGCTATCTTTTACGAGAAATGAATAATCCAGAGTTTGTACTAACAGACCATTTGATGATACATTTTATTGAGTTAAAAAAAATTGAAAAAAAACGAGAAAAAGTTAAAAAAGGTTTGTTGGACTGGTCACTATTTTTAGAAAACGAAGGGGTTAAGGAGGACGAAATGACAATATTACTAAAAGACAATGAAATATTAACAAAAGCACATAATGAGTATAAAAAATTCACGGAAGACGAAGAGTTACGAGACTTAGCATTAAGGCGAGAAATGTTCAAAATGGATCATGAAACCCAACTCTATGAAGCAGAACAAAAAGGAATAGAAAAGGGCATAGAAAAAGGTATAGAAAAAGGCGAATTATTAGACAAACAAAATGTTTTGATAAAACAGTTATCAAAAAAATTTGGATTAACAGATAATGAAAAAGAATTAATTAAAAAAACTACCAACTTAGAAAAACTTGATATTGCTTTTGAAGACATTCTATTTATTGATAACAAAGACGAAATATTGGGTAAATTGAGATAAAACAAGTTAAATTATAGGATAACAGACATTTTGAACAGAAACCAGCGTAATCTGTGTAATCTCTTAAAATCCGTGTTATGAGGATGAAATGACTATTTTACTAAAAGATAATGAAATATTAACAAAAGCACATAATGAGTATAAAAAATTCACGGAAGACGAAGAGTTACGAGACTTAGCATTAAGACGAGAAATATTTAAAATGGATCATGAAACCCAACTCTATGAAGCTGAAAAAAAAGGAATAGAAAAAGGAATAGAAAAAGGCGAATTATTAGACAAGCAGAATGTTTTGGTAAAACTCATTACAAAAAAATTTGGTATTACTGATAATGAAAAAGAATTAATAAAAACAACTACTGATCTAGAAAAACTTGACATTGCTCTTGAAGACATTATATTTATTGATAAAAAAGATGAAATACTGAGTAAATTGAGATAAAACAGATTAAATTATAAGATAACAAACATTCTAAACAAAAACCAACATAATCTGTGTCAATCTGTTAAAATCTGTCTTAATCCGTGTTATATTTTTTTTATATTTAACAATTAACTTTTCTCAAAAAATTTGCTATGATATACTCAAATATTCTAAAAAAGGGGATTTATGAAAAAAGCGTTATTAATAATAGGGCATGGGAGTAGATCAAAAGAGGCAGTTGAGACATTTGATAAAATAGTTAATCTTGTCAAACAAAAAACTACTTATGATTTTGTTTGTGGTAGCCACATGGAGTTATCAGAGCCATCAATTGAAAAATCAGTATTGCAAATTATGGAAAAAGATATAAAATATATAATTGTAGTCCCTTATTTTTTGTATGAAGGAAATCATATTAAATTTGATATTCCAGAAATATTAGAAAAAATTGCGACTAAATATACTGGATTGAAGTTTAAAATTGCAAAACCAATTGGTTTTGAGCCTCTACTAGCTGATATTCTTATAAAAAGAGCAGAAGAAGTAGAATAAAGGGGAATTATCTTGAAAGATACATCAAATATTAGAAATTTCGGTTTTATTGCTCATATTGATGCTGGAAAAACTACCACCACAGAAAGAGTTTTATATGTCACTGGTGCTAATTATAGAATTGGCGAGGTTGATGATGGGACAACTACTACTGATTGGATGGAAGAAGAAAAAGAGCGGGGGATAACGATACAGGCGGCTGCTGTTAGTTGTAATTGGCAAAATTATATTCTACATGTAATCGATACGCCGGGGCATGTTGATTTTACCGTTGAGGTACAGAGGAGTCTTAAAGTCCTTGATGGTGCTGTGGTTGTTTTGTGTGGCGTTAGTGGTGTGCAGACTCAAACTGAGACTGTATGGAAGCAGGCTAATAATTTTTTTGTTCCTCGAATCATTTTTATAAATAAACTCGATAGGGTTGGTGCTGATTTTGCCAATGTTTTGGAAGATGTTAAAAATAAATTAAATACGATTCCACTTTTAATAAATATCCCTTATTACGAAGAAGAAACACTAAAAGGTGTAATTGATTTATTATCAATGAAAAGAATTTTATTCAAAAATGATGCTAATTTTGATAAAGAAGAAGCCATTCCAGACAATTATAAACAAATTTCAGATAAATATAGAGAAAATTTAATAGATGTTCTAACTCAGTTTGATGATAAACTCTTAGAACTCGTTTTAGAGCAAAAAGCGACGATAGAAGATATAATTCATTCTATTAGAGAAGGTACTATAAAAATGAAATTTAGCCCTATTTTTTGTGGTGCAAGTTTTAAGAATATAGGGGTACCTCTTTTACTCGATGGGATTGTTAATTTTTTGCCATCCCCAGTTGATATTAAGGATATTGAGGCTTTACTTGTAAAAGATAATTCGCCAATAAATATTTATTCAATATCTGATGATTTTCCTGTTTTGTATGTTTTTAAAGTGCAGTATCATAAAGAAAAAGGAAATCTTGCTTTTGCACGAATTTATACTGGTAAAATTAAAAATGGTGATACATTCTTTAATCCCAGAACAAAAAAGAAAGAAAAATGCCAAGATTTACTAAAAGTCTATGCAGATAGTTTTGAAAGGATAGAATACGCAGAATCTGGAGATATTATTATCATTGTGGGTACAAAAGAAACTTTTACTGGTGATACACTTTGTAGTGAAGGGAAACAGGTTGCATTAGAACATCTATCTTTCCCAGAACCAGTAATTTATGTAAAAATTGAGCCTAAAAATTCTATTGACTTAGAAAAATTTAATATTGCAAAAAATCATCTTTTGCTTGAAGACCCAACGATTAGGTGTGATGAGGACAAAGATACAGGGCAAACTCTTGTTGGTGGAATGGGCGAACTTCATATTGAAATATTTTTGGAACGTATTAGAAGAGAATATAAGGTTGCGTTAAATACAGGTAATCCACAAGTTGCTTATAGAGAGACTCCAAAAAGGCAGCTAGATTATACTTTTGAGTTTGATAAAAAAATATCTGGCAATATTCAACATTGTGTAATAAAACTTGGGATTACACCACTTGAGAGGGATAAAGGTGTTGAAATTAAGTTTGATATTTCAAAAAAAGATTTAACAAAAGAAGATTTACTAAGTATAGAAAATGGCATCAAAAATGCGTTAATATCGGGTCCAGAAGGTGCATATCCAGTAATTGATTGTAAAATTACTGTTATTGATCTTAATTTTGATAAAAATCGCATTTCTTCTTTAGGTTTTGAGGCAGCCTCTAATATTTCTACAAGTTATCTTTTGAGAGAAGCTGGATGTATTCTTTTAGAGCCAATTATGAAAGTTGAAATTGATGTTCCTGATAATTTTACAGGTAATGTAATTGGTGACTTACAAAGTAGGAGTGGAATTGTCATTGATTTGATAAAAAAAATCAAAGAAGATAAAATTATAGCAAAATGTCCACTAAAAAAAATGTTTGGTTATAGTACCACATTGAGAAGTCAAACACAGGGTAAAGGTACTTTTACTATGCAATTTTTAGAATTTGATAGTATTTAATATGAAAAACGAAAAAAATGAATTAATTGAAAATTTTATTAAAAAATTCAAAGAAAAAAAAGAGTATCCAGATGAAATTAGAGATATTCTTTTACTCTCCCATATAAAGAAATTTAAAAAAGAACAATTTGTTTATCAAGAAGATCAACTTGTTGAATATTTTTATATAATAATAGAAGGTAAAATTGAAATTTCCAAATACACAACTAAATATCTTAAAAGAATTATAGGGATAATTAAAGATGGAGACGTTTTTGGTTTCCCAGAACTTTATGGTGGATCACATGTTGTAAATACTTTTTGTTTGGAAGATTCTATAATAGCATGTGTTACAAAAGAAGACTACTTTAAAAAAGTGTGTAATATAAACTCTATAATAAATTATTTTAATAAAATTATGGCATCTCTTATTGCTGCTTTTGAAATTGATATTATTGTTGATAATGGCGAACAAAGAATTCTTGCTTATTTAAAATGGCTTAAATTAAATTATGGTTTAAAGAAAAATGGTGTTATATCTATCCCAAAAAATCAAACTCACGAAAAAATTGGTTTTATGCTCTCACTCACAAGAGAAACTGTTACAAGGATATTAAAGAATCTGAAAGATAAGCAATTAATAGACTTTGATAATCATTATTACTATATAAAAGAAGAAACTAAATTTGACAAATTAACAGATTCTACATCTTTAATACTTGGTTTTTATGGGTCAGAGAATTAATTGTTTATTTTAATCCAGATTTTTTTCATTAATTCCATATAATTCATCGTGTTGAATATTATCATAAGGTTCAGTGTGTATCATTATATCATAAATATTTTCAATTTTTGATTTTATTTCAGATTCTATTTGAGTTACTATCTCGTGAGCTTTTTTAACCGTTATATTAGGATCAACTTCAATGTCAAGGTCAACAGCAAAAAAATTCCCAAGTTTTCTTACTCTAACTTTGTGAGGATTTTTAACAGACTTAAATTGTTTTATTACATCAAAAATTGATTTATAAATTTCATTGTCTTTTATACCATCCATCAACTCACTACTTGTCTCAAAAAAAATCTCAAAACCAGTTTTTAATATCCAAATACTAACAAGTATAGCAATAATTGGGTCAAGAATTGTTAATTTAAAGAAAATAGTACAACCAAGTCCAATAAACACACTTAAAGATGTAATTATGTCATTTCTCATATTTTTTGCATTTGCAATTATAAGATCACTTTTTATTTTTTTACCAACATTAAAATTAATTACAGATAAAGTGATTTTACCAAAAATAGAAATTAAAATAACCACAACAGTAGCTATATTTGGAATTTGAGACGATTGACCGCTAATTATTTTACCAACAGCAGTTATACATAATTGAATACCAGCAAAAAGAATTATAAATGATAAAATTTTTGTCCCTATAGTTTCAGCCCTTTTATGACCAAAAGTATGAATTTTGTCTGGAGGTTTTTTTGCAATATATGTAGTAATCAATGCTATAATTGAAATAATTACATCTGTTGATGAATCTATTCCATCACTTACAACAGCAAAGCTTCCACCTAATGAACCAATAACAATTTTTGATATTGCAAGAGCAGCATTAGTAAATAATGTTATATAAGAAACTACGATAATATATTGTTCTCTTTTTTTATTTGAAATCATAATTTATCCTAAATATAACACAGATTGTTATAAATTACACAGATTAAAATATTAATTTTACACAATCTTATCATACTTTCTTAAAAATACAATATAATCTAATAATATATAGAAAAAACAATTTTTTTTATTTTTTGTGATTAATGTCACTTATTTTTTATTCTTTTTTTTTTATCTTTTATTCCTAAGGAGAAAATTATGGTTAAAAAAATTATTTTTTTTATTTTTGTTTTTATGTTTTCAATTTGTGGAATTATGTCTTCTGAAATTAAATGGGAAGACGAGGTTTTTTATCAAATATTCCCAAGAAGTTTTTACGATAGTAATGGTGATGGAATAGGTGACTTAAATGGCATTAGACAAAAAATACCATACTTAAAAGAACTGGGAATTACAACGATATGGTTAAATCCTTTATATTTGGCTAGCTCTTATCACAATTATTTTGCTGATGATTTTTACAAAATTGATACAGAATTTGGTACAATGGAAGATTTAATTGAGCTAAATAAAGAGTTACATAAGAATAATATGAAAATTCTACTTGATATGGAAACTCATTATATAACAGGAGATCATTTGTGGTATAAAGATTCTTACCAAAATCCAA
>Ga0209518_1000314_pt1 | contig 63715 bp, 116 predicted proteins | sample RifGroB1_FD_183993 | JGI IMG/M metagenome (GOLD analysis project Ga0209518, IMG submission 183993) | Groundwater microbial communities from Rifle, Colorado, USA - Groundwater B1 (SPAdes) (version 2) | ecosystem: Environmental > Aquatic > Deep subsurface > Groundwater | place: Rifle, Colorado... | reverse complement strand
GTCTACTATCTCGACAAGTACGCCCCTTCGATGCTCAACTCTCCTGAGATTAAGCTACAAATGCTCTCAATCATCTTCGCTGTGATTGACACTATTCTCTTTCTTGCTTCTACCTCACTCGGCTGGTGGTTTGGAGTTCGGGGAATGTCACTGAGAGGAAAGAAGTAGATGGAAAAGGTATTCTGTGAGAAGTGCAGCTCGAAGCATATAGTCTTCGGGCTGTATACGGAGTTAGTGAAGGATAGGTTAGTTCCTTCTATCTCTGCTGTGTGTGGGGAGTGTCATACTAGGGCTGTGATGCCTGCTCATTCCATTGAAGAGTTCATCATAGAGGATCTGGTAGATCATAGTCACTTCAATCCTCAGGATTATACGATTGCGAGGGCTTATCCTATTTGGCTTCTCTTGGAGCTTGACTCCCACAATAAGTGTGAGTCTCTTTGCTGTGACACCCCTCGTGGCTGGCAAGTCTTACAGAAGGAGAATGCTATCAAGTGCTATGCCTGTGAGAGGTTCTATAATCCTATCCACATTGTTCAGCAGCAGCTTGAGTGCAGTAGAGAAGAAGCCATAGAGCATCTAGTATCCCTACAATACACTCGTTTATCCCCTCAGGAGATGTGATGAAGAAGAGAGATTTGGTAGAATTGTTCTTGCGGAGTAGAAGCATTAAAGTCCTCATCTCAGATGAAGAGGTATTTACTACTTTAGCCAATAGCATTATAGCTACTGTGAATCATAGGTTTAAGTATACTGACTTTAAAATAGTTAATGGTGCATTAAGAAGTCCATATCTAGTTGAGCAGTTTCTTAAGTTAATTAATCCAGTAGATATAGAAGATATCGCTGGTTATTGTGCTGATAATGTTATTGTTATAGATAGTCCTAAAATGACTATCCAAGCTAAAGAGTTTGCAAAGTTGCATTATACTTATGTCTACTTGGAGGACTAGCAATGTCTCACAAGGAAGCAGAACCCCAGAATGTAATGACTCCAGCGCAGTATACTGAGCGTTACATTAATAACTACGAACTCTGGATGAAGGAGATTCTTGGGGCGGAGATTACTAGTGACCAGCGTAAATGTGACTTATCCAAGCATAATTTCATAGTAGCTAAGTCAGGAACTACTACAGGAAAAACGACAAGAGCAGCAACGACAGCGCTTTGGTTCTTGACCACACGATATGAATCCAAGGTCGTCTGTACTGCTCCTACAGGACATCAGCTAGAAGACTTGCTATTTGCTGAGATGACCTCTTGGATAAGGAAGATCAAAGTTCCTTTCATTCGTGATTCCATTGTAGCTATCAAAGGTAAGATCTACATAAAGGGCTACTCTGACTGGTACATAGTCGGGCGTACTATTCCCAAGGATGCAAAGGATAAGCTAGGTGACGTGCTGGCAGGATTTCATGCACCTTACTTACTTTTTTTGATCGACGAAGCGAGTGGCGTCCCTGATCCAGTATTCCTAGGTATCGAAGGCTCGATGATTCAGAAGAATGTCTACTGCTTAATGGTAGGCAACCCTACTAGACCTAATGGATACTTCTATGATGCTTTCAACAAGAACAAAGCTGTTTGGTATCAAGTAACTCTCTCCTCTATCAACTCTCCCTTTGCTCAACGTGAGTGGATAGAGCGTATGAGGACTATTCATGGAGAAGATAGTGACTTCTTTAAGACTAAAGTACTAGGTGAGTTCCCTTCTGGCGCGGGTACGAATCTCTTCTCCCTTGAGATGATACAATCCGCCAACATGCGCTGGAATCTCATGGAGCCACCAGACTCTGGTATTGTAGTAGCAGGACTAGACCCCTCTGCTGGGCAGAATGACTCCTCTGTGTTGACTATTCGGCGTGGAGGGTATATATTTAAGCCATATAGGATTAAGCATAAGAATGTTCAAGAGCTTAGTGCTAAGTGTGCTCAACTACTACGAGATCATGGAGCAAAAGAGGTTTTCGTAGAGTACAATGGCTGTGGTTGTGGTGCGTATGACCTGTTGAGGGTAGAAAAGGGTTTCACTACCTACAAAGTAGTCACCAATGCTAGAGCAGCTGATCCAGAGGCGTATAAGAACCTCAGGGCTGAACTCTACAAGCAGTTAAGTGATGCTTTTCCTGAACTTGCTATCCCAGAAGAGCCTCGCTACTTTGAGGAGCTTACTCTCTTCAATGTAATAGAGGAAAAAGAGCCTCTGCAAGTAGTAGATAAAGTCTACATCAAGAATAAACTCGGCTACTCTCCTGACTACTCCGACTCCCTCATGCTTTGTACCTTCCGGCACTTTGTAGTCAATCGTAATCACTATACCCAAATAGACGTTAATGCCTTTCTCCTGATGAATAATAACCTCGCCGTGGAGTCTACCTTTGAGAAAATATAACTTCTTCAGCAAATCCGTAGAAGCTCCTGATGACAAGCCAGCTCCGTTAGAAAAGAAGGTAGTTTCTCCTTCTGGGCTTATGACCATCAAAGGGGTATTCGACAGAGATATAGACTCTGAGGTGGAGAATAGACTCAGAGGAGATCTCTACAAGTTCGAGTTCCGTAAGATGGGACTCAATGATCCTATTTGTGGATCTATTCTACTCGTCCTCACCAAGATCTTCCAAGCTACGGAATGGAAGTGTATGGATGATGATGATAACATTCTTCGTGACTCTCTTGCTGAGGTAAACTGGCAGGAGCGCATAGAAGATGTCTGTACTCAGTTCATTTATGGTCACAATGTCATGGAAGTTACCATGAAGGAGCGTGAGGATGGCTCCTACATCTGGGGTTCCATGCACTATCGGCCCCAAACCACCCTCTCTGACTGGAAATATGACAAACACGGAAAGTTAGTCACTATTCAACAGCAGGGACTTTCTGGTAATGTGGTGGATATTCCTGCTAAGAAGTGTCTACTATTCACCACAACGAAGACTCAGGTTAATCCATTAGGGAAGTCTCTCTTTCGTAATGCCTATCGCTCGTGGTACTACAAGACTAACTATGAGCAAGTAGAAGCAATGGGGATTGAGCGGGATTTGACAGGATTACCTGTTCTAACTGCTCCTGAGAACTGTGAGTTGACAGATGATAAAGGTGCTCTTAATGCTATCGGGCAGTGGAGTTGGAATACTGTTCGTAGCATTAAACGCAACTCTCAAGAAGGCTTAGTACTTCCTCCTGGGTGGGAAGTGAAGCTTATAGGTAGTCCTGGTAATCGTCAGTTTGATATGAACCTCGTTATTGATAGATACTCCGCCAACATCGCTATGAGTATGTTGTCTCAGTTCCTTATCCTAGGTGTTGTAAACTCCTCTGGCTCCTTTGCCTTGGCTAAAGAGCAGAAGGATTTGTTCAATCGGGCTGTAGAAGGATTCGCTGCTACTATCGCTAACGTCATCAACACTCAGTTTATTGGTGTGCCAGCTCTTGTAGCGTTGAATGGGTTAAAGAAGCGTCCGTATGTCAAGCCTGTAGGTATCTCCAAGCCTAACCTCACTGAGCTTGCAGGATTCTTAGGCCGTCTACTCAAATTCAACGTCCTAACCCCTGATGATGTACTCGAAGAATATCTCCGCAATGAAGCAGCCATGCCTAGTGCGGATCCTAAGAGTGCTAGGAAGATAGAAGAGAATAAGCCTGTTAAAGAAGTGCAGAAGAAAAAGAAGGAAGACTCAGAAGATCCCATAGAGGAGGAAGAATAGATGAAAGATAAGTCAATTATAAGGTTCATGGAAACTACTGCCTGGGCAATTACTAAAGATCATTTGGATGTCCTGCTCACAGTAGTCTCCAATCATCTAGATGGTAATCCAGTCTATCTCAAGTCAGGGGATTCGGCAGACTCTGATGATCTCATGACTATGCAGGATGGTAATGCAGTAATCAACATCTGTGGCACTATCTGCAAAAAGCTCTATGGCCTCGAAGCTATCTCTGGTGGGCACACCACTGATGACTACAAGCAGTGTATACAAGAAGCACTTGATAATTCTAGCGTTTCTGGTATTATACTAAACATAGACAGTCCAGGTGGTACAGTGACAGGGACGAAGGAGTTAGCAGACTTTATCTACGAGTCACGAGGTAAGAAGCCTATAGTAGCTTTCACCTCTGGACAAATGTGCAGTGCAGCGTACTGGATAGGCTCTGCTGCTGATAAAATGGTGGGCTTTCCTACTGCGTCCATTGGATCTATTGGTGTTATTACCAAGCATCAAGACTGGAGCAAAGGTGAAGAAGCCGCAGGGTTGAAGACTACCTACATCTACGCAGGTAAGTTCAAATCTGCTGGCAACTCTTCTGAGCCACTAGAAGGAGAAGCTAAAGAATATCTCCAAGCTTCTATTGATGACTACTACACTCTCTTCGTAGAAGACATCGCTCGTAATCTAGGTATCTCCGTAGAACAAGCAATCACTCTTGCAGATGCCCGTACTCACATTGCTACCAAGGCTCGTACCCTCGGCCTCATCCACGAAGTAGGAAGTATGAAACACGCGATGAAAGTCGCCCAAACACTCAAAGGAGACATGAAGATGGCTGAAACTACTGGGCAGGTTAATGTAATCTCTGCCGAACAGTTTGCTACTCTGCAAGCTACTATTGCAGAACAGACCAAACTGCTTGCAGATCAAGGTAGTATTCTTACTGCTTTGGCTAAAGAGAAGGAAGATGCCGTTGCAGCTCTGGCTGCTGAGAAGACTGAGACTGCTCGGAAAGAGAAGCTGAGTGAGATCACTGGTAAGCTGAAAGCTGTGAAGATTGATGACGCTGCTCTGGCTGAAGCTCTCTTGGCTGTCGAAGCTTCTACCGCTGACCTCATCTTTGGTAAGCTGACGGGGATGGCTACTCAGATCAAAGAACTTGCTGGTGAGTTGACTGAGACTACCCCTGACGCGCACACCACTGACGCAGAAGATAAAACTACCCCCGCTACTATCGACGCTGCTGTAGAATCCATCCTCGCTGAAGGTAAAATCACTGACATTGATGCTGCTATTGAAGCTGCATCGACTCTCTATCCTTCCCTTTTCAAACCCGCTAACTAAGGAGACATCACATGGCTGACCAAGGTAAAACGCTCATCACTATGCCCATTCCGGCTTCTACTGCTCGTGGATTGCTGATCTCTGGGGCTGGCACCCTCTCTGCTACTCTCCGCGCTGTTGGTGTTGCCTACGAAGGTACTAGCGCTTCTGAGACTTCTGGCCAAGTCCAGATTGGTGGGATTGCTCTCGTACAGGGTAGCGGCGCTATCAACGCTGGTGTTCCCTGTCGTAGTGACGCCGCTGGTAAAGCTACTGCCTCTGCTGCTGATGGCACTGATGCTGATCTTGTCTGCTGCATCCCGCTCGAAACTATGGCAGATGGCCAGCTTACCCGTTGCAAGATTGTCTAATTAACCTTTAAAAGGAGACTACACTATGCCGCTCGCTACTCAATTCTCTACTACTCTCACCAATGTTGGTTTGAAGTACATGCAAGATCCGAAGGCTTTCAAAGCTGGTAAGATCTTCCCTCTCTGCCCTGTTACTCTTCAATCCAGCACTTTCCCTACTTGGGATAAGAGTTACTGGCTGAAGAATGAAGCTGCTGAACGTATGCCTGGTACTGAGAGCGAGGGTTCTCCGCAGGGCCGTGGGACTGATAGCTATGTCTGCAAAGACATTTCTTTCCACGAAGATGTCCCTCGTGAGTATGTTGCTAATGACCCTGCTCCGTTGAATCCTCAAAAAGCCGCTACTCGTCGGGTTACTCACAAGATTGCTCTGTACGACGAAGTTGCATACGTGTCTAACTTCTTCAAAACTGGTGTCTGGGGTACTGATGCTGCTGCACCGAATCCTAAGTGGGATGCGGCTAACTCTGTCCCTCTGGAAGACATTGATGGATTTAAACGTACTATGGCAAGTGCCACTGGCTTTAGTCCGAATAAAGCAGTCATGAGTCAGAAGGTATTTGACGTGCTGAAGCGTCACCCGACTATCAAAGGTACGCTCTTTAGCTCTGGTAGTACTGTCCCCACTGCACAGATTACTGAAGCTATGCTGGCTTCTATCCTTGAGCTGGATGAGATCATCGTCCTTCGTGCTATTGTTGATACTGCTAACTATGGTGCTGCTGCTTCTATTGGATATATCGCTGGTGATAAGTTCCAGCTTCTCCACTGTGCGGCTAATCCTTCCTTGGAAGACCCCAGTGCTGGCTATAACTTTGGCTGGACTGGCTATGGTACTGCTGGTTATGGCGTTGAGACTTGGTATCGTGAAGATCCTAAGGCTTGGCGGGTTGAGGCACATAACTATCATGGGATGAAGAAAGTGGCCGCTGACCTTGGCCTCTTTGTCGATGCTCCTTTGACGTAACACTAGTGAGTAATACGCCCAGCGCCTCTGCATAGTCCATCATGTACGCGCTGGCTATCTCTAGGAGAGATAGTATGTCTACTATCACATCAGTCAGATCAGAGTTACAACTTCCTGCCTCTGTGATTAGTGACGCTGATATTGCCTATGTAGAGAACAAAATCGGCACAGGTGATTTAAATCTCATCTGTGCCGAAGTTCTTAGAATGGTAGTAAGGCGTTATAGGGGGAAGATAAGGGTTAGGATTGGGAAGTACGAAGAGGTTATAGACTGCGCGACTATCAGGCAGGAGATTCAGAACTACATGATGCGTAGCACTGCTACTCAGATTGATGATGGATTTGAGTATCCTGAGACTAGTGTGTTGGAGCAAGATGAGGTTGTGTTATGATCCCTGAGAATGAAGAGGCGTTTCTTGTAGAGTACGCGATTGATGCTTATGGACAGATTACTCTTCCTTATGAGTTCAGTTGTAAAGGTGTTATTGATAGAAGTGATGTGTTTAGGTCTATCAGTGGGGCTACTGTACTCCTCGGTAAGGGGACTTTCTACACCTCTACTTCCCTTACTCTCCTTCCTTCTATGGGGATCAAGGTGGATAATGTTGAGTATAAGATTGCAAGGTTGGAGAAGCTAGTGGTAGAAGGGGAATTTCATCATTACGAGGTGACTTATGGCTAAGAGTTATGTTGCAGGGGTATTGCAGGGGATAAAGAGGTTGCAAAGTTCCCTTTCTAATATGCCTGAGCAGACTGCTTATGCTTTGTTACAGAGTTGCTTAGAAGATGAGCCTACGCCGCCTTGGGACTCAGGAGATCTTAGGAACTCTGGTGCTGCCTACGTAGGCACCAGACTCGTAACTACCACAGAAGACTTTGGGGAGTATGGTCAGAACCCCAGAGCCTCTGCAAATGATCTAGTCTACGGCCGCAAGACTGCTTCAGGAGGATCTCATCTGGAATCCTTTCGGAGTAGAGCTAGACAAGGTGCTACTCAAATGGGAGGTGCTCCACTTACTTCCTTTAGAGATACCGTCTCAGTGGTGTTTAAGACTGACTATGCTAATCAAATGCACAATGGAGTTTATAAACCTAGAGAGCCAGGTTCAGGGCCATTATTTGTGAGTTCTAAACTTCCTATCTTTGGAAGGAAATTCACAGAGATTGCTAGATTTGCATTAAGCAGTTCCGCTCCGATAAGGAGGAGATAAGATGTTCATCAAAGGACTGGCAGATTACATAGCTACAAACGCTTCCCTAGTAGTAGGCACAACGCTCTACATAGGCCGCATTCCAGTAGAGAAACAAACTGGTACTGTGATCTATGAACATGCAGGAGCCTTGAACGAATCCGGCATGAAACGCAAGATCATAGAGATAAGGCACATCTCCCCTGACTATATCACCGGAGATACTTTCATCAACGTACTATTCTCCCTCTTCTCCTACAAAGGCTGTACATTCTCTGACGGATCTGTTATATTTAACGCAGTTCCAGTAGCTACACCTCAATTCATCGGCTATGACGAACACCTCAACGCTGTGTTCTTTTGTAACATTGGTTTCTACACAACTTAAGAAGGAGTATAACTATGGCTCTCGAACTCGGCCCTTGTGAAGTAAAGTTTGGTACGGCAGGGGCAGAAGTGTCCCTGGGAAAGACTCAAGGTGGGGTTACTGTCAGGATTGTGGATGATTCCGTAGACCTGAAGAGTGACCAGTATGGGACTTCAGCAGAAGATACTATTATCACTGGCACTAATGTGGAAGTGGAGTGTAATTTTGCGGAGCTTAGCTTTGCGCTGATTGCTCAGATCCTCAACCAATCTACGTATGGTAGTGCCTCTACTGGTGGACTTCTTGGTGAGAATAACGTCGGGACTAGTCTGAAAACTGCTGGACAATCTCTTGTTCTGACTAAGTATGTCAATGGGGCTGTTTCTAGCTCCGCTGTGGATCGGATAGTCTTTCCTCTTGCAGCGCCGTTAGGTAACTTAGAGCTTGCCTATGACGCAGATAACCAACGTGTCATTCCTGCCAAGTTTAAATGCTTCCCCAAAGCTGTCACTGCCAAATGGGGTACTAGTGGAGATCTTGTTAAGACAGTTACTTATTACTTCGGTAATGAAGCTGCTACTTCCTAAGGAGGCTTTATGGCATTAGAATTAGGGCCTTGTCAGGTTATGTATGGGATTGCGGTAAGAGGCACTGCATGGGCAGCACTCACGAACTATGCACTTGGAGATAAACGAGTCATCACTGACGCCTCTCCTGCTATCTCTCTTCTCGCTGAAGTCACTACTGATGGAGGTAGCTCTGCTGCTTCTTCTCCTGATCTGACTGGTAAGACAGTTGGATCTACCATCACTGATGATGGGATTACTTGGACTGTGCTGTCTGTAGGACTCACTGATCTTGGTAAAACTCAAGGAGGGGTAACTCTTCGTATCTCTGATGAGAGTGTGGATCTTAAATCCGATCAGTATGGCACTGCTGCTGAGGACACCATCATTACAGGAACGACAGTCGAAGTAGAGTGCTCCTTCGCTGAGATTAGCTTCGAGCTTCTCTCTAAAGTCCTGCACCAATCTACCTTTGGGGCAGCTGCTGGGGTACTTGGGGAGAATAACGTAGGTACTTCTCTGCTGGCAGATGATAAAGAGTTGCAGCTTATTAAGTATGTAAGTGGCGCAGCTTCTACTGACCTCGCTGATCGTATCATTCTCCCTCTGGCTGCTCCAGTAGGGAATATTGAATTGTCCTACGATGCGGATAATCAGAGAGTCATGGCTACTAAGTTTAAATGTTTCCCGAAAAGTATCACAGCTAACTGGGGAGTAGGTACTGGAGCTACAGCTAAGACAGTCACCTACTTCTTCGGTGATGATACTTCAACTTCTTAACCCCTAACACGCAGACGCGTAGAAAGAGCAATGGCTATGAAGGTCTTCAACGGTGGCAAGTTTCTTGAAGAGAAGAGTGCAAGTATCACCTTCTCTAATGGAAAGACGGCTGTGGTTTGTGAGATTAAAGATGAGACGATGACTCTCATGGATGCACTGGGGAAGGATGAACGTACTGGAGCTGGGCCGATTAGAGAAGTTGTCGCCTCTATGTGCAGCTTCTCTACTGAAGACCTCGCTTCCATCGGCCTCGTAGAACTCAAAGGTGCTCTTGATTTTTTGTCCGAGAGCTTGTTCTCCTCGAAATAACTGAATTAGATGATAGGAAACTATTTCTAATAGGAGCAATTGCAAGCGAGTTCTCACAGTATAAACTGGAAGAACTCGCTTCTTTTTTACCTTCTCAGTTAGAAGTGCTGTTTAAAGAAGCACAGAGGCAAAGAGCCTACAGGACTCTACTCTTGGTGAACATGATGCCGAGGTTCGGGGAAGTAGACAAAAGTGAACAAGCGAAGTTGAATAAAGGGTTTAATGAGTTGTTGAATCCTTATACAATCACCAAAGCTGTAGATCAGAAGAAGATAGACTCTACGTGGGATATGCTACGAGGAAGGAGTTAGGGATATGAATGTTGGTAATGTAGAGGCTACATTTGATATAAAAGGACTGAAGGAGAATATCAGGCAGTTAGATCGGGTTACTAACGAACTGACTAAGCTTGATAGTAGCCTTATTTCTAGTAAAGCTACACTGAATAGATATGCCAAAAGCTGGACTGATGTTAATCCTGCTATTGCTGAGACTATTAAAAAGGCCCAAACAGCTAAACAGGCTTTAGGGAATATTAATACTTATCGTGATGCTATACAAGGATTAGTTAAACTTCAGCACGAGTATGTTAAGACCACTAAAGAAATAGAGAAAATGTCAGCTGCTGCTTTGAGGGCTAAAGTAGTAGCTAGTATGTCTGCACAAAGAACCAGCTCTGGTTTTAATAAAATGTCTAAAGGGTCTACTCCTCTTGGTGGACAGACTTCTAATTATACTCCTTTTACAACTAACTCTATTATGAGAAGTTGGAATGAGAGTACTTTAGCTAAGATCAACTCTGGGATTACTACACTCACTAAGAACCTCCACTCAGCTGCTGGAGGTGCTAAGGCATTCCTAACTCCTAGTCAGCAAATCCAAGATGTATTCTCCAACTGGTGGAATCACTTTGGTCGCATTGGTATAGGTTTTGGAGTAATCTATGGAGGTATTAGAGCTGTAACTCAGGCAGCTACTTATTTCTTTCAGATCTTTGCTGGTGGGATAAAAGTAATGGACGACATCCGTAGCTCTGGTGCTATGGTTGCTGGTATGCTGGCGCTAGTCACTAAGAATGGAAAAGACTTCACCGAGAACTATACTAATTACTTCAATAACTTCCAGACTACATTAAGTCGCGCGATGGTACTACTTCCGCAATATGGACTCACAATGGAACAATTCATGACTGGTGCAAGGGAACTTGCTCAGTTTGGGGTTGTGATAGATAATGATAATCTGGAACAATCTATTGCAAGCATGAAGATTGTTCAGGAAATTGCGAGTAACTTGAAGGGGGATACTAAGCAGATTAGACAAGAGTTGCAAAGTTTCTTTACTGGACAGACACGACTCTCGGAACAGTTTGGACTTATGATTAAGAACTCTATGCCTGAACTGCGAGGAGCACTAGAGAGAATCCGTAAAGAAGGTGGTACTACCCAGCAGATGTGGGAAAAGTTAAATGCTGAGATGTTTAAAATGGCTCCTTCTCTCAAGGCCGCTAATGCTAATCTAGAGGTTCAGCATACTGTACTTAAAGCTTCTCTCAGTGTTATCTCTGCAATGGCATTAGATGCTACTGGACTCTATGACATCTGGCTTAAAGGGCTTACTGATTTCAATGGAAAGTTATTTAATGTTTCTGGAAATCTCACAGAATTTGGACTTCAAATCTATAAAGTATTCTTTAAAGCTTGGGAATGGACTAAGGATTGGGGATTAACTCTCCTTGGCATAGGTCAAATAGTCTATGGTGGTGTAATTAAACCATTTCTTATCTTATGGGAATTACTTGTAGACATCAAAAACTCTATTATCAGAATGGGACGAGAGGATTTAAGTAAATTTGCTACTGGTATGGCTCAATTAATAACTAAAGATTTTGCAGGGGCATTTAAAACTTTTAAATCTCTAGGTGCTTTAGAAGACGCTAAAGAAGCTGGATTGAATGTAATTCAAGGACTAGTAGATGAGGGAAAGATTATATTAAAGGGCTTAGAGAATTTTGCAGTTGGTACAAGTTTAGTAATGACAGATGATTATACAGGTCCAACATTAGCAATGCAACAAAAAGCACATAAAGCTCTTACAGGTCTTCTTGCTCCCGATAAAGATGGAGACGATAAAGGTACCAAAGCAGCAGCTACCTCAATGGCTACTACTTTTGTAGACCAGCTGACATATGACCTCTATGCACAAGTGAAGGATTATTTCTCTACTGGGGAATTAGAGGCTATGATGATGGACTTCCAAGCAGGCTGGAAGTTGAGATTCGCTGCTGATGATATGGGGCCACCTGAGAGAGTTAGAGATTGGGGATCTAGTGAGATTGAGTATTGGAATGCTATTATAGCTGCGCAGAAGCAGTATACTGGGGATTTAGATGCTAGGATAAATAGAGAAGCTCTACTGGCTAATATCAAAGCTCAAGCAGCTGTGACAGATTTCTTCCCTATGAAGATGACAGCTGAGGAGTATAAGACTGCGACTGAGTTAGTCCTTGCAGAACAGAAGAGAATTTCCACTAATTGGGACTTTGAGCTAGCTAAGATGAACCTCTCGTTTGATTCTTTTGGAACGTATTTAGGGAGTAGCTTTAAAGGACTTTTCACAAGTGTATTCAACCATGAGATCACCAGCTTCGGACAACTCTTCACAGGAGTCCTGAAAAGCATCCAAGACTCCTTCTCCTCCATGCTCAGTGATATGGTTAGTGAGTGGTTCAGTGCAATGATGGAGATGCAGTTTAGAGATAATGCAGTAGGGATTATGGGGAAGATGTTCGGAGGTGCTGCTTCGGCGTATACTGGTATGGGAAGTGCTAACTATACTGGTGGTGGAACTCCTGCTGATCTAGGTATAAACTGGGCAACTTATCCCAACTATGCTGGTGGGATGATTAATGAGCCAGTCTTTGGCATTGGACAAAACTCTGGAGCTTCCTATTCCTTCGCAGAGCGTGGGCCAGAGAGAGTGTTGAGTAATAAAGAGAGTAAGGATTATGGCAGCTCTGGTGCACCTAACGTCACTATCAACTTCACAAATGAATCCAGCGTCCCTCTAACCGCTACTCAATCCGGCATGTCCTTCGATGGTGAGAAGTATGTAACCTCTATCATAGTCAAGCAAATGTCAACCAATCCGAGCTTTAGAAGCTCAATGAGAGGATAGTAGAGATGGCCTTTCCGACATTAGGTAGAAGAGCTATAGATGTAGAGACGAGTAATGAGGATAATAAGATAGGGCATTCGTTAGAAGCAGGGTATGAGTTTCGGAGACCACGCTTTACTAGAGTGAGAAGGACTTTTAAAGTTCAGTATGATCTACTTAATACTACTGATAAAGAACTCCTCAAAACTCACTTTGATACTGTCGGGACTCATACTAGCTTTAGCTGGACGGATTTGGATGGCGCTAGCTTCACTGTCTTCTATGATTCCCCTCTCTCCTTCACTCGTGCTCTTAGTGGCTGGTTCAAGGTAAGCGATATAATGCTGAAAGAGGTGTAACATGCTGAATCTTTCCTCGACGCTTATAGCAGAGAAGAACAAGCTCTCCTCCAACAGTGCTTGGATAGTACTGTTGGAGGTTACGATTCCTGCCAGTCCGAGTGATATAGTTATTCGGCTGGCTAAGAATAACGAAGATGTAGTATTTGGAGGAGAGACTTATACGGCTTTCCCGATGGAGATAGATACAAGTAGTTGGACGAGTAAGGGAGATATTCCCTCACTAGGCATTCGTGTTAGTAATATTGCTAACACCTTTAATCAGATCCTACGGGAGTATAATGGAGGTGTAGGTGGAACTGTAGTCTTCACCTTAGTCTCCTCTGAGCATCTCACAGAGAACTACGCAGAGCTTCAGCGCACCTTTACTATCCTCGATGCAGGGGTGGATAATTATTGGGTGAGTTGGACACTAGGGAGTAGCAATCCCCTCCGGCAACGCTTCCCTCTCTACGTCTATATGGCACATTACTGTAACTTTGTGCAGAACTTCAAGGGTGCTGAATGCAAGTACGCTGGAGCTGCTTCTACCTGCAACGGCACATGGCAGCAATGCCAAGACTATAGCAACACCTCTAACTTCGGAGGCTTTCCAGGACTCTACAACCCAGAAGTAAGGATAGTGTAATGTTCTCTGACTTGCTAGGTAAAGAATTCCTCTATGGCGCGCGAGGCCCCGATGCCTATGACTGCTATGGACTTGCTAGGGAAGTTGGGAGGCGAGTAGATATTTACTTTCCTCCCAAAGTGAGTTATACTACCCCAAGAGATATAGATGGGCTGATAGAGGAAGAAGCTAGGCGGTGGAAGAAGTTAGAAGCTCCTGAGTTGTACTGCCTAGTAGCTTTCTCCCTAGTCCATCCTTATGTAAATCACGTAGGTGTTGTGCTGGAGTATAATAGGTTTATACATATCATGCACAATACCAGAGTTACCATAGAGCGATTTGACAAAGATCCTTGGGTTAATAAAGTGAGAGGATTCTACCAATGGCAAGGTTGAAGAGAATAGAGAATGTTTTTGAGGATGGGCGGGTGGATACTTCTGAGGAGTTTATCTTTCTTGGTAGTATTGCCGATCTGGTGGAAGCAGAGTTGGGAGAGGGGAAGTGGGAGGTACGTCTGAATGGCATAGCTCTGGAAGAGGAGCTATGGCCCCAGACTTTCCCTACTGATACTGATCTGGTAGTCATTCAACCTAGTATCGCTGGTGGTGGCCAGAATGGAGATGAGAAGTCTAACGTCAGGATGATGGCACTTATTGGGGTGAGTATTGCCTCGATGGGTGTAGGGGCTATGCTTGGCCCGACGACTATGGCTGTTAGTACTTCAGTAGGTATGGGCACCATCACCACTGGCTCCACCATGATGGCTATAGCAGGTATGACTGCGACGAATATCATCGGCGGGATGCTGGTGAATAAGTTGTTGCCATATCCTGAGGCTGAGAAGGCTCCTACGTATTCTGCATACAGCATCGACCCTGTAGCCACTCAGCAGCAAGGACTCCCTTACCCTATGTGGTATGGGTATTTCAAGCTTAAAGCGGCTAATGCGATTAATGCGTATAAGAATGATAAGGTGTTAACACAGAATCAGTTGGCCACATTCTACGATGTAGTATTCTCACTAGGTCTTGGCCCTTGGGAGAGTATTACTAGTATTACAATTCCTGGGGCGCTAAGTTCTTCTAGTCTTGAGACTGATTATCGACTTGGATACATCACCCAAAGTGAGTTTGATTCTAACCCTTCCTACTCTGGAGCTACGAGTCACACGGTTAGCCTCACAGGATTCACCAATAGTCCTAAATCTGCTCCGACTCCTAACTCTGTAGAAATTACTGTAGAGATTCCTGCTACGGAGATTAATAAGATCCAGTTTGACATGATCTTTCCCAATGGGGCATATACGCTTTATGAGGATACTGATAAAGGCTATGTAGCTGTAGGAATGGAAATCTCCATAGCTGACTCTGCTAGTTTCTCTGGTGGTGATTATGCTTGGCAGCCTGTGAATAGTGTTAACTTTACAGGTAAGGATATTGTTCCTGCTGGAGTAGTTAAGGAAGCTACCAGAGCTACCCGTAGATGGTCTTATGGGCAGTACGCGGTGATACCAGCGATTAGTGATAATGTCATTTCGGGAAAGTATAAGACTTTAGAATACTTAGTCCAGGGAGTAGGCACTACCAGATGGGTAGAATATGCCACTTCTGCCAATGCTGAGTCTGCTCCTCCTACTATTCCTGCGATGATTAGTCTTTATACGTGGAGATATCTGAGTCTCACAGAGCCTATTGTGATTGCTGAGTATACTGAGCCTGTGAAGAAGGTGTATGGGGCTAGGACTTCTAATACCTTTGAGATTCCCTATGAGTTTGCTATTAACCCTGCTGTGTCAGTGACTTCTTATATATTGAAGTTAAATCTCACCAGTACCCAAGTACAGTCAGGTGGATGGGCTATGGTGGTTAGGGGATGTAGTATTACTACTATCAACTCCTATGGCGATATGACTAAGGTAGATCCGCTTACGTATCCTAGATGTGTGTTGGCTCATGTAGTGGCTACAGGGGATAAGAATGTAAGCTCGTTAGTCCCTGAGATTATCTTCCAAGGACGTAAGGTAGCTGTATGGGGAGGGACTACTTGGGCATATGCTTTTAACAACAACCCTGCATGGGTGTGTTATGATGTGCTGAGTCAGCCGTTGATGCCTGATGGGGCTATAACTCCTTGGACTACTACCAGTCCTGCGATAAGATATGAGGGAATTAATCCTGCACAGCTTGACTATGTGAGTTTCAAAGCTTGGGCGGATTTCTGTGACACCTTAGTAGATATCTCAGGTGGCACAGAAAAGCGTTATACCTTCAATGGAGGGTTTGATACAATCAGCAACCTCTGGGAAGCAGCACTGGCAATTGCGGGTAACTCTCAAGCATGGCTAGTCTGGCATGGGAATGAAATTCAGGTAGTGCTGGATCATACTACGGCTACTACACAACTCTTCGGGGCTGGAGATTATGTGCTTGACTCAGTGAAGGAGAGTTACCTTTCTCTCACGGATAGGGCTACGGCAGTGGAGGTAGAGTTCATAGATGCTGGGAAGAATTACGAGAGTAACAAGTTCTCCCTAACGGAAAGTGGATTCTCTGATTCCCAGAAAAAAGTAGCCCTCACTCTCCGTGGGTGTACCAATGCTAGTCAGGCTTATAGAAGTGCAAAGTTTGAACTTCTAAAGAACAAGCATTTGAAGAAAACTATTAGTTTCCAAGCTCCTCTTAACGCTATTACCTGTACAATAGGTGATGTGGTAGAGTTTCAGAGTTGTGTACTTAAAGCAGCGCTGGGTGGTGGGAGGATAAAGAGTGTTACCTCTCCTACTATATTAGTCTTGGATAGAGCTTACACCTTTGTGAATCTCACAGGGTATACGCTTAAGGTAGCCAAGCAAGATGGAACGCTCATCACTGCTACTCTGGTGAATCTTAGTGGTACTACTAGTGTAATAACTCTGACTGCTGGGATTACAGTCTCTGCTCTAGACTCCTATGCCATTGGGGAGACTGATAGAGTTGTGGAGAAGGTTAGGGTGCTGGATCTTACACAATCTACAGATCTTCTCTGCACCATCAGCGGGATTCAATACATCGCAGAGATCTATGATTATAACGACTCGGATATTCCTAACATAGTGTATAGTCCTATAGCAGATATGCCTGAGGTTACGATTGTCTCCGTTACATCGAGTGACTTCTATAACGCTCTTGGGGAATACCAGAAGAACATAGAAGTCATTATCACTCCTCCTTCCAGCATCTACTACAAGCAAGCCAAGTGCTACTTCCGTACTACTACAGACTCTATCCTCGGTGACTGGAACTTTGCGGGGACTTTCACTGGAAACTACTTCAGCTTTCCTCTCCCCGCAGAGCTGATGACTACGAATTATGAGGTCATTGTGGCTACAGTGAATACAGATGATATCACTATGAACCTTCTCGACGCTCCTAGTGAAACTCTCTCCGTCACCGTACCTGATCTAATTGCCAACCCTCCTACTTCCGTTACCCCTGTTACACTTTCCTAAAGGAGTTCTACATGGCCAAGGTTATAAAGAATGTTAGTTTATCCTGGGAGTGGACAGGAGATGAGAGACTTCTGCTAGGGTTTAATGTAGCCCTGTGTAAGTCTGGGGAGACTCCCCTCACTGCTATCACTGCCTCAGCGTTTGTGGGGATGAGAGGGACGACTGTTACTCCTGTGACTCTCACCCCTAGCTATACCTTCTCGAATGTCACTCTAGATGATGGGGTACAATACATCCCTTTTGTCCAGACTGTATTTCCGGGAGACGACAGCGAATGGCTGGCGAGTACTGGAGTCCTGGTAGATGACGATGGAACTGCTACTATCTCGATGGGGATTACCCGTACAGCAGACTTAGAAGTCTTCCAATGGGCAACATCTGCTCCCGTAGCACCTTCAGGAACCTCTACCTACACTTGGGCAACTGGAGAGTTCACAGCTCCTACAGTACCTAATGGCTGGGAGCTTACCCCAGGTACTGCAACTCCCGGAGATATCCTCTGGGGGAGTAAGGTCCGAGTGGTAGATTACCTCTCCACTGCTACTACTGAGGTAGTCTGGCCGACAGGGAGTAGTATCCTAGGAGAACTAAAAGCCTTTCCTTATGCCGAGGGATTTGGCTCCTCTACTATAGGCGGTAGAGGCGGGACGATATACACAGTAAAGAACTTAAACAACAGCGGGGCGGATTCCTTACGTGCAGCATTAGAAGCTACTGGCCCTCGTATTGTGGTCTTTGAGGTAAGTGGTACGATTGCACTTACTTCGCCTATTTACATAACTTCCCCTTATCTCACTATTGCTGGGCAAACAGCCCCTTCTCCTGGGATTAATATTCGCAACTACGGGATTAATATCCGAACCCATGATATTCTTATTCAGCATCTTCGTATGCGAATGGGAGATTCCTACTCTGATATTGTCGGCCCGTTCTATATCCAACACTACCCTAATCAGAATGTTATTTATAACGTAGTAATAGACCACTGCTCAATCAGCTGGGGCCGGGATGATTGTATTACCTTTCATTACTACTCCCACGACCTTACACTCTCCCATTCCATTCTCAGTGAGGGATTGGAATATGATGCAGGAAATTCTCGTGGTATTCTAGTCAGCGATAGAGTTAAGAATCTATCCATTATCAAAAACCTAGTAGCTCATCAGAAGACTAGATTCCCAGAGGTTAACATTGCTTCTGAGGTTGTGCATGTTAATAACCTGCTCTACAACGGGGGCCTCACAGGTTGGGTACCGATTGTAGAAAACGCCACAGAGAACCCTGCTGGGGAGCCTATCAAGTTTACCAGCGAGAACAATCACTTCCTCGAAGGCCCGAACTCTGTTTATGACCAATCACCTTATTACATCTACAGCAATATCTCAAGCACTTCTGAGATCTACATCTCTGGCTCTGAATACGCTGGTACAAGCGACTTGGTGACGAACTACAAAGGTGCTGGGGTTATAGTAGAGGCCCGTCCACTATGGGATGCTTCTATCACTGTCCTCCCCACAGCAGATGTGCATGACTATGTTCTGGCGTATTCTGGTGCAAGGCCCGCAGATCGTGATGCTGTTGATACTAGAATTGTAGGAGAGGTGGAAGCTGGTACAGGTAGCTGGAGGAGTTCTGTGGCTGGTGCTGGTGGCTGGCCGACTATTACAGAGAATACACGCTCACTGACGGGACTTATGCCTTCTAACCCTAGTGCGACTATCGACGCTCAGGGTTGGACACAGATGGATAAGTTTTTGTATGAGCAGAGTATGATAGTTTCAGGGTATAGTCCAGTTACGAGTGCAGCGTATCCTGTTGGTATTGCTGGGATAAGTGGAGTAGATGGAAGTAATGCTCTTAGTGTTATAGTTTCCAATCCTGCGCATACGTTACCTGCTAGTAGTGCTGGGGCGGTGAGTAGTTATAGCGGTAGTGGAACGACTATAAGAGTGTTAGAGGGCGGGACTTATCTTACAGATACAGCAGTTAATCCTCCTACGGTAGCGGGGACGTTTACAGTTGAGGCTGGGGCACAAGTTCCAAGTGCAACTATCACAGCTGGGAGTATTAGTGGCGCAGGGACTACCACAGCTACAATCGCAGATTACTCAGCTATGGCTGATGGGACTACAGCTGTTGTAGTTAACTGGACTGTGAAGGTTAAGATGTTAGATGGGACTAGTGTCACACTCTCTACTGCACAGAGTCTCACGAAAAGCCTCGCTGGGGTAGATGGGACTTCTGGAGTAGGTTACTATAGATCTACTGATCCTCCTGGAAGTCCTGCTCAGTATACCTTGTGGTTTAATACCCAAGATACTGATGGGACTTACTATGCACAGACACAGTATCAGTATGTAGGGAGTAGCTGGGTTCCTACGAGTGCTAGAGGGACTTATATAGGTAGTACGGGGATTTATACAGGAACCCTTACTGCTACTCAAGTCAATGCAGTGGCTATTGATGCAGGGAGTATTACGACAGGAACATTATATGCTATTGATATCACTGGTAGTACTATATCTGGTAGTTTAGTTATTGGGGCTATAATAGGTAATAATGTAACAGCTCTAACCTCTGATTGGGATATTATTAATACTACTATCTCAGTTAAAGATACAACTAATTTTGCCTCTTCTGGAATAGCCACATTAGGTACAAAATCAGATGGTACAGGGTCTGCTATTAGGATTACCTATACCGGAAAAACTGGTACTACATTGACAGGGGTAGCTTTAGATGGTTCTTATTACACCGCCTATGGTACAGTAGCACTTCCAGGCGCAGTAGTAGATACTGCAAGATGGACAGGAGGTTATATATATTTTAATGAATCTGCAAATTATACTGCTATTACTGGCAATGGTACAACTAATGAGTGGGTTAAAATGAGTAGTCTACATTATAGGATACTTACTAAAGCAACAGGTACATGGGTCGTGGGGGGTACTACATATAGTTATAGGATAACAGTAGCAACAGCTCTTCCAGCAGATAGTTTGGCCATTATATACTTTAGACAATTTATAACAAGATCTATAGGTACATATATAGTACCTGATAGTAAAGTTTGTACTATTGACTCATTTTCTGGTGATATACGGTTATTTGATTATGTTAATAGTCACTCAGAACTAGTTAGTCGGATTGGTCTAGATGATGATAACTATTACTCTGGTCTAGTTTCTTATGCATCATTTGGTAACTGGGATAGCACTACTATTGGCTGCTTAGTAAAAGGAGGTGGAACTTATTCCTTATATTGTAAAAATATCGGCGGTGGGTATGGCGCTAGTTTCGCTACTTCTGTTGGATCTGCAAGTACTGCGTCTGGTGCACCTATAAGATTATCTCCTAGTCCCCTTTCAGCGGCACCTACTCATACAGCAAGTATGGGTTCTTTATGGGTAACATCTGCTGGAGTTCTTTATATTAATACTTCAGATAGTACAACCTGGGCTAAGGTAGGTGCACAGTAGAATAGAAACAAAGAAGCCCACTAGAGAATCTATCTCTCTAGTGGGCTTTATTTGTTCAGAATTTTACACTTAACCCTAGCTCATAATTATGCCCGATGATATAAATCTCAGGTATAAGAATGAAATGTTGCCAGTAGACTTTCTTATTCCCCAGGGAATCCGCAATTAATAAATGTCCTAAGATACAGGTTAAAAAGTAACTTACTACCTTCTTATCACTTGGATGTTTGCCTAGGATAGGATTAGTCTCATATAAGCCTTCGTGGTTCTTGATATCTAGCGTCTGGGCCATATCTACTAGTAGCGAAGTAACTACCACAACTTCTGTAACCTTCTCTGTAGTAGTCCACTCAGCATATAATGGAGTAGAGTGCCCAAATAGTAATAAAGCAATGAGAATGTAACGTAACATAATAACTCCGTAGTAAGAAGCCCTACAAGAGATGTTAGTCTTGTAGGGCTTTAGTTTTCTACATGTCTCTGGAGTAGTCTGCATCTCCTACAGTAGTTGGAGGAGGTGGAGTGAGGAGTGCTCGGAGCCTCTCCACCTCTTTATACATCTCGATCAGATCTTCGTTCTTTTGAAAGGCTAGTTGCATTAAGGTTCGAGTTTCTAGTAATGCCTTCAGCATCTCACCCTCCACTCACGATTTCATAGATCTTCTTAGTAGCTCGAATGTCGCCTAGGGCGTCATGGAAGTCTTCTTCGATGTTGAAGTAGGCAGCGATAGTAGTGAGTTTGTGGTTCTCAACTGTGCCACCTTTACCTACCTTAATCCCCTGTTTCTTGAACCACTGACGAGTGAGTCCAAGGACATCATAGGCAGATTCGTCTATCAGGTTGTGGATACAGAACGAGGGATCATTCTTCTCAAACCAAGCTTTCAGCATACGTAGGTCGAAGTTGACGTTGTAGCCAGCGAGGATGAAGGTATCGTTAGGGTCTTCGTGGTCTACATATTCCTTCAGTACATTCACGAAGCGATGGTATTTCACACTGGGGTGAGGGAAGGTGCGGAGCTGCTGACGAGTGATGCCGTTACATTGTAGAGCGGCGTCAACGATTTGGTCGCCAGCACAGATGTTCATTCTGTAGTTGATGGTCTCCACTACTAGCCCATCAAGCTCAATCATAGCCCCGATTTGAATGAGTCCGTTAGCTGGGGTAAGTCCGGTCGACTCAACATCTAGCCATAAGATCTTAATACTCATTATAAACTCTCCTACTAGAGGCTTTAATAGCCTTAGCACTCAATGGTTTAACGTCTTCAATCTTATTTTGGTAAGCAAACTCACCAAATAGTTCTAGTGACTTTTGATTATATGCCCACATAGCGGCTATTCGGCATTCAAAAGAGCCAATAAATATTTCTTTACCTTGATACCATAGTATGGCTCTCCATTTATTCCCACAAGACATGGGCTTAACTCCACGCATTCCAGATCTGTTATCTCTACGTAAATCACAATTCATCATATTCTGAGATTGTGTTGCTTGTCGTAGATTAGACTTCCTACAATCCCTAGGTATTCTATTGATATGATCTACATTACCTTTGGTTTGTAGAATTACTTTATGCAGGAATATTCCAGTATTGCTGGTTCCTACATATCCTGTAGATGTATTATATTTCCAGAGGGCATCCTTTACCAAAGCTACATCCTCTGTGTCAATTAAAGCATAGTTTAATACCTTTCCAAACTGATCTTTAAGTACTATTTTAGTAATATCACCCTCAGTAATGTACTCATTAACGCCTCCTCGAATAATTGTACGTGCTTCACCATAACGAATAAAATGCCTATAGTGCTGATCGCAGCAATCCTTCTTAATAGCACGTTTACCACAGCCCTCTACCTTACAAAATTCTTGCATCACTTCCCTCCAATTTGCACAGGGGAAGGCATAGTAGCAGGCTTCGGCAACACAACAGGAACCTCTTTAGCCACACTAAGTCCACTCTTCTCCAACACCTCTTTCACACTAAACACCCACCCGCGTAGAATCTCCTCTTTCATATTCGGATCTATCATGCGGTAAGCTGCACCGAAGCCACTTCTCATGTTGATGTCGAAGGTTATCTTACCTACGCATTCCTTTGCAATATCCTCTAGGGTTACTTCTTTCTGCTCTTCCATTTAAATCTCCTTAGTTAGAATTTGTACTCGACTGGTAATAAACTCTTTCATTTTCTCTTGTGCAGCTCTTTGTACATATTCACGAATATCTGTGCCAGTAAGTCTATTCGACCCACGTGAAAGCCTATCAATTTCTTGTACTATAATGCGATCAAGGTACTGCTGAATATTTACACTATCCAAGCGTTTAGCTACTTCAGCTCTAACTATGTCATCAACTAAACCTCGAACATATTCGCGAGTAAGTCCTAGTTCATTCATGAGTATACCTCTTACCTCGCTGCCTGTATTCATAATAATCCTCCTTGTTAGAGTTTCACTACCAACTACCTTCATCATACATCTTATCATCAAAGGCTCGTACACAGCCGTAGAGGTATTTATTTCTTCTGTAAAGTGAGGAGTGTAGATAGGCCGAATGGCTTTCTCTACACTCCTTCTCTACCCAACGCTGGTTAATGTCTCCTAAGTAATGCTCACAGGAAGCACAGGCTGGTTTTATATTAGCTCCACAATCCTTACAGCGAGACTTCATCTCCAGTTCTCGATAGGGTTGTAGAGTGGCAGCTCTCGAAGGTCTATCTCTTGCTGGAAGTGCGTAACCTTGCAGCTACACTTCTCAAGATGGGCTAGGGCCTTAGTATCATAAGGAAGGATATTCTTCGCTTTCTTACAGATGTGGCATTTGTAGTAAAAGCGTTGCTCTCCCTCTGCTGTGGTTACTTGGCGGGTATCAAGAGGCATGGGGAGACTCCTTTTTTAAGTACCAGTTATTGAGAATGTCAGGCTTCAGGGAGTCTATCTTGTAGTCCCCCGTAGCCATTGGGTAGAGTTCGAAGAGCATTCCTGAGTGGAGTAGAGGTGCGTAGTCGTCTTCTGAGATGTCGCTTAGTAGTTGCATGTTAGTCTCCTTACCCCCCGCAAGACTCAAAGCCACAGAGGTTGCATTTAATACAGCTGCCCACTTTTACTAATCCATGACTCTTCTTGCATTCTGGACATTGCATCATCGCTGGAACTGTTCCAGTACTATGCTCATTCCCTAAAACATAATGAGTAATGACCTTAGAGATAGCATCAGGGATTGACTCCACAAGGCCCAACTCTGTATGCACAGGAGTGCTGCCCTTAATCCCTTCTAACTGACCTACTATAATATCAGGAGAGACTCCACAGCGCAAGAGGATAGAGCAGAGTCGGGAGATCCCTTCTGCCTTGGCCATTTCAGAAGCACCACTCTTGCCTAGAGTACACAGAATCTCAAAAGGCTTACCATTGAGATAGTTGACAGTAACTAGCATCTCCCCATAGCCAGTTTTAATCTGGTAAGTATCTCCCTTGAGTGCCTTAGGACGATCTAGTGGGACAATGACGTTGCTATTCGCAGCACTACCATTGGGCATAGAACCACTGAGGACTTGGTTGTCTAAGGAGCCATCCCGATACACTGTTATGCCCTTACATCCACTACGATATGCTAAGAAGTAGGCATCCGAAACGTCCTTCTTACTAGCATGAGATGGGAGATTGATGGTCTTGCTTACTCCACTACAAGTATACTTCTGGAAGATAGCTTGGATTGCTATGTGTTGTGCAGGGGTGATATCATGTGCTTCCTCGTAGTAGGAAGGGATAGGAGCATTGGGATATAACTCTTTCCACTTAGCATAGAGAGGATGGTGATGCTCTATGAGGGTATCAGCACGATTCTCAAATTGGATGTATTTGTAGATAGGTTCGATGGAAGCGCTGCACTCTGCGATCATGGAAATAGTGCCAGTTGGGGCGACTGTAGTCATGGTAGAATTAGCAGGAGTGTAGTCTAACTCTGCAATTCCAAGACGACTGAGGGACTCCTTGATATGCTCAGGAAGCTTGTATTCATCAAAAGCTGGGAAAGTTCCTTCGATAGCTCCTAGCTTGTGAGTAGCAAGAGTAGTGCTATCCAGAATAACAATAGCAATGTTCTCAGCAATCTCTACTGCATCAGGGGAGGAGAAAGGGATCTTCAGCTTGATGAGTAGATCTGCAAGTCCCATCGGGCCAAGTCCTACTTTGCGACTATAGTTTACCCTTGCTGCAATCTTATCATTTGGGTACTCACTCTTCTGCATCATACGATTAAGTAGGGTGATACCTACCGTGACTACTTTTCTAAGCCGTTCAAAGTTTACTTGTCCATTGCTAACCATTAAGGAGAGATTAACAGAGCCTAGGCCACAGGCTTCCCAAGATACTAAAGGCATCTCTCCGCAGGGATTTGTCGCCCTGATAGTATTATGCTCACCAGTTAGTGGATTATGCTGATTGATCTTATCAATAAAGATCAGGCCAGGATCACCAGAGTAATGAGCACTATTGATGATGGCTTCCCATACTGGCTTTGCAAGAGTAGAGATAGTCTCCCCATTTGCAGGATTGACTAGATCATAGGTAGTGTTCTCTTGGACTGCCTGCATGAATTTGTTGGTGATTGCTACTGAGAGATTAAAGTTCTGGAGTGACTTACGATCACTCTTGGCTGCAATGAATTGCATAATGTCAGGATGATCTACTCGGAGCACTCCCATATTAGCACCCCTACGCGATCCGCCTTGCTTCACAGCTTCAGTAGCACCATCGAAGACTTTCATGAAGCTGATAGGGCCACTAGCTACTCCATGCGTAGAGGCTACTGTGGAGTTCATTGGACGTAGTGCTGAGTAATCAGATCCAGTACCTCCTCCGTGTTTGTGTATGAGAGCAACCTGTTTTACTGAGTCGAAGATTGCCTCCATTGAGTCTTCGATGGGTACTACAAAGCAGCCACTAAGTTGATTAGGCCGACCTTCTATCCCTGCATTCACCAGACAAGGGGAGTTAGGGAGAAACTCCTGTGCAAGCATTACTTCTAGGAAGGAGTGGTATTCTGTCTCGCTGTTAGCAAGATGCTTTGCTACTCGCTGACACATGGAGGAATAGTTCTCGATAGGATTCCCTTCGAGGTCTTTTCGGTAGAGTCGTTTTGCTGCAATAGTCTCAGCGCGTGGGGATAGGGTGATGTGGGATACAATGTCATTTTCGAGCATTCAAGACTCCTTGTTAGTGGTTATTAAACTCAATCATAGAAAATAGATACTCAGGCGTCATTGGATGAATAAATTCATTACCAATACAGACCTTCTCTGCTATTGTACCATGCAATGAATAAATATCTTCAAAAATAGGCTTCTGTCGTAGACAGAATGTAAATGTTCTAGGGTCTAGATTAGCAGTACAGCCACAACCAAATGTTGCAAACATAGTACCTCACTTATAAGTTGATAATATCCCTTTAGCCTTTTCTGTAATTCCAATAGCCCGACTATTCCCCTGAATCTTCTGCTGGAGATACCCAACCTTTTCTAGTGTCTCAAGAACTTTATCAAACTCTTCTTGGGTAACATCCTTCATGAAGTGCGCCAGTAGCTCTTTATACTCAATAGGACTACCAGCGGCGTTAAGTGCATTCAGCATACGGAGGTGGATTTCGCTCTGTTTATTAGCTCCCGCGCTCATGTAGATGAACTTCATGTTATGCTCTATACGCTCGATGAAGAGCATTGCCCGTTTCATGTGGTCTAGGGAGATCAGGCGGGTGAGATCTGCTGCTGCAAGGAGCATAGCGACCTTTAGGATGTGAATGTGTTTGCGAGAATGGAAGGAGACATTCATTCCAGATGCCTCTGGCTTCTCTCCTAGATGCCAAGCTTCGTAGTGTTCCTTGGCTTCTTTGGTGAACTTTACCTCTCCATAGAGCTTGGAGATTTCAGCAAGACGCTCTGCTACTTTACGCTGAGACTCTAGCATGTCATCTTCTGGCATTTGAAGAGGGGAAGAGCTATTTACTGCGTTGTCATAGACGATGATAGAGCGAGACATAAATCCACCCGCTACAGCATCCTTGATAATCCGTGAACAGAAGGTTTCTGTAGTCGCACCTGCGATGATATTAAGACAAGGATTGACTATCTCTAGACAACCCTTATTCTTAGTCTTATACTCAAACTTGGTGTCTGAGTCGAAGATGTCAGTGAGAAACTCTACCATTGGAGGGCCAGCACTTAGGAGCGTGACTAGCTCTGAGGCAATAACAGTCAGGGCAGAGCTTCCGTAGAACTTCCCTGGAGTTATCTCAAAGGTGGAATAGCTATCTACCATCTCAATCTGTAGAGCTTGAGGAGTCGCATTGTCGTGGCAGAATTGAACAGGTGAGGCAGAGAGTTGCACAGTGCTGCGTCCCATTCTCATAGCAGAGCTTTTCATCCCCACTCCTGGAGGGGAGACTAGGATTACATAGAGGTTCGGGTAGGCTTTGAAATAGTTACAGGGTATCCAGAGCTTCTTGCCTATTACAGCGGAGATGGAAGACAGTAGTACCCAGTCATGATAAGATGTAGGACAACCAGCGAGTTTGCAATAGTTGTGATATTCTCCAAACAGATCTATGCCTTTCTCCTCACTCATAACCCCACCTTCTTACAGCTGGTGAGTCGCTTGTAGAGAGCTGTGAACTGATCCTTGAAGGTGTCTTCTAGGGAGTCCTTGGCGAAGATGGAGATGGATTCTTCGATGAACGCAGAGGTGTTGCGGCCCTGAGTTTCAGCTATTGCTGCTTTGTAGATGATCGGGCGGATAGCGATGTATTGTTTGTCAGGGATGAATAGCGTGTGGTTGGAGACACTCATTATTCCAATTTCTTCGATGGAATAGGAGTCTAGGAGTTGTGGGCAATAGCGTAGGATAATAGGAATGTGAGAGTCAGGGTAGCCATTCCTAATCAGCCATAGTTTGAGTTCCTGCTCTGGGGTCATGTAGCTCTCCTGAAGGAAGGATGAAAGATGCGATGTTGAAGGTACGGGAGTCTAGGTAATCTAAGGAGTAGAAGTTGTCGATGTCGTAGTGAGAAGTAATGGAGGAGACTAAACACTCACTATGATGAGTCAAATCATGATTGGTGTCTCGAAGGACTTTGATGATATAGCCACCTAGGGAGCGAACTAACTCCGCTTCATTAGGGAATCGAATGTCGTCAACTATGATATTCCACCCACCACCCATAGCTCTCTCTGCTGAGTGCTGCCATTTGTTTAGCCAGTAGGAAGGAGTTAGCTTGCGCCGATAGTCTGTAGCATACCACTGCATGAGTTTGCGACCAGTAGTGGTGTACCAAGTCTGGCCGTGGATGAACTGCTCATCGCCAATGTCAGTGAGAGAGATACCTTGAGAAGCTGCTTCAGCGAATAGACTTGCAGGGACGAAGAAGATGAGGTTCTTATCCTCTTGAGATCCGTATAGCATGTTAGCCGTGTAGGAGAAGAAATGTCCTTTGCGGTAGGAGGAGAGGAGAGTGTGTAGTTCTTTTTTAACTTCTCCCGCGAATGGAAGGATTACTGAGTTAGGATAGTAGGACTGGATCATGGTGGCGATAGTAGTTTTGCCAGTTCCCATGTTGCCAGCGATGCCGATGATAGTGGGGGGCATGGAGTAGAGTCCTTTCGATTAATGAGTCTATCTTAACATAGCGAGGCTATAATTGTCAATAGACAAAATGCAGGAGTAGGGAATTATTTTTCTGCTAAACAGTCACCATCTATATTATATGGATCATAATAGCAGTCACAAGTCTCAGCAGTACACCCGCAGTCATCACAACCAAATATATACTCTTCCCTCTCACACCCATGAGCTTTAAGTTCAGCAATTACTTCTTCACGTATAGTCATATACTCTCCTTCGCAGCCTTAGCTGCTTCTTTAGCAAGTTTGTGTTCAAGCATGATTGTGGAGAAGACTTCTTGACGAATAGTCAAGTACTCATCAGCATCAATAGGCATGAAGGGATACTTCTGTTTTAGTCTAAGAAGCACCTCATCCATAACCTCTACATCCACCAGCTTATACCAATTCCAGCCGACTTCGAGATCTACAGGAATATCTATCGTGCAGCCTTTGATGGTGAGAGGAACTGACATGCACTTCTTGATTTGAGCAAGTAGCTCAGGAGTATAATCCTCCAGCTTCACCTGCATTACCAAGGAGTCATGGACTTGGAGAAGAATGTCTACATGAGGCAGAGTATTGTAGACATTCAACAAAGCTTGGTTAGTCATATCTCCGACAGTGGATTGTGGGATGAAAGCATAGCTCTGGTTAAGCAGCCTATTACTCCAAAAGTCCCAGAATGTTACTTTGCGGCCAAAGGGAGTAACTAGGGTGCGGGTAGTCCGTAGACACTCCTCTATCCAATTGTGGTAATTCTGCTTGATCTTCGGATAGGCTTTGAAGTATGCAGCTATAAGTTCCCTACACTCTGTCTTGGTGAAGGAATATCCCTCTTTTGCAAGGTCAAGTTGCATTTGAAACTCGGACATACCGTAGTTACTATTTCCACAGATGGATACTTTTCCATTATAACGAATAGTAAAGAATCCAGATGAGGTAGTTACACAGTAGACCTTTCCAGTAAATTGCTCAATATTCCAGTGAATACTTGCATGATCGTCAGTTACGTAACCATCAGAGTTAGCCAAGTCTTCAGCAGTTAGGACAACAGGTCTGCCCATGTAATCATAGACTAGCATCTTATGTTCTGGAGTTACAAACTGTTCCTGACTTCCCATCCTAAATCTATACATATCCCCAGAATAATCATAGGAGTGAACAGCAGAAGGAACTTCTACCCACTCTTCCCTTCTGATTGGGTCTGTAACTACTATAACTCCTTGATGTTTAATATACTCCTCAAAGCACATCCAACCCAAAGGAGTATAAACTTCACAATCACCCGTTACACAGGCATGAGAGATCTTCTTTCCTAATTGTCTATCCCCATAATTCGCCTTAGTGACTGGCTTTCCAAGTATTGCTGAGGCATTAGTACTATGAAAGTCCTCCCCTTGCAACGCCGCTATCATCTTCTCATCTTTAGCCAAATATGCCACTACCCAGCTCTCTGCTTTGGCGTAGTCAACTTGGATGAGGATATAGCCAGGGTCGCAGATGAAGAACTCACGTAGTTCTTTCATGATTGTCTGTAGGTTGTCCCCTGTGCCAGTGATAGATTTGGATGAAGAAAGTCGCCCAGTAAGCGTCCCGGCAGGTTTGAAAGTGGTACGTACCCTCCCGTCATCTGACAATCTCTTATTACAAAAGGATTGCTTCTTCTTGAGTCCTCGGAGAATGAGGATAGTTTTAATAAGGGCTGGCTGCAAGTGCATGAGTGATAGTAGCGCATCCTCATCTGTCGATAGTTTGCCATCTTTAACCCTCTTAGGGAGCTTGAGTTGCCCGAATAGATAGGACTTCATCTGATCGGGGGAGTTGACGTTGAGAGTGCCAGCTAGTTCTGTGAGGAATAGTTGCCACTTGTCTATCTGCGCTTGAAGCTCTGCGTTTATCTTTCCTCTACAACTCTGATCTATCAACATCCCCTTTAGCTCTATAGAGATAAGCGGATAGCACAGATCCATCTCACGCTGGAATATAGCTTCTACCTTGCGTTGCTTGAGTAGCGGGAGTTGAGAGAGGCAGATTTCTAGGGTGTTGCAGCTATCAAGTCCTGAGTACTGGTGGAATTGATTCCAATTAAAGTCGGGTCGTTGCTGTTCTGTTATCCACTTACTAGCCATTAGATACTCCCAGTAAATCTTTCATAGAACGTATATAGCTTTTACAGGCTATTGTAACAATGGTAACTACTTTAAAATGAATTACACATTTGCAACCATCTTTCCAATAGCAAGTAGAGCAATATTTAATAGATTTATCTGTTAAGTCTTCACAGTCCATTACGCATCACCCTCCTTCTCCCATCCCTTCGAGTCCTTCCAACTTGGCTCATCAGTAAAGATTGCTCCAAGAGTATTCAAGTCTTTTGGCAAGTTAGAATACATAGCATGTTGCGCCAGCATCGTATCAAACTTATAATTCCTCACTGGCATGTTGTAGTAGAAGCCAAGGTAGAGGATGTCGAAGTTACCGTTCTGTCCGACCTTTGCAACTGGACTATCCAGTATCTTCCCTACCCATCTGAGGCAATAAGCAAGCTCACTACTATGCAAGTGATGAAGAGGCACAACATAGGCATTGTGAATATCCCGAGCAAAACTAATACAGGTAATCTCCATACCACAACACTCGATGTCGAAGGCACAGTAGGAAGTAGGATCGTTCTGATATTCTTCATCTAGGAAGACTTTCTTGAGAAGTTGCATATCGTTAGTAACATGGATGGTAGGTTGTTTACTCAGACTCTCCTTCGTCTCTGCATTCCTCTTAGCCTTACCTAAATTCCACTGCATCATAGGATGCCAGGATGGTACTGCCCAATCAGAGTTGGTGATGCCTGCTAGGGTTATAACTTTTCCATAAGAGGTAGGGTAGACATATCCTTGCATACGTTCTGAGTGCTGGTTTACTAGGCCGAGCTTATTGTAAGTGAGTTTCTTGTTGAGGAAGAACGCTGTAGGAATCTCTCCACAGGCGATTATGATATTGGGAGAGAGCTTCGCAAGATCTCTACTCAGAAGCTCATACCAACAGTCAAGCTCCCCTTCTGGGAAACGTGCAGAGGCGTTGTAATATCTATTTCTCACGATAGTCAGGATAGAGCATTTGTCTACATCTATGCCAGAGCCTCCTAGTTTGGATAAGAAGCCTTGCTCAGACTTGGAGAGGAAGTGTTCATCGACTCCTGTGACTTTCTTACGAGCTTCGGATTCTGTGGAAGGTTGAGTGTAGATAATTGCTATCTGTGAGTCAGGACGTAGGATGTTTTCAACTATCATCTACTTCACCTTACCAGTAATTAAATCCTCAATCCAAGATATTCTACAGTCTAGGGTAATAACTAATTTTGATAAGTGCAGAAAGAATAATCTACCTGACCATCTTTTATCAAAACTACAATACCACCAACGAGAGTGTGGTTCATAGTAGATATGTAATGTACCTTTTAAATATCTTTTGAGGTTCATACTAGTCCTTTCATCCATCCCCATAACTCCTCAAACGTCCCTGCTATGAAGAACAACATGAGGAATAGGGCTAGGGTTATAAGTTCTCCGATAGAAGCGGAGAGTTTGAGGTGTTGGTAGATAAGGCGTAGGAAGATGAGGAGGATAAGGAGTTGGGAGATTTCTTGCATTAGTCTCTCCAAGCTCTTACTGTGACTGTGATAGTTCCATCTTCTTGTACACAAATTCTCTCCGGCTCTACATATTGAGAGCCATAGCCATCATCTGTTACTAGCTCTATATCTATGTTAAGACACCTTAGACGTTCTTTAAGATCTAATTCCATAACTACACTCCTTCAAAAGGCCTTAAGTAGGAAGCTTCCTTTGGTACTCCAGCATCAGTGAGTTCCCTAAATTTGAACGTCACAACACTCCCACGAGGAAAAGTATCACATTGATAATGAGCAGGAAACTGAGTCTCAGGGTTGGCGCATGCCCAATTGTAGGGGATAGATGAACCAACACCAGAAGTATGAGTAATGACACGCTCGGCATTAGTGAAGCCTGAGAGTTCAAAGCGTTTTCCTTTCCAGTCTACGATGAGTGCTCCCATGAGTCCAAGGAGCTTGGAACCCTTGTCAGTCTCACGACCACTTACATATCCTACAACAACTGCCTCACTATCCTGATACGGCTTAATCTTCACAGAGTTCTTGTGGCGACTACATGAGTAGAGAGTAGCAGGGTGGATGCAGACTAAGCCTTCTCCAGTCTTGGCGAGTACATCAGAGAGGAACTGATCCAGATCCTCCTGCTTGGACATAAAGCGTTGAGGGTGGACAAGGAGGTTGTCATGCTCAATGAGATTGTCCAGTAGGAACTTATGCCCTTCCCAGTTAGTACGTGGCTTCTCAATCTTCCCACCGTGGTTAGAGATAAACTCCTCACAGCCGATGATGCGTTTCTGAAAGTTAGTCAGGTTAATCTCTCCATCAAATAAGACTTGGTTAGCTACTGGCGCGTTGAAAGCACAGAAGATAACGTCTTTCCAACTATTCGAATTTGGAATGTCCGTGGAGATAATCTTACGAAGCTTGCTCCATTGTCTATAGCCAGTCCACAACTCTCCGTCTATGGGGAAAGAAGGAAGTCCATTCAGGAACCAGTCAGGAGCGAATATAGGGTTGCCATAGCGAGTCCAGAGTCCAGTAGCCATTCTATCACAGGATTTCTTGTCGTTATTCGCCCACGGGACTTGAGAGCACATAGTACCACGGCTGATTCCACCATCAAAGAAGCAACGCTGTCCATCAAGCTTCTCACTAGCCATCCAACCTACGAGGTTATGCTTGGACTCTTTGTAGGGTTGACATTGTTGTAGAAATTCACGTTTCATTTAGAGCCTCCTAGATTGAAATCTATAATAACTTCTTTATCACAGATAGAGCGTAAGTATTCTTCAGTCTCTTTAGTTACTACCATTCCTCGTTTTGCTGCAAGATCTAATAGAATGTCCACAGGGTGAGATAAGTAAGTAAGCTCATCTTCTATCGGAGCTACATCAATCTCAACAAACTTACCTTGAACTGCAATATCATTATCTCTAACGAAGTTAATCAAGGCACGTATCTTACTCATCAAACCTCACGCTCCTCTCCATCCCTTCGTACTTGTGAATAGCTTCCAGCTCTATAGCACCATTACGAATGCCTTTGTTGAGGAAGAGAATCATGCGCTTGCCTTTCCAGAGGAACTCACTAGTACCGTCTTCGTAGACGTTGAGTTTGCCGTAGGAGGAGATAGCTAGATCTGAGGTGTGCGCAGGGTCGATGAGTTCTAGACAGTCTAGGACTTGTTGTTTCATCCAGTGACTAATCGGTGCACCTGTGACTGGGGTAGTAATGGAAGAGATCATTCATTTGCTCCTTGAATAGTATAATTCACACCATTTAGCTAAATCAATTTCTTGATAATTTGCGATTGCAACCTCACTAGGGGATAGTGAGTCTTCTATAGCTGATAATAGAGTTTGGCCATCATAGAGAACTAGTCCTGTAATCTTTCTAGTCTCTTTGGTCTTTACATTGAGAATGGTAACTATATCTAGCCAATCTGGTAAGTCTGCTCCTGTAACTTCCATAAAGCTCCTGAAATTTTGACACAAAAAAGAAACCCAGAGTTGCGCTTCTGGGAAGAAAACTGCTACAGATTAACGTGCTGTAGCACCACGAAACAGTTAGAGCTTATTCGTAGATATAGCGATCCACGACTTCCCGCTGCTCAGGAGTACCATCTTCTTTCAGCACCAAGTTACCAGCGGAGTCTTTCTTGTTCTCATACTTGATAACGAGACTAACAGTGTTACCCAGAAGATCATCAGTGTCAAACTGATCGGTGATATCCAGATTACAAGCAAGGGTGAGCTGCTTGAACTTGAACAGAGCCTTCGGAGACATAGAAACATTGTCAAAGAACTTGCCACCAGCAAACTCTTCCGGCTCAGTGATGTTGTACTGCATGGAGAGATAGGGGTGTTCTTTCCCAGGAGAGTGCTTGACTTCTACTTTCTGGACTTCAACGGTATACGTGCCAAGGGGCTTGAGTTCAAAATTACCTTCGGCTTTAACGTCTGCGAGGTTAGTAGGGAGGGAGATATTAGCCATGAGAGATCTTCTTTCTTGAAAGAGTTGATAGAAATAACTACTACTAGATCCAGGAGTAGTCACGATGAGCCATTTGGTAGGTAGGGTTATGATTTCTTCAATGGTAGTCCTCCTTGGGTTATTTAATCAAACCTTTAATCTTCTCATACGTTGGATTCTCAATAGTAGCAGGTAGGTTAGACCTACTCTTCCCTTCTGCACGTTTGGAGGGTACAGTAGTGAGAGTATAAGTCATCTTACCCTTATCTACCCCCTGCCCATGCACAATCCCTGCTCTCCAGACTTCATCGAAGAAGGTTCCTAGGATACGGCCTTGATTCCCTGTAACTCCTTTGGGCTGGAAGGAGATATAACCTTGCTCTTCGTCTTTCTCGAAGTCCTCATGGGTAATGATGATGAGGTTACAGGCAGCACTCTTCAGGGCTTCTAGGCTAATCTCTACCATTTTACGTGCTGTTCCCCAGTCTTGCAATTGAGGAGTGGGCCGACCTGCTAATGCAAGTGCATGATCCATAGCGTAGTTGCCATAGAAGGTGAGAGAGTCGAGAACTAGGGTATCTTCTTCTTTAAGCGTGTTGGCTAGGTGTTCGAGATACTTCTGCCCCTTAATGAATGCAGACGCCTTTGCCACAGCCTTACAAGCAGGGATAGCTAGAAAGTCTGGATCTGTAGTCTCCCTTCCGTTGATGGTGACATAGTGGACTGATTGACCCCTAATGGTTCTCATGCCATTGTCGAAGTCTACGAAATGTGGGTTAGGGAAAGTAGCAGCGAGGGTAGTCTTGCGAGTACCTGCGGGGCCGTAGAGTAGGACTTTTAGTGGGGCGGAAGAGGTTAGGTCTTTAGCGTTGGCCAAGGGGAGACTCCTTAGATGGAATGAAGAATTTAAATACTTTGCCTACTAGAATACCTTCAGCATAAACATTAGTAGAGCCGTACATAATGCCAGAGATAGAGTTAAGTTCAACTACATCAGCAAGTAGGTCTAGGGTCGAGATAGGATCAGGAATAACATCCATGCCGCGAAGGAGTTCTTTTTTGTTATCAATATTAATCTTAGCCATTACTGCAACCCTCCTTTCGGACTACTCACTACCACTGTACTTCCATCATCCAGGGTCTTGATAGTCCAGTGATGAGTCACAACGTCAAGATCATGCTCCACACAAATACTATCCCAGATAGTGCCTTCTTCAGTAGACAGTGCGTAGAGCTTTGCTTCAAAGTTATCCATGAACATAACCATCATCTTGTCAATTACTTCTTGCTGTTTCTTTAGCTCAATAAGTCGAGCTACGTTCTCTGGACTAACAGGAAATTGCATCAGGCTTCTTCTCCTCGTCATAAATGAGCTGGTTGGTGACATAGAGATCGGACATAAGAATCCTCTCTCTACTACTAGGCTTCGTAAGACACACATCATAGAACAAACATCTACTATTATACTTCGTCATACAACTACAACGATTGTGGAAGAAAGCTTCTTCGTTGTCTAGATTCTCTTCCATAAACTCAGCAATAGCCAGCACCTCACCCATAAACTCATCCATTACAGGGAGTAGTGGGAAGTAGCGTTTTTCGTAGGCTACAGTGCCGGATTTGGTACGAGAAGCAGCGTCGATGATGAAACCATCTAGTCCAGGGAATACAGTCTTGCCGAGGTAAGAGTAACTAAGTACCTGTGGGCTAATCTCGAATTTGTTGAAGAAGGAGTCGCTTAGATAGCTAGAGGTGTATTTCCAGTCAAGGAAGTAGAGTGAGCCACTTTTCTCTGCAATGCGATCTACCTTTCCTCTGTATTCTACGTTGGGAGAGAGTTGGATTGAGAACTCTACTTCAATAGCCTTCTCTCCGTTGATAGTGTGGGTTATGTAGCCAGATTTCTCGTCCTTTTTGAGCCAGCCTAGAAAGACTGGGAAGATTACTTCATAGAATTCTTGCCTATTCTCATCAAGACTATCATATAAGCTCTCTAATGGTATTCCTTTCTTCAGGTGGTTTTCACAGAGATTGTGGAAAGTAGAACCAGCTTCCATTGCCATAGAGGGAGGACGTGTTCGCATTCGCCCATATTGATACACCCACTTCCTGGGGCACTCATAGAAACATGAGAGTTGTGAACTTTGAAGAATCATTATAGAGTACTCTCTTTAATTTGCATAAAATCTAATACCTCTCGCATACCTAACTGACTCATACAGTATTCATATAAGTTTGGATGATAGACTTTCAAGTAACTTATTGCATTCTGTTTTGTAAGTCCAATACCAAATAAGCAGAATATGCAACCAGTTCTTTCTATTCCTTTATCATACACTGAGCAATATGGTAGATTATGCTGCTTAATATACTCCCAAATATCTTCTTCTAGCCATACACTTAATGGACGACTTGAAGCCCTAACAGTTTTAAAGGTATTGCATCCATACTTGATATAAGACTGGAAACGTAAGCCACTGTCGCAAGCCATTGTACCTATGTATGGAGTTTGCTTAGTAGCTTTTTCGTAAATCTTAAATGGCTCTTTCTTTAACTTGTCACAACACTTATGAGAAATCTTAAAAGGTGCTGTAGTCATAAAGAACCACTTGTTACTTATCTTGCCTCGGCCAGAAGAGTTACCATACTTACGAGTAAACTTTAGATCTGCTGATTTTGTAGTTTGGTACTCTCCAATGTATTGTGCTTGTTCCTTGCTGATTACTGGGTAGCCGTAAGTTTCTATAACAGACTTGAAAGACATTTTTGGTCTAATTGTTATTACATTCTCTATTGTAGAAACAAATTCTACAATTTCTGGGTACTCAAGTCCAGTGTTAGCAAATACAGCAGGTACGTTTGGATAGATAGAACGTACAAGATGTAGAAGTACAGTACTATCCTTACCTCCAGAAAAGGAAATATAAACATCTCCTGAGTTACGTTCATACCAATCTATGATTCGTGATCTTGCAAAGTTTACCTTTGCTTCTAAAGGAAGAGATTGTCTAACCTTTAGATTTGCTGCTGAGTAATCTTCCATAGAACTCCTACCCAATCTTAATCCCCTGAGCCTTACCCCAGGAGTTGTTAAAGTCCCTCAGCACTTCTACTGAAGCCTTATATCTCCCAGCATCTACTCTAAGCTCAGAGGCAATTTGGTCGATGTTGGCTAGTAGACCTGCTATGCGGAAGTTACGGGAACACCATTCGCGGCGAGCTAGTTCGATGGGAGAGACTACTCGTTTTACCTTACGAGGCTTTAGGGGCATCTGATTCCTCCACTATTGCACTATTAGGATTGACTCGGAACTGTTCTACTTCTCCTGCTGTTAAGTGAGTATCTGCCTCTGCCTTGTGAGTGCAGGTATGTCCGACAAAGCGTTTGTAGAGCTTACGGATAGGGTCGATTACGATTAGCATAAAGACTACTCCACTTCCGTAATATCTATAATCTGGATAGGCTTGTCAGGCCAGACATTCTCAGCCATCTTGTTACCGATTTGCATGAAGAAGCCAAGTAATAGAGCTACTACACACCAACTTGCTACTGTTTTATAATCTAGGTTCATCTCACTCCCCTTTCATCGCTAGAACTGCATAAGCATATTGTTGGGCTTTATACCCGCTTCCGTTGTAAGCCTTGACTGCTCGATACTCAGAACCATGTATCTTGTGTAGAGAAGCGTAGATATACGAGGCTTGGAGCACTTGCCCTGCTATGTCTCGTGGGACTTTGCCCCAGTATTTCTCCCGTACTTGGAAGATCCCCTTTTCCCCTGCTCTTCCCACCACTGTAGTATCTCCATGAGTCCCTTCCTGCACAGCTATTGCTGCAAGGACTTCACGATAGGCAGCTGGTGCTAGGAGTAGAGCTAGGGCTAACTCATCTGCATTCTGGATGTTATGCTTTTGAAAGAACGTAGTCAGCCAGTTAAGAGACTTGAGGTTAGGGTCAATCTCGATGATGGTTACAGGAACAAGCTCTTTCGCTACTCTTTTCACCTTTAGATAAAAGACTGCACTTACACTAGCTAGGAAGATCAGTGCTAGGGTTACTACTATCTTCTTTCTCATTAGTGGAATCCTTTGCAGCTTTCTTAGCCATTGCGGATTCTAGAATGGACTGCATGGCAAGCTCTGCTTTGGAGAGCACAGGAGTTTTAGCTACTTTCTCCTTTGCTAGTTTAGGTGCTTTACCGATGGAGGAGAATTTGGGTAGAGCGTTCTTTTCTCGGAGTTCCATAGCTCGTGCTATGATTTCTTCATCGGTGCATTCTGTAATAGGTTTAGGAAATAAGTCTGCATAATTCATGTAGAGCTACTCCAGAGTTTCATAGTAAAGAATAGCTTTAATGTTTATTGTATCTGGAATACGTAAAGAATTAAAGGATACTATCAAACTTCTATCTTGTGTGCTACTAATAGTTAATGATGTTGGAATAAGAACTTCATGCTTCACTACCTTCTTCGGCTTCTCAGGAGCTATGATGTTTGGGTTAGACCAGAAGAGGGATTGCATTTTATCTAGCTCACCAATCTTGCCATCTTTAGTATACCAATACTCCCCTACTTTAATACAAAGCTTATCTTTTGGGTCTAGTGAATTAATTGCACTATCACCATCAGCTATCGTCCAAACCTTATCCCCTACCTTCGCTGTGCTAAAATCCTGACTCATAACAATCCTCCTACTTTCTGAAACTCCATAATATCCGCATGGAGAGGGATGAAGTTGTATTGTGGGAAACCATCTTGCATGGCTAGGACTGCTTCTATTCCATCTGAGACGTGAGCTTTGTAGCCGTGGGGGAGAGCTTCATCACCTAGCAGACACATAAGCTCGAAGATATTATGTGTAGGTAGGTTAGCATTAACAGAGACAAGAGGAATGATCTTTACCAAGTTCCCTTCTTGCGGAGAGACTCTAACTTTCCCGTATAACTCTCCTCCTTTGCGCTTGTTAAGATGAGCCCATTTTATAATGTCTCGGAGATGAGAAGCTGTGGCTACAGGGGAGTTAGCAGGGATTTCTATTGGTAGATCTTTGTTAAAGAAGTGGGCGTATTTGTTATACGCTCCTTCTGTGAGCGACCATCGTAGGGCCATGAGGTTAAGCTCCCTTGAAGGTAAGCTTACCAGAAGCTAGTTGCTTGAGCCTACGGGATTTCTCTTTGGTAGATTGATGAGGAGTGTACTTGCTATTGCCAAAGCGTTTCTTGGACTCAGCATCTCTGATACGTTGCTGCTCTGGAATTTCTACGTCGTTAGTCATGTTATACACTCCTATACTGAGCGAAGTATTCTTTAAGCTTACCATTGTAACGTGCATCCTTGTAGGCTTTGGTGAACTTCCTAGAGCCTGTGATTAGCCACTTCTGTGTACGTTCGATCTTGCGTAGAATGTTGCTCATGTAGATCTCCTTTTGATTGTAAGATGTGCTGCTAAGCCTCTTAAATCCACTCTGGTAAGAGTTAGCACAGAAGCGGAGGGTCTTCTATGGAGGAGAGAGATGTGTTACCAGAGTGGGTTGAAGGTGCTTAGAATAATGGCAAGGACGCTAGGAATCGAACCTAGCCAACAAGTTTTGGAGACTCGTTCGCCAACCTTGGAACATTCGCCCTTGTAATAGCTACCCCTGATATACCACTGAGGTGCTGGTCTGGTGAACTCCTAGGGGAGTATAACCCCGTCATTGAACCACCGTTCATTGAGTTACCACTCTTACCACTACAGCTTTCGCTGTCACTAGCTAACCAACACGCCGAGCCACAGTTGAGTCTACTAAGGTTTCTGTTTCGGACTAGCCTACTTTATATTCCTATTCAATACTCTTGTGTCGAATCCCTGTCTTCACATAGTGTTTGTAGTCTGGACTATGCCTTGAGCTTAGAAGTAGCATTATTCCAGCTAGGCTGACACTCTTCTTGAGTGCGCCTTTTACTTCCTTAACTCCTCCCCGTCTAGTCTCTACACGTTCCCCTTTTCCGCATATAACGGATTGTTTGTCATGTAGGATTCACACCTATTTTACAAGGGGGCTTCGCTCGGCGTGGGCATAGCAGCTGGATTTCGACCAGAATGACTCTACTGACCTTCTCTAGGCTTACGCTGTAGGAAGGGATTTCAGTCTCTACTAGAAGCTTTCGCCGACTTTGAGGAGATTCACCATACGGGTTTCCCTTGAGAGATTAGCTTGTGCACCCTTCACCGCGTCTATCAGTATCGCTAAGTGGCACTCGTTGTCACTCTCTCATTTTCATAGGTGGGCAAGCTGTGCTTCTACAGGGATAAAGAACTATTTACTTGTATCCCTGAGTTGTACTAGGTGGAACATTTGAAACATTCACTCACTCACTCACTTTTATTTCTAAATTTCGGCGGGTAGTAAGTACCGGCAAAGATTCTTACTACCCGCCTAGGTTAGTAACTCAAGCGAGAGGAGAGTTAGGTCGAGCTGGTTACTAACCCTAGAGGATTAGTTCTCCAGCAGGAAGTTGAAAGCTTCCTCAGGACTGCCATCACGGTAGATAGCAGCAGCGGCTTTAGCAATCTCGTACTTCTCAGCTTCAACAGCGGCATTGAAGAGAGCGAGGTAGTTCTTGATACTGAAGCGAGTGACAGAAGCCCCAGGCTTGTAGTTAGTAATAAGGGTCTGGATCTCCCCTTCACTCTTCTTGCCTTCGCCGTCTTTTTTACAAGCTTCACGTGCAAGGTTCTGCTGACCTTGGATGTAAGAGCGATTGATGAGGGCTACGACAGAAGCCTCACCAAAGAGGGTAATAGCTTCTTCAGTAGTCTCCACTTCATAGAAGTCAAACGTAGCGAGGACTTCTACTTTGTTATCTACACGTGCGCCAACAGAGTCTTTAAAGCTTTTCATTCGGGGTAGCTCCTTGAGGTTAGAGTTGATGTTTTGCCGGTAAAGTAATAGTACAGCAAAACGCTCACTCACACAAGGGGCAAAAGCATTAAAAGGTGGGCAAAATGATTAGATTGCTTTGGGGAAATTGTCCGAAAGGCTCTAATCTGTTTGTCCCCTAGTAGTTCAACTTACTACTACACATAAAGTTATCTAAAGTATCCACTACGATCATTGAAGAGAATCCCTGAGGCATGAGTACACCTTTTCCATACTGGAGATAGAGCAGGTTACAAGAGGGGCCTAGTTGTTCCTGAGAAAGTTTGTTTATCATGTTGAGTTTTAGTGTTGCAACCATACAGTCAGGGGAGTCACAGGTTACAATGGCCTTAGGTGTTAGCTGGTTATGGAGATAGGTAATTGTCTTCTCCCTAGTGACTAGATCTGCATAGGCGGAAGAGGAGAAGATGAGTAGAAGGGTAGCTAGGATTAGTGATTTCATGGTAGATCTCCTTAGTTAGAGTTAGTTGGTTCCACACACCCGACATAATTCCCGTTAGCATCAAAGACCACCTCTCCTCCGATTATCCTACAATCCACGATGGAGTCATTCTCATCGCTGCCACAAGAGCAGAGAGATGCTAGTAGAAAGATGTAGACAAGCACCTTGGTAGTGCTATCTAGAAGGGCTTTTTTACGAAAGGGCCGTGGGGTAGTCATATCTCCTCCTTCCATCCCAGATACTCTGCGAGGAGAGTAGGGAAGGTGAGTGGGTTAACTTCTTTTTCCCAGAAAGTATGAAAGTGAGGTATATTCTTTTTATAAGCATACTTACGAAAAGCTGCCCACCACTCCTCCCCTTGTGCTTTCTCCCAGAGCAGGAAGAAGCCATCAGGGGTGAAGAGGTCAGCATTAGTCTCCCAAACTTCTTTGCAGTTCTTACAGCTATACACTGTTGAATAGTTAGGATCTGCAAACACTAGCTTGTCACACTCATGCCAACACTTCCCTAGGAACTTCTCTGTGAGGAAGATGTTGATGGAGAGTTGAGAGTTATTCATGACTACTAATCCTTTCATGAAGTTCTGTACAGCAATCTTCCCAAGTTTCAGAAAGTCGTAACGATTGACGCTTGGCACAATACCTGCAAGTTCTATAGTGTATGCCACTAGTCACACTTACAGTTCTTATGTAGCTGTGTAGTCCAATTAGACATTTGATCCACATTAACATCACTTCTCTCCTTCTTGTAAGTAGGCCAGGATAGCTCGGCAGATAGCGAGTTGAGGGTTATCACTAAAGAATATAGCGTTACTAAACACTTTACAGAGATAGTCACTTGCAATATGCAGGGATCTTACTTTCTCCACTATCCTCCCCACAACTCTCCAGTCGGAGAAGTCGAGACGAGAAGGGCCACCAGCATGAATAGGTTTAATACACTTAGCACAGCGATAAGGATGATATACCATTCCTGTAGGTGTACCTTCTTCATGCCAACATTCCCCAAGCCACTCTGTCAGGAGTTTCTGTTCTTCAGTAGAAAGATTCATATCTGTGACTCCTTGATCCTCTTAAGAAGCTTATACCCATTACAGTTATAGCAAGCACAGGTAGTATCATCACAATGGTATATAGTAAAAGGTCTTAGTGCATCAACTAATGCAGCTTGCTGTCTACGTAGGGCTTCATTCTCCTCCCGTAACTCTGTAATCTCTCGCTCTATATGAGCGTGTTAGAAATCTGTACCATTGTTCACAAAGGTTTCTTGCCAACGTCTTACTTTACTACCTAAGCTCATCTCTATTCTCCCTTCTTTGCAATGTAGGCTTGTTGTGGTTGTGGCGTTCTTCTACAATAGAAAGCTTCTTACGAAAGAGGATTTCTTCTTTCGTAAGCGGCGGACGATAGTTCTCTAGTTCTTTTCTCCTTGGCATTACAAGTCTCCATAGCAAGATGTTAGTGGTTAAGAGTTGGACTCTTCTACTCGCAGAGAGATGTACTCCACGAAAGAGAGGTCTTTGTAACGTAGGCAGTTGAGTTCACACTCGCCTTCATCCTGTAGGTAGTATATACAAGGACTACCATGACTATGGACTAGACAGTCATGAGGCCAGAAGCCTGAGGGTTCCTCTTTTGAGTGCTCTAGATAGTCTACGTTCTTGTCTATCCAGGCGAATATGGATGCTGTAGAAGTCATGGCTATCTCTCCTCCTTGTCTTCGTTGAAGTTACTCTTAAAGTACGCATCCTCATTATCCTGCATGTACCAAGCCTTATGCCCACACACAGGACAATACCAGTCATCGTCTAGAGAGTTACATTGCTCGTGGTATTCGTTCTCTAGGAGAACTACCTCCTTACAGGAATTGCAGAAGATAGCGTGGGGTTGGAGGCCGAAGACATACTCTGGCCGATCTACCACCTCTGATTTCTCTTTAGTCTGTGAGCAACTAGGGCATAGTGGAGATAGCCCTGTTAGGATGTTGGAGCAGAGTTTACATTTTCTCATGGTTAGGTACTCCTTAATACTTCAGAACTTTAAGATACTCGTGGGCCTCATCACTATCACAAAGACAATAGCAGAGATGGTTATATTCACCATCCCCTAGTGGTGATACCCATAAATCTCCTTGCAAGTCTAGTACTGAATCTCCTCTATGAAAAGCTGAATCAGTACTAATTGTCACAAGCTGTCCAGATTTTAAATCCATTCTATTCTGGAGTAGTCTACACTTTGTTCCTGCTTTGAGTTTATTTATGTTCATAACCTTCTCCTTTATAGTTTTCCTGCTAGGCCACAGTAGCCACCAACGACTTCACAACCTCCAAGGGAGTCATTTGGAGAGTTTCTTGTATAGTCCTTTACTTCTCTCCACATCATACAGTTTGAGGCGATACAACAGCAGGAAACATCAGTACAATTAACCCTGTTAGAATACATAGCACCTTGCCAACTAGGATCTTGTGGGCCAAGTCCTAATCTTACTTGTGGGCACCATTTAGTCCTCGCGAGTTCTTCAGTCATGGGAGAGGGGCTCCTTTTCTTTTACTTCAACAAAGATGTAGTTCTTGCCATTCTCATAGCAAGGAGATAGTGCCGTACAAGGGCCACCTGCTTCATAACCTACACAACCAAAGCAGAAACCATCTTCTTTGCATTTAGTACGTCTGTAGAATTTGCCATTTACTTCTATTTTCTTTTGCATAGCTCTTCTCCTCAGTGCACTCTCCCCCTACTCTTACACTTCCCTGTAATCATAGAGGTGAGTTGGGTTGAATACTTCTTTCGCAGGTGCTCAGGGCTTCCCCCTACAGTGTGACATATCCAGAGAAAGCTACCTATCTCTACACTCTCACTCAAGAACCATCTATGAGAGCTACGAGAGTCTAGTGGGTGATACTGCAAGTCAAATATCGCTTGCATCAACACATCATGCCAGAGAGCGTAGACTTCCTTGATAGGACAGGAAGAAGGGTCGTCTGGAGTGTAGGCTAGGGCACTAAGATCGTTCATTAGAGAGTTCCTCCTCTAATGCTCGCACCTCAGCTTTCAGATCATCAATCTCTCGCTCTAAGTCCCTGATAGTAGACTTAGCTTCATCTAACTCATAGTAGAGTTCATTCCCCCACTCACGAAGAGAAGAGTTAGCGTCACGAATATCTTCCATGATAGAAATTACTTTATCTATAGAAGGGCAAGTCTCCGACACTGGACTATTATCTCTACTCATCTTCCTTCTTCTCCTTATGATAGCACTTCACTTCAGAATGCAAGCAATGGTGACAGGTGATAGTAGCCACCTCATGATGCTCACAGCCAGCACAGCGAGTACAGGAAACACGGGAATCACACTTGTGACATTGCATTGGTAAGGCTCCTTGGGATAGAATTAAAAGTCATGTTAGTCTACGACAACGTAGTAAACCTTCTTGTAGTGAAACATGTAGACAGTCTCCATATTCACGAGTCGGTAGCAAGAGTCGGAAGCTTTTTCCTTTTCTACTCCCTCACGTCGTAACTTCTTATACTCCGTCATATCCCACATGAGGAGATAGGAGTTGGAGTCCTTCGCTGGTGCTGGACGTTTAGGATGAGGCTTAGGAGGCTTTATCATGCCGGTGAGATGACGATGAGAAAGATCCTTTTTTATAAAGTCTACAGAGAAGAGCATACCTCGTTGTGCGTGTAGGAGTGAGTAGACTTTAGTCCTGTGGATACGAGTGGGTTCCATGACTACTCTCCTTCTAAAGCTTTCCTTGCTACTTCTCTCATGTAGTCACGTTCTCCATTAGAGCCATAACAAGTACTGTAGCTCATTGGAGTTCCATTTGCCCACATTTCACCAGTTATAGGAAACTCCCCATGCCACTTACTGATTTTAAGTAAAGCTTCTTTCATTCTCTGATTATCTTCTATTAACTGTTCTGTTTGATATTTTCTACTCATCTCACCTTCTCCTTAAACTGGTAGCAATACAATCCTTCGTCCCCGATGATGATGCCGATAGTGAAGTCCTTAATATGTACATCCTTAAATCTCTTCTGATGCACTGGAACCTTTGACACATGACGCTTACACTCCTGTAGGAAAGGACAGATAGCAGAGTTGCAGAGCATGAGGTCTCCTTTATAGATAGAGTTATTCAACATAAGTCTTAAATTTAAATACCATACTTTAGCCCTTTTGGTAATAATGGTAAGTCTACTGGAATACCATGAGATTTCCGATAAATATTCCTGCATGTAGTTCTATTTTGCTTTAAGTGCTCGGAGCAGAAACCTCCATATATTGCAGATTTCCCACAAGTACAACACTTACCAGCTTTTAGTTGTCTAAGTTGCCACTTTCTAGGGGCGGATATTGGTAAGTCTGTAAATTCATCTTGAATTATCTTAGGCATGAAGTCTCCTTAGTATGATGATAACAAATACCATATTGAAAGAATCCGATCTGAGGTAGTGGGGCATTGGATGTTGAATTGTAATCTGAATCTAGTAAGCCTCGTAGTCAGTAACTCATTATCCCCTAGCGCGTGTAGATAGCCGTACACGAATAGCTGTGGCATGACTGTCCTTGCCTTATGCAGAGACTTAAGGTAAGTCTCGAAAGCAAGGTCTGTGGAGATGTTGGTGGGGAGCATGACTAGGACTCCTTGGATTCTTCACCTTGCTTAGTATTCAGCACAAAAGCTTTCATCAAGCCTTCATGACTCTTTACTTCAGCAGCTCTGACAAACTCCATCTCATAGCCATTAGGATAGTGCTTAGAGTAACTCTCTTCGTGTCGATCTGGCCGACTACCTTCTGTTACTCCAAGATCTCCAGGAACATAGTATTCATGACTACACCAGTGACTACCTAGCACAGTACCATCCTCTGCCATTGCGTAGGCAATTCCATCTCCACCACCACGGACATTTGAGAAACAGTAAATCTTAGGAAGGTTGCTCATCTCACTTCTCCTCTTCTATAGTCTAGCGTTCCAGTAATAAGCAGGTGTAGAATCCTGCTTGGCAAGTTCAGGCAAGGGTAATCATGCAAAGGAGCAAGAAAACTACTGTCAAGACTCCCACAGCTACCAAGTTAGCAACAGGGCTGAGGATGAGGCAGGTTAGGACAAGAGCTAGTAAGGTGATGATTAGGTATAGCATAGAAAGTCTCCTTTAGAATCCTACTTTGATCCCCATGGCATAGTTATTAGCAATAGCACTAGTCTCTAGGCCGATCCAAGTTGCCTGCCAGATAGTACGAGAGAGTTTTGCTGCGGCAGGAGAGCCTCCGCAGAGAAGCACAAGGTCAGGGAGATAGTGAGAGATGAGAGCATGTCCTACTATAGCTCCTCCCATGTACATATCTATCTTCTCGTTGCTAGGATGAGGGCCTAGGAGGAGGTTAAGTTCTTGTAGTTCAGGGTGGTTCTTGATATCCCTAGTCTGCCTCCAGTCAGCAGCAAGGGTGACTGTGGTGATGGACTGGAGAGCGATGTCAGTCTTGCTCCAAGGTGCAGCTAAGGAGTGACTGGAGAGTAGTACTAGTAAAGCTGTAGTGAGTAGTAACTTTCGCATTGAAAATCTCCTCTGTGATTGAATGTTGGACTTCCTACCTAACCCCTTATTGATACACAAGAGAGGTGGGAGTTCTCTTGTGTATGGGTAAGGGGTTAGATAGCTACTCCTGCTTCGATTAACTTTCCTCGTAGCTCTTGCATCTCTTGAGTATCAGTGAGAAAGGGATGCTCGTCATTGAGGTCGTCTATTACGTCGATAGCTAACTTGTACTCATCCCAGAGTTGCTGTAGTAAGTCTTTCATTGTAGATCTCCTTAGTTAGAGGTGAGTACTACTTAGCTGCTCTAATTATCTTAAGCCAATCTTTTATCATCTCTATACGCTTATTCAGGATATGCTCTGGTAGTTCTGCAAATTTTACCTCTATACTGGAGTCTTGACTTCTTCTCCATTTTACACAAGCTTTGTCACCACTTAGGGAGTTGAAGTCCGTAAACCTAAGCCAAGGACAAGCTCCTTTATCCTGACAATGAGAGTTATTACAATGAATCTGGCAGAGAGGACAGCAGAAGCGCAGATTCTCTATAATAAGCTCATCTGCCTTTGTCAGCTTACCAGAATACTTGACTAACAGCAGGAGTAAAGCTGCCTCGTCTGTTAGTCCTTCCCCTCCACGAAGAATCTTTATTGCATCTTTTCTATTCATTACATAGCTCCTTAGTTAGAGGTTACTTCCCTTCATACTCGACGAAATAAAGATTCGCCATACTTCTTGTAATAGCCACATAAGCAAGATTCCTCTCCTGCTCTAACTCCCAATCCTGCAAGTTCTTCCTCGTGGGCGTAGTGAGATAGTAAACATTCTTCCACTCACGGCCTTTGGCTTTGTGGATGGAAGAGAGGATTACTACTCCACTGAGATTATCCCCAAAGAGATTGTCTATCTCACGGAGAATATCCTCTTTGGGAGAACCTGAGTTATGATTGAGACTATCTGCTCTGTTGGCTATGATATTCAGGCAATAGAGCTTGTCCTCAAGGTTACGAGCTTTGACAAAGTGACCCTTAGAGGTTAGCTTCTCTACTTCCTTATCTCCCCACACCTCTAGTCCATGGAAGAAAGAACGAAAGGAAGAGAAGTCAGGGACTTTCTTGAGTAGAGTTTTAAGGTTAGTCCCGATCTCACGTCCTTCTACCTTGGCTCCTATGCCTTTAGCGATGAACTTGTAGACTAGCTCTACGAGTGGTGCGTTGACTCGACAGAGGATAGCGTCTCCAGCAGAAGTACTAGAGAACAGATCCTTCTGCTCTAGGTGGCGTACTTGCCCGACAGGATTAGCTTCATAGGCTGTAATGTGACCTACGTAGCGTCTTGCCTCTTCTACTACAGAATAAGGACAGCGATAAGTGACAGTAAGGGGAAGCGTGATAGCCTTAACCTCTTGCCGGATAAGGTCTAGTGCATCTGAGTTGGCACCAGTAAATCCGTAGATAGCTTGGTGCCGATCACCGACTGCTACTAGACGGCCACCTGATTTGAGCAGTAGAAGAGAGAGCTTTCTACGAGAGTAGTTCGTGTCTTGAGCTTCGTCTATGAGTACCCAGTCGTATTGAGTAACTGATCTAATTCCATGAAGCACAGGGAAGTAGATCATATCGTCGAAATCTACTACGTCCTTCACAGAGTTACTCTTCAATAGCACTTCCCTCGACATCTCTATAGCCAGCTCATCTTGATTATCAGGTACAGCTATAGAATACCGATCTATGAAGTCTCCGCAGAGTTGCTCCCAGGTAGAGGCGTCATTCAGGCCACTCAGGGAGGTGGCTGCTTGCTTGGCAAAGCTTACTAGATCCTTAACAGCATATAAAAACTCCTGCTCTTTCTCCTCAGTAAACAGCTCTCGGAAGATATTAGTAACCTTCCAGCTATCTACTTTACACTTCCCTACATGGGACTTCCAGATGGAATATCCTGCGGAGTGAAGAGTAGAAGCAGTGACTAGAGGGTTAGAAGCTGTCTTGTGGGCAATCTCCTCAGCTATGGCCTTGTTAAAAGCTCCGAAGAACACGGAACCCTTCATCAGCTTGGTAGCGTGAATAAGAGTAGTAGTCTTTCCCGATCCTGCTACTGCTTCAAGGATAGCACTACCTGAGCCTTCCTGCACCCATGAGAAGAAGTCTTGTTGCATGGGTGAAGGAGTAAAGCTCTTCTCTACATACTCAGGACGTGGGGCTGGCTTCTCCCATGACTTCTTAGGCCAGGACTTTGTGGATATCTTAGCCATGTTATTTATCTCCTCCGACTAGACGGAAAGTGTATTCCTTAGGAACCTTACCATCCCCTATCCACCATTGACCTTCTTGAGTGATAGTAGGATTGCCTTGGTTGTTGAAATCCGCATACCAGTCGCCAGCAGAGGCTTGCTTGAGTAGCACAGCCCTATCTCCTTTATGGAAGTAGTAATCCTCACTCCCTGTGATCTCTACTAGATCTCCTACTTTAAACTTCTGCTTCTTAGTCATCTCTTCTCTCCTTAGTTTCCAGCATGGTAGTGCTGGTGGAATGGTTGGACTACTAATAAAACACACAATGCAATGCACTGAGCATTTCAGGGCCTAATTGAGCTTTAAGCTCTCTGGTAAACTCTACTGAAGTGACTAACTTCTTATCTATCCAGTAGTTCTCACTCCTAGAACCATGAGAGTCTTTCTCCATGTATCTGTAGAACTCTACTCCATTAAGTATGATCTTCTTATTCATCACATCCTCCTATTCATTATGTGTGCCTTCAATAGCACATCCTAGAGAGTAAGAACCCTAGAAGCTCTTACTCTCTAAACTGGGACTATTGAGCAAACTTGCCTGCAAGTGCGAGTGCATGAAACAGACAATCAGCGAACTTCTCTTTCGCTGCTGAGTAGCCTAGCCCTGTCTTAGCCTGCTGACCATATACCACCGAGAATCTATCATTCCCTTCTTGCAGTAGAAGGATAGGATAATCCAAGTCTTCTATAGCATAAATTAACTTGCTTCTTCTCTGCGTCATCTCGTAAGTCTCCTTAGCTGAAGGTCAAGGGCAGTGGGGAGGGGATAACTACTACTGAGCTTCAGGCTCAGCATTCTCACTAGCTTCCAGTACTTCTAAGCAATCAGGACATAGTGCTGGGTTAGTTAGGAACTCTTTAGTGTGGGAATATGGTATGTGCATGTAGGTGTCTACCTCTGTTCTGACAGCTCCGCAGAAGACACGTCCTGCGTAGTAGCCAGTATGGGTGAGATGGATAGTTCCTTTGAAGGACATGAGAGCTACTCCTCTTCCAGTTCGTAGCTTGCGTCGTTGATGTAGAAAGAAGATGCTAGTAGATGCTCAAGATCATCACAGTGCTTTTGAGCATCAGAGTCGGTGAAGTCTTCGTCTACTTCGATGGAAATGGTGAAAGTGCATAGTCTAGCCATGTTAGTAACTCCTTTCTGGGAGGTTGAGCGAGGTGATGTCGATGTAGCTAGCACATTTGCACTTAGGACATTCTCTATAAGAGACTATGACGCAAGAGGCTTTCCAGAAGTTGGGGTGATTAGCAGAGATACTTAATCCTTTACTTATCGCCTCACAGCCACAAAAGACTACAAACCTTTTACCATTGACTGTTTTATACTGCTTCTTTGCAGGCTCACGGATGAAAGAAGTGGATTGAAGTCCAGTCTTTACTTCTTGTATTGTACTTCCTTGTACTGCACGACTCTTGCTCATCTCAGCTCTCCTTTTCTTCATAAATGGTTATCCAGTAGGGAGTACGGATTCCTCCGTACATGACATATTGCTTGCCGCGATACTCTATCTTTCGTAGAGAAGCAGCAGAGCCTTTCTGCTGAATGACTCTAGAGATTTCTCCTAGCAGTCGATGCTGATCGTCTCGGAGTTCTACTAACACATTATCCTTCATACTTAGCCTTTCTGTTAGAGGTTGGAAGATCTACTATTCCACTCAGTCTTGAAGTCTTTCCCACATGGATTCTCGTAGTCTGAGAAACTCTGATACTCTACTATCTTGTCCTGAATGCCCAGGTCGTGTACACTACCGAGCTTGATAGCTTTGCATCCACAAGTGTAGACATTCCCTGTAGGAGCAAAGAATAGATCATCACAACAACACTCATCAAGGGTAGAGAGATCATTCTCCTTAGCTCTGCCTCTAGAGAGTACACGACTAACATCCTTATCCAGCTTTAGCGCGTGGAAGATATCCTGTACAGCTGGAGAGATCATACTCTTATCATGGTACTTGTCGAAGGAGAGCTGCGCTCCTATTACTTCTGCCTTTGCTAGCTTTGCAAGCAAGAGTGCTGTCTTCTCCACTGTCCCATTGGTAATAACATACACTCCCTCACACTCTGCTATAGCGGAGAGAAGATAGCTCTGGAACCTCTTATGGAGAGTCGGCTCTCCTCCTCCGAGAGTCACATACTCCTCACGACACAGTGCTATAACCTTGTCAAAAGTCCTTTGGGACATATCTACTCCTCTAGCTGTGCAGGAGAAGCAACAATGTCCACAGAGCATGTTACAACGCGTAGTCAGCTGGATATACATAGCAAGTTCTCCTTGAGTGAAGCTGTGAAACTTCGTAGCTCTCCGATTCCATTTCCAACACCGAGGACAGCAGGAGAAAGTGACTAGAAAGTGAAAGCTCTACCACTCTCCCCTGCACTGTACTGACGAGGTTATAGCTTCTGTTGCTATTAACCCTTCCTAGAGAGTAGAAACATCATAGTGCTTCTACTCTCTAAACAGGGATTAATCTCTCAACGACTCTTCCTGCCCTTGATGCTCAAGTACAAAATCCAGGCAGAGTTCTATACAACTCTCCCAGACAAAGAATGTCAGGACAAATCCTCCTGTAGAGACTCTGTAGTAATCCTTCTCTACATTAAGCGCCGCATAGAGCTGGTCACAAGTATGCTCCATCTGCTCGACTGTAGGAGTCTCTCCTTGCCACTTCCATTTATTCAGCACCATATAAGCCTGTATCTTCTCCCAGTCCATCCTCTGCTTAGCCTGCTGATACAGCTCACTAAGCACCACTCTACGACTTTCCATGACTACTCTCCTTCTCCAGGTTATCTATCTTGTGGTGAGGAACTACTTCTATCTGGCTCCCTTACCGAGAACCATGGGCTATAGCTCTAGAGGAATAACAGGACTCACAGCTACAGCAGTTGTAAACTTCTCGCCTTTGAACAACTGGTACGCATCTGCACAGTCCAGGTTATACAGCTTCAAATGCTCTACCACATACCTCTCTGCCGTACTCCTACTCCACCTAGCATCTAACATCATGATGCCATTACTCCCTAGTATCTCACACCCATGTCTGCGTTTCTGTGCGTAGAACATCTCTACTCTCCTTTCGCTATTCTCAGAAACTCCCAGGGATGATCTCCAGACTGCTGAGTAATACCATTAATATAACTAATAGAAAAACATTCATACAACCCATGCTTAACAGGCTTTCTCCAGCTACCAGACTTAACGAAAGTCTTAAGCTTCCCATTACTCCGACAATTCCAGAGTTTTCCTCTATTATCCTCAACTACATACTCCCTGTGAGTAGTAATATACTCCAGGGCTTCCTGCTCATTTACTGGTGCTCTGTACTTCTCTGGGTCTAGTACTAGCTTTTTCATAGCCACTCTCCTCTGTTGGATTGCACCCAAGACTACCTATCTACCCGTCCTACTCCTCTTTCCTTCTACTATGCCCACAAGTACTACAAAACTCCATCAACACTATATCCTCTTTCCTGAGCGAATTACTTTTGAGCAGCACGGGATTATCATCCTCCCATACTACATGACTCCCAGGATGTTCTTTACCATTCTTACAGAAGTAGCAGGTACATTCAAACATAGTACATCTCCTTAGTGATCTTCTTTAGTCCTTCCCACGAAAGAAGAGAACAGGATAGTATCTCTCATTCTCTTCCTCCCTAGACTGACCTAAGGCATCTTCCGTATCGTCCTCTCACCCACCACTCTCCAGGAATTATCATCTATATGTGAGCTATACGGAAAATGAATAAAACACTCCTGCCCATCATCTCCAGTAACCTCTCCACCACAACCATTACTAGAGAGTCTATTCACCACATAATACTTCCCTGCCGTGAAATAAGTACACGTCCCTACATTCTTAGCTACCACTCTCATCTTCTTCTCTTTCATCTCTCTTCTCCTTAGTTAGAGTTACCTACATCCCACCTTCTGCCACATATCCATAGTCTCCATACAACTCCCACACCAGCGATTCTTTCTATAAGAAAGCGCTGGGAGCTTCAAATACCTCTGACTTCTACAACGCCCACAAGAGCATTGAAGCCTAAACTCTATAGCACTACTCACATACTGCTGACTAGCCGCTTCAGAGTACTCCTCTCCCGCCATACTCTCATTCATCGTCCCGCCGAACATGCTACAATACTTCTTGAAAGTCTCACTATGCTGCACGTCATTAAACTTCACATGACAATAGTAATGCGTAAGCTCATGCAGCAACGTACTCATCTGCTGAGCAAACCCATAGTGCTCCTTTATCCCACTACTCAGCACTATCCTGCTATTCTCCGCAGAGTTTCCCTTCCAACAATAAAGCCCATTAGCTCTCTTAATCGCCTTAAACTCTACAGGTATCTTCTCCAACCCATGAGTACTACAAAACGAATCCGCCAATCTCTGCAAGTTCTTCATGGCTCTCTATCTCCTCTATCTACTATTCGTGGTGAAAGTCTAGCACATCCCAGGGAGTAGCAAGAAAGACTACCTGCTACTCCCTAGACTATCCTACCTCTTCCCCATATCCCTCGCTATCTGAATAAACCTAATAGCCAACTCCAGTCTTTCCTTCATACCACTACCTACTACCTGCCTCAAGTCTACCTCTTTGCCCAAAGTATAGCACAAGCGCGTGGCCTGTAGTTAGGGCATAATTATTAAGCTCTTCTAACCTGTTTGTCCATTCTCTAATCTGTTTGTCTTATTTCTTTGTGAGTGCGTGTGTGAGTGTGATAGTATACAGACCCCCTTGGTAGAGAAAGAAGAAGAGAAAGGAGGACATATACATTAATTAATTTTAATATTTTTTTTCTAGTATATCTATATCTCTTTCCTCCTCTTTCTTTCTTCTTTTCTGTCTATAGACCCCTTTCATACTATCACACTCACTTATGCACTCACTCACTTACATACAAGATATAGTATTGATCTTCAAGCGCTATACAACTCTAGAAGCTAACTTCAATGACAAGATTCGTGCCAAAGATTTGCACAGAAAATAGGCAGAGAAATTATAATGCTTTTGTCCTCAAACTTGGCATGACCACTAGAAAGCGACCTACGTGCAAGAAAGAAGAAAGAGGGATTTAGAAACCATAGCTCAGAAGCTCTGTGCGCCATTCTGACAGCCCTTCTCTTCTCCCCTATAGTCTCGCCTACGCTCCCCCAAATCAGCATCGCGCAGCGTTTCGAAAACACTCACTCATTTTTACTAACTCCTTTAATCTGTACTACGAAAGAAGATCATAGTACAGAGTGAAAGAGTTACTAGAGAGAACTAGTCTTACCTGCTTGATAATCTGCTAACTCCTGAGAACTTGCAGATTTAAATCTAATCTTTACTAATAACTTCGCCACATAAGCATTACCTGGCTTATACCATGTAATGTTATGCTGATTACAATATGCATCTATCTTATCTGCTAATACAGCATTTTCTGCTTTACACGTTCTATGCTGCATTTTTCCAAACGCTTCTAGTTTTCCAAGGTGAAAATAGTCAGATTGCATGATAAATCTCCTCAAAAGTTATTAGGTTATAAGAGAGAGAGAGAAACTCCCAGGCACTCCTAACCAATCTCTGCTAACATCCCGCAGATCACGACTACAGCTAACCACGTCCCTAGCACTATGCAGCTTGCGCCTAGTAGCAGGAGAGCGTTATCGCTCATTTTGGGCGTTTTCGGAGCCCTGTAGAATTGCGCCATTTTCCCATGCTGATTCGAGCGTTTTGCCGTCCTGAAGCCCTTAAAATCCCTCCCCTTAACGTCAATCATGCCTTTATCCTCCTTTGGCCTTATTTGCCCATTTTGGGCGTTATAAGTGAGTGAGCGTTTTTCCTGCTTGACTAGTCTGGAGAGTTTAAAAGTAATCCTTCCCCTTTCCTACTCTCCAGACGCTTCAAACGCCAAAATCCCCTTACAATCTACTGTAAGGGGATTTTGTAACCTGACGTTCTTTATTTGCTAACTTGCTTCTATCCAATGCCTTAACTGTTTTTCCGTCTGTTTTCCAATATTAACAGACGTTCCACAATTACATGCATCGCAACCAAAACTTAATACTGTCTCCCCTTCTACCTTGTCTAAAAATATCACAAGCCTTTGCCCACAATTGCAGAAGTTTAACACCCTTGCTTCTTTGCTCATTTTCGTAGCATCATGAATAAACATGGCTTTATCTCCTCTTCAGTTAGTTGTTTAACTGCTTAATCGGGTGCTAGTCTCATAACCTAGCACCCTGTTAAACATTCAAACGCTTGTGCTACTTGGCTTCTGCATTCGCCTTCCTACTCGCTGCTGCAGCAAGACCACGAATTTTGTTCTTCTCCGCTTGCTCTGCTTTAATCCCCTCCAACTTAACCAACCTTGCCTTAACCTCTGCTACCTTCACGTCAATATCAGCAACTTGTGCTGTCAACTCCTGTTGCAATGTCGGTGCATCTGCCATCTTCACTTTCCCGCTGATAACATCCGTAAGGATATTGTTGACGGCTGACAACGCTTCCATTCTTTCCGCAGACAGTGTAACAAGCTCCTCCTCGGCCTGTTCAATCGCTTTGCCCACTCCCTCCCTGTTCCCTGACATGGTAAAGAACTGTTCAAGGGTAAAATCCTCCACCGGAATATCACGCGCCACAAGTTCCGTTGCTTTGTTCATGTAAGCGTTTGATACTGCTACCGTGACAAGCGATAGCAAATTCATCTTCCCCGCGTCACTCATGCTGGACGCTTCCTTGCAAAAATCTTCCAGCGTTGTAAACGTCGGAACATTGATCGTATAACGAATATTCGTTACCGTCTTTTTCATCCCGTTGATAGTACCACTAAAAACCCGCCCTTCCGTTGCTGTCTCGTTTGACTTCTTTTCCCACTTGAAGTTTGACATACTTTCCTCCGTTGCAAGCTCTATGACTTGCCTGTTATGGTAGCTCTAGGCTACGTGTTAAGACTTACACCAACTAAAGTAATCTCTATCCAATTGTTCTACTACCTCTTGCAATTCTTTTTCCAGCTTTGCCTGCTTTACCATACCTCTTTGCAAGAGTTTAATCCCCTTGTTATAATCAGCATGATATTTTGCAGGCTGTCCATTTCGTTCTTCTGTCAATAGGTCAATCTGATATTGGATCTGGTTAACTGTCATTTCCTTATCTCCTCTCTTTGATCTTGTAAAGAGTATATCTAACATCTTTCTACTTGTCAAGCATTTATTTTCTACTCTCTGCATTTTTTCTACTACCTGGGATCACTTGCTACCCTTCCTTTCCTGACTTCCCTTACACTATACACCTTCCCCGCACCTTTACAAGTACGCTATTATCGTGCCAAGTATTTTATTTAGTGCAACAATTATCGTGCCAAAAAGGAGGCTCCAGAAATATAAAAGTACGAGCATCAGGTGGGGCAGTCTGATGACGTGAGATTGTAGTTTTCGATTTCTGAGTGAGTACTTTCAAGGCTCTACTAAATTTCCCAAAACCTACCTATTAAACACCTCTGAGTAGTAAAGTGAAAATTTTCCAGAAATAGAATTTGGCGTTTCTGAGTGAGTGGGGTAGAGGACTAAGTCTTGTAACTTTGCGGAGTATGAGGTATAGTAGAGTCATCCTAGAGGCGTAGAGCAAGTAACCCTAGCAAAGGAGTAAGAGGATGGTTATACGAGGTAGTACGATAGACGAAGTAATAGCGACAGGGGCGACATACTCCTCTACATGGAACATCGAGCGCGGGGAAACTCCGTGGAACATGCCAGCCCTTGTGGGCAATTGTAAGAGTGACGCTGTAGTCACAGTAAAGGTTCAGCAGAGTAACGATGGTAGCACTGTAGTGTTTGAAGAGACTGTCAGCAATATCCCTGGGAATGCTACTCTCGCAGCAGGTACAACTGGAGCATTTAGATTCGCAAGAGTTGCTCCCTATGTCCGTTTCTCCATCTCCAACGCTTCTGGAGGGGACGCCACTGCTTCTATGTTCCTCTATGGGAGTAACTAACCTATGAGCCAGTTATGCACCAACCTAGCTCTGAACAACGAGGCTCGACCTACTCTCCTAGACCTCCTAGGAGTCTGCCCGCAACTTCTCCTATACGTCTATGGAGATTCCTCTGACGGCGGCACGACTCCTGATGCTACTACCCAAGCCTCTATAGATGGCCTCCGTAGCCTCGGTATCCCCGCTGCTAATATCAAGTGGACGTACATCGTAGACAAGAACCTCACAGTGGCTAGCATAACCTCAGCTTCCACCATCGGTAACATAACCCTGACTATTGACAAAGACCTCGTGATAGCTGATGTCACCGGAGCTTCTACCATCGAAGAGATTGTCCTAGCTCTTGCTGGTGGCCTCCTAGTCATCGCTGACCTCTCCTCTGCCTCTACCATCGAACTCATAACTCTAACTCAAAACTAAGGAGTCCTCCTCATGGCTAAAAAATACGACAACTCGGTATTCGACGCAGCACTCAACATCATCAAGAACGGTGCTACTTCCCTTGTCTTCTGCTCTGCTGAACCCGCTAACTTTGCTGGAGTAGCTGCCGTAACTCTCTGCTCCTCTGCCGCACTCACCGCTGCTGACTTCACCGGCCCCGCTGATGGAGATGTTAGTGGCCGCAAGCTTACAGTAAACGCTATCAACGACCTCGCACCTTCTGCCAATGGTACTATCACCTACGCAGTGCTTGTCTCGGCTGATACCTTGCTTACAGGAACCTCTGTAACTTCCCAAGCAGTCCTGACCACTGATGTCTGGGATTCCCCTGCATTCGCTATCGTCTTCACCGACCCGACCTAATCCTCTCCTTCTCTAGTTGCAATCAGGATGCTAGGCCTCCTCCTGCCTAGCATCCTCTTTTTAAGGAGCTACCCATGCAAGTAGAAAAGCTTCCTATAAAACGTGAGTGGGATTTCTACGACGATGATGACGTAGTAATCACCTTCTCCATGACCGACAGCGGAGTAGCTATCTCCCTCACCGGAGCTACTCCTTTTGCTCAAATCCGTACTACTCCCGATGCCAACACAGGAACCCTCATTGCTCAAGGAACTTGCTCAGTAGCTTCTGACATAATCACCACTACCTTTGCTAAAGCAGATCTCGCGGACCTAGTAGGCTCCACAATCTACGGAGACCTCCGACTTCGCACAGCACTTAACAAATCCATCACCCTCCTATCCTTCTCCGCTCTCATAAACTCCACAGTCTCTAGGGAGGTATAGTATGATAAACGCTAACGCTCCTGTAGTCGTGGTAGAACTTGGAAGAAACCCTATTACCTCTGCTACCACCAACCTAGAAGTCGCAGTCTCCAAAATAGGCATGGTGGCTGCTTCTGTAGTTCAGGTAGCTAACCTAGCAGCGCTTCCAGCTCTTGGTAGCTCTTCTATACTCTACGTTACTCTTGATACTAACCAACTTTACTCCTGGGTAGTAGATACGTATACCCCTACTGGGGCTTCTCTTGGGGAAGATGACAACTATGTAACTGACACCGAGAAGTCTAACCTCCATGCTCCAAGTAGTGATAACCAAGATCTCTCCAACTTAGTAGAAAAAGTCACTGGCTATTCACTAGTCCCCGATACAGAGATTGCTAAAATCCACTCTGCTGGAACTGATATCCAAGATCTTTCTGGTAAAGCTGACTTAGTAGATGGCTTCGTCCCAGCTTCCCAACTACCCTCTTACGTAGATGACATACTAGAATATGCCAACCTTGCAGCATTTCCTGTAACTGGAGAATCTGCTAAGATCTACCTCACTCTTGACACTAACCTCACCTACCGCTGGAGTGGCACAGTCTATGTAGAAATCTCTGCCTCCTTAGCTCTTGGAGAAACTTCCAGCACTGCTTATCGTGGAGATAGAGGTAAGACAGCTTACGATCATAGTCAAGTAGCACATGCACCTAGTGATGCTCAGGCTAATCCCTCTGCGCCTACGCAAGAACAAGCTGAGGATGTTGCTGATGTTTCTGGTACCCTCTACAGCTGGGGAGTGCAGCGCCTGGTGCAACTTGTCACGGCATGGTGGGCGTCAATCACCATAGACGGAGATAAACTGCCCGCCGTATCCGCCACAAAGAAAGGCGGCGTTCCTGCAACGGGCTCACCTACCGGACTATTTCTCAAAGATGACGGGACATGGGCGGCAGGAGGAGCAGTCTCTTCTGTCAACACAAAAGCTGGAGTCGTTGTTCTGACTGCTGCCGATGTTGGAGCAGAGCCTGCTATCACGGCGGGCACTACGGCACAATATCTCAAGGGCGATAAAAGCCTTGGCACACTTAATCAGGCGGCAGTTGCGGGATTGACAACAGCAGACTCTCCGACGTTTACCGGCCTGTCTCTAGGCTCTTCTGTGGGGGACGGTAAACTATTACTCTTTGAGAGTGCATCCGCTAAATACGGGTTTGGAATACGAGCAAATGAGGTGAGATGGTTTCTGCCGACTGGGGGCAACGGCCACCTATCAGTAGGGGGTTTGACTGTAGCAACCGATCTTAACTCATTTGTTGAATGGGCTAGATTTCAAGGTGGCAACTTCGGTGTCGGCGTCATCCCTACCGCAGCAAGAGTCCAAATTAAAGGCACCGGCACCACGACTGGCGTTGCGTTACAAGTTCAAGACTCTGCTGATGCGGTGAAGTTCACCGTGTTGGATAGTGGGAATATGGCTCTAGCGGGGGTTACGCCTGCCTCCTGGCACTCAAACTACGGCGCAATAGAGTTCCCACATGGTTCGATTTTTTACGATAAGGTTGGTATTGATAAGAGCATGGTCTTCATGACTAATGCCTATTACGATGGTATATGGAAATACAAAACAGCCAGCCATGCTTCACAATTTTTAACTGCCCTCGGTGAGCTATACTTCAGGGTAGCACCATCAGGAAGTGCTAATGCTGCGATCACTTGGCTGGAGGCAATAAGAGTTTTAAATACAGGCGCGGTGATTTTTGCCAAATCGATAAACGTCACGCCCACCACAGCGGCAGTAACATCCACAACCTCGGCCATCCCCATCACCTCAACCAACTGCGAAGTCTCAATAACCGGCGCAGCCGTGGCAACGTTAGCCAATGGAACAACAGTCGGGCAGATAATCAACATTTATGTCAAGGCGGTATCTAATGCCGGTGACTCACTGGTAATAACACCTACAACCTTACTCGGTGGGGCAACGATAACCTTCGCCGCTAACCCGCTAGGAAAGGGAATATCCTTGATCTGGACGGCAAGTGGATGGGCAATGAATACGGGCGCAACCATAGCTTAAACTTTAAAGGAGAATCAAAATGTCACTCTATAAAGAAAAAACGACCGCAGCCGGAACAACTTATTGTCGTGTTGGTTCATTCTCTGGCTACAACGAGTTTGAGGCCATACCGAAAATCATCTTTAATGAGCAGGAAATTTCGCTCTATGTGGACGGCACGAAGAACGTCAAGGATGGGATTGGACAACTGCCCGTCGAACTCACAGACCTGATGCAGCCGCTCATACTGCTCAATCCTTTGGACGACTCGGTACTGGACGATGCAACTTTGCTGGCAATCGCCCGTACCTACGGCATGGTGCAGATCGTTCTTTACTCACTCTATCGGGCAGAAGCGGCAGCGCGAGATGCAAGAGACGCGGGGGAAGACGCGGGGGAAGATGCATGATTAAACTTCCAATCATCCCTGAAGACAAAGCAAACCACGCTATCTGGGGCGCTCTCATTGGCACCTCGGCCTTACTCATCGGCGGATATGCCTGCATCCCAGTGCTGGCTGTTGCCATCGGAAAAGAGGTCTATGACCACTTTCACGGAGGCACGGTTGAGCTTAATGATATTATCGCTACTACCCTTGGCGGTGTGTTGAGTGTAGGACTGGTTATTCTAGCCCGTATGTAAAACTTACTTTCAAGGAGGGATAGTAATCCATCACTAGCCCTCTTTGTTATTCTACTAAGGAGTTCTCAATGGAAACTACTACAGTCCCTGAGTGCTACCTAGACACTCTTAAAAGATGCCCGAACAGTCCCACAACCTATTGCCATCATCGAGGCAATCTGGTACAGTGTATTCATACTAAAACTTGCGTAGTCCCAGAGCCATATCGTAAGCACTCAACAGAGGATTCTATAGATGATTAAGATAACCACAGGAGATATACCCTTATGTCGGCAGCAAAGCGCATACTGGCGGAGATTCAGTTCGGTGAAGGAGTTGACTTCGCCACAAGTAACCATTACTTTAGACCAAAGGGAGGTAAGCAGGGAGCCATGTTTGATCCCACTAAGCCCCTCAAGCTAAAACAAATCCTCATGGCAGACTTACACGCTATGGGGGCAAATGGTACAGAGCTGCATAAGATGTTCGGGAAGCCCTCATTCTCTAAAGCAGCCCTACAAGCTGGGAAGCACTATAATGGTGGAGGATACGCGCTTAAAGTCCTGCGTGATCCTAGGATGAAAGGTCGTGAGTTAGAGACTAAGATTGACATTCTAGCTCAGGCTAAGGAGCTGATGAAGAGTGCCTCTCTTAAAGCTGCGGAGAACATTGTAGAAAAGGTTGCTGAAGGCGACTACCGCGCTTCCTGCTATCTCCTCGAATCCGTAATGCCCAAAGCTCCCACTGTCGGCACTATCAACAACATCGGGCCAGTAGACTTCGGCTCTTTTCTAGCTATGGCCGCGCAGAGTAAAACTTCCATGCACGAGATCTCCAACCAGCCGATAGACGTGACTCCTATTGAAGGGGAAAGGATTGGGTAGATGTTTAAGGACTTCTTATTCCTGATAAGTACTTTTCTTGGATTATTCGCCCTAACCCTGAACTCCCTTATCTGGGGAGTTTGTATCTTGTTTCTTATAATCATTCTGCGCCTAGTAGTTGATGTCATAGTAGCTGTAGGATACTGTGTAGGAGAATCTAACTATGGTGACAACCATCCCAATTGATCCTGAGAACTCTGCTAAGGTAATTGCGGCACTTGTAAGTGTCGTGGGCATTCTATTATCCGTTATAGGGTTCTCGATTAAGTACATAGTAGGTTCGATTAATAGCAGGATTAAGAGTCAAGGGAAGACATTAGAGGAACTTGACTCCTCTGTTGATAAGATTGATACTAGACTCATTATCATCGAAACTCAACATCATGGGAATCATAAGCAATGATAGAACTAGTCCTCACTCGTGGAGCCTCTACCCCAGATGGTACGTTCGGGATACTATGTGGAGAAGCTCTCTTGATGTACTCAGGAGAGCTTCCTTGGAAAGAAGATAGAAATGGAGTTAGTTGCATACCTACAGGAATATACACATGTACTCCTAGAGTCACTAGTAGGGGTAAGCATTTTATACTATCAGATACTAAGCATCGCAGTTATATCCTTACTCACTCTGGGAATTATTGCGGGGATAAAGAACTTGGTAAGAGGTCTGAGATTCTTGGGTGTATTCTTGTAGGGATGGCATTAGCGAAGTTTGATGGGCAGAAGGTTATAGCTCGTAGTAGAGAAGCAATGGACAAACTCGTGAAGTATACTGAGTTTAAACCCTTTATGCTGGAGATAAGGTGATGCTACTTACAGGATTGATTCCGTTGCTTGGTGGGCTTACAGGGCTGATAGGTTCAGTAGTGGATAAGTTCGCTGAGGCTAAGAAGGCCAAGGCTGATCTACTCATTCTCAAAGAGAACAATCGCTACTCTGAAGCTCTTGCAGATAAAGAATACGCAAGACTTGTAAAGATTTCCGAGATTGATATTGAGAAGCTTACTATCTCTACTGATGCTGCCCTGCAGGATAAGAGCTATGAAGTCTTCACAGCTCCTATGGTTAGCTCTGGAACAAAACTCACTGGCTGGAGACTTTCCCTTGCTGTAGTTACTGATGCGTTTAACAATCTAGTCCGTCCTGGATCTACTGTGTTCTATCAGGTAATGATGGGGCTGTTGATGGCATATTGTGTCTACTATCTCGACAAGTACGCCCCTTCGATGCTCAACTCTCCTGAGATTAAGCTACAAATGCTCTCAATCATCTTCGCTGTGATTGACACTATTCTCTTTCTTGCTTCTACCTCACTCGGCTGGT
>Ga0209518_1000312_pt1 | contig 64007 bp, 126 predicted proteins | sample RifGroB1_FD_183993 | JGI IMG/M metagenome (GOLD analysis project Ga0209518, IMG submission 183993) | Groundwater microbial communities from Rifle, Colorado, USA - Groundwater B1 (SPAdes) (version 2) | ecosystem: Environmental > Aquatic > Deep subsurface > Groundwater | place: Rifle, Colorado... | reverse complement strand
AAATTAATCCGTCAAGAGGCGAAGTGTTTTCAAAAACCACAAGGTAAAAACCACAATAGTTTTTATCATATTGCGCCACCTTGTTTAATATGGCGAATAGTTGTCGCTGGCTAAAAGCAGGCTTTCGACCGTATCTTTTTTCTTCGATCAGAAGCCACTGCTTTGTCTTGTAGTTGCTCCACAAATAATCAATATTTGTAGCCACAAAACCCAACTTACTGTCTATTGCCGGTTGCTGTCTTAGCCACAAACCAAGCTCGGTGGAATGTTCGTCATTCCTTTGTCGCGTCATTCAGCCTGCTCTTGCTGATATTAACAGATTCTTGATCTATGTCTAAACCATCAAATAAACATCCATGCCTCAAGGCCGCAACGCCGGTCGTTCCCGCGCCACAAAAACAATCAAGTATGTACTGGCCCGGCAAGCACAGCCCCGATATTACATCAAGCATACCGCTTTCAGATTGCCCCCACTTATGGAAACTCTTATCGTTGGCGTCGCTTTTGAATACATCACCAAATATTTTGCCCTTATATTCGTTTTTGCGAAAAACAAGCATGGGCTTCCAAGTTGTGTTGACATTAATTTGCCGCAGGGGCGTTGGTTGGCCCGGCGTTAAATAGCAAGCCGTCCAGTAGTAGTCTATATATTTACTCATGGATTGATAGATAATATCAAGATATGACTGACCGCACATGGCAATTAAAAGGCCGCCGTCTTTCAGCCATTCAGTTGCGCGGATTGCCAGCGATTCATAAAGCGGCAGGTATTCCTTGGGATAAGGCGGATCAGTAATAATAAAATCATATTGCCTTGGCGCTTCCCATGTGTTAATGTCACCGAGATAAACATTCCATCTGTCTGAGGGCTGTATGGCGAGACCAGCCTGCGCCATTTCGGTTCTTGCTTTCGCCGTTTCTTCTTGTCTTTCCTTGCCGATAACATCTTTGTATGCCTGGTTAATTGACACTTCGCCGGTTCTCAGTTTAGCCTTAACGTCCTCCGGCGCTTGCTCGGCAATCTTTTTAACTCTTGCCATTGTGTCGTGCCCCACGCCAGCTATCTTGGCGAGTTCTTTCTTGGTGTCAATAGGAGCTTTGTCTGAATTCAGACAAACCTTTTCTGCGCCGCCTTCGCGCTGGCGTTCTTTTCCTTTGGCCTTGAATATGCCCTCAAGCGCCAACGCAATCTCGGCCCGCTGGTACGGCGTGAGATTGCGGCGGGCAAGCTGGTTGTTCAGAATCCATATCTTCGCTTCATCACGGCCTTCAAATTTAAGCGTTCTTGTTTCGTAAGGCAGGCCGTGTTTCTGGCAAACAGCCAAACGGTTGTGTCCATCAACTAAAGTTTCTTTCCATAAAACCAGCGCGTCCCGGCAACCTTCTTTCAATATACTTGCCTCAAGTCCGGCGTATTCTTCTTGTGTCAGCGGCGGAATGAGCGATTGGAACTCAACGTCAATTATTGGAATCATTGGCTTTCCTTCCTGTGTTTTTAGCTATCTGCCACCAGGCTGATTTACAAGCGGGACAAACTCGCGGCGGCACTCCCTTGCGGGGTAGCCACTTGTGTAAGCATTTCTGACAAGAATACTGCTCAACTTGTATCTTATTTTTCCATGCCATATTTACCTCTTGGTATATACTAATACGTGTGTTAAGAAAAGTCAACATCTATCTCGCAATTTCTGAGAAGTTTTTTGTTGACGCTATTCCTTTCTTTTGTTAGTCGTACCACTTGCTTGCACAAGTAAATATGGCAGCGCCCTTTCCATAGCCAAGGTCTATCAACATTGCAGCCATTAAATCATCCATATCTTCATGGGCAAGTTCTGGCCTTTCTTCACATTCGTCTATTATTGCTTGCATTTTCTCGGCAAATTCTTCTGGTGTCGTCATCTTCTTCCTCCTTAGTCCCATTTGATTTTGATATACGGCGATCCTCGCAAGAGACATTTCTTGAGCTTCTTTTCTATCTTTCGGCGCAACTTGGCGGGCATTTCCAGCTTTAGGTCATTCATCATTCCTCCTTGTTGTAGTCCAATTCAAGCCGGGCTATTAAGGTGTCTAATTGCTCAATAACAATCCTAAGAATGCTATGTTCTGGTATGCGCAGGTAGGTTTGAAGATTAAGCCGCGCATTCTCTGCGAGTTCGAGATTAGAAAGATCAGCCATCATTTCTCCAGTTCGACCTGAATGTTTTTGGTCAGCAAGGGACAGTCGTGGGGATATGGCTTGTCGCCTTTGGCCCATTTATTGCCGCCGATACCACAAGGTTCTGTCCAGTCAGTAAAGGGACAGCCCTCATCGCATCCTTTGACCTTAACGATCTCGGTTGGCTTCAATCGGCCTCCTTTATCCTTTCTATCTTTCTTTGCTTCATTCTTTCTGTAGCCAAGGCACACTTGCCCGCCATCTTGGCGTTGCTTTGAAACAAAAAACCAATGAAGTCATCTAAAAACGCCAAATTTGTGCGGGTTAAATTAGGGCTAAGAATTGATTCATCAAACAACCAATCCACTAATTCTTTTGCCTGTTTTTGATAATAAGGCTCAATAGGTTCTTCGGCCATTTCACTGCCTCCTTGTTTTTATTCGTATATCTGCAAAAATACAAATGTAGCACCAAAGCCAATCAAAAGTATTAGGCCGAAGACCACAGAAGGATTGCTTGTAATATGTGGCAGTATAAAATAAGCCGTTCCGCCAGCGGTCCAGCCAAGAAACAAGGCAATTAATTCTCTCTTTTTTATAAACATCTTCTTTCTCCTTTATCCTTGTCTTGCTATTTGGATCATTGTCAATATCGAACCAGCCAAGAAGCACAGGCTGCCGATTGAGTAGAGAATAAACGGCAGGTACTTCATTCGGCCTCCACTTTTTTTGCCGTGATCTTGCCGGTCAGGGTAAGCTGATCGTAGTTATATTGCATTTCTGGTCCACAAAAAGGCATTCCGGGCCAGTCTATTTTATCCGCGTTAATCGCCATGTGTTCGACTTCTACATCAAAGGACTGGTCGACTATAATTAAAGTCACTTTCATTTTACCTCCCGGTTTTAATAATGACTCTTATTCTTTCCCTGGACAGGCCGACTTCTCTGGCAATCGCGGAGTGAGACATACCCTCTTCGGCCAACTTGTAAATCTTGCTTACAAGTTCGGGACTGCTCCATGTCCATTTCGGCTTGCGGACACCGGCCCTGATGAGTATCTGGCGGACGCGCTCGGTGGTAAGGCTGAACTCTTCAGCGGTGGTGGTGATGGCATTACGGAAGGAAACCGAGTCGTTAAGATAATATTCCACGATCCTCTTGTCTCTTTCCGGGTCGGGCTTGCCTATCATACGAACCTCCTTTTATCTTAGCGGCATTTGTATCTTGATCGAGTCGATCACGTCGTAAGTTCTTATCGGATACGGCTTACTTACATAGCTAAACCACAGTATCCAGATTAAAACAGCGACAAGGATAAGATAGACAAGGCGCTTCATTCTTCCTCCTCCTTTATGTCCGCGTCTTTGATTTTAAGAAACCAACGCTTCCGGTTCAGGCTTGGGTAGTAGCCGCCCACTTGAAACTTCGCGTCCGGGTGTGTGTCGATGCAGATATTCACCTCGCCGTCTTGCTCGTCAATCATGAGCATAGCAACAATTTTATCTTTGTATTTTATATGTATCGGCCTCTCGCCATTTACGGTAGGCAACCGTCCCTTGGTAGCGAAAAGAGATTGGTTTGGGGCGATTGTTAATAGCTTGCTCATTTATTCTCTCCTATTCTATGAATGCTATCAACCCAAAAGTCTTTCGGCCAGTTTGTAATCGGCTGACCGTCATTGAGTCTGCTGCAAATTTTCTGTGCGAGGCTATAAACGTCCTTCTCTTGGGATTTATAGCCATGAATGCGGATCGCCACCTTGCCGCGTTTGTAGCGATACACCACCTTTGCTTGCTCGATTCGGAAGATTCCAACCGAAAAACTTTTATAGCATCCCTCGCTCCGGCCGCCGGGTTTACAGCTTCCATCAAAGTGATAGCTGTGCAACTTCCACTCAGGCCGGCCCGATTCGCTCATTTTCTCCTCCAATTTTTGGCCTTGTACATTAATAACAGACAGATAAAAATATTGGACAGGGAGTTGACTTTTATGTAAAATCGCATATACTTTGCAATACGCCGCTTACTGCCTATATAGCGCATTCTATTATTCTCCGAATAGTTCTGCAACGGATTTGTCCAGCACCTCGGCTATTAATGTAAGCCGTGGGCGCGATAGTATCATGTTGCCGTTAATGAGACGGCTGATATACGATTGTGGTATTTCTGTTTTGCGAGATAGTTCCCGCTGAGACATCTTGCGCTCGAACAGTGCTTTCTTTAGGGCCAGATTATACTCGATAGCCTGCATTTCAAAATCCTCCGATTTTAAGTTTTGACAAATATACATTCATGGAGGCTTGCTGTCAACCTTCTTGTTTAGGCGTATTGAAAAGCACCTGTACGATTTCCCTTGCATTATTTGACAAACCATATTAAGTTTCTCCCGTAGATTTATGCGATACAATTCAAAGGAGCCGACAAATAGTGTACGACCATCGGGGTTATTTCGGAATCGGCATTGAGAATACAAAAACCGAAGCAAATATTGGAACACTTTGGCGCAGCGCATATAATTTTGGAGCCGCTTTTATTTTTACGATTGGTCGGCGCTATGAAAAACAGGCCTCTGATACGGTTAAGGCATGGCGGCACGTTCCCTTGCATGATTATAAAACTATAAACGATTTAATGATCCCACGCTCTTGTGTGCTTATAGGCGTAGAGCTTACCGAAGCGGCACATCCATTGCCGCGCTTTGTTCATCCAGAAAGAGCTATATATCTTTTGGGCGCGGAAGATCGCGGACTGTCTTCACAAGCCATTGATAAATGTAAGGCGATTATTCAGATACCATCCCATCACTGTTTAAATGTTTCCGTAGCCGGAGCAATAGTTATGTATGACCGACTGACAAAATATAAGGAGCCTAAATGAGCGAGTCTGATTACGCCGAGCAGGAAGAGCAGCGCAAGATACTAAAAGAAGAATTAATTCGGTTCTTAAAGAATTACAAGTGGGAGCTTTTAACCTTAGAGGAACTTGAAGAGATCATTGATTCGTATTTGATAGTATAAGGAGGAATAAATGCTCGGTCATATTAAATTAGACGATGAGGGCGAATGGACGGACGAAGGCGTTCTTTGTCCTAAGTGTGGCTCTGATTGGGGGCCGGGCGAATGGATCAAGGAAGAAACGCTCGAACTTGAATGTGATTGCGGGGTGACATTAAAGCTCGAAGAAACAGTGGTTGAGGTCGCGGTTTATAGATTGGTCATAAAGGAATAATACCGAGCAGGCCGGGCGGCGTTGTAGCGCCGGGTCGACTTTGATACCACAGGACGCGGGAGCATCTACACACACCGGTTATGGCAAAGCCAAAAGCGGCGTCCGCTGGGTTCAAACGAAAAGTCAAGTCGTAACAGAGGGAGCCGGGTGGGGAATCCGGCCCCGGCCTCTCGGTAAATTAAAGGAGGAGAAATGCCAACAACCGAAGAAATGAACGATCCATATTCAGCCTTCAATATAGAGAAGCGCAATCGAATTTTTGTTCAAGATATGCTTAACTTTAGTAACGAAATGGGCTTTATTAAAGAAGGTGGGCCCATTGAGTTGGTTGAATTAGGAAAAAACGGGAAGAACTCCGTTGTGTGTTTTAGACAGGCAAAAGAGGAGGAGAAATAATGGATAGCATAGCCGCCATAGATACGCTTTTTGTTACGGGAACGGCGACAACCTCTTGGCCTGAAGCGATTATGCGGATAGGTGTTGCTTTTGCTGTCGCGCTTGCACTGAAGTGGTTTTATGAGTCAAATAGGAGCCACTAATGCCTAACTGGATAATGTATTCCGAGTATTACAATGAAGGTAACGGCAAAGCCTTTCCGATTCTATTAACCGACCGGGAGAAAATGATAATCCAGAAAATGTTTGAACTCGATCTACATAATTATACGAAGAAATTTGAATTTGTGGAGGTTGAAGAATGATCTCGGAAGAACAGCGCCTCAAGCGTAAACAATATTTATGTTCCAGTGACGTAGCTCCCATCCTTGGCTGTAGCCCTTGGCGCGATCAATACGATGTATTCCTTGAGAAAACGTACGATACCGCGCCCGTTAAAGAAACGGCGGCCATGAGGCTTGGTAACAAAATGGAGCCGTATCTGATCGAGGTCGCCGCCGAAGTGTATGGACTGCAACTTGTCACCGAGTCAAGTCGATTGGAGTTTATCAGCGGCATTCACATGAGTCACCCGGACGCCATCACAGAGGACGGCAGAATCGGAGTAGAGGCCAAGTTTTCCATGTCCTTTCTTTCGCGGCGCACTTGGAACGCGGAACAGCAAGAGGGCATTCCCGAACACGTCTGGTGTCAGGCCCAACACCAAATGTACTGCTGCGGCACGGAATTGACCTATGTCCCGGTGATGATAACCACCATTGACCCGCCGGTTGGGGTGTTTGAGATACCCGTCGATCACGATGCGATGACAGATATGATTACAGTTCTGGATGTTTGGTGGCAGAAATATGTTGTTGCTAAGTTGGAGCCATGTAGGGTGCCTTGTCCGTCCGAGGAAACAGTCAAGCGCATTATCCGAGAGCCCAAAACAGCCATTGACCTTGCTTGCTTATCGTGGGTCGAACGATGGATAAAGCTGAGAGGTAAAGCCAATCGCTATAAGAATGTTGCCGATAAAATGCGGACGCGGCTGGAAACATTGCTCAAGAATGTTGAGGCTGGTAATCTGCCCGACGGCAGGCAACTGACCTACTATTCCCAGCGCGGGGCGGACACTATTGACCGCGCCAAATTACAAGAAAAGCTCGGAAAGAAATACAAACAGTTTGTGGAAGAATCAACTCACAGGGTTTTGAGGATCAAAAAATAAAGGAGGCTGCAAATGGACAACAGTAAAGCGGTCGTTAAGGCCGAAAAGAGTAAGCTGGCAATAGCGCTGGAGTCAAAACAAGATACAATCTTATCTATGCTGAACAAGCGCCTTGACCTGCAATATTTCATGTCAACCGCCCTACTCCATGTGTCGGAAAAGGAATATACCTTGGAGGTGGCACAGAAGAACCCAAACAGTTTTGTCAAGGCTGTCGTTAAGGCCGCCGAGTTTGGCCTTAGTTTCTCTAAAGGATTGGCCTACCTTGTTCCCTTTAAGGATAGCGTTGTCTTTATAGCGGGCTATCAAGGTTTGGTACAAGTTATGTTGCGCGGCCAGACCCGCGTCCATGATATTCGCGCACGAATGGTTTATGAAAATGAGGTTTTCGAGCACCTTGAGGGTACGAATCCGCAACTTGTCCACAAGCCCCTTGAGACACCCGAAGAACGCGGGGCTATGCGTGGAGCTTATGCCGTTGCGTTTTTCCGGGACGGCAATTTGCCTCATCCCGAATATATGCCGATGTGTGATCTGGAAAAACGGCGCGAAGCTGCCAAGAAACGCAACAAAGGAAAAGAGTCTGACGCATGGATTGAATGGTCCGAAGAAATGTACCTCCGCCCGCCAGTACACAAACTATTCAAGTTCTTACCGCAGACCGAAGAAGGACAGAAGGTCCTGGCCTATGAGGACGAACTGTGGGGATACGACAAAGAGGAAGAGCCGTATCGCAAACCGGGAGATCGCGTCCGGGATCGCATCAACGCCAAGAAACAAGAGATGGCCGAAGATGCTCACTATCAGGATATTCCGCCCGATGGCGACAAGACGAACCGGCTGGCGGAGAAGTTATCTGCTAAACCAGAGCCGGTATTAACACCCGAAGAAACGGCCTATGTAGAATCGAGCATTGAAAACCTGACTAAGCCTGTTGAGACTTATGCGCCGCAGGAGTCACCGCAGGAGTCACCGCAGAAGTTGGAACCGGAGCGGCCAAACGATAGGCAGCCTACCGGCCATGTGAAAGCCTTGCTTGATAAAATGGCCCAAAAAGAGGTAACTATAACGATATTACGCAAGGTCGCTACCGAATGCGGCGTAAAGCATTTCAGTGTACCGCAGAATCTTACCGAGGAAGAAGCCGGTAGGATATTGGAAAAGTTATAAACCATCCAGAAGGAGGCTGTAATGGCTATACTGCCAGAGACAAAAGCAGTGATACATGTGTGGATTCCCGGCGTGGGAGCGCAAGAACAGATGAAAAAAATGGTGCGTATTTATGATTTAGACACAACGCTTAGAACTGTTTTGGAAAATCTGCCATTTTGTACAGATGAGATTAAGCTTGAGTTTGCAAACGAATAGAACTTTGCGGGCTGTCTAATGCGGCCTTTGGGTGATACGGCAATGCCGCCGAAAACATTAGGCCAGTTTTAAGTAGGTGAGCATAGCTAACTCACTAAAAGAAGCTGGAATACAAAGGTCGGCAACCGTGTGGGAAGTCTGGTAAGGTGGGAAAATCCAGCGCAAAGTTATGACAATAGGGGCGGTCGAGCTTTTGACCAAGCCCGCGATCAAGGAAAGCGAGGAAAGATGATTTTGAACTGGACTGACCCCGGAAAAAGGATACTAGAAGAAATCGCCGATCCCGCAATGAGCGAGGAAGATATTATCATCGACTACGTGGCTCTGATAATTCTGACTGACGGCAAACCCGATCCACGGATTGACGTCGCCAAGATCAACACGGCAATAGTCAACCGCTGGTCTAAAACGGCCAGGGACAGAATCAAAAAAGAGGCGTGGAAGCGGGTAGAGGCGGGCTGGAATGAAGCAAGACCGAAAAAGGAAAGCGAGGCCGGGAAATGAAAATCTACTTAGGCCCGAAATCGTGGATCGGAGTTGACGAAACCGGATGGGGGTATCTCGAATTAGAGGTAGAGGATCAAAGCGATCCGCAGATTCCCATGAGCGCCTTTGTGATTGTCGATAAATCTCAGGCTCAACGCCTACAGGAGCAGCTTCGCCTGTTCTGCAAGGAGGGGAATGAAAATCGCTCTTGAGTGCTTTTATAAAGCCCTTGGCGTTGAATATGACGAGGACTTGGCTTTTATCGGAGACACTACGGTCGGCGTGAAGTCCGCCGTTTGTAATGGCTGGAACTATATCGCCCCCGCCGGTGATGAGGTCCCTCTCGAAGTGTTGTGGAAAGGGCTGGAAGAGCTGGCAAGAAAGAGATATGGTGTCAAGGTAGAAGTTTCAACGCAATATGGCCTTGTCAAGGGTGATTGGGTGCATCGAATTAAGGGTGATTGGGTGCATCGAATTGTGGTGGGTCTGCGCCAGATAAATAGCGCCTGGTGGGATGATGACGCAATCGAGGCGAAGGACACTGATCTTCGCACGGCGCTTATCTCCGCCATCGAGCGGCTGATCGAGGAGGCCGAGGAATGAAGTGCATCCACCTGTTTAAAGATAGCGATGGAACGGCCTGCGGGCTAAAAGGCTTGGCCCATCCGATCAGAGGATGTTTTGATGAAGGCTTTGCGTCGGCGATGAGGAATTGGAGAACTACCACGGGTGTCTGTCTAAAATGCGAGAAGATATACATGTCCCGCAAAGCATTAGAGGAGGCCGGAAAATGAGCTTTTCGACCGAACAAATGCAGCGTTTATACAAATCGCTGGGTTTTAATCCCGCCCTCGTAGGTGAAGCCTTACCGACATCGGAACATATCGTGCAGATTGCAGAAACCCGAAACGCCGAGGACGTGGCGTTGCGGAAAGAGAATGAATACTACGAGCGCCTGCACATACTCAGGAAGAAAGCCAAGCTCGCCCTGAATCTGCGTATTTGTGGTTTACGGGATCAACTGCGCGATGCAAAGGCGAAGTCAAAGGACTATGAGCACAACTGGCATTTAACCTGCACGGAAGTCAAGGAGCTGCGGGCGGAGGTCGAGGAGTTCCGCGATCAAGAGGACGAAGTTGACCATTTAAATAGAGAATTATCTCGCAGCCTATCCGAAGCAAAAGACCTGCGGGCCGAGAACGAGAAGCTGAAAAACGAGCACGAGATAAATCTTAAAGACTGGAACTGGCACTTGTCGGAGTTTGCCACTGAAATTGCCGACCTGCGGACAGAGAACGCCGAGTGGAAGCGGGCGCATGATGAACATGACTGCACCGCCACCGTAGATGTCGGCGGGGAGATCGAGCGGTTGAAATCCGAGCTCGAAAAGGCGGCGATTTGGATTAAACGCAATCAATGGAGGGGAGCTGGTGTTTGTGTGGAGTGCGGCTGTGTCATGGAACACGCAAAAGGCTGTAAGACCGCCGCCCTTCTCTCCGGCCTTGACTCAGCAGACGACTCAACTTGGAGTGATCCGCTCAATACCGGCGAAGGCATACCTCAAGTAAGAATCGTGGAGGAGAAAGATGAGTCTGTTTAGCGAGCCGTTGCGAGATTGCGAGAATAACGCGCAGTGGAAGCATGAACTGCCACCGATTGACAAAGGGTCAACTTCTTACGAGAACGAGATTAGAACGCTCAAGGCCAAGGTCGAGAAGTTGGAGAATGCGCTGGATGAAATAGAGACTACCTGTCAGCCTCCTCTATGTGATGGTGATTTTCATGTGCAACTGGCAACTAAGCTCAATCGGGCAAGATGCATCGCTCGCCAAGCGCGGAAGGAGTAGAGGATGGAGCGGATAATCTGGTCAGCTAAGTGGTTTCAACTCCCAGTTTTAGCCTTATTATTAATCGTGTTTGCGCTCTATGTGCTTACGGTAAAAGCGCGGAAGGAGTGAAAGAATGTCGAATGAAAAGTATAAATTCAAGACAGTAATCGGCGCGGCCCAAAACTTCTAATTCCTATTGAGACGAAGAAGCGCAATCATTTATATGGAAAAAGAAAAAATGGATAAAAACCAATCAAAACAGATCGCCGAGGCGCTGGGGCTGTATGAGAAACAGGACGGCTTCTTAGCGTTTTGGTTTAGTCCCGAAGGCTGGAAGATTACACTTCCCGGTGGACGATTTGTAGTAGGTAAAGACTTGGAAGTCTGGCTCGAATCTCCCGCTGGAGAAAAAGCCGTCAGAGACAAGGTGCGAGAACTGTGCAAAGAGTTGGGGCTTTCGTTTATATACCACTGGGCGTATTGGGGTGGGAGAGTTACTGACAGCAATCGTATTATATTTAAGGCCAGCCGTGATCGTGAGTATCCAACAAGAGTTTGTGATACTGAGTCCTCCGCGTGGCTTGCGGCGCTGGAATTTTTAGTGGAAAGGAAGGGAAAATGAGCGAGACAAAGTTTACGCCGGGGCCGTGGAAAATGCTGAAAGATGCTCAAGGACCGTGTATGATAATGCACCCTAAAAAACACGGCGTGGCGATAGCCTCTTTAACCAACTCACATCTTCCGGCAAATGGATTTCACGATGGAGATATGGCAGAGCGCAATGCCAATGCCTATCTTCTGTTTGCCGCGCCGGAGCTTTACGAGGCGCTGGAAGAACTGTTGGAAGATATTAAGGAAGCAGAGTCGTGGGAAAGCGTGAGTTTTGTTGATACAGAACGGGCCCAGGCCGCGATCAAGAAAGCGAGGGGAGAATGAGTGAGTTAACGCAGGAAGAAGCCGAAAGATGTCAACGGGCCTGCGCAATGCCCGTTGACATCTGGAACAAACTTATCTGGCGTGTCAATTTAAACGACCCTTTCTTCTGGCGGCCCCGGCTGGAAGATAGGCTGAGAGAGGTCGCCGATGCCGTCAATAAGGTGGATGGCGTTGAGATAGTCCAGCGGAGCTACAAGGGCCTGTATCACATTTCAGTCAATACCTTGTCGGTTGTGTCCCCGCCGGGCGCAAGAGACGAATGCTCCGCACTCTGCGAGGCAATTGAAAGCCTGGCCCTGGCCGCCACGGAACCGGTTAAATCTGGTATAGATCAAAAAAAGGCGAGGGGAAAATGATCTTCTTTTTTCTACTTCTACTCCTGCCGTTGCAGGCCGGAGCGTCAGATGTCATGTCCCAGCAGCAGGCGGAGAAATCTAATCTTGCTCTGATGCAGCTATTTGACGAAACCTCTATCAAGATTGATGAGGCGCTACTGGTGAGACTGCAAAAAGCAGAGGCCCGCGCGGACTCTCTTGAGGCTCGACAGAGCACGACAGCAACGCATCAGAGAATTTACATAGATCAGTTTAAGATATTTGCCGGGAAGGTTTTCCGACTTACGCAAAAGATCGACTCCCTTGAGGCGAAGCTGAACAGAGCGCATATCGTAAAGAAGGCTATAAATCCACAAAAGGTTACTGTCAAACATCTGCAAACCGGGAAGGACACAGAAATAACCAAGTGGGACTTTGACTACATAATCTCATTTGACCCGGAGGGGAAATGAAGAGACGTGATGGAGGACCAGCGTTTCCTGGACAACAAGAGATTGCCCGCGACGGGAAATGGAACCAAACGTGGGACTGTGGTATGTCTCTCCGCCAGTGGTACAAGGGGATGGCAATGCAAGCTTGGATTACAGTCTTGGCAACAAGATCAGAGCATAAAGGATACTCCGATGAGGGTGCAGCGGCAGAAGCAGCGCGACTATCAGAAATCAGTGCTAATCTTGCCGTGACAACCGAGTTGACTGACCCGGAGGGGAAATGAAGGCACTCTTGTCTGAACTTTGGGCATCGCTTTTAGATGAATTGATTGGCTGGTTTCTGCTTGTCGTACTGGTCTGTATTCCGGTCGGATTGTTTGTTCTGATAAAGTATCTTACGGTCGGCCATATCTGGCAGAGAGGAGATTTGTTCTAATGCAAGCCTTGACGCAGGAACAAGCCGAACGCGCCGCTAAATGCTGCGGCCCGCAGTGGGAGTCAGAACTTGCGGTGATGCCTTTTACGCAGAAAACCGATCCCGACTTTTGGGAGCCACGGCTTCGGCGGGCGATGGAAGAATACAATCTGCCATTCAGCGTAAGATATAACGCGGGAATCCGCAAGTATGCCGTTTGGGTTTACGGACATCCGAGAAACAGATTCTATGAGCGCGTAGTTATTGCACTACTGGAGGCAATCGAGGCGCTGGAGGGGAAGAAGTGAACCGGGCCTGTTCAGAACAGCTACGCTTATTCATGCTATATTTAGGTGCTGCTATCGGGGCGCTTATTGCGACCTGTTGGCTAATGGGGATAGGTGGCTGCACGATCAAAGTTATTCAACCTGTGCAACCGGCGGTAAGAGACACGCTTCGGGACACTCTTTTCATCACAGACGAAGGCTTTGTTTCTATAAGAGAGCAACGTTTCTTGGTGTCTCAAATCTTTCAGCGCGACATAGACCTGTCCGACCCGCCGCACAGAGACATAGGGATAGGTTATACCGAGCATCTGGTGCTTGGCTGGTCTGGCAACTGGATTGATTCGGTTTCCGCGACTGTACTTTATCGAAACAAAAATACCGGAGTAGCCGACACCTTTGATCTGCACTGGAAGTACGACAATAACAAAAAATGGTGGTTTAAGGAGGAATAAATGCGCGGAAAAGTTGACATACCCGAACTGATTCCGCTACTGGAACAAGCGGGAGTGGAAGAGATAGAGTACAATTATTCCCTTCACCGAACCGAGTGCTGCCTTTATGCTCCACATGGCGAAACGCTACTTGCAGTTGGCCGTGCCTACTGTAGCCCTCTTGACCAATTCTGCCGCCGGACTGGCCGGATCATCGCGCTCAGAAGAGCAGTGCATGCGCTGGATCTGAAGCACAGGAGAAACGGAAAATGACCATTGAAGAAACCGCAATCGCTCTTTTGAGATTTGCCGATAAAATATTTCATAGAAAATACCAGGATATAACCATCCGCCATAAGTCCGGCAAATGGATAGTATTTTTGCCTAATTATGAACACAACTTGACCGTTGGATACGGAGAAGGAAAGACTATAGAAAAAGCCTTAGAATCGGCTATTGAAGAAAGAAAACAACACAAGGCTTGGCTTGAAGAAAGAGCTAAGAAATATAAAGAGAACTCGAAATGACCTGTATCTTCTGCGGCGGCATCGAACACGCATGGAACTTCTACCAGAAGAAGCGCTGGCCTTGTCGGGTAGGGGACGGCGTAGCCAGTATAGTATGCTCTGATTGTGTCCAGAGGTTACTCAGGGGCAAAAGAGATACCTTGCAAAAAGCAGTCGATAAAGCAATAGAACTTGACCGGCCAGACCAGGTTGAAGTATTAAAGCACCTCATGGTCGAGGATACGCCTGCTACGGTTTCTACGGAAGCGGTACGTCAACGCAAAGTATCTCTGCGGCACAAAGGTGGCTGAAAATAGATCGTGCTTTAAATCGCACCGTAGGCGTCCAGTTACAACAAGGAGAGGAAATGAAGGCTTTATTTTTAGTCGGAACCATACTCGCGGCCTTGGCGGCGATTGCAAATGCAAGTATGAAAGATTGGTCAGAGATGGGCGCATGGATCGCGGTGGCTTGTTTTAATTTTGCCTGTTACAAGGAGTCCAAATGACCTGCTCTAAGTGCGGTGCAAAAATCAAGACTGAGCCTTACGAAAATTACAATGGCGAAATCTTCTGCTGGAACTGTGCGCTTGATCGAGCGGTGGAATTGATAAATAGATTAAAGGAGGCCAAATGACCGATTATCGCAATAAGCCTTTGGTATGCGTTGACCTTGATGGTACATTGGCTCAATATAACGGTTGGCTTGGGCCAGATGTAATAGGCGATCCAATTCCGGGAGCGCAAGAAGCGATGTTCCATTTGAGCGGGAAAGGATTTACTATTTGTGTTTTTAGTACAAGAGGCAATGTTGAGGTAATTCAAAGGTGGCTTGAAAGAAATGGAATTATTTATGATTTTATAAACAATGCCCCTGTTTTTGACCATCAGAATCCCGGAAAGCCTCCAGCAAAATATTTTATAGATGATCGGGCGATAAGATTCGAGGGAAGCTGGACAAGAACTTTAAGGCAAATCGAAGAATATGATGAAATAGAATTTACGCGTCACGGCGCGGCGTATCACAATGGTATTTCCGATCAAAAATAACTCACTTTCCAACGGTTGAAGAATTTCTATCCTGGGCGGAAAAGGAGAAATGAAATGAAATTTTTCATTCATAAATGGGAAGAGGAAGGGGATTATGATTTAATTGTAATTCCTAAACTTCTTGACCAAAGGATGTACCAAGGTTACAAAGCAGCACAAGAACGCTGTATTCCTACGATTAGCGACTCAGAGTTGCAAGACCTCGACGATATAGTCGCACGGACTAACTGCGTTACCGCCTTAATGGCGGAACTTATCCGGCAGGAATGGATTAAAAGGACATGACACACCCACATGGTTGGCCGTGTAGCTCAGAAGCGTGGCGCAAGCAGATGAAGGAACTCCGGGAGCGGCCATTGCTGATTGTCAAACACGAAGGCTACCTTTACATCAACGGTTCTCCGGCTGGCTACGGCAAGGAGAGGACAAGGCATAGGCCAAGAGTAGGAGAAAAGAATGTACTACGATAAGTTGCATTTGCTTAAAGATTTCGCGGGACCGGGCATTACTGCGACATCCGCGCCTGATTTTCTGGTTTGTGAATATCGGGCTTATTGTGGCCGCACGGAGATTGCACCTGATTATGGCTGTCCGTTCATTGAGCCAGATAGGTTGGGCGGCTACAATCCCGATTGTATATGTAAAAAATGCAAGAAAGCGTTGGCGAAAGAAGGAGAGAAGAATGGCAAAAATCTTGGCGATTGATCCAGGTTCGGAACAAAGCGCTTACGTCATGTGGGATACAGAGCGCCATGACTTTGTTATTGATACTGGTATGGGTGATGAAGCGGGTCCGCCTATTGACGATAAGGCAATCTTGCCCAACGAAGAAATGCACAATGTCATTAGCCGGGCTATAATCAATATTGACATTGAGCTAATTGCTATAGAAATGATTCAATGTTACGGACATGCGGTTGGCCGTTCTACGTTTCAAACTATTCTTTTTGTCGGTAGCATGATTCAAGCCGCTGGATACGAAATGGCTGTTGTTCCCACCGTAATTCCTGTCAGGCTTTATGCCCGTACTACAATCAAAGGAGCTTTGGGTGGATGTAAAACTGATGCGGATGTTCGGCAAGCGATCAGGCAGAGATATGGTGAGGCCCGCAAAGGGGAGAAGCTTGAAGGCGTTGTGAAGGATATTTGGTCAGCATTGGCTCTTGCTATTGTTTTGGATGAAAATTCCAAACTCAAAACATGGTAATCGGCGAGACGAACTATATCCATGTTCAGATATTGTCGGTATAACTCCACGTTACTTCGGGGCGTGGACGCGGCGGCGCAGGCCGAATAAAATTCCGCACCGAAGTTGCGGACATTCGGCCAGCCGCCTGCTTTTATCAAGAAAGGATAACCAATGTCGGGTTTTTGCAAGGTAGAAATCACCGGCCATGCAAGTAAAGACGCCGAGTTCAGGACAACCGCCAAAGGTAAGCAGCTATGTATATGGTCCGTGGCCGTGGGCAACAAGCAATATACTCAATGGCATAACTGCCAAGCGTGGGGTGAAGTAGCTATCATAGCGGCTAACATCAAGAAAGGGGACTACTTCAGCGGCAAGGGAACTATACAGTATAATAAGTATAATGACAAGTTATATACTAATATAGTGCTATTTGAGGTAACGATAGGTGCGGAACAGGGCAAGAAAGTAGAAGATATAGTAGTTGGTGCTGATGGAGAGACATACGAAGTAGTTGCCGATGAACCGAAGGCTGATGAACCGCTGCCATTCTGATAAGGAGGGCAAATGAAACTTTTATTTGATATATTAGAAATAATCCTCTACTGGATATTTATACTGATTGCATGGATTATAATAGCCATTCTGATGGTGACAGTTGCGCCGATAGGTTTGCTCGTAAAACTACTAAGAGCAGGAGAACCCCAATGAATCTCGAAAAGTTTTGGCTGGCCGCAGGAGCCGTTGAAGCAAAAAACGAAGATGATGGCTATACGGTCATGGTCCTGCCGGATGGAACGGAAGTGGCGGTTGAGAATTTTGCCGATCCCGAAGCAGACGTAGAAAGATGGCTATGGTACGAACCGGAAGAAATGGGCATTGGCTGTTTGAGCACGCTAATGGAACGATGGAGCGGCGATGATGGTTTTGATATTGATTATTTTTCAGGAACGTGGAGCGAGGAACAGAAACAAGAGGTCGGCCAATTCTACCGCGTTGATTTGATTGCTTGTGATATTTTTGCTGACGCATATCCTTTAAAGAAAGCTATTATCCTTGCACTATGCCAACGTTTCGGCGTGGAGGCTTAAATGAAAGTCTATAACCCGAATGCGAGTTGCCCGAAGTGCGGACAGACGGCCGATAGAATCGGTACTTTTTACTTGGGTGCGTATCTTACGCGGACTTGTCAGCGTTGCCGCCATAGTTGGGAAGAATTGCCGCTGGATTACGGCTTGTTCAATAATGCGACATTAAGGGAGAAATTGGAAGATTTTTTACCAATACCAAAGCCACTAACTTACGATGAAGAAAGTATTGAAGCCAATTCGGATATTCCGATCTCGACAACGCCCCTGCCGAAGTTTATCTATACGCCAAAGGCTATGGATTCCGACCAAGTGGTAGAAAAGCCGACCGAACCTGAATCTCCTGTTTTAGAATCTTATACCATAGAATATCCTGCTCCACCTGTGGCAAAGTGCTGGTGCGGCCTTGAACTGAAAGCAGTCGGCATGCCGGACTTTATCGAAGATGATCCAGATGACCCCGCCTCTGTCTGCACTACGCACGCAGAGTGCCCCGAACACGGAACTAACTATCGGCGCAAGCCGTATGCCGGTATCGCTATCTCCGGTAAGGCGCGTGCAGGCAAGTCAACACTGGCTATGATGTTGACAGGTAAACTTGGCGCTCCTTGGCATGTCGAGTCATTTAGCGATGCCGTGCTGGAAGAATTTGCGAAAGAAAAGTGGCAGGTAGAATACGCGGAGCACGGCCTTGACCCTTTGCTTGAGCGAATCAACGCCAACAAAGAAAATTTCCGGCCTGAGTTGATTGAACTCGGCCAGCGCAGACGGGCGGCTGAACCGGACTACTGGATACACCGGCTACCTTGCAATCCGAATGCAATAATTCCGAATTGTCGGTTCCGTAACGAGTATAACCACTTCAAAAAGAATGACTTCTATATGGTGCGCGTGGATGCAACATCCGAAGTCCGCGAAGCAAGGGGCTGTCCCGATCTGGCAGACATCAGTGAGACAGATTTAGACTCGATAAAAGCATGGAATTGGGACTATGTAGTCCTGAATAATACAAGCCTGAACAACCTCGACTATCAAGCTGATCACATTGCCCAAATCGTCCTGCATGGCATGAAGCCGGATTGCCAGTGCGGTTGCGATTGTGAAACCGAACAGGGAGATAAATAATGGCAGTCAAATATCGTGCTGACCGCGATGATTCGCAGACCAGTACCACTCGTATGCACGAAGTAGCTCTTTACGCCGAAACGTATGGGGTAGAAGCCGCTATGCAGAGTTACAACTTAGCGAGGGCGACTATTAAGGATTACCGGACGCGGGACGGTAGCCGCAAGAGAACCGCCGATGACTACCAGGATGTTCTCGGTAAATTTGTACCGAAGCGCTGGAATACCGCGCCGAAGTTTGAGGGTGACTGGATGATATTCGCGGACGGTCATTGCCCCTTTGTTCACTGGCCCACACTGGAGAAAATGGTTCAGACGGCGCGGAAGTTGAACATCAAGAAACTGTTGCTACCGGGGGATTGGTTTGATTTTGAGGACTTATCCAAGTTTGACTTCGGTGGAGATCAGTTTGATAGCGTAGATGAACTGCTGATTGGCCGCGACTTGTTGCATAAGCTGACCGGCTGGTTTGACGAGATACATCTTACGCGGGGCAACCACGAGGAACGCCTCATCAAGTTCTTGAAGCGTATTAAGCGCATGATGATGCAGAACGATGACTTGGCGAAGTACACGAAGATTGTCCGGGCCGAGAAGGAACAAGCGGCTGACAGTGCATGGCATGAGTATAAGGCGTTCCTGACCGGCGAAAAGGTGTTTATCTACAACGATGCGTGGTGTACGATCAATGGTAAATTCCGCATCACCCACCCCTCGGTAATGACTAACATTCCGCCCAACTCGGAGGAAAAACTTGCTTATAAGCACAACATGCACATCGTCGGGACCCACGTTCACAATTACGGGGTGCGGGTGTGTCTGGATGGGATCAAGTTGGCAGTCCGTCTCGGCTGCGGTTGCGATCCTGAGAAAGTGTTCTACTATAATAAACGGGATACTGGAAATTACAAGTGGGTCAATGGATTCGCTTGGATCAAGAACGGCAAACTCGGAACGTGGATAGACCATCCTGATCTGTTTCAATTAGAGGATTATTATGTGGAGTAGTAACTTCTTGCTTCTCGAATTTCTTTTGACTCTTAATGCTTATTATGCACCCACGTTTAATCTACCTGTCCTTGCCGTGGACACGATGTATAACCGAGTCAGCAGCCTTATCATTGATTGGTCGGACCCGCGACTACATGGTAGGAATCTTCACATATCAACAGTCAAGTAATCCTTGACAGTTGAACCTGTAAGCGATCCTTACAAGTTGGAGGGAGAAATGAGCGATATGAGCGATTCAACAAAGCTTGTAGTTGAGAAGTTAGATGAACTGATTCAAGGGGCGGGTGCTCTTGGCGAAAAGTCATGGCCGTATCTAGTCAGGGAAGCAGTTATCCGAGGCTGGACGTTATTAATTAGCGCGATCATAGGCTTGATTTTAACCCTAACCCTTACCGGGGCATGGATTCATATGGGAAATGATATAGTGTCCAGTTTTTCAGACTGGCAAATGCCAGTTGGAGCTGCGGCCCTATCTATGGGAACGATGACTCTGTGTTGCCTTTTCGGCTTAATCTTTGAAGGCATCCCGGCCATTTTAAATCCTCAATACAGGGCCATACAAGACCTGTTTTCTTTGATTCGGGGGGAAGAATGAACGTAAGTAAGGTTATAGAAGTTCTTGCCCATAATTGGGGAAAGATTACCATAAACAGTTATGGAGAGAAAGGACTGTCTTTTACATTGTACGATGATGTTGGAGGTGATGGAAGGTTTTCTTGCGAGAAAGAAGGTATTACGCTTGGCTATTGCTTGGAAGAGGTAATAGATCAGATCGAAAAACGATTCTATCCACAAAAAGATCGAATGGTTAAGTTGTCGTTAGCCAAAAAGGAGCCAAAATGAAGATTCGTGAATTAAGGTATTGGGCGAGTAGCCTTAGTGCGGATGATAATATCGAGGTGATTAACGGGAATACCTTGACGGCTTCCCGTAATGGAAAGATTATTGACAGCCTATACATTGGCGGAACATCATTCGCGGACTATCGCAAGCAGATTTACAGAGAGTACAAGAACGGCGCAAGGCTTATAGCCGAAGGATTCTTCAAGGCGGAGGTATAATGACAAAAACCATCAAGGAACTTAAAGCTGAATGCACCCTTGCGCTGGAACAAAAAGAAAACCAGTGTGATACATTTGTCCGACAGTTGATAGAGGCACAAGAAGAACTGGCGGCATTAAAAGATAGGCACTTGGGCAAGAAGGGCGATCTTTATAATCAATTAAACAGGCAACGGCAAGATGAATACCAGCGTCGCAGATTTGCAGAACGCAAGATGCTTTTTGAATATCAGAACGTTGAAGCGGCCATAGACATTATAAAAGAGGCCCTTAAATTAATTGATGATACTCCGCCATTCCAAGGTAAACATGTGGGTTGGCTGGAAAAGGCGAACAAGTTCCTACAAGAGATAGAAGAGGGCAAGAGGTGAAAATAGATTATAAATTCCATGTTCGCAATTCAGTAGGAAACCCTCAAGTCCGAATCAGCATTGTGAACACAATAAGGCTCAAGCTGGCGATAGTGAGATAAGCGACCAGATTCACCAGTTCAGGGCTGAGGCGTTTGTTCAGTATCCTCGGCATTGATTATCTTTCCTGTTTCGTCTAGTATTGCCCCGGCCACGGCTCCCGCTTTGGCCGTTTTCTTACCAGAGCCTATGTCACCATCTTCGGCGGCTTTAGCACCAGCACGAAGAAAAAAGAGGACATACTGCCACCACTTGCGTTTTGCCATTTAGTTACCCTCCGGGCCGCTCTTGGCAACACCCTGACGCAGAAATATCACAACTATACCGGCCATAACTTCATTAAAATACTCCGGCAGCTGGATGCCCGTTACGGTAGAAACTATATTCGCCACCGCCGTAATAATAACAGTCCAGTTGGTTTTGGATTGATACCACTTCATACTACCTCCAAGCGTTCAATGATTTCAAGTTGAAAATCTTCTATACCAATATACTGCCTCAAGCGGTCGATTGCAACCCTTGAGTCTAATATACATTCCTGATTATCTATTCTGCCACGCCGCAGGCCGTAAGAGAGACAACCTTGCAGGTCAGACTTGAATCCCTTAGAGACATCGCCCGCCCATGTTGCCGGATGAATCTCGATCTCGGCGCGATCAGGCACATCCGCAATCTCCCAATATTGATACTTGCCTGTCGAATCCACTTTGGCCGTGTAGATACCAATGGGGATACAAGAGATACTGCGCTGATTGTCGCGCCAAGGCAATTCGAGTGAGTGCAGATGAAAGTCCCTATGGACTAAATGTCCAAATGTACCTTCATCGCTCCGTGCCGTTCTTATCTGTAGGAGCTTCACAGTAAGCTCTCCAGCAATGTAATCAACTTAGGCCCGCCGTTTGCCCCAAGAGATATGAATACCAGACTACCAACACCGATCAAGCCCCGTTTCATTGCCCTGTGATCTTTCTGGTCGTCCGCGATTCTATCTGCGATTCGCCGTTCTAAGGTGCTTATGCTGGACAGCAATTCCTTCCGGGAGTCTGATATGTCGTTTGCCAGTTCGACCCGCAAGTTGTCCATCCGTGTGTTCAGTACATTGATAATCTCTAATGCCTCGCCATTCATGGGCGCTCCGTGAGGTTATTTGTTCTTACCTATCATTTCATATATCTGCTGTAGGAGCTTCTGCATCCTTGCTTCTTTGGAGATATATGTCGTTCTTGCACCGCCCAATATATCGTCAACTTCCTTAAGGGCGGCGTCTATATTATCAGGAACATTCTTTATCATTTGTTTTCCAGAATCCAATATCGGATTTAAGACTTGACTCGGTATATTAGATATGGCTTCAGGAGTGCTTTTGGCCGCACCAGAAATACTCTTAATTGCATCGAATACCGTGTGCTCTAATGGTCTGACGAATCCGCTCATAGATTGTGCTGGCGAATTTTTGGTTAGCCCTCTTAACCACGAATTTGACAACAAATCGCTTGATTGATAGTCTTTCGGATGTTCCTTCAGCCAATCGCTTGTTTTGGTATATTTGTATTTCTCATATTCCTCTGGTGTCCACGGCCCAAGATTAGGGTCATTCGTTGCCGCATGTTCTCCGGCCCAATAATCCGCAAAAGGAGTCTGCTTGATCGGCGCGAAGTCAATAGTCTGTCGTTTCGGCGTCCAACCCTTTTGCAACATAGCGGCAGTTATAGCCATTATTTCATCCCCAGCTTGCGTTCTTGTTTTGATAAAGCGGTAGTCAGTAAATTACCCACCTGCGGGATACGTCTTTGCGCCGCCCTTGTTTTTAGATCAGACGCTCCGGGCAGGTCATAAGTCCGCACTCCGGTCAAGGCGTCAAGCAGGCGTGGTACTAAAGGCGTTGACGTATCGGTCACTTTGCCAATATCCCGATACCACCTTGAGAATATCAGGGGCGCGGTAACGCCTTTGGACACTCCGGCAAGAGCGATCATGCCAGCTTCAAGTCCCTTGAGCTTGTAACTATTAATCGTATAACGGCTCTTCCCGTCCTTGCCGGGCAATTCTTCGTATTCCAGCCAGTCCTTAACGGCCTGCGGAGCCAGCTTCATAAACGGGTAACTTTTATTGTAGGCTACGGCGTTAGTACCATCGGGCCGCCTTATCACTCCGCCCGGCTGTAATGGAGCACCAAAGAAGAAGTCCCTGTCCAGTAGTAGTTCTGCGGGAATCTTCAGAATAGGCGTACCGCGTCCCACTACTTTCTCGCCAAGCCTCCGCCATCCGCTGAATATGGGGTAGCCTTCCAAGTCCTCAATCGGCAGACCCAGCCCGGAAAGAATCTCAATCGCTGTACCTTTGTCCACTGAACGGGCAATTTTCAATCCTTCCCGATAGAACTCTGGCAATGCTTTCATGTCCTCCTGCGATACTTCATCCCCGCCTATAATAGCTTGACCGATATTCTTACCTAAGCGTATCTCTGCTGTTACCCGTCCCGGATTGGTAATCAAAGTCTTCGCCGTTAGTTCAGCATGTTTTTTCGTAAAAGTAAAAAATGGGACAACCCATTTAATAGCCCTGTCCATGTTAGTCAGATCGGAGTAATTAAACAGGGCTTTATCCACGCCCTTGGCCGCCTCCAGCGGGGAATCACCCTTCCTTAAATGGGCGATAAAGTTAATCATGCGGCCTTCGTTTTCAACCTTGCCGCCAAGGTTTCTACCCCAGGTGATAGGGTTAAGTTTACCAGCTATTGAAGGTATCCCGCTGGAAATAGAATTAAACGGCTTGCCCCAATTACTACCGATAACACCGTTTTGCTCCGCCAGCTTGCGGACATCATCATAGCTGTACTCAAGCCCCTGCCGGGTCACAACCTTCCCGCCGCGTTTATTGAGAACGCCGATAGCATCCAGATACAGCCTCGGATCGAGCATTTCCTTGCCGACATCCAATGAACTCAATACCTGGTTTGAGGCGTAGTTTCTTACATGGAATCCAAGCGAGAAAGTAGTCACCATGTTCTTCCATGCGGAGTGCGCCTGCCTGTACCCAATGAATCCTTTTACATACTTAGGACTGTCTACCCGCGCTAAGTCCTTGGCGATATTTATCGGTATGTCTTTTATGTCTTGGAAATCCGTCAGTCCGCTTGCTATGCGCTCTTGTAACGGGGTGCGCAGCGCTACATCGCCAACCTGGGTTGTCTGAGATAGTCCGCCGACCTTATCAAGAAACTGCTTCGCGGCCATATTCTTTTCCGCAGTGGCCCAATAGCGGCCAAGAATCTTACCGGCATCTTGCTCCGTGATAGACTTCAATCCCGGCTGTGCCTTGAATAGCTCAGAGAACGTTCCGTAATAGCGTTCTTTGCTTGCACCGCCAAGGGTCTGCGATAGCCTGCCGCCTGTCTTTTCCATCTGCAAATATCTCGGTAGGGCTTTCGAGCCTTTGCCGATACTATGGGATATATAGTCGCTTCTGGTGGCATCAAGTAAGTCCATGCCTTTTAATTTTTCGCCCAACTGAGTAAACTTATTTTTGATATTATCCGCCACGGGTTTCAAGTCAGGCGCGATTGAGAAATGGCTCGGATCATCAATATACTTGGCAATGGCAATACGCTCTTTTCTGCTTGCCATCTTACCGTCAGCCTTCGTGAATATAGCCTGCATTTCTTGTTTGATATTCAGATTGGCATAGTTGAGTTGATCCTCATACGCCCGGCGCATATCAAGGTATTCGTCCGACAGGCCAAACTTTGTACTGACTGCACGACCGACATCCTCAACGCCACTGACAATTCCGCCAACCATTTTGCGGCCAAGGCCCATTGTTTCCGCGTTGACCGGATTGGCGTATTCTTTGAGGGTATTGTACCCACTTTTAATACCTTTGCCCATAGCGGAGAACGGATCAGGCGCAATCTTCTGGCCGAATAATCTTGTGCCGGAAGTTGCGTAAACCTTTTCGCCTTTGCCTGCCGCTTGTTCCAGCATTGCCTTTACGGATTCCATTGCCGCTGTCTTGTCTTTGGCCGCATTAAAAGTCGGAGCCGCTTTTTTTACAATATTAGCCCCGGCCTTACTCAATGTCTTGCCGCCTATCTTTGCCCCGGAGCCAGCGCCGAAAGAAAGAAAACTCACCGGATCGGTAGCAACATCACCGGCAAAACCACCAACGCCCCTTGCCCAGCGTTGTCCAGCGGTATCTTTACTTCCACCTAAAGCCGCGTCTTGAAAATAACGGATAATATCGGAGAACTGTACCTTGCTCTTGCCGTCACCGCCATAGACCGATTTATTATAAAGCGGCATACCCGCTACTTCACCAAGGCCATACCGCACCGGAGCGCCAGCAACGTCGAGTGCATTAAAAATTCTCGATATGACAGACGGATCGCCCTGCTCTTCCATTGCAGGTTTCATCGCCTTTTCAGGATCACCACCAAGCGCCTGCAATTTCTGCGACATCGTGATATTGCGCTTGCCTTGGCCTACAAGATTGGCAATGCGGATCAATTCCTGCGCGTCCATTTCGGGCTTAACGCCACGCGCCATTGTAAGCAAATCCCGTATGGTAGGCCCGTAAGAAGCGGGCAGATCACCATTGGGCTGCATCTGTGGCTTGCCATAAATCATTTCGCGGGTGATTGCCATTACTTAGCCATTGCTCCCATTTGTTCTTTAATCTGCCTGATAACTTCTGCTTCATCCGGCTTGCTTGGGTCTAAGGTTCCATCGGTTATGAACAGGCCCAATAAGTCCTGCGGGTCCATCCCTTCGCCTTGCACCTTTTCCCAAAATAACTGCACCTGCTCATCTACGCCCGGAGCGCCCGCCGTTCCACCCGCTTGAACATCCGCGTTTCCCGACATTGAGGTTGATGCCCCGCCTTGCGGGATTATCGACCAGCCGCCACTTACGCTTTTCTGGCGATTGTAGGTATTCAGTAATTCATCGAACTTCTTTTTATAAGTAGCATCAAAAGCTACTTGTAAGTTTTGCGGTATGCCAGCAATATCAATAGTTAATGGATTAAGACCTGCCGTATGTGTCTTGGCATATTCTTTTGCGGATGTCTCGATCCAACTAGGGATATTATTCCTTCCGCCACTCGGTTCCCATCTTTGGTTTTTACCCGCATAAGACAACCGCTGCGTAGCTAATGCCTCCTCGCTTGCTATTTTGGCTTTAGCCTCTTTTATCAAGTCTTGGACTTGCTGACTGTAAGGGTAGTCTTTCGCTATTGCCTCTAATCTTGCAAGCGCTTCTTTATCACTTGCAAGTCTCGTTTGCGCGGACTCAATGTCAATTTTGCCCTTCTGTAACTCCTGCTCTTTGTTCTGAATCCCCAATAGGGTGTCTCGTTCTTTCATCGGATTCTGTGACAGTTCCCACTTGTTCTGCTCGTTCACCTGTTCAGTCTGCGTATTAGCAAGCCCCTTTCCCAGCCTCGCCAGTTCGGTCATCTTTTCCCATGCTTCCTGTTCCTTGTCCCGCTGTATGAAGGCGTTCCCCTGCGCCCACGGAGAATCTTCTTTGCCGACCGCATTCAGAATACCGTATTCCCCGGCTTGTACCAGCGGCCCGGCATAAGGCAGTTGACGGCCTACCATAGTTGCGGTCTGGCCCACGCCCTTGCCGATTGAGCCAAGTATCTTCAGAATCTCAGGTAGTTGCGGCCCGATTGAAGATAGTGCCCAAGCCGCACCTTGTCCAACAGCCCCAGCACCCTGTCCGATACCCTGCCCAGCGCCCTTGAGGCCGGACCGCAACTTAGACAGAATATCGTACCAATGTCCACCATCTGTCTGCTGTGGCATGGCGGTATTACCGTATGCTCCCTGATAAGCCATTTAGATTCTCCTAACTGTAATAACGCGGTGCGCCAGCCGCCGCTGAAGCGGTTGAGGCCAGTCCGCCTAACAGCGGTTGCCACCAGTTGTTCGATGCCAAGTTCTGCGCCGCCTGTTGGTTCCAATTCTGGCTCATGTTCGCCAAATCGGTAGCCGTCAGCCTCATCTGGTTCCAGCCCTGAGTTCCGGTAGTATCGTACAGGCCGGTCCCGACGCCCAAGAGTTGCAGCAAGTTCTGGTAGTTCTGCTGCTGCTGCTGCTGCTGAGTCGCGGATTCTTGAGTCGCCATTGTGTAGTCTTGCGCCGCATTAGCCCGCTGAGTCTGAGCAAGCTGATCGAAGTAATTCGTAAGCCACTGTGAAGTATCCGAGCCAGCACCGTAACCCTGCATACCGAGGTTTGCCAGACTACCTAGAATATTAGCCTGCTGTCCGGTATTGGCAAAGTTCTGGCCTGCCGCTCCGAGAGAAATATTAGCGGCCTGTCCTTGAGCGCCTTGAGCTTCAGCCAGCGCCGCCATGAGATTACCGTATTCGTTCTGTGCGCCGCTCTGCTGCTGGCCGAGTAGTCCAAGCCCAAGTCCGGCAGCCGCCCTCTGCTGTGCGGCAGGCAAATCCATTAACCCCATCGCGCTGTTGATAGCCTGCTGTTGCGTACCGCTTACGCCGGTCAATGCTCCGGTAAGATTGCCTAACCTCTGTCCTTCAAGTGTCTGGGCTTTCTGAATCATCTGAGCGTTCAGAGTATTGCTTATGTCCTGCTTCTGACGGTCCACGTTCTGTTTCAGTAAATCCATCTGCTTCTTTTCGGCGCTCGAACCGGAAAGACCGTAAAAATTGTAATAGTCCTGCGTATCTTGCAACTGTTTTGTATAGTCCTCGTCGAGCCGTCTGGTCTGGTCGGCATACAGTGTATCCTGAAGCTGCTTGTTATAGACATCAACCGGACCCAATGAGTTTTGAATCTGCTGTGTTATGGCATTGACCGGCGAACCTGCACCAAGTTGAGAAGATAACTGCGTCCGGGCCTGTCCATACAACGGGTCATTACGAAGATTCTGATTTAACTGCCCGGCAACCGTGTTAGATACCGCGCCTTCGGTGGCTTGCGCCCTGCCGCCAGCACCCATAGCCGGATTCTGAGCATAAGCTTGCGTAGTATTCCTGAGATTCTGAGAACCGTAAGTATTAGTCGGAGCTTGATAGTAATTCGGATTTGCAAGTCCTCTCAGTTGATTGACCGTTGACTGGCCGTACTGGTTACTGCCAAGCGCCTGATTGCCGACATTGGAGAACGCAGAAGCGTAAGACTGTGGCTGACCCGCCGCCTGATTATTCACCCCTTGCGGAGTGTTCATCTGAGAGCGGTTACTCAAAGGCCACGTTGTAATCGGAGGCGCATTAGGGTCGGCTTTCTGTTTAACAGCCGCAAGAGAAGGGCCACCCTGATCGGTTGTAGTCGTTCCCGCTATAGAGGGGCCACCTGTGGTCTGAGTCCCGGCCTGAGACGGTGTCTGAGATAGTCCCGAATACCACGGAGTCTGGAACTGCTGTTTGTTGTACTGCTGCTGACTGAATCCATAAGGCGCAGTCGTGTTATAGGGTGAGAACTGAGCACCCTGCGCCTGCTGGCCCTGCTGGGCCTGACCCGTCTGGAAAGCGTTGCCGCCGACATTAATATTCTGCGGATAACCAGCGGCCCACATACCGGGGCCGGTTAAGCCCTGTGAAAAGCTCGACCATGTAGGCGTAGGAACAGATTGCGGAACAGCCTGAGTTGCCGCCTGAAACGCATTCGGCAACCACTGGAAGAATTGGTCACCCGCCAGGTAGCGATTCTGCGCTTCCTGTCCGAGATTAACGCCGGGCTTCCAGGTCCGTCCGCCTTCATCTTCAGCAGCATACGGGAAGTTGCCGTACTTGGCAAAATCCGCTCCAGTACCATAATACCATGAAGCATCGTTCAAAGATTGCGTTGCACCCGATCCGCTTACATCTCCGCCCATCTGTGCATTAGTGACGGTAGCTCTGGTAACTTGATCGTTTTGTTCTTTCTTGGCCTGTTCAAATTCATCCGTGCTATGGTAGACAACCGTGGCGTTATTGGCCGTACCGTCAGCATTATACTCGTAAATCGGATTGCCATTAGCATCATAGCCCTTAATATTTCCTGTTCCCCTCGGCTGACCAGCCGCCATATCAGGGGAAGTAGTACCAGTTCCAGCCAAAGCATCAGCCGCCGATATAGGCTGTTGCGGGGTCGCTCCCACTATCTGAGTTACGGGTTGCTCCGTCTTAACAACAGGTGCGGCATAGTTCGCTGCCTTTGTAGTCAGCGGCTCAACATTGGGATCGGGTATTCCATTGGCCGTCGGTTTCTGGATATACCGATCAACATTTTGAAAGGCTGTGTAAGGATCATTGAGAAACTGTTCCTGTGACATAGCCTTGAACTGTGGGTATTTCTGCATTGCCAGTTGATACCCGGCCCAATATTTCAACTTCCGTTCCGCTGGTGTATATTTAGTCCACGAATCGGGTTCGTTGATGAGTTTCTGATAGCCGGGCCAAATATCAAGCAAATTCGCCATTAGTGCACTTCCTTATTTAGATCGTACAGCTTCAAATAAAATTCTCCCAATTCGTCTTTTGGATGTTCGGATTGCATGTTTCTCAATCCCCACGCGCCTGATAATCTCTTTTGCTTCGAGTTCTTTCAGTACCTTTTCCCAATAGCGCATAACCTTACTGCCGGTCAACGGCAGATAACCATACACTCTTTCAAGGCCGGATTCAAAAGCATAATCAATCATTTTACAGATTGTAGCTTGTATCTCCCACGGCTTAGGAACGATACGCGGGTCGATTAATACTTTCATCTGCGCCGAATGATTGGCGCTGTCTAAGCTGCACAGCGTTCCCACACCGAGAAACCGATTGCTGATTATTCCAAACTTTAGATTCGCGCCGCTTGCCCATCTTGACAGTACATCCGCCGCCGGAAACTTCCCAAGTAACTGATCCGTTATTATTGTCTTTTGCCATAAGAACTGTTCACTGCTTTCGTACATCATGTAAACAAGATTGAACCACGCCTCGTGCGGATCGGAGCGCCATTCTTGGAGAAGCATATCGCCCTCTTGGATTAGTATGATTCAGCCGGGTCATATTTGAGCGAATAACCTAAGATCGAAAAGTGTTCATTCAGGTTATTGTTCTCAAACTTTAACCTTGTAACATCGGAATAGCCCATCAGGGGCATAGAGGCTTTCTTAGTCGTGCCGCCTCCAAGCCTGTCAACGTCAAGCACAAAATCATCCAGTACGGCTCCGGGAGCCTGCATGGAAAGCGAGTCCGCCGTACTGTAATCGCCATAGTCATTGAACTGCGTAACGGCCAATGTCTGCGCCGTAGAGGTCGTGGACATTACTACCGTTAATTGCGCCCAGCCTTTATCGAGGTTTGGATACCCCATGTTGTGATCTTTGGTGTACCAATGCGACGAAATAGCCGAGCCATTATCGTTATCTACATAGGCGCCATCGTCCGTATCGAAGTAATCCAGTCTGTTAATCTGGCCGTCATAATCGCCGACATAGAGTCTGTATCTCGAACCATCCTGCACTACCGTACTGCAATTTGCCTCGTGCGTTCCCTTAGTCCACGCCTGAAACTTGGGATGATAGGCATAGTACGTCCTGTTTTCATCGGCTGTTTCCGCCGTTTCGCCCTCTGCTATGAATATCCGGTACTGGTTCCGGGGCCGGTAGAAAACGGCATTAGCCTTGTCTTTTCGCGCCGTATGCCAGTTGGTTTCCCACGCTTCAGCCTCAAGATTATCCGAAATCTTTACTAGGGATTCTTCATCCGTCCCGCGCCCGTCATACTGATAAACTCCATCCTGCGATAGAAAGAACACTTCATTCACCGACGCGGCTACCGAGTTCCGCGCCGCACAGCCAACCTTGGGATTGATGATTTGTGGCACGAAAGTTGCTAAAGTTAAATCCCAATATACGCGCCACGTTGAATGTTCCTTCAGGACTACAATCGCCTTCTGGGCTTTAATCACGGCTATTATCGGGTCCTCGGCGCTACCTATCAAAATGTGGGCGTCCGTGTCCCAATCCGTCGGGTCGTTAGCCGCCGACCATGTAAAGTAATTCGTATATCTTGCGCCGCTTCCTCGATCAACTATATTAGCAAGTATCAATCTATCCTGTAACAATTCTACGCATTTGGCCGCAGTTGGCATATAAGTCTGTGTAGATAATACTGCCGCATTGCCCGTGCCTGTCCAATACCATATATTATCTGTATCATTTGTACCTACAATTATAGGTGCACCCGACAGCGTACAGTAAGTTGCATCGGACAGGACATTCTTGCCGCTGGTTAAAGTCAACGCTCCGGTTATAGCTGTATCATTTGTTCCGTCAATATCACAGGCGTTTAAAGTCGTACCAGAGGTATAAAGCAACTTAGTTGTGCCGCTCGCCAGTCGGAACTCTTGGAGCCAAGTTATCGGAGAAGACTTGGCTGTACCAAACAGATACTTGCTTCCTCTGCGCTTTTGTATCTTGCCATATTCATCGAGATCGACATTCGAGCAAAGCGGGCTTTGATTCTCCGCGATAGCCGCAGGATTAGCCCTATTGTTCAAGCCACCCGAAAAATCTGTATAAGTCTGAGACTGCATTAATCCGCGTTCCTTGGAATATTAAACAGGACACGCCCTTCGTCCCGCGATCTTATTCTGGTATGGGTCGATACCCGGCGGCAATCATCCTGCCACATTGTTTTAAGTCCAAACTCGTAAGACTGCTTCGCTTCAGCGGCCTTGTTGGGATATTTGAGATAATTCCACGCCTTGACAAACACGCCGTCTTTCAGGACATTGAAATACTTAGTCGGTATCGGGTGGAAGCTGTCGTGGTCCTCGATCATCTTCTTGGGCTGTGCACTGTAGCGAACTTCTATATCATACGCCGCGTTTGGAACGGAGTAAAAACCGACCTCGATATGTTCCGCCTTGAGTTGGTTCGGCGCTATCTTGACAACAGTCTTATTCCCGCCATTCGACGTACAGGTGATCGTTCCGGTAGATGTTTCGTACTTGCCTATCTCTTCGATGCGATTGTAGTAATTGGTAGAGAGCGCCGCTGTCGTTCCGTCAAGCTCAACAGTTTCTTCCAGAAACACATCGTCACCGCTGTAACCCCGGATTCTCAAATACTGCCCGGTGTCGGTTGTAAAATCATCTGTCGTTGAACTACTGGAGCACGAGATCAAGCTGGCGGGTTGTGAACTGATTGTTGCTGTAGTCCCTGCCGCCGCAATAGAGGCCAGTGCCCTTGACGCATCATCTGTAACCGATATAGTCCCTGTCACCGCAGACCCGGCGACAACCGATATTACACGCGAATATCTCTTGGTTGTATAGGCAATCGTCAGCCCGGTCAGCGTTACCGATTCGCTCTGCTCCCAGCCGCCCGACATACCGGTAACTGTCACCGACCCCGTATCCGAAGCACTGGTACTGGTGAGGCCGATCAAACTCTCCGGGGTCTGATAGTAGCCGACAATGCCGTTATAGATCGCCCAATAAGGCTCACCTGTGGCCGTCGGCTTGACGATTCTCGCATGGAACTGCGCCCCGGACATTCGTTCCATATTCCGCAGCGCATCTTTCTGCCGGAAGTCCGATATGTTATCCCAATGCGACGGTAACGAGTAGAACATCGTATTGGCGGTAGTCAGTAAATGGCCCTCCCGCTTGGAGAAGCTCCAAGACTCGCGGGTCATCACATCGTCAATCACTTCATTCGCCCAGCGCTTCGCAAGGGTAGTCAAAGACGTATCCCGGACATCCTCACACACGCCGTAGTAAAGCTCTCTGAAATTCCAGTTTGGCATTTTGTTTTATTTAAGGGGCCTTGCGGCCCCTCTTGGTTAAGGGTAATTCGGATAGTGGCTCATATACGGAGCCGCAATCATCAGCGGAACATATATGCCAACTTCCGAAGCAGTCTCATCCGTCATTGGATAGCCGTAGATATAGCCATCGTCTGTACCAGCGGTACGGCCCTGTCCCATACCGGCAACCGAACCGGGGATAATACCTACCCCATCAGCGACAGAGGCATCATTGTCCCCGCCGAGTACATAGGCATAACCGAATCCACCATACTGCACCCAACCGTAGTTACCAGCCGTGATAGTGCTCTGCGCTATACCGCCAACGGACAATGTATCGCTGACTCCCGTTATGATAAAAGCATACGGCAGCCAGGGAATATAAGCTCCACTGTTAGTAATAGCCGCAGCGGGCGGGTCCTCAAGCCACAACTCGGTAGTTGTGTTCATGTAAATCTTCCCGTAATATGTGCTCGTCGGTGAGGCACTGGCATGCCAGTACAAAGCCCGGTCGAGTGTATCCGGGATATAACTTGCGGTTGTAAACGGTGCTGGTAAATCGGCATCCAGAATACGGGGAATAGCAGTATTCGCATCACCCGTTAAGGCGCTCCCTTCGGTGGTGAGAATGTCCGATCTCTGCCTTACAGCGAGTCCACCCGTCATGTTGCTCGAATCATGGTTGCGGATATACACATAAGCCCTCGGACCTAATAGGGTCTCGAAGTCGAAGTCCGTATATGTACTACCCAACGCCGTTACAGGAGAGGAATCATTGGCGCTTAATACTGTCTGTCCAGCCATTATAGCCTCCTGTTAGCCGATGGTTTTCATGTACGGAGCCGCAATCATGCACGGCGCATAGAGAGAAGCCGCAGTGTTATCGGTCATCGCGTAGAGATAGACGTATCCATCGTTGGTCCCGGCGGTCACGCCTTTGGCATAACCAGCCGTCGCACCCGGAATACTGCCTAGCCCGTCGCCGTTGCCCGTAGTATCGCCGATCAGATATGCGTACCCAAAGCCCGCATACTGCACCCAGCCATGATACAGAGTAGAGATTGTGGACTGAGAAACACCGCCAACCGAAAGCGTGTCATTGGCCGCCGTCTTAACAAAGACATACGGACGCCAGATGATATATGCCCCGCTGTTGGAAATCGCAGCCGCCGGAAGGTCCTCAAGGTTGAAATCAATATCCGTGTTATTATAGTAAACCTTACCATAATAAACACTTGACGGTGTTGCACTGGCGTGCCAGTACAGCACACGGTCAATCGAGTCCGGCACATAGCCTGCGGTTGTCCACGGAGCGCCCGGCCCGGAGGCGTCGGTAATCAGGCCAACAGTCGAGTTTGAATCGGCGGTTAGAGCCGTGCCTTCAGTAGCGAACAGATCGCTGCGCTGGCGTACTGCCAGTCCCGCCGTCCACGCAGTCGAATCCTGATTGCGGACATACACATACGACCGGGGACCAAGCAGCCCTGCCAGATCGAAACTTGTGTATGTACTGCCAAGAGCGGTAACGGGAGCGACATCATTGGCACTAAGAATAGCCTGTCCAGCCATGTTAGTCTCTCCTTTCGTTAAGAAGCTGCAACGGCAGTAATGCCGTACAGTACCGCGTTGGCCCTAGGATCAGAGTTAATCATCTGTCCGATGAAGTAAGTATCCCAACGCTTGCCGATCTGTTCCTCAAGATCAATCGGCCCGCGAGTTTCGTAGCCGTTCTTCATATCCGGGGTCAGCGTCACCCATTCCCAAGTCTTGCTGTTGAGAATGTACATGGTTTCGCCGGATGTTCCCTGGTTCGTGCCATCCGTGGTATTCAGGTACGGATCGGCCATAACGGTCATGCCTTTGAACTTCAGTCCGCCGAAGCCCATATCCCCAACCTCGGTATCATAAACGCGCAGAGCGTTCATTACCCGCTGTTCGAGATAGTCAAACCCCTGAATCGAGGTCAGCGCAAAATCCGGCGCTCCATTATCACCCTTGTTAGCGCAGGTGATAAAGGCAAACCGCATTGCGTTGAGCAACTGTTCGGTCGGAACGGTAGTCGTGTAACACGCACCGACAGTCGAACCTTTGCAGTACGGACGCCAATCCGAATAGGTCGCCCTTGACAGGCCGCCATAGGTATCGGTCGTGTAGTTGTTCACGTCCGCGAAAGCCTTCAGGCCGGTCAGCTTGTTGTCCCCGCCAGACTTGTAGAAATCACCGGCCATGTCGTTCTTCAGCGAATTGAGCGTCTGCTTCATTTTCGCTTTGCCAAGGTCGATGATCTGTTCAGCACCGGCGTTCTTTTTCGCATCCGCCGTGAAGAAAATGGTCGGCTTGTCATACTGCGCCCATTCCCATTTCGCGGGTTCGACCGGGTTCTGGTCGGTAGCGGTGATACGATCACCAGTAGCGAAACTTCCACCATCGGTGTTGAACCTTACGGCAACGTTGCGTCTGATATGATCCCCGCCGCCCGCCTTGACGCGGCTCTTTTTGGAGAGCCAGTACAGGCCGGGCATAGACTCAGTGATTATATCGTGAGCTACCTTGTCCGTATTCTCGAAGGTGGTAGTCAGTAATGCACCATAGGTTACGGTGCGAGATGTTGCCATGAATTTCTCCTAAAGATTAATTAATTCCGTGAGTTTGTCGTACATTGGCCGCGATCCTGTCCCAAACTCCGTCAAGACCTTGGCCTTTAACATAAGCGATTTCAGCATTGCCAGAGGCAGCAGCTATCGGCGCTCCCTGATCGACCGAAGCAGTGGCTTCCATGCCTTTGAGTTTCTGCTCTACTTGCTGAGTTCCGAGCGCAACTGCATTTTTGCTCAGTTCGTCATAATGCCAAGCTTTATAAGCATTCCTGAAGGTTCTGAGAGCCTGCTCCTTAGTCACGGCGGTTTGTATCCCACCCACAATAGCGGGGTCCTCCATAATAAACTTCTTGAGGTTCGCGCCCTGTTCATCAGTCAACTTGAACTGATTAGTGAGTTCAATCGCCGCTTCATTGACCGCCATATCGTGCTGTCTTGCTGACGCTGTCTGCTGTGCCTGCTGCTGTGTTTTGCTTTGCTCCGCCAGGGTTCTGTAGGTCGGGGTCTGTTGGAGTATGTTGTCCAATTCCTTGATCTGCTCCGGGCTGAGTTTAGCCGCAGCGGGCGGTGTTGCACCGAAAGCTTCTCCAAGACGATTGAACTTTTCCTCAAGTTCCTCTGCCCTGGCAAGTTTCGCGGTATTCTCCTGATCCCTCTTGGCCGCCTCCTCCTTGAAAGCCTTCAATTCTTGAGAGGTCTTGGTCGCAAAAGACTGGAGGTTTTTATAATCTGCAATCGGTACTGCTGACGGCGCTGTGGCCGTTGCAACCTGCGAGTCCGCCGCAGTCTGTCCGGCTTGGCTGTCGACGGTGCGATCCTGTGCCGGGTCCATCACGGTTTCGTCTGCCATTTTACTACACTCCATTGTTGAGGCCACAAATTGTGACCTCAGATGATTGACAACAAAAAAGGCCGGGGAGGGTTGGCTCCAACCGGCCTGTCGAATGATTCATGAGGTCATTCGTTATTGTTGTCAGAAAGAAAAGAAACCTAAGTAATAATCTGTCTTGTTTATCCTGTCGCCCTCCTTTGCGATTTTGCCATGTCAAATTGGACTGGTTGACGCATTAAGCGTTCCTCGTTTTTTTTCCTGTACTCCAAGTCATACGGCATTAGATAATCTTGATTGATTCTTAACCCCTTTGCTCTCGCCACTTCGCGGGCGTGTTTCATGGAACGGAAATGAATATTTTTATCCACCTCCGGTATATGAGTATGCTTCCAGATTTCTATTCGCGCACTATTCGCAACCAATCTTTGCATCTTCGTTCCGCATTGTCCGCAGATTTCATCCTCGCGGGAATCAAATGTCGCAACATAATGCTCTTCAATATTACCACATGCCGAACACTCAAAGTCATAGGTCATTATTGCATACCTCCCTGTTGTTCGGCCCTCGTCGAACCTCCTGTGATCGTAGTCCCTCCCGAAGGTTTCTGAGCGGCTAAGTTATAGTTTAACGGACCGGCGGGCGCTCCTGCGGCTCCCCCCTTCTGAAAATTCTGGTGCGCGGCTATATGCTGTTGCAAGGCGTTGGCTATCGCCGGAGCCTGTTGCATCCGCTGTCTCAATTCCGCTATGCCTTTATCAATATCACCCGGCACGACAGCGCGGCCTATATACTGCTGCGCTTGGCCTTGCAGCCCGATTAAAGTCTGCTGCATCTTCTCAGGATTCAGTGTATCCAATAGGCCCTGATGTGCCTGTAGATGTATCATGTGGCGTTCCTGCGGGTCGGGCGGATTGACCGCCATACCCTGCACGAACATCTGATTCTCGTACTTAGCCAGCCCCATTGCGTCCGGGCTTTGCTCCGGCAACATAACCTCTTCGATTTCCTCTCTGGATATTCTGAGGCTCTTCTCCGAAAACTTCTGCCACAATACCCGCTTATCAAGCCCAATCATATCCGCATTCGGGAAACTAAGATTGAACCACTTTTCAAGATTCAGCGAGTCATTCTGGACATCCGCCTTTATGGACGAATTAGGCACTACCCATATCAGAAGCTCGGCGTCAATCTCTTCAGGTTTTACACTATGCCACGGATTCGCAAGGTTAAAGCCCTTGGCCTCTCTTGGCGACAGCGTTACAATCAACTCATTCGACATGTTCTTCTGAATGAGTTGCGCCTGAGTACGGCCCACACTGGTGAAGAAGTCCTCTAAGTTGTCCCGCTTTTCCTCTTCCCTGAGATCGAGTCCTGCTTCCTCGGCCTCCACCTGAGTAGCCGTCAGCTTGGCTCCTGTGCCCCTGCGTGTGCGCGTTACGCCAGCTAACTGATCGGAGAACGTCAATAGCCTGTTAAGCGCGTTCTGTGCGTCCGGGGTCTGCTTCGGTACATCCATTAACTGAGGCATTTTCTTACGGGCGGTGATGACCGAGCCATCCACCGGATTTTCGATCATCGCCTTAGTTTCTTCGTCCAGCCCCACCTCATCCCAATACTGTGCCTTGTAACGCCTCAGATATTCGACCGAGGTGGACATTGTCTCGCTGACAACATTCATCACCCTTTCGTAATACTTGGCGTCCGGCTGCGGGTAGAACTCACCGGGTACGTCAGTGCCCAATCTCAGTTCCTCATAAGGATACTTTTCCAGCCCACGCGGCCAGCTGTTCTCTTTTACAATCGTTTTCTTTTCTTTGTCCGGTACTAAGTGTACCAGTTTCTTTTCGTTCCAATCCCATATTTCGTAGATCAGATAGGTGTCAGCCTTGCCGTCCTCCCCGGTGGAAGATAGTGTCGGCTCGATATTCCTGTCCTTGATGCGCGGGTAAGAATCGTGCGCGTCCGGTAGACGCTTCTCAATGCGCTCGATAAGCCAGGGTTGTTCCGACAACCAAGTGCCGTAGCCGCTCGGAACCAATAGGTTTCTGATCGAGGTCCACTTGCCCCACCATGTTTCCTTATCCGGTATATCGTCAAGAGCCAACGCCTGCCTGTCGGCTTCCTCAAGATTAGCAATAGCAGTCTGGACTTCTTCGCTGTCGAATGCCATCGCATCGGATAAGCCCATCAGCTTCTTGAGATTCTGTTTCTTTTTCTTAATGTCCTTTGTCGGGATATGATATCCCTGCTTGAATACGGATATGCCTAAGACAAGGGCTTCAATAGTACAGAGTTTAAATTCCCGCTTAGTCCGCTTTTCGTGCAGGTAATAAGTAAGAATATTCTCCATCAAAACCGCCGCGAAGTTAGCGTCACTCATTAACCTGCCCTGTCCAGACCCCGGACGAGGTGCGGCCTTGAATTGCGGATTTTTGAAGTAGATCGCCGGGCGGAGATTGGCCCAATTCATGTAGGCCAGATTGATAAACGCCCGGAAGTCCTGATTCTCAAAATCCGCAAGCGAACATTTATTCTTCAGATAACCGAGCCATCGCTTATAATCATCCGCATTTTTCTCGCGGTTGGCTTCGCCTTCAGAAATAAATGCCGCGTAACGCGCCTCATCCGGTCCATAGTTTCTCGCCAAAGTTATCTCTTTTTCTTTGCGTTGTCGTACATTCCGTATGCCTGTCCTAGTACAGCCCGTATAGCTTTGCCGGGGTACTCTTTCTTAATAACTGGAACGGCTCTTTTAACAAAGGCCGCTCTTGTCTCGCCCTTGCGCGGAGTCGGCATAATTACCTACTTCTTTTTACAGGACTTGCCGGAGCCTTTCATCTTGCCCTTCATCATCATTTCTTTCTTTTCCATCATCATCTTGCTCTGTGACTTGCCCTTGCTTTGCATCTTTTTCATTCGATTCTCCTATCAGTTGTTCTAGTGTGTACTTCCCGCGAAAATCATCCTCAACATCGAAGAGAGTCAGTAATTCGCCAACTTGCACTCCAGCCCCGCAACGCGGGCATGGAATAGTGTAGGGCACACGGCTTCCGCCTGGAAACATGCCGCTGATCCAACCACCACACAGCTTGCAGTGCAAAACAAACGCGGCTGGCTTTGTCAGTAGTTGGCCGGAGTGAATCATTTTTTTATCTTCCTTCGGATAAGCGCCCCTATGGCAGTTCCGCCGACCCAAGCCGACCAATCAATCGCACTCTTGACCCACCAACGCTTATGGTTCTCTTTCGGGTGTGGGTCCGCTGCTTCTTTCGCACCTATTGCCACGGCAGTCGGTACAACAACTTTCTTGCCGCCAGCCAGACCAATACCTATGCCACCCGCAAGGTGAAGTAGATTGCGCTTGATTAAACCACCAACCGTCAAAAGCGGGTGCATATCATTCCCCTGTTACTTCTTCTTGAACTTGCCTTCAACATCCAATTTGAACTTGCCTTCTTTGAAGTCCGATGGGATAGTGTCTTGCGTTGTAAATTTGATCTCGCATTTGCTGGTGTCCATACCAAAAATCCGTATCCGCTTTTCTATCGCAACCACATCACCAAGACTGTCCCGAACAAGAACTTGACAGGTAACATTGACCTTGCGACAGGTTGGATCACTCGGATTACTTGAAACCATACTCCATCCCGGCAGTATCACTAATTGCGCTGTGCGGTCATCGGGTCTCTGCCGCTTGACCCATAACGTATCACCCATGCGCTGGGCACCGTAAAGTCCAGTTACGGACAAGAGTAAAAGCATGACAATATGTCGCATAAAGTTTTCTCCTAGTCCAAATCTCGCGTATCGCCGTTAACGGTAGTAGTCCCAGCGTCAGAGACGTTTGTGTCAACACCCTGAAACCAATTTTCGGAGTGCCCGCTTTTCGTAGCGCCAGTTAAAATAGATATCCCGGTAGTACAGGTTCTGAATATGTTGTTCGCAACAGAAACATTATCACCGCGGCTGGTTAACGTAACTCCGGTAACTACCAGTTTGATAGTATTGCCATGAACATCACTCAGAGATTCGTTTATATATATGCCAGTTCCCAGGCTGTCCGTATTGTAGTTGGTGTCGTGCCCGCCGATAATATTGTTTGCAATAACCGCCGGGGCCACGTGGTTGGCGCTCCCTTGTATTATAATTCCAAAAGCGGTCAGTTTCTTGGCTGTCCGGTAGATATAGTTTCCAGACACCACAGAGGGCTGCCTGTATTGATCGGGAGTCTCGAATTTTTCGAGGTACACTCCGCACGAATCAAAATCGACAATCGTATTTCCGGTCACCTGGTTGTACCCAAGGTTTACCGAAAATCCATATCGTCCGGCGGCGGTATTCTCGTTATCACTAATCTTGGACTCCAACCCGGAAAATTTAGTCATATAACAGTTGCGGAAAATGTTGTGCTCGATCCGCCAGGCGTTTGTCGAGTCATCCGTGGCGAACATGGTGGCGGATGTGCTGGAGAAGTTCCTGAAAATGTTGTCCTTCACCAAAACGCTGTCCCCAGAAGTCAGGGCGGTAGTCCCGGTACGAATGAGGCCGAGTGAGGCCCCGGTTCCATCCCACTCAATGCCGTCCTCTATCCAGAGCTTTCCAACATTCAGGGTGTCGAAAAACTCATAGTCCGCCCCGGTGCAATAGATAATCGTCCGCCCCGGCTCACCTTTAATCACAATGCGTTTGGTACTCGACCGCAGGGTGTCCGTTCCGGCCTTTGCATACACCCCGCCCTTGATAAATATCGTCCCGCCGTTTGCCGCCAGTTTCACAAAAGCCGTGTCGAGGGCGATCTTGAGGTTGGCTGAATCCGCGCCAGACAATAGGTAGTTTACCGCCCCGGACCGGCCAATCACAAATGAATAGCCAACCGAGTCAATAACATCCGCACCAGCCGGATGTGCGGCGATACTGTCTGAAATAACATCCAATATATTGGCCGTTCCAACCAGAATGGAATCTTTTACCTGCAAGGCCGTTTTGACGTAAATCTTGTTCAGGCTGGATAACAGCGTGTCAATGTCGGCTATCTTATTGACTGTCAGTGTATCCGCAATGGTCACATTATCTTTGAAGAAATTGATAGTCGTGGAACTGTAAAGCGTATCCGCATCCAGTATCTTCTGTACTTCGAGAGTATCCTGTACACGAACCCTGTCACCAGTGAAAGTCAGTAACGCGGCATTCCTGATATTGTTGTTAAGCGAATCCTCAATGGTATTCTGGACAATCGGGAAGAATAATAGTAAAGTATCTTTAACGAATCGCCTTGCGCTGTCGGCAAACTCAGGCCGGATTATGCCGTTGTTGACGGTAACGACAGCCGCAGCACTGTCGTACATTTCGCCCTCGAATTGTGTTCGCAGGCTGTCAATCCAAAACTTAGTGACAAACTGGTTTCTGACCGAGGGAACGAGTAGCGAATCGGCGGCTTTTGGGAGTATATAGAACCAGACATGGTTCGTAATCGTGCCTTCGCCGGATACCATCATAGGCCCGGTCAGCAGGGTCGAATCGGTAAAAGTCTTTTTCCCGGCGATAGACTGCGTACCCGTTTTAGTAACTATCCCGGCTGAATCCCGGCTGACGGAAATAAACAGACTGCCATTGCCCCAAAAAACATTGCCTGATGTCGCGGCAGGCGTACCAGTCCCGAACCGCAAGCCATAGTTGACATCCAGGGTGTCCATGCGGTAGCGAATAGTCGAGTCAATATTGACTAACGTAATTGACCCGTTGAGGAAGTTGATAACGTTATCAAACTCCGCATTCAGGTCATTCGCGCTGAGTGTTTCCCGCGTCCCCCATGTCTTAACTCTGGCAATGGTAGTCGCAAAGACACTGCCGTAGCAAAACAATATCAGAAAGACAAAAAACCATTTTCGCATTGTCGGCCCTTTTCCCGGTTACTTCGAGAAGTATTTTACAAAGAACCGCTTGATAATATTACGGCCTTTATCAACCAGGGATATTTGCGCTACCCGGACAGAATCGGCCACCATGAGCGAATCAGCCGGTATAGTCAAAGCATAGGTTGAATCATTAAACGCTACCACGGACTGCAAGACCCTGACCTTGCCGCCGGGACCGCCGTACCAGCTATTCGAGCCGTTGCGCTTAAACTGTAGAGCTAAGGCCAGGGTGTCACCTGTGCCGGTGATTGGAACCATGTCGATAAAGACACCTACGTTGGCGTTGCGAACAACAGGGAAAGCCCGCGTATAGGTTGTATCATTCGTGCCACTCATGGTGTCGTCGTCTGCTACTGTCAGCGTATCAAAGAAATCCGCCGGAATAGAATTGATTTCTCCGGTGGTTGATCCGGCTACAGGAACAAATCTGGTAAATAGGATTTCGGTTTTATCTCCGTTGTAAAGAGTATCCTCTCTAACCCAAATACTAAAGATTGAGTCCTGACTGAAGGGGAATGGACTATTACCTACCGTCTGTCTTGTGTTTCTATCAGGAACGGCAAATTGTGCCCCGGTTGCGCCAAGATCAATCGTGTCTTTATAAATTATCGTTTGCAGAGGGTCGAATGGAATACCAGTAACAATCACTTCGTACCTGTGCTGCGGGAGACTTAATTGGCGAGTCACAACCACCGACCATTGCTGTTCCTGAAGCGAGTCCCGATTGGCGTTCAGAGTCGTAAACAGGGCCACATTCCCTATGCTGTTTTTCCAGCCTAGATATCCCTCGGTAGAATGAACTCGCAGAACATTCTGGCCGGTAGGAAAATAAACAGTGGATTGCAGCGTTTGCTGGGCCAGCGCGGCGCTTGTCCAGAGAGCGGTTATTGCCAGTACAGCTTTAAAGCGGTTCATCAGTTGCCTCCAATGTACAGTCGTTGCTTGCGTAAGCGATTAATTTTAGATTCCTGTAGAAACGCGCCGATTGAGAATTTCGGCAGTTTTTCTTCCGGGATACGCGGCGCGGGAAACGTGCTCATGGCGTACCTGTGGGCGCTCCATGCGTCGCAGTGTTCCTCAACCGGCTCGGTCTGTTTTTCGTTCCATCTGTATAATTGAACTTCGTCAAGAGTCAGTTTGCAGTCCGGGTAGAAGAACAGGTATTTTTTCCTCCCCGGCTTCTGCCTTTCAGTTTCCATTTTCGTGCTGCACTTGGGGCAATACGGCTTGCGTACATCTACCCTGACTGAATAAAAACAGGCGGGGCATTTCGCAATGTTGACATAGCGCTCCTGTTCGATAGGGATACCCAATAACCATTCTTGCACACGCGAAATGCCCGCCAGAACGTGAGATTTCTCCGGTCCAGTCAGGTTCGGGTAATAGTCCGTAGCCTTGATAACCTGTATGCCGTGTCGCGGCAGTTCAAGAATCGAGGCCGTGTCGCCGCCGTGCGCCCCGCAAACGGTAAAGCTTATCTTTTCGCCCCAACTATGGGTATTGATTTCAAAGGCTATTTCACTGATTGATTTATTGTGCCAGTATTTTTCCCGGTAGCAATATACATCCCCTTCGGGAGAGATCGCATACCAGTTGCAAACATAAGTAGCGAAAGACGGGTCTATCGCCCTGAATACCTCCCAGCCCTCGGAAATTCGGCGGGACTCTATTTCTTTTTTCTTTTCTTCCGTCAGAACATGGAACGGCGGATTGAAGTAGTTGCCGTAGATCGTTCCGCTGGAAAGAGCGAACTCGCCGTGCATACGGCTTGCCAGCTTCGCGGGGTCCTTCGCGTACTTCCGCTGGAACCTGAGTATTTCGGCATACGGGATGTAGAGATTATGCTCCATCCAGAAATGCCAATATACTACCTCTTCGTCGTCCTGCTCGTTCTTAATCACACGATAGAACAGCATCGTGTAGCCCTGAAGCGGCGTACAGGAGATCAGCAGCAACCCCTGCCGGTCCAGAAGCCGGACTTCGCATTCGTCGATAATCTGCGGGTCCTGCGGCTCCTCGTCGAACCATACTATGTCGATCTTCCGGCCTTGAAACTGCTCGAAACCCTGCTTGTAACTCTTGAAATGGATTTGCGAACCGTTGATATGCTCGATCAGTCTTTCCTGATTATTCCAGACGCTTCGGGCTATTTCATTCGGCGGCAGCCATTCCAGCAGCGCTTTCCTCTGCACTGTCCTTGAAGTATCGAGGTCGGCTGACAGCACCCACACCTGTATCGGAGGCCGCCTTACATCCTGCCAGTAGTGCTTGCCCCGCACACGCATGGCAACTTCCGGCGCAAAGGTATTGGTCTTGGCCGATCTGTTGCCGCCAAACAGCGTCTTGACGCGCTTGGTCGATTCGTGTATCTGCGGAGCCTGCGGCAAAGCAAGATACGGGTACAGGGTTATCCGGGAATTTTGCCAGACCTCATATAAATAACAGATTGCTTCTTTAGTCTTAGCCTTGAGCTTAATATGAGAGATAGAACTGGCTGTAGTCTTTGGCAATGTTGTCTTTCAGTTCCCCAAAAGTTTGCCCTGTGTACATCCGCTTCTGTTCCTGGATAAACGGCAACAGATTGGCGACATAATCCGGCCCGGCTGCACCGCATGTCTTGAGGAGTTCTTTGTACGCTTCTTCGGGAGTCCATTTAGTCCAGTGTGTATCGAGTCGCTTGGCTTCTACCGCTTTGACTTCGGCAACGCGAACCGTGGGATTGCGCGTCATGCGCTGTTTATCTGATTTGTTGAACGAATCGAGCTTTGCCCTGGACAGCTTTTTGAGACGTACCATACGGCCTCACGGCTGGAAGATTGGGAGTGGGGCGAAGGCCGCAGCCTGATCGCCCCTGACTAAAGCCTGTTCTCCCATTTAGTTCCCATAGATCGTGACCTATGGGGGATTGATAGTATCTGCACTATCAACGGGGAATAAAAAAGGGACAGATATATAATATCTGCCCCGATTCATAACCAATTAACAATGAAATGTCAAGTAGCGTATATCAATTATGTCGCGTTATTCGCATTGTTCGCCTTTTATTGTCGTTTTATCCAGTATCCCATACGAATTATGCCATTGTTTTTGTAATGATTCGCGGTCAATCAGCCAACGCTTGTTCCATTTCCGGGCGACAATAAAACCTTCCGTGCACCATTTCTCGACCGTCCGGCGGCTGACGCCGAACAATACAGCTACCTCGCCTGTCCTGAGAAAGTTATCGGTCATTCAGTTTGTGCTTTCTCCCAAAATTCAACCACATATTAATTTACCATCCACTACGGACTGAATAGCTGCCACCTACGCAAGTCCACTTAGGTTCTAATTGCATTGGTGATGCCGTACCTCCGCCGTAGATCGTATAGGGCCACCACGGATTATTCGGCCACGGATGTTCACGCTCTATAATTGGAACGACGATTGGTATTGGAACGCGCCTTGCCTTTTCAATAAACAATTCAGCCTCAAGTTCCGTGACCCGCCGTTCTAAATGCTCGATTAGCTCTTTCTCGGACATTTCGTGTCCGCATTCTGGACAGTTCATTTAATCCTCCTTTCTCGTCAGTTGCCATACGCCTACCGCGATACAGACGGCAGAGAATAATCCAACATAAAACAATAGCTCAGCCAGTCCCCGGCCAGCGCTCCCCGACACCTGGGTATAGTCCGGCAAAGGCGTACAATCAAACGGCTCGTCCGTAGCAGACCAGCGCGGGATGCCTTGCTTGTCGAGGTAGATTTCAGGATCGCTCAGTTCAGGTATCTCAGTTTCTTGACGGCGAATGTAGGTATATCGCAAACACCAGCGAGTTCGGTAAGATCGAAACTGATATGAACGCTGCCGGCAATCCGAACCGCTTTCTTGGTTTTCTCGATCAAAAACCCTGTCGTATAACAAGTCTCAGTGTTGTGTTTAGCCAAATCCTCAATATCTTGCCAGCCAGGAACAGCCGAATAAGACGAATCTATCCACTCGACATACACCGGCTTATACTTTTTCAAGAGACCTCCTCTGTATCCGCCACGGCCACATTACTGGATCGTGTTGATCAAGCCAGGCTTCAGCGACTAATTGTTCAAGAAGTTCATTGTATATTTGCTCAAATGAAGATGCTACCATTAGTGGCTTCCCTTGTACTTTTTCATGCGTTCTCCATTTCATATTGCAAATACTCATCAATTTTACCTAGAGTCGATTCAGGCTGCCCTTTGAATGGACCCAAGCCATCATCTACAAAAGTAATCGTAGTGCCATTTTCAAGTTCCCATTTATATTCTTTCAACCGTTGCCTCCCCGTGCTGGATTATAAGACTAACCTGATTGCCGCAATCTGGATACTTGCAGCTTACCTTAACCCTGAAGTATCCCGCGCCGACTATATAAGAATCATCGTGGTTTATATTCCACATCTGATGCCTGCCGCAGTGCGGACACTCCCCGCCGTTATGCCAGCGGATTCTTTTCTTGTTCCAGCGCCAGATTCCATTCGGCTGTTCCTGCCCCCGGACATACTTGATGCCGAGCGGGAACAGCGGCAGCAACTTAACCCAAGCCTGGCTGAGTATCATTTGCCATCTCCTTGAAGCGTTCGGTTAGTCTGTCAAATATAATTTGTCTATCGGTCCTGTCATCAAAGTCCGGCAGATACACAACGTCATTTATTCTATCAACCAATAATAGCCCGACACCATAATGACAGACAAGCCTGAACTCTTTGATTTGAATATTGGGCGCTCGCAAAGGAACGTCACACGATACATCTGCGGCGGTTGGCATAGGAGGACGAATCGCCATTCTATAGTACGGCCTATTCCAATTATCAGGAATAGCACACCGACCAAGGATAATATATTCCACCTTTTCGGAATTATTGTTGGTTGCTAACGCCACTATCATTTCTTGATCTCCAACATTAGCATTAACTCATCATCAACCGGCAATTCCTGGCTTTTAGCTGTAACACCAAAGATCACTTGAAAGTATCTTTTACAAGAAAAACAGGCATAGCGTCTCAACCAGTGCGCCATAATCACGTTTCCCGATAGTAACACTGGCCTATCCCAATGCTCATCTATTGCTCCGCAAAATGGACATTTAACAATTAATGGCTCTTGGCTACCCTCCTTGCCGCACATCAGAATGTACTTCTTTAAAAATTTAAAAAGCGGCAAAATAAAATACCGCTCTTTAAGTTCTAAAAACGTCATTTCTTCTTTCCTTTCGTGGTATCATTTGCGCTCCCTTAGTCAAATGTGAGCCAAATCTTATCTACGCAGATTTTTTCCCACAAACTATCTTCACGGTCTGATTCTTCATAATCATACCAAACGCTAATAACATATTGATTTCCTTTTTTGTCTATCACTGCGTATATTTTCATTTTTTCTTTCCTTTCACCGTATCGACCTCCAACGCTTTTATCTTGCGGTAAAGCTGATTAATAACTTGGGCAAGCGTGCTGTCGTTCTGCGATAACGCAGTGACATTTGCTTCGAGAGAGTCAATACGAAGTTCCAACACATCTGCGCGGGATTCTATCTTCGGCTGGTCGTATAAAATTATCGAACCCAATAAAAACCAAATCAATATCCAAGACAACACCTCTAAGAACCCTTTCATGCTTTACTCCTTTGTCCCAATGGCGGCCTCTAATTCTATTTTCGATTGAACAAAACGAATCATTTCCATTAACTCAGCCTCACTAATTAATCCCAATGGCTTATCCTTGTTTTTGTAAGGTTCCCTTTCAACCCATTCCGACATTGTCCATGCCTTTTTGCAGGTATGGCAAAACAACCAGTCAAGGCCCACGGTTAATGTACTATTGTCCAGCGGCTTATCGCAATATGGACATAGGGGACTCATACTAGTACCTCCTTCTTGTTCCCAAAACGGGTACACTTGTACCTAAAATAGGTTCAGTACATTTCCTGGTCCAACCGGGTAGGCACTCCTCTTTCGTTTATCATCGCATCCACTTCATCAAAAGCCCACTTCGCCCTTTGCTTGTGCTGACCCGTTGCCGTAAACGGACATTGACCGCTGGACAACGCCATACCCGCCAGCCATGTCCTCTGTGTCATGCCGTGAATAAAATGAAAGAACCTCCCATCGCTACCAAAAAACGGCGTAACCAGACCGCCATCATCTACTTCGCCTGCCATTTATCCTCCACTATCGGTGGTCTACTTGAAACCATAAATTTTCGCCTCTCTTTATATCCCGCGTAGCCCGGTAGCCTTGCTTAGTCCATACAAGAGGAGTATCGCCGTCAGGCAGCCCAACGCAGGGAAGCTCATCGTTTGGCATAGCGGGAAACATCTTTAAAAATACATCCGTAGGTATTTTTATCGAGAGTGGTTTCATTCTTTCACTTTCCAATAGGCAATAGGGCTGACTTAATAACTCGGTTTTCTTTCCACAATCCCCAACCGGCCTCATCGGGATCATTCCAAAAATCAAAATTGCGGGCATCATTCCCTGAAAAATCACATAATGAGTGGTATGCTTCGGCGGTATTCTCAGCCGTGACCAAGACATAAATATTGCCATCGGTAAAGATAAACAACTTTATCGGATAGTTTTTCTCTGTTATTGCGTCCGCCATTTTATCCCCTATTCCTTCACTTCCCTGATCTCGTACTTCTTCCCGGACTCATCCGTGAAGATACGAGTCTCGGACTCCCGCTTATTAAGCCACTGCTCGAACCAATAAACTAATGCATCGAGTTGTTCTTCGCGGTTCAGACAAGTATCCATAGTCGCCTGAATGTTCGGCCTTAAAATTTTCTCTACTGGAATCCCAATGCCGATAGGCCAACTTTCCAACGCAAGCCATAATTCGTCAACACGCAGTACCAAGTATTTTCCCTGCCCGGCATATCTATCCAGGCACTTCGCCAGCCGTGCCTTAAAGCTATCGCCCTGTGGAACCTCCTTGTTTAATTCTTTCAATAGTTCTTCAGCGGTGGACTTTACTCCATAAGAGCCTACTAATTCACGAAGCTCGCCAGTTTTTCGCCAGACGCACCAATCATTGGTGTTTTTATCTTGGGTTAAAAGATAAGAGACTCTCATCGTAACCTCCTTCTTGTTTAGTATTCTTAGCACACACGCACCGCAAACCTCCGCATTCATCTCATTAACAAAATGATCCCACCCCCAACATAAAGACGTGTCCTTCCCGCACTCCGTACAATAACTCCTCATTTCACGCCCTTTATCCTCGGCAGCATCGGCAAATCCCTCAGCCGCATTTGCAGTTCGAATAACTCAAGATATTGACGCTGCCTATCAAGCTCGCGCACATCCCGTTCGGTCTTAACAATCTTCAGTAAAAGCTTCATAGTCTCGCTACCTCCCTTAAGGCAACTCCTCCGGTATCGGTATAACCCATATCTTTCCCTCAAGGTAAATCCGCAACACCCATCCACCACCGCTTATCTTCGGCGACTCCAACCCAAACCACCTTAACTCAGGTATCTTGAATAACGGCCTCACCATCCGCATTATTGCCGACACCTGCGCTTCAGGCATTGACCCTAACTTAGAAACCGCAACTTCCATAATCCTCGGAAACTTCCACTCATATCTCCTTACTTCCTCGTTCCCCCGCTCGGTAGCCATACTGACAACCCACTGCCCGTTCCCCCTTACTCCCGGCGCTAACACATCCACCCATATTACATCCTCTACCCCTAATGCCGTTTCAACCGTATTCTCCATACTTACCCGCATCGAGTCTGTCATCCCCGTAGGTAATACCGTCAATAATGCCGTCAATAAACAAAACATGCTACCCCCTGAAGATAAGTGGAGAGGAAATGGTTATAGTATCTAAGTAGACTGACGGGTGGTGGTCTGCTCCCCGTACACCCGGTATCCGACAAACAAATATAGCATGAACAGGCCGAAAATACAATACCAATGAGTTGACTTTGACTTGCGGATGATCCTGGGCCTAATATAGTATATTATATAGCCCAGGGTGCGTTGAGCTGCGCCTTTCGCCTTTTGTTCGCCTTTGCGGGATACAATCGCTATAATCGCTTGCCTGCGCGTCGCTGCAAGCCCGTGGCTGCACGATCTTGGTGGTGGCAATGGTGTAGTGAGGCCGGAAGCCGATCATACCTTAAAACGGCATATGCCCTTGTGGGCGCCTGGGAAGCTCAAGGCTGCATTTTATATCCTTACCCTTATCAAGATGCCAGATTGACCCTTGCGTTCGACCTTGCGCTTCCTGGGAACCCACAAGGCCATGTCTATTACCCTGCACTATTCACCTGATTCCTTCTCGCGCTTAACTAGCTCTTTGCCGACCATACCCTGAATAGCTAACAACGTCTCGGTATCAATGCCCAGGTAATAGGCCGGATTAGTCAGTAGCCGTCTTCCGATATGCTCCCGCCCTAACCAGGTCAACAGTACCCGGCAAAAGTCATCATCGTCCAGGATTGCCCTTACTTGGCGCTCTACGTCGAGCTTGCTGAACTTGAGCTGCGCCTGTTGCCGCTCCCGCTCTTGATACAAGTCGATTAGCTGCGTTGCTATTCGATTATCCTTGCCGTCTTTTGCCGCCTGAGCTATGATGCCAGCTAGGTCGTCAGTAGAGAGCTTGAGAGCGATGCTGTCAACTAGGTCAGAGCCGCTTGTGGCGACCATCGGCTCAGGTAAATCAAGAGTTTTATACCAGTCAACGAGCTTATTACTATCTTCTCTTAAAGTATAACCCGATAAATCAATAGCTTGTTCTAAACTACCTGTTATATAATAATACAGAACAAATTTTGCTTTTTGGTCCTGATATTTTTTGAAGTCCGATATTTTGTCTAAGGGCTTATTATTTTTTGCCAAGCTGAAGCTATTATTATCTTGCATATATTTAGTTCCTTTATAATAATACTACATATAAGACATAAATATATATAATAGAGAATAACGCACAGAAAAGACTATATATTAAAATAGCGTGTTATTTTTGAAAGTCAAGATATAAGCGTAACATAACAAACATAACGACCTATATATCAGAAAGTTGATACTTATAAAGACTAAAGATATTTACAAGCTATTTATTATAAAGTATTTACGGTATTTTCCGCGCTTGTCGGCGGCCTTAACAGACTATTAAGAATTTAACATACAGTGTAAAGACTTTTTAAAAATGTGTTATTTGACCCAAATTCGCCGATCTTATAGGTTAAAAGACACAAGCTATTTAACTTATTAAATACCAAAGACTTATATTAATAAAAAGACTATATATATAAAAAACCATGCGTTAAAAGACACAACCTAAATATTTTCTCAATCTCTAAGTGATTGTATATTGACAGTTATCTTTTTTATCCTTATGGCATACTATATGCAATATACAACTATCAAGAAAGTCAACCTGAACCTTAACGGGAGATTGAAATGATAAGCCGCGAAGACCAGATAGACGCAACACGGGCGGATTTGACATCAGATGCTATATCAGCCGAACGGCAAGCGGCGACGGGTCCGTTTTATCCCGAAAAAGACATTACGCCAGCATCATTATTGGCGTATGCGCTCCAATGCCGCGTGCAAGCAGGCAACCCCGAAGGTACACTGAAGGACTGGAAAATAAAAGGATTTTAACCTATCACTTAGCAGGAGCGGGAAGATGAAGCGCATAATCAGAACACTACAGTACAGCCGCAAGCGCAGCGCCTTTTTATGGCTGGAGTCTCAAGATACTTTGTATTTTCGCGTCAATCGCTGGTCAGAGATATATAAAGATACAAAGACTTTGTATATTGGCATGCTTAATGCAATAGGATATTGACAGCAGCAAGGCAATTAACCTTAACCCCGGAGCTGGACAATGGCAGACGACTATACTAGATACATCGCGGAGCTGTTGAGCACTTACCCCGACCTACTCATCGTATCAGGCGAGGGCGAGCGGGGTAGTAGCGAGCCTTACGCGGGCAAGCGGACGGTACGGGCCGTACAGTTACGGCTTGCGCGGGAGCGCTGTCACGGTGACCGTTGGGCGAGGATACAGCCGGACGGACGGCCCGACCTTGGTATAAGCTAATGGTATACGCCAAGGTGCGGCTTAACGGTACAATTATTTATCTTCCCGATTTGCAATTTGACTCGGACGGCTTCCCTGTTTTACCGAAAAACTTTTAGCTAAACCTTGCACTTCGCCTTGTTTATTGCACTTTGCCTTATATATATCTAGTCTTTAATACAGGAGAAAAAGACAAGTACAAAGTATATATACAGTTATAAAGACTTTGTATATTGGCATGCTTAATGCAATAGGATATTGACAGAAGTAAACCCTAACTCTAGCTAGAGGAAAATATGACTAAATCTCAGGAATTGAAAATCATGGTCGATCAGATTACTAGCTGGCAAAATGAAAACATCAAGCCCGGCACAAGCCTTGATAGGACCATTGACAAAGGGCTGGACTCCCTCGATCAAGCCGTGATACATTTATCCGTTAATGAATTAGAAGCTACGGAATAGCGGCGAGCCAGGGGCCACAAGGCCCCGTAACCCACAAGCCCGGCGGCAAGTCCGGGCTAACCTTAACCGCCGGTTGTCCGGCAGGAGTAGTACGATGTCAATGCAAGTCTCAACCCTCGATAAATACGTTGTCCTGAATCCCTTCCGGCCTAACGGCAAGCTTAAGCGAAAATTCTGGTATGCGGATGACGGTACTGTACTAACCTATATCCGCAATGGCCGTTATTTCCGCAACGTAATAGCCGTCAAGCCCGATGGTACAGCCTGGATAAAACCTTAACCCCGGAGAAAGCAATGGATAAACCCGATGTAGTTATCAGGGATGAAGGCTCGGTTGTTTTGCTTGAGCCGCAATCCGATGAAGGCCGTAACTGGCTTGACGAAAATATCGGCAAGGATAACGGCTATCAACCCCGCTGGCCGACCGCGGTCTGCGAACCCCGCTATGTCGCGGAGATAATTTACGGTATGTTTCAGGACGGCTTAGTTGTTGAAGTCAACGGGCGCACGATTGTCGATATGCGGCCCGCCTAACCCTTCACCTAACCGGGGCCGGGTCAGCACGACCGGCCCGGTAACTTTAAAGGAGCGTTTGAAATGACCGCGGGAACCTTAGAGGAAGACGATCTTATTGCCATTATTCGCCCGGCAACAGACGCGAGAACGGAATTGCCGGAAGTACTTACAATCACTTATGCGGACTTGTTTGAACAAATCCGCAGTGAGATCATGGACAAGATACACCGGGATTATTACCTAAACCCCAAGTCCTGACCCCGATTCGCCGGATAACAAAGGAAGCGCAATGACAAAACAACAGACCTGCAAGCAGCGCGTCCGCGCTCATTGCCGGAGCCGGATTCAAGATTTGCGCCGGATATTCAAGGCAATGGCAAGCGATAACGATAACAAGCGGGACGCGGCCTTTGAGGAGTTCAGCGAATACGGCCTTTGCTTTGATTATGTAGAGGCCGGAACCGAATACAACCCGGATAAAGAGGGATATTTCCGCTATCAAATTTCCTATGGCGGGCCGTCCGATGAATTTCGCTTTTTTACCGGCCCGGACTTCCGGCCCTATAAAATCGAGTACTGGTTCCTCGATTGGTTTGACGGCGCGTCAATCGAATTATCAGGCGAGGGATTTGACTTACTGGAAAGAGTGTTCGATGACTTCAAAGACTGCGGAACCGTTGCAAATGCCTATCAAGAGGCAATCGCAACCTAACTTCCGGCAGCGTCAACACCGGCAAAATGGAGGTGGAATGATGGCTAAAGTTCATGTACGGCAAGACGAGGCGATGGCAAACTATCGCAGAAAAACCCTTTGCGGGCGCACCTTGCCGGTTTTACCGCTACCATACACAACGGCACGGTACGGCTATTATGTCGTTTGCCCTGATGACCTGATGGACTGGTTTAAGCACGACCATGAGGCTATTTGTAAAATCTGTTTTCCTATTTATCTGCGCAATGCGGCCCTTGCGGAGAATTAAATAATGCTTTTTACAATCCTGGAAGTTCTTTGGTGGCTCCTGATGCTGTCCGTTCCGCTTATCGTTCACTTTGCCACGAGGAAATAACCATGAAAAAGTTTGAGAAGTTTGAAAGTGAACACAAGACATTCAACCGGCAGACTGATATTATCACTACCGGGAACGTTCTTGCCGACACCCTCCTGGGCTGGTATATCCGGCCCGTCAACGAAACCAAGTGCAACGGCTATGATTTTACGCCCGGCGATCTTCAAAAAGCAGACTTGAAATTTTTTTATCACGTTCCCGAAGTAGTCCGGCAGTACATAAATTACAAGGGCAAACAACAGAAGATGATTTTGTATGAACTCCGGCACTGGAACGGCAAACGAAAGACAGTACACGGCTATATTATCACTGATGACAAGCACGAATTTTTAAACTGTTTTGTAATTCAGCACGGACATAAAAGCAGCAGTATTATAGAAGAAGCAATCAAGTACCTCGCTAATTAATCGTTCACTTTGGAGGCGTGGAGTTAAGCTAATGACCCTCGCGCAGCTTCTATACTTTATCAATCTTGCCTCGAAGTGGGGCAAGTACCGGCTGGCAATCAAGCTGACCGAAAAAGCTATTCAACTGACTAACTTTTAAAGGAGGCGAAATGATCCGCACACATTCAGCGCTTGAAGATGTACAAACCCCGTATTACTGCCAGCCCTGTATGATTTTCTACAGCCGGGGGCAGCTTGCGGACGGGCATTGCCCACACTGCCACGGTACGCTTGAGTTCCTACCGTATATTTTGATTAGTCTGCCAGCCAGAATAAAGGAGCCTGCCCATGATTAAAGTCTCAGGATGCGATGGATGCCCGTTTGTCAACTACCTGATCGTTTCAAACAGGGCAAACTGTAACGTGGGCGGCGAACAAGAGGATGTGAACCGGGCCTTTTATTCCGGCTTACCCGCTCCCTTATCTTGTCCGCTCCGCAAGGGACCGATAACCGTACAGCTACAGGAGCAGTAACATGGAATGTCCATATTGCGGCGGCTTTTTAGCCATGCTGGACAAGGCGAATCAATCGGTTGTTTCCGACAATCGTCAGCGGATTCCACCTAAAAGCAAAAAACTCAAACCGCCCTTTGAAATTATCTGCCAGTCTTGCGGGCAAACATGGCAAGAAAGCGAGGGCAAATGACCCTTACCCGCAAACAGCTTGACCGTTTAGCCCCTGCCTTGCGCGGCGGTATGCGGATAAGCCGTACCGCTCCCGCTGGCGTTGACGCAAGGCAGGGCGACCTGGTGATGGTGTCGCAAGGCCAGTACATGAGCCTGTATGTCGTTATCGACCGGGCGGGGCAAGTCCGGCAAAGAAAAGCGATATTTAAAACATAGGAGCAAAGCAATGGACTTTAGAAAGAGATTCGCCAAGTGCTTAGACCGATTCCGTGAGGTTGCGGATTCTAACCGACTAACGCTCAAAGTCGGGAAGGATTGGCTCATTTTGCGGATCGAAGAACCAGGACAAAACCCCCACGAAATAGCAAATAGTATCGGTGGCTCATGCAAAAACCGAGAAGATGAACTTGAGGCGATTCTCGGTGTCTTTGAGGGATGGCTGGCTTTCAAGGAAGGAAAAATTAAATCCTGAAAGGAGCGGCAAAGTGGATATTAAAAAACGAACCGAAATTGCGGAGCAGTTTGGCGAACATGCGGAGTTGATTTTTGCAGCGATTAACGATGAATTGACGGTTTATCAGCTTATGGATCACATACAAGGCAAAATCAGGCTTGTGGGAATTAAACGTATTTTACAAGTGCGGATCAAACCAACCAAGGAGTCCTAATGCGCCAATCCAGTGTCTTAACCTTGCCAGCCGTCGACCGGTTCATCGAGGATAACGGCAGCCGGATATTTAAAACCGAGCCGGAAGAGGTTCCTTTTTGCACTTGGCTTGAGCTTGTACCAGACCTTAGTTCAGCCGCGCCGGACGATGAAAACTCCTGGCCGGGCATGGAGGCGTAAGATGAAAACAACACCGCCCGATTATTCGGGTGATTATGTCTGCTTTGAAGGCTACCGCGACAACCGGCGATTTATAGCGGGTATGCTAAGAACATGGCGGCGCGGCGGCTGGAGGGCGCGAACCACGTCAAGGCCGCTTTACTATAACGAGCTACGGCGAAGTCGCTATCTGCACGACTTTACAATATCACAAAGGATTAAAACCAGATAGGAGGCTGAATGTTCGAGAGGCTAATCCTGATCGGATTCTTAATTGCCCTAATCCTGGCCGCTATCGGCGGCGTGTTCGACATTGACAAATAGGAGGATAATTGTCCACCTTAACCAGCCCGGTTCGCGCCGGGCTTTTTTATTGCCAGTTAAAGGCGTTTCAATCACAACTTGTGAGAGTAAGGTCAATCCGGATACGAATTGTCTACACTTATTCACAACTGCCGACACTTTGACAGAGTTGTCCACGCCTTGTGTACAACTGCCGATAACTTTATCATTTCGTTGAAGCCAGCAATATGATCTAACTGTAGATAATAAAAGGGCTTGCTCAAAGGCAAGCCCATCTCGTTTAGCTCTTACGCACAACATCTGCTGGCTATCGAGTTTACAATAAAAGTCGAGATCGTACGCCCTATGTTAAGCAAGGGGCGGCCAAAACCGATAATCTTTTTATTGGCAAGCAATCTGCCGAGACTTTGACTATTGCTCGCAACCATTCCCCCCTTGTCCCGGTAAGGGTGGGCCGCCTAAAATCGCGCCTTGCGCACCGTAGGAAGCCACGCGACACTTTTCAAGGGCGTCCGCAAATCTTCAGGCTTGTTCGTCGGGTTTCTCCTTGCTGTAATATTCCTCGTGTGCCTTCCGATACTTTTCTAACAGGACCGTAAGCGTTGAATCAAAATCCACCTCCGCGATAGGCAGGGGGAAGAGCTCAGTGGTCGGATGGTTGTCCCAATGTAAGACCGGACTATCATTTGCCCCGCCCGTAAGCTGGAGCCGGAAGTGCTGCCCGGTTTCGAGATTCAACAGCGTTTCGTCGCCGTCATGGCGCTTAACCAATAATGCTTTAGCCATTGTCCGTCTCCTTGTATTGCCTTGCCTTGTACTCCGTGGCCGCCGATAGGTAATGCTCGGTCGGATTGAAAGACGTTATCAGCCGGTTGTCGTGCTGGTGAATCAGCTTGACTTCCTTTTCTTCCCCTGGATTGCCGGTCAAGCAGTCCCGGTTCTTCTTTATCCTGACGTGGAGAATAAACTCCGTATCAAGTGAGTCCAGGTTCTTTACGCCGCACTTCCACGGCAGGACGGTACTCAGTATGATCGAGCTTGCCATTTTGATTTCGCCGGAGCCACGCATTTTATCCAGTGTCGGATTCAACAGGTGGTCCTGAATGTCTGTCTGGCTCTTTCGCATTTGAGCCACTATGATAATCCAGATTGATTCTCTTTGAGCAAGGTCTCGCAAGTTCCGCATGGCATAGCGGATAAACTCGTTCTCGTTTTCGGCAAGGCTTTTTGTCAGCGCCGGTATGGTCTGGATATAGTCAACCACAATACCGTCAAGGCCGCGCTTGATCTTGATTGCCTTCACCTGTGCAGCCAATGCCTCGAGGGCTGGCGGCTGGCGGCTGATCCAGAGATTGCCTGCCGGTATTTCGGCGTACTGGTCAACGTCGCTCACCATACGCGCTACCTCGATAGGCTGCTGCTCGTAATTGTAAACCGCTATCCGCTTCTGCTTGGCCCACCGCGCCACAAGGTTCATACACAATGTCGTTTTCTTTGAACCGGTATCGCCGTAGATCGTCATTAACTGGCCCGGCCTCAAGTCGATATGCTTGTCCAGTTCGGTAAAGCCGGTAAGCAAGCCGCGCTGCTGCTCGATCTTATCGGCGGATTCGGCAAGGCAAGCTTGGTATTCCACCAAATCGGAATGGCCGGCCGATTGTTCGCGGTGATACCCCTGATCGAGAAAAGCAAGGTGCGTTTCAAGTTCGTCTAATGACTCCGCGTAATTGCCTTCCAGCGCCGATAACATTTTCCGCGCTTCGGCTATCAGCCTGTCCTGGCTATGGCGGAGAACGACAAGGCGGATACTGGATTCAAGCTCCACCGGAACAACATAGCCTTCCGCCAGCTTAAACACGCCTTGCATATCAAGCAACGGATTGGCCTGCTGCTGTAGCTCCCGCGCTACCTCGACCGGCGTAACGTCAATATTCTTTGCGGAAAGCTCGGCCAGAATTGCAAAGACGGCGCGGTGAACGCCGCTTGCAAAAAAAGGCGTCCTTAATGCCTCGACCGCCAGAACAAGCGATACCTTGTCGCTCATGGCCGCGTTGATAATGTTCTTCTCCGCTATGTCCCGCGCCTGGTCGAATCGCTCAGTCATATCACCACTCGGTAATAACGGTTATATCTTTACCAAATCCACGCTTAAACAATTCCTCCGCTACATAAACCGCGAGTTGAGAACAGCCCGGCGCAGCTTCCTCAATAAAAACAGTAAGGCCAAATTGAACATCAAAACAGTGTAGGTCACCCCAATTTATAGGTTCATCAAATTTTGGCGCTCCTTCGAGTATATCATCGACCGCTGCCCGAATCCTCTCAAAATCTCGTTCATTCATCTTCTTCCTCCTATTTACACTGTGGACACTTGGATAGTGTGGACGGATAATACTTACCACAAGACTTGCAGGTGTTTAAAGACTCAGAAGAAAGAGGCTGCTGTCCCCATTGCTGGCCTTCGTTATAATGCGGATCGTTCCAGCATTTATTGTTAAACCATGTCTCAAAGTTTTTCCAGTTAGGCCACCATTCAGAGACATAAACAATCCTCAATCGTTTTTCTTCTGCAATCCAAGCCAGTATTTTATCTATTGTTTCTTGATCTAGCTTGGCCTTTATCCATTTCGCGAGACTTTTTTGCTTTCCCTGTTTATTCGGATAGGACGACCAAACAGACTCAAACTGTTCTAGTATTTCTTTTTCTTTTATTTTCTTTACTTTACTTTGTGGATTTCCGTCACCGGATATTGAGTTTCCGCCACCGGATACTGTCTTGAATTGGGGTTTATCCGGCGGTAATGCCGTTCTTTTTTTGTATGCCTCAGAAATACGAGACATAAAATTATCAGACCAGATAAGTTTTTGTGACCATAAATCAGCGTCTATCGCACCTAACTTTGACAGAGTGTCTAATATGTCGCAGCATTTTTGCCAGTCAACAAGTAGATAGGCTGATAAGTATTCTTGATTTTCAGGCGCACTACAATCAAACTGGTGTCCTTCGGTATGTCCTAAGATTTCGAGAATTTGAAACCACGCCGCATAACCATCGTTACCATACTTGCTTTTTAAAATAAAAATTGTCTTGCCGTGCTTTGTGTCGTGAGGAAAATAGTCAACAGTCGCCTTGGTTGGCCGAGCCATAGATCAGCCTCTTTCTGCTCTTTTTTGATAATATTTTAAGGTTGGAACATCAAACCGCAAAAGCTTGGTGAGGCTATCGGCGTCCGCCTCTTTGTGGTTAATCCAAATTAATCCGTCAAGAGGCGAAGTGTTTTCAAAAACCACAAGGTAAAAACCACAATAGTTTTTATCATATTGCGCCACCTTGTTTAATATGGCGAATAATTGTCGCTGGCTAAAGGCGGGCTTTCGACCGTATCTTTTTTCTTCGATCAGAAGCCACTGTTTTGTCTTGTAGTTACTCCACAAATAATCAATATTTGTAGCCACAAAACCCAACTTACTGTCTATTGCTGGTTGCTGTCTTAGCCACAAACCAAGCTCGGTGGAATGTTCGTCATTCCTTTGTCGCGTCATTCAGCCTGCTCTTGCTAATATTAACAGATTCTTGATCTATATCTAAGCCATCAAATAAGCACCCATGTCTCAAGGCCGCAACGCCGGTTGTTCCCGCGCCACAGAAACAATCAAGTATGTACTGGCCCGGTAAGCACAGCCCCGATATTATATCAAACATACCGCTTTCGGATTGTCCCCACTTGTGAAAACCCTTATCATTGGCGTTGCTTTTAAATACATCACCAAATATTTTGCCCTTATATTCGTTTTTGCGAAAAACAAGCACCGGCTTCCAGGTAGTATTGACATTAATTTGCCGCAGGGGCGTTGGTTGGCCCGGCGTTAAATAGCAAGCCGTCCAGTAGTAGTCTATATATTTACTCATGGATTGATAGATAATATCAAGATATGACTGACCACACATGGCAATTAAAAGGCCGCCGTCTTTCAGCCATTCAGTTGCGCGGATAGCCAGCGATTCATAAAGCGGCAGGTATTCCTTGGGATAGGGCGGATCAGTAATAATAAAATCATATTGCCTTGGCGCTTCCCATGTGTTAATATCACCAAGATAAACATTCCATCTGTCAGAGGGCTGTATGGCAAGGCCAGCCTGCGCCATCTCAATTCGCGCCTTCGCCGTTTCTTCTTGTCTTTCTTTGCCGATAACATCTTTGTACGCCTGGTTAATTGACACTTCGCCGGTTCTCAGTTTAGCCTTAACGTCCTCCGGTGCTTGCTCGGCAATCTTTTTAACTCTCGCCATTGTGTCGTGTGAGATACCGGCGGCTTTCGCGAGTTCTTCGCGTGTATCAAGTGAACTTTTTGCAGATTTCTGCGAAAGGTTATTTTGAAGGTCTGTTCTTTCACCCTGTCTTGATCTGGCCTTAATGATTTCTTCGCGCACCAACACAATCTCGCCTCGCTGGTACGGCGTAAGATTGCGCCGGTCAAGCTGGTTATTCAGAATCCATACTTTTGCTTCGTCGCGGCCATCAAATTTTATAGACTTAGTTTCGTATGGCAGGCCATGTTTCTGGCAAACAGCCAAGCGGTTGTGTCCGTCAACTAAAGTTTCTTTCCATAAAACCAGTGCGTCCCGGCAACCTTCTTTCAATATGCTTGCCTCAAGTCCGGCGTATTCTTCTTTTGTCAACGGCGGAATAAGCGATTGGAACTCAACGTCAATTATTGGAATCATTGGCTTTCCTTCCTGTGTTTTTGGCTATCTGCCACCAAGCTGATTTACAAGCGGGACAAACTCGCGGTGGTACTCCCTTGCGGGGTAGCCACTTGTGCAAACATTTCTGACAAGAATACTGCTCAACTTGTATCTTATTTTTCCATGTCATATTTACCTCTTGGTATATACTAATGCGTGTGATAAGAAAAGTCAAGTTATATCTCGCAATTTCTGAGAACTTTTTTGTTGCACCTATTCTCCTCCCAAGGCTTGGCGGGCGATTTGACTTATCTCTACCAATTCAGTGCAGGCACTATAACGGGCAAGTTCGGCCTTGTCTGCTATTTTATTCAGCGCCCCCTCGTATTTCTTAACCAGCGCTTCCAGCGCGGCGATCTTGTCCTCTGTTGCCGTAAAGATATTACGAGCATTGCCCTGCATGATTTTGTTCATGGCTACTCCCTCGGCGTTCTTGCGTTGGCAAGGGCCGACTGTAGACTTCGCTTGAGATGGCCCTCTTGCTCGACCGTAGACAACTTTATACAATTGGCGGTCTCGGTTTTTTTAAGCTTGGTTTTTATCACCATACCCTTGGCATTATCACGCAGCAAGCTAATAGCATAGTGCGCTTGATATTTATCAATCACCAGTGCATCATACGGCCCTATGGCGTCGAGTAGCTTCTGTAGGGTTTTCATCATTCCTCCATCTTCCGCCATGTCATCGTAAAGAGCACGGCTAATAGTGCAAGCCAACCCGACAAACCGAAGGGTATAAATAAATGGTGAACTGCGCCGATTATCAAACAAACAAAGCTTGCTAGGAAGGTAATCGCCGCAAGCAGATAATATATAACATCCATCATTCCTCCAGTTCGACCTGAATGTTTTTGGTCAGCCTTGCTTTGCTATTTGGATCATTGTCAATATCGAACCAGCCAAGAAGCACAGGCTGCCGATTGAGTAGAGAATGAACGGCAGATACTTCATGTCGTTTTCCTTCCTGTTTTAATTATCATTCTTATTCTTTCCCTGGACAGGCCGACTTCTCTGGCAATGGCGGAGTGAGACATGCCATCTTCGGCCAACTTGTAAATCTTGCTTACAAGTTCGGGACCGCTCCATGTCCACTTCGGCTTGCGGACTCCGGCCTTGTTTAGTATCTGGCGGACGCGCTCGGTGGTAAGTTGATAATACTTTGATGTGGCTCGAATGGAATTGCCGCTCAGAAAAGAATCCGCAATCAACTTATCTCTTTCAGGATCGGGCCTGCCTGTCATGCGAACCTCCTTTTATCTTAGCGGCATTTGTATTTTGATCGAGTCGATCACATCAGACATGCGGCCTCCAGCGGCCAGATTTGAGACTTCTTTGCCTTGAGCATCGCCCGGAATCGTCCATCAGTAACTTGAGTAGCCCCGGCTTTGATTGCTTTGGCGATCATTGCTTTACCGATTAGGTCGTAATGCTCAAGGTGGGAGCCTTTTTTCTGTTCCCATTGGTAAGGCATGCCAAGTCGTCCACTCGCAAAGTCCTGAAGAAAGTGCCGATAATACTGGTTTTCGGCCTCATTGTACCATATTAGATGTGCGGAATATCTGCCCTTGCGCTTCACTGGTGGATCGAGATAAAACACACCGGCCTCCTATGGCAACTTAATTTTGATCGAGTCGATCACGTCGTAAGTTCTGATCGGGTGAATAACCTTGCTGCCCCAGCCGAACCAGAAGAACCAGATAGCGGCAGCGGCAAGGGCGAGCCAGACAAGGCGCTTCATTCTTCCTCCTCCTTTATGTCCGCGTCTTTGATCTTTAAGAACCAACGCTTACGATTCAGGCTTGGATAGTAACCGCCTACTTGAAACTTCGCGTCCGGGTGGGTGTCAATACAGAGATTCACCTCGCCGTCTTGCTCGTCAATCTGGATTAGGGCGACAACTTTATCTTTGTATTGAACCATACCGGCGCATTGATCTAAGTCAACCCTCCAAAAGCCGCCGGATACATAAGGGTCGATTGTCAATAGCTCGCTCATTTCTCACCCCACTTTTCGCGTTGTTCTTTGGTTTGATATAACTTGAGATTGGCAACCGGATAAGCCGGAACGCCTTCTTTGAGATCATAATAAATCTCTTTATCTTTGCCCCAATAACCACGAATAGCCTCTCGAACCTTTTCAATGATAAATTGACCGTGTTGATCGTGCTCCAACTCGATTGTCAGTTCGCGGAACCTCGACCATTCAACGCGCCGGAGCCATGCGAGATCGCCTATGATTGAGGTGATTTCGTACCAGGCATTATAGCCACAATCGTATTCGCCTTCGGGACTTATCAACGTTACCCAATCGCCGCTTTTCATTGTGCCCTCCTTATCCATTCCTGACGATTTATCTTTTCAAACAAGGCAAGGACGCATTTCCCACGGGCGATCAAATCATCATCCTCTTTTAGTTCTTCGTCCGTTGAACCCGCAGCGATCATGCTTTCTAGGTGTTTGATATTTTCCAGCGTTTCTTCGTCACAGTTATCAGGAACAAAAAAACCACTAGGCATATTTTCGGTTGCTTTAAGGCGGCTTTTCATTTCTCCCTCCAATTTTTCTCCTTGTGCATTAATAATGGACAGATAAAAAAGTTAAGCAGGGCGGATATAGCCAATAGATTCAGTTGTTAATTGACGATTCCGACCGTCAGACAACACGGCTCCCGGACGGTGCAATGTACCGCATGGCCGCCGCCGCCCTGCTATATAATTATTTCTTTGTTTTGCCGCTTATTGTCGCGCCAGACGCGACCGTTTCGACCGTGCCGCCAGACAAGACCGTTTTGACCGTGCCGCCAGACGCGACCCTTTTGACCGTGCCGCCAGACGCGACCGTTTCGACCGTGCCGCCAGACGCGACCGTTTCGACCGTGCCGCCAGACTCGACCGTTTCGACCGTGCCGCCAGACGCGACCGTTT
>Ga0209518_1000311_pt1 | contig 64293 bp, 103 predicted proteins | sample RifGroB1_FD_183993 | JGI IMG/M metagenome (GOLD analysis project Ga0209518, IMG submission 183993) | Groundwater microbial communities from Rifle, Colorado, USA - Groundwater B1 (SPAdes) (version 2) | ecosystem: Environmental > Aquatic > Deep subsurface > Groundwater | place: Rifle, Colorado... | reverse complement strand
CAGGGTTAACGGTCCCTGTAACCCTCACAGCCAACGAGCCGGACTGTACATTTATCTTGTCCGAGTCCGACACTGACCCGCTGGAAAGTGATGAGCGGTGGGGAGTAGCACCGACGAGTTATACGTTCGGCTTTGAGGGAAGCAACACCCTCTACGCATGGGCCAAGGACGCAGCGGGGAACGTGAGCGCAGGGGTGGGCGATACGGTGGTGATTACGCTGGCAACTACAACAGCTACTCCTACTACGACCACCACGACTACTTTACCGCCAACAACCACAACTACCTTAGTCCCTACAACGACTTTGGCGGCTACCACAACTACGTCAATCCCGACTACAACTGCTCAACCGACAACTACAACCATACAAGCAACCACAACTGCTCAACCGACGACTACAACAGCAGCACCTTTCATACCGTTTATAACATTACTTGCAGGGGCAACCAAAGTACCTATTCAAACATCTGAAAACGGGCCTTTGAGAATTAAAACTTCAAGCGGCATCCTATCATTTGCGCTATACTCAAATGATGGACCTGTGAGAATTAAAACAAGCGTAGGAACTAAGAGTCTAATATGAAACTAACTATAGGAATGGCGAGTTATAACAATTTTACCGAAGTATGGTTCACGATCCAGTCTCTGCTAATGTATCAGGATACGACAGACACTGAGATTTTAGTGATAGATAACTATGGGGATAAACGTCTAAAGAGTTTTATAGACGGTACCCACGGAACTCGCTACATCCTTTACACAGAAAAAACAGGAACTTCAGCACCTAGAGACCTTGTATTTAGAGAGGCTCTAGGTGACTGGGTTATGTGCATTGACACTCATGTTTTACTCACAGAAGGTGCTATGGCTAGCTTTAAAGATTGGACTTCTAAAAATCCTGACTGTAAAGATCTTCTGCAAGGTCCGTTGAGGTATGACGATCTGGTTAATTATGCAGACGCTTTCAATGACGAGTGGGCGGGTGGTATGTGGGGGACTTGGCGAGCTGCTTCAATAGACCCTAACTCAGAACCCTACGAAATTCCTATGCAGGGGCTTGGGCTATTTGCTTGCAGGAAGGATGCTTGGCTAGGATTTAACCCAGACTTTGCAGGCTTTGGCGGGGAAGAGGGTTATATTCACAGTAAGTATAGAAAGGCAGGGCATAGAACTCTCTGCCTTCCGTTCCTTTCTTGGGTGCATCTATTCAAAACGGGCATGGGAGATATACCTTATCCTATGATCTATGACGATAGGATAAGGAATTATATTATAGGTTTTAATGAACTAGGCCTTGACTTAGCTCCGATAAAAGAACATTTCGGCGCTGATAGGGTTAACTCAATAGCTGCTCAAATAACTGCCACAAAGGATAAGGATGTGAAATTAGAGATTATAGAAGCATCATATGGTGGGGCTAACGTAACAGCTAATCTTAACCGGTTAGTTAGGGGCAGTGGTCTTAATGTCTGCGTGAATAATAACTTAGCAGGCTGGGACCCCCAAGAAGGCATACTAAAGCACCTATCGGTTAAGTACAAACTGGATGACGTTGAGTACTCTAAAGTAATTCCTGAAGGTGGTTATCTAATTATCCCAGAAGGCACTTGTAACAGACTTGGCATATTCTATACAAATAACAATGACGATAATGTTGTGAGTAATGTTTTAGGTAATTTGGAGAAGGTATCTAAGGGCAAAGCAGATATACTTACGAGCACTTGGAAGACTATTGAAAATAATCCTTTCCCAGAACTCATAGCACAGACCCAGAGTAGCAACCATCTGAACATTACTTTGCAGATTCTTCAGTTGCTTTATCGAGCGGAGGCTACGGGGTCTTATAAATATGTCAGCTTCTTAGAGCATGACGTACTTTACCCAGAGGGCTATTTCAATTACCCTGACTTTGCTAGCGGGACAATTTATAATACAAACTTAAAAGGTGTCTGTTCTGAGGGCTTTCAGAGCTATGAGCACGTGCATGACTCTATTCCTTTGCACCAGATGACTATGCTTTTTAGTGATGCTATAGGTCATTTTGAGAGTAAAGTTAAAGAGGCTTTGCTAAGAGGTCAGGTAATGTTGGAACCTGATTTAGTAAGGAATCCTTGGCATTGTATTAATTCTTCAGTTCATATCAATCACGGAAAGAACTTTACAAACCACTGTGACCTTTACAGCAAGGACTGTAGTAGCGAAGATAATTATTGGGGCGAGTATAAAGAGTTGGGATTATTTTAGGAGGATTAAATGAAATGGATGGAAATTGCTGAAAAGGAAATGGGCGTTAGGGAAGTCAGGGGTGGGGAAAATAAAAGAATTATAGAATACCACTCTGCCACTTCTCTAGCAGCAAAGGAAGATGAAATTCCGTGGTGTGCCTCCTTCGTTAATTGGTGCCTTAAATCGGCTGGTATTAAAGGAACTAACAGCGCAGCCGCAGCATCATTTATAAAATGGGGTACTAAACTTGACCAGCCGAAGGCGGGTGCTATTACAGTAATACGCCAGAAGTTTAAAGGCGGGGATAAGGCTACTGGCTCTGCATCAGGTAATCATGTCGGGTTTTTCAAGAAGATTGAAGGTGGTAGGATATATCTTTTGGGTGGGAACCAGAGCGACCAAGTTAAGGTATCTAGTTTTGGTCTGGGGAGTTACGAAGTAGTTGCTTACAGATGGCCTACTGAAGACAAGTAAGGAAACCACAAATGCCAATTACAAACGAACTGATAAAACTGTGTGGCAAACTATCTGAAGAGGTCTATGACAATTGTACTGAGGTCAAAGACTTGGGTTATTCCATTACACATTTAGCAGACTTAACTTTAGTATCTATAAGAGGAACCTCAAATGTTAGAAATGCTGCTAGGGACATTAACGTTATCCCTTGGAAGTTTGGAAGTTTCTTTAGCACGTGGGGCTTCGTCAGAGCTTTTAATAAACTTAGCCCTAAGATTCTAAAGGAGCTGGGAGACAACCGGAAGGTAATCTTTACTGGTCATTCTTTAGGCGGCGCTGTTGCTACTTTGTTCGCTGAAAAGCTAGGAGTTGGTTGCGTTACCTTCGGGGCGCCTAGAGTGTACTTTAAATACTGGTCTTTCGAGTCCTCTGTAGATCACGTTAGAATTTACATGAGTGATGATCCGGTGGCTTCTATTCCTAAGCTGTTTTATGAACATAAGTGTGTGGGATTAGGTATTTCCGATGCAGATAGTGAAGAGGAGCTATTCGATGTTAAGGATCATTCTATTAGCTACTATAACAAGTTTGTGGTTAAGAATTTTAGTGGCCTTACGATGATTTAGGTAATTACCTATTTAGATGATTTTTAGAATGAATGAGAAAAGCCCCTACAAGATAATTTGTAGGGGCTTTTGTTGGTTAATAGTCTAGACCTCTTTTGTAAATTTTCTGGTTGCTAGTTGCTAATGTAATGCCATACTGGGTGCCTTCGCCTTTAAATTCTTCTAGGTATCTTCCTGTTTTAATATAACTAAACTTGATACGTAAACTAAAAGGTACTTCTGAAAGTTCATATCTAGTGAACAGCCAGATAGGTAGGTTAAGACCTGACAGTGCCTGAACAAACTCTTCTAGTTCTTCGTGCGGTTGGTCTAGAGGCTCGCCCCCTAAGATCATTATACTTTCTATAAGAGCACCAAAAGACTGCACCTTAGCCTTAATAATGCTAGATAGTTCTTTAGCACCTACTTCTGTACCTAAACTAAAAGACTGAGTTTCGGGGTTATGGCAACCCTTACAATGCGGTCCTTTACAACCTGAAAAGTAAATTTCTAATGCACCTTTAGAGAGAGTATACTGTGTGGTTAAAAATATCACTTATACTCTAAGCCTCCTTATAAAACTGTCTTTCAGGGTAATCTTGCTCGCGCCTTACTTTATGCCAGTTCTTTACATTGGTCAGGAATCCAACAACCCTTGTATAATTGTCTGTCACTTCCCCGCCGCATACTCCACAAGTTTCCTTCTTACCTACAGACATGTGACCTTCAGAACAACGTTGCAGATTGTAGTTTAAGGCAAAATAAATAACACCCTTCTCTGCACACATCTTGATAAGTTCTACTACTTTCTCAGTGTCCTCCACCTTCTCTTCAATGTTCAAGTGGCAAATAGCGCCACCCGAAAAATGACTGTCAAACAACCCTTGAAGATGAATACGGTCTAGCAGGTCAGCTTTAGTTGTGAGGGGTATAAACTGATTGCTGTAAAGTTCGTACCTGTCGTTATACCCCATAAATCTATCTTTATCTGCAAGTTTAATAGAGACATTTTCTCCTGGAATTTGCTCGCAGTTATGGGGAGTTTTGTAAGCCTTTTGGAATTTATCATTTTCAGAGTTTATAGCCTCAAGTATTCGAACAACAAATTCTTGTCCGTCACTTGCCAAAATGTTAAGCCCTAAAATTTCTAGACACTCGTTAAGTCCATTCACTCCTAACGTAGAATATTGCTTAGACAGCTCCATGAACCCCAAGGAGTACAGTGGCAGGTTATTACTGTCTATCCTGCTCTTTACTATATTTCGTTTAGTGTGGTTAACTCTCGCAGCAACCCCTACCAACTCTTTAAGCTCACTCCAGAAATAGGCTCCCTGCTCTGTTGGCTCTTTGGAAAACTCCACAGTCTTAAAAGCAAGCCTTGGGAGGTTAATTGTAGTCACACCCAATGAACCAATTTTAGAGCTACCAGAACCAAAACTATTGAAGTACTCATTATCTGTATCACTTCGGAGGCGACAGCAACTTGAGAGTGTCGAACTCTTACCTATGTACATATTGATAAAGCCAAACTCTGTGTTCTTTTCAGCGATGAACTCAATGAATGCTTCGTCCGTAATTTTCTTATCGTCGTTTACAGAGAAGCAAGCTGTGGTAATTGGGAAAGTCACAGGAGTGCGCCTCATTTCTGTATTCATAACATCCAAGAAGAGTTCCTGAATCCGCTGAACTAAGTATATATCTGGAGTGCTGCCGTCAGGGAATACGTACTGTGGGCAGAGTGAGTTCAAAAATTCTGAATCATAAATAGATACGTTAGTGAATGGTGACTGATTGCCTCTCATTGGCTGATTAATAGTGTATATGAAACTCACCAAAGTTTCTTTAACATAGTTCCAACAAGCCGCCTCATCCTTGAAAGAAAATCCAGCATCTGATTTAGTGTCCAGAATGTTTTTGACATAGTAGCTCATTACAATCAGAAGATCTGCCAGTCCAGCAGCACCTAAAGTAGAGTTAGAAGCAATTACAACAAACTGCTCAAGCTGACTCTTAAAGCTGTACAGGTATTTAGGGGCTACTGATTTAATCTTATCTACCATAGGCAATCCGAGAAGCATGATATCATAAGTACTGTAGTTGAAACAGTAGGGACTTCCAGCAGCGATTCCATGAAAATCATTGATGTATACGTCCCCCGTAAGCTGACGTTCTACAGTAGAGTTAGCAACTTCCATACCATATAGCTTGCGCATGTGTTTCCACAACATAAAATAACTATTGAGCTTGAAAAATGGTTTTGGAAGTTCAATACCGTAAGCAATATTGGAAGTGTCTGTGACGTTGGCATTTGCGTCTACACTGGCATCTGCCGTAGTAGTAGCTGAGAAAAAATCCTTAGAGAATTTGCACATATCAAGTTGTTTGCCAATACCTTCCAAATCAAACAACTTCTGTCCGTACTTAGTTTTTAGGTACATCATCAGGTCTACAAACTCTCTGTCGTAACTAGTGTGGATATACATTTTTAAAACTCCCTTTGCTAAAGTTAAAATTAAAGGGGCAGTTTGACCCACCCCTTTTAGTGACACTTAATTATATACCTAAAACACTATCTTTTTATTACCGCTAGTGCCCTCTAAATCCTTCCCCAAAACAAATTAACCCACAACCTTACCCTTCCCTTTACCAGCAGCCTTCACAGTTTTCTTCCGTGCTTTCATAGGACTCATCTGGATTCCTACCCCAATTACTTCATCAACTACCCCCAACTCGACTGCCTCACTGCTGTTCAAGAACCAGTCACGTTTTCTGTCGTGCATTTCATCCAGCTCTTTTTGGGCAATCAACGTGCGATCTGTGACGATAGAATCCAGAACCGCTTGAAGTTTAGTTACGTCTTCAGCGTATTCAGTCAATCCTCTAAATTTATCTGCATTGCCCCCAAACATGCTATGCAGCATGATCCTAGCATATTTACTGCAAAATCTGGCATGGCAACTTACAAGAATCAAAGCACTCATAGAGGAGCAATCACCAACCGCCACGCCAATTACCGGAGTATTACTTGAAACTATCTGAGAGATGATAGCCAAGCCTGCATCTACATGCCCACCATCAGAAGAGATTTTCAAAGTTATAGGGTTAGACATTCTATCATAGCCTACCTCACACATAGTTCTTTCATCGTCTTCTTCATTGAATTTCATAATCTGAAGGGCTACCGTGCTAACTGACTGGTCGGTAATTACTTCGTTGATTATGATTTGCCTATGTTGAAGGTGTTCTCTGTAAATGTCCTGAAGCAAATCTCCCGTAGTCTCTGGTCGGTGATTGCAGTTATTTGTTTCGGTAGTTTGTTTAGTTGTCCAAGAGGTTTTCCTGCCAATAAGTTTAGGAGTATAAATATTAGACCCCTGTGCTTCCAAACCCGTTAGTGCCTCTTTCGGTGTCATCCAGTTCATCGACTTCTTCAAATGTTGCTTCTGAATATTCATTAAAAACTCCTTGACAGATCCGTTCTCCATCGTTGATGACTACCATCTCAGAGCCGTGATTGATAATAATAGCGCCTACTTCATTTTTAAAGCCGCAATCTACAGTGCCTACGCAGTTAACTAGAGAAAGCCCCTTCTTAAGCGCCAAGCCAGACCTAGGACGCAACTGAAGTTCATAACCTTCTGGGACAGCTACAGCGACACCCAAAGGGATGAGTGCTCGATCCCCTGCAAACAGTCTGAGGGGTTCGTCAAGGTAAGCATAGAAGTCAACTCCTGCGTCACCTTTATGTGCATACTTAGGGAGGGGGTGCCTACCATCTTTCATTTGTTTGATCTTAACATTAATATTACCCACGTTTCTTTTCCTCCCTTATGATTTCTTTACACAGCCTTTCATGCTTCTTGAGAAGGTACTTTTGATTTTTAGACAGAGAAGTCAACCGCTCCTCAACCTCCTTAGCTTGCTGGTAAAGGTCTTTTAGTTTGTTGTTTTGATTGTTAATTGTGTTATCGTTTTTATTAACCATTTTGTTTGCCTCCTTGCTGGAGAATTTTTTGAGCTAACCTATTAGAGAGGACTGCTCAAGGAACTCTAGGTTTACTTCCTTGCTTGCACTTACTAGGTCTGCTAAGTGTACGATCAACTCCGAGGTGGTGTATTCTTCTGGAAATTTCTTTCTACGGTCTTCTGTAGTGAACCTACCAAAGTGCCACGAAATTGCCTTACAAATCTTTACCACATCTTCTTTATCAACGTCTGGAAAGTTACCTTGCTTGTACACGCGGTAAACAAAATCAGCACCTTCTTTATCATGATCCTTGGTAGTCCACCTCTGCATCGGCTTCGAGAATTTTAGACAGTCGTGGTAAACACAGGCAATAATGATAATGTCTCTATCCTTTCCAGTGATATCATAACCTCTGCAAAGTCTGTCAGCAAAATAAACGGTACTTTTTGTATGGTTCACTAACCCGCCAGTACACTCCTCAGACCCTACTACATTACTCTGCTTACTATGATATTTCTTTGTCGAGGAACTTGGCACGAAAAAGAAGTAAGGCTCGACTTGCTCAAGAACATGCTCCGCAAAATTACGCAGCGCACTATCCCCAATCATATTAAATTCCCTTTCAAATACTTCTAGTCTATTCATCGTAACTCCTATTTATTTAGCTCTCCAAACTCAATCTATATTTCGCTATCCCAAATGCATCTGCCAAATCCCAAAGAGCCTCTTTCTTAATCCCCTGCTCCCTAACGTAGTTCTCAAACCTAACACGCACCTCAAAAGGAAGTTCGTCTACAGTAGCCCTTTTAAGACCATCTTTTATACCCAACTCTTTAATCTTCTTCCGCTTCTCTTTATCAATAAATGCGCTACGCCAACTTGCAGAAGGAATAACTCCGACTGGTATTTCAGGAAACTTCTTATACAGGTTTAACCGGACTGCCCAAAATATCCCTGCAAGCAAGTCTTTCCCAGAGCCTACAGAATTAAAGCTGAGCCCTTCCAGAGCTATACCTTTCAAATCCTTTCGATAATTACTCACAAAACTATCTATAAGGTCCCATTGATAAGCTATTAAAATTTCCCCGTCAAGTTCTTTGGAAGGGTTTATCAAAAGGAAGTCAACCAACCTACCAGCTAAATCCATACAGACAACGGCAGTGCTTCGCTTGGATTGATCTATACCTATAATCATTAGCTTTCCTTTTTATACCTGACGGTTGCCTTTAACACACCATACATACTTATAGCCAAGTTTCTTTAGAGCATCTACTTTCTGCTGCGCCGCTCCTAGGTACCAATACTTAAAAGTCCTTACACAGGAACATTCTTCATCTACGTACGAGATAACACTACAGTCATTTTTAGTCATTACTTACCTCGACGTTGCTGCTCAATGATAATCCCTTTAGCAAGTATCATGTAATTTACCACGTCATCTATAGCGTCCAAAACTCCTTCACCTTCTACAGCCAACCCTCCGGTAGTTACGAAGGTTTGAATTCTTTTAAACTTATCCATAGACCTAATCAAGATTGCGATGACGGGGTGAACTCCTAAGATAGTTGAGCCGTTAAAATTAGCAAATACACTGCCACCAGAAGTATAATCATTGTTCTTCTTCATCATAACTTCCAGACATTTAGCAGTTGTACTTCTATGTAGTTCTATGAGGTCTTCTTGGGACATGTTATAAAGTCCTTCTTTGGCTTCTTTAGTCTTGCTCATTCAAATCTCCTTGGGCAAATCTCCACTCACCCGCTTCGTTAGCTTCTAGGGTTGTCCCTTTATATCTGTACTTAACCAAATTTAAAGCATTGGGCTTCCAAACTGACTCGTACCGTTTCTTAATCATCTGCTGACTAGGTTGTATCCAAGTACCTACTCCATAAGTATCATAGTAGTAATGAAGGTTGGCTTCGCAGGAAATGCAGACGCCTCTGTTAGCGTGTTTATGTTGAGTAGAACCACACAACGCACATTTGTCAATCCATACGTTAGTCCCTCTCAGCCGCATCTCCCTCCACCTTTCACGATGCCAGCACACCCCCTTCCCGATGGAGTATTCGGTATTACCTATTTTGACGTAGTAGAATTCCATAACGCGGTCTTTAAGTAATTCAGGAGCAGTCAGCAGAGCTTGTTCTTTACCTTCAAATTTGTAGTAGCAATTTACCAGCTCCCCATTAGCCCATACAGAAATGTAATTCTCAGACACACTTTCAATAATACCTGAAGCAGTTCTGCAAGTAATTCGGTAGGCTTCTCCTGTACGGGTGCTTTCAGAATCCAAAACTAAGATATCTGAAATCATTGATCCTTTAGCCAAGTCTGCGATTGCGTCTATGACTTCCTGTTCAGATGTTGCAAAATATGACTTAGAAGAATCTGTGTGTACCAACATGCTCCTATCTACGAAGTTATTTAGTTCACTTATCCTGCTGCTATAAAGGTGTTGGTCAAGGTCAATCCCTTTAAGATACACAGCGCAACTTTCCCAATAACTAAAATAGTCCGTGGGGTAATACGTGTCTGAATCATAGAAACCAGCAACAGCGAATCTAGGAGTTGTTGAGAGTTTTATATCAATCTTTATGTGAGGCGATTTGACAACTCTTTTATAGCCTTCTTCAGTTTTTGTTAGTAACATCGTTGACAGAGGCTCCTTAGCGATGATATAAGGAGTCAGTTTTTTAGATGATATTCTACGTAGAGATACGGGGTAACGTAGCTCAGAAAAACTAGTCTTGAGATATTCAGGTTCTCCGTACACTTTCTCTCCACTGATGCTGTCTAGGTCTAATAGGGTTTGTATTTCAAGGGCCGGAAAATAGTTTACGAAATCTTTGGTGAAGAGTGAGAGGTAAAAGTTTCGGTGCTTCTCGTCGCAGTTCGCTAGGAATTGTAGCAGTGGTTTTAAACGTGACGGAGAAACCCTTTTACTGTCAAACTTCTTAACTATTTTCAGGAAGTCTTGAAAGGTAGTTTTGTTGGCTTTTGCTGGTTCATACAGACAGAGTTTATCTGCATCTATAGCTTTGAACCTTGCGTTGAACAAGCACTGCCAACAACAAAAAGTGAGTAACCATTTCTCAGATTCTTTTAGTGACGTTAAAGATGATATGAGAATTTTTCTTTTAGCAGGATAAAATTTAGCTTGCTGCATCTCTATGGTTAGCTCTATGATTTTGTCTACATCTGCTTCTTTTATTTCTAGCATCAGATTATCCTAGCCAGCCCACTTTCCTTCACCACTTGAATAGCACTGTCGAACACCACAGGATTGACCAAAGGTGTGTGACTGATAGTGTAGATACACTTACCATTAGATCGTAAATAAGAAAGTACCTCAAATAACCCCTCCTTTCCTTCGTCGTCCAGCGCACTAAATATTTCATCAAGCACTAGCACATTGTAACTTGCAGAACCCATAACTTCTAACAACTCAATTACCGAAAAGAGACATGCAAGTTTTACCCTGGCTTGCTCTCCCTTGCTCCAATTAGCAAACGGAACCTTCTTATCAGGGTCCACTACAGAAAAGTCTACCTTACCTTCTTCAGTAACATAGAAGGTGCATTTAATCCTCCCACCTGAAATGATATCGGCATATTTATCCATAGTCTGATTTAGCACTTTAAGGAACCGGCTCATGCTATGGACTCTGTAACCATTAGGCCCAAGGATTCTCGTCCAGTTGTCTAGAAGGTCCATTCTCTTTTCTACTTCTTGGAGTTCTTCAGTGAGTTTATTAATCCGTACTGTAGCTTGTTTGTTAGACTCAGCCGCTTCATTGTTCAGCTTTTCCATCATAGCTGCCGTGTCATTGTGTCTGATCGCTGCGTTTAACTCGTTCGTAGCTTTGGTATGTGCTTCTACAGCTTCTTGATAGTTCTGCACAGCGTAGTCATGGTCAGCACAAGCCTTGTTGTAACTTGCTTCATCAGCCTCTTCTACAACTACCAAAGCACTTTTCAGAATCTCTTCCCTGCTGCTTAACTCAGATATAGCAGACCACACTCTCTTTTGTTCTGAGAGTTCGTTTAAGGTATTTAACAGCCTATTCTTTTCCTGCTTTGCTTCATTCAACTGCAAAGTAAACTTAGCTACATCTTCCTGATACATCGTAAGGGCTTGCTCTGCGGCGACTGATTGACCACATCTAGAACAAGTTAGCTCAGGCTCTTGAAGTTTACTTAGCTTATTTTCTGCCTCGTTGTAAGAAGACCGGACTCTAGATAATTCTTCATTTGATTTTGCTAGCTCTTTTTCAACGACCTCAGAACTCCTAGAAGGCACCTCAATAGCACTTAACTTAGCCCTTACAATATCTATCTGAGCTACTGCATTTTTGTACTCGTTGTAGGCTTTCCTTTTAGCGGCTTCTTCGACCTTAGCAATTGACCTGTCGTTTCTATACCAATCTGCTGAGTCCCTTGCCTTTAGTCTAAGAGCTACTTCTTCAATCAACTTAGCAGTATCGACCTTCTCAACTACTTCCCGCATTGGTAGCAAATTACCTTGCCATTGACTTAGCTGGTCCTGCTTGTCTTTGTGGATCAGTTTCAGCCTTTTCAGCTTCTCTTTGCAGTTAGCCAGCTTCTCATCTAGCTCGTCAAACTTAAGAATCTTATTGATGAAGTTCTTTCTAGCTGCATCACTGGATTCCTCTAGCAAGTCAAGTGCTGAATCAGAGGCTTGGTAAGTTACATTAATAAACGTCGAATACTCGTCCCCGATAATCCTCTTAATTAGCTCTAGGTTTTGTGGAATGGTTTTGAGGGAAATGTCCTTTCCATTAACCTTGGCATTGATGCTTCCACTTTTTCTGGAGTTAGTGATTTCAAATTGATCCCCGTCTTTATCGAAGAAGATTTTAATTTCATAAGGCTGGCCTGTAATGTAATTCGATACATCATCTATCCTTGTGTTCTTAGGGTTCTTGTTAAATAATCCTTGCGACAGTGCTAGAAGGAGACTTGTCTTACTTGCTCCATTAACTCCTACAATGCTATGAATTCCAGATATAAAATCGAACTCCAAATATTCAAAAGCAAAGCAGTCCTTAGCGATTATCTTTTTGAATACTATCACAGTTCCCTCCCCAATTCAGTTAGCATGTCCGAAACAAGTTGATCTGAATATTTCATTGATTTCATGTAGCTGATAAGTCCTTCTTCTCCGCCAGTGCTTCCAACTATTTCGGAGTCTCCCTCTTCGACCTTTAGCGAAGCTGGTACCAAAGGAATTTTATGAAGAATGGAGTTGGCAATAGGTTGTACTAATCTTAATTCTTGAGGACTACCTGCCACTTCTATTTTGTAGAAGTTTTCAGTGTCCTTAATATCTAACGTGTCATACTCCTTAGCGTTGCACTTCTTAAATACCAAAGCAGGATAATCTGTAGGTACTCGTTGAACGTCCCATCCACTAAGTTTTCTTCTAACCTCTAAATAACCGCAAGTAGGTTCTGCTTCAAATTCTTTGTTGATTGGATTGTTACAGTACCATACCTTGTCAAAATCAAACGGAGAATGAATATCCCCTACAATGCAAAGATCATAGGGGCTAGTAAATTCAGCTACGTTAATTTCTTCGGTTATAAATTTGTTTACTGTACAACGGAAATGTGAGATGAGTACGTTGTGCTTATTCAGCGTTGGCTTGTAAGAATGGATGCTATCGTGATTTACCAGATGATATGTAGTGTCATTTGCTACGTAATTTTTTCTGTAGTATAAGTTAGAGAACCTAGATAGTTCTAAGTAGTCCAAAATACTACTGCCGGATGAAATCGTCTCATGGTTTCCACTTACTAAGAGAGTCGTTATCTTGTTCTTTTCTAGGGAGTGTAAGAAGTACAGAAAAGTCTTTAGCTCATCTCTCTTAGGGTTTATTGACTCAAATGTGTCTCCGGCAATTATGAGAATAAAGCCTTCTTCGACACACTTAGCAACTATATCATCTATGAATTTTTTGTATCTGGCTCGCTGCCACGTCTTGTTTACCCCGTTGATAAACTTGAAATGACAATCTGCTACAGCTAAGAATTTACTATTCATGTAGTTATCCGGTTAGTTAGACAGGTAAATTTTCCTATGATTCGCAATAGCAACTCTAGCCTTGTTTGAGATATCCAGAAGTTCTGCTTTACGGGCTTCTGCTTTAGCCGTCGCTTCGTCAACTTTCTCAATTGTCTTAATTTCAATCTGGCGGTACATCTCGTATGCCGCTTCAATAGCTTTGTCAGCGCGGTCTACAAGCTTACCCAACTTGTCTTCTTGAGTTTGAATCTCTTCCTCGGCAGCTTTAGCAGCTTCTTCAAATTTAGCTACGTATTTCTCGATACCAGAAATTGCTTTGAAAAACTGCTTATCTGCCTTTTGCTTAAACACACTAAACATTTTATAGTCTCCTTATCAGTTAAAAGTAAGGAGGGCCGAAACCCTCCTAAATAGGTAATTACCTAAATTACTTGTTTACCAAGCGATTTCTGAGTCGTCATTAACAACAGTAGCATTGCCGTAAGAACTACCGCCAGAAGAATCTTTAGGACCTTCCAGCATCTTTTTAGCTTGCTCTTCTTTGTATTCGACGAGCTGCTTGTTAATTCCGCTTACCATCTGGAAATTCTCAGTGAACACTTCCTTAGTAACCGGAGCGCCCTTGGCGAATTTCAGTTCGTAAAACAGAGTGGCTCCCTGCTCGCACTCTTCAGTAGACAGAACAGTGTTGACAGCGATGGAAGGGATACTCTTCAGTTCAGTTTCCATGTAAGTCTGGAAAGGCATGTAAGAGTTGCCCTTAATGTACATCATAGCAACTTCGCAAGGCGTCCCGTCAGGCAGTTTGGTACCAGCAGGAAGGCGAAGATATACGACGTACTGGCAGGTGCATTTATCGCCTTTGTCAATTCCGTCTTTACGGCGAGGGCAGCTTTTATCGTTGCAGACATTTTTCAGATTATACCCGGTAGGTACTTCGCCGCGCTCACAAATAACCTGCGAGCTGCAACGTTTCTTAGCATCGTTGTCCCAGAAACTGAACTGCTGCCCTTTCTTGAGAATTACGGCAGTGAGTTCAGAACCCAAGTCAGTACCAGCCGTGAGCATGACAGTCTTACCGTCTACAGTAGCATTTTTCTGACCAACACAGAAGTTGCCTTTAGCGATCTTTGTACCATCCTGTGCAGTCTTCTCCCTGTAATTGATTTTAACGATAGGAGTTTTGCTACCACCGCCTCCTTGGTCCTGACCAGTCATCTGCTTAAGCGCAGCACGCTCTTCGGGGGAAAGCAGGTTCATCATTTCTTCGTATGCAGCGGTAATTTTGTCATTAGTAGTTTTAGCCATTTGAGTGATTCTCCTTAGAGTAATGTTTTGAGTTAGTTTTGAGTGTTAAGTTAGAGTAGTTTCTAGTTAGAGTTTAAACAGGTAACAAGCAAGCAACGAGCATCACCTCCTTTTCTCAATTTGAAGACCCAGTATATCACATGGTCGGTAGTTTGTCAAGCTTTATTTTAGACCAAGAACCACTTTTTCTTAAAATCAGGACAGTCCAGGTTTAAATTTTTGTTCTCGTAGTTACTAAATCTTTTTAGTATTTCTTTACCTGTTACTGGATCGTAGCCTGTTGCATCAAAGCAACTAGGGTGCATACAATGACCTCTGAGCGAGTACTCAGTACAGGAATACCAACTGCACCTCTTGCATATAAGTTTTTTCATTGAGGATCCTCTTAATTTTTACGTCCAAGATTCAGCTGCTTGCACAGCTTCTACAAGGTATTGATAGTTACCGTAGAAGATTTCTGCTGTACCATACTGAGGTATTTCAAAGAGATCACACGTTTTATCTGCTTTGGTGTAGATCACGGCCCCAGCTCCATCGTAAGAAGATCCCTCCAATTTTATTTTATCATCTCCCAGCACTCTAGTTTGCCAGTTCACTTTAGTACCTCCTCATTTTGTTAAGTTTTATTTGCCCATTTGAGAGGGTTATTTTCATAGTACCCTGTAGCAAGCCTGTGCATAACCTCGTCACCGGACATAGACTCCAAAGCCATTACCACAAAAGATCTGTCTCTTTCGTTGTTGGTGTAAGTTCTTCTGGTGTATGTTTCTCTAACCCCTCCGAGGTACCTCATATCTTCAATTTGGGCTCTAGTTGCTAAATGTACTGGGTAGATAGGTGATACAAGAAACGAGATTCTTTCGTTAGAAGATACCTTATGGTTTCTCCCGTCTTGTGTTCCTCCGACGAATAACATCGGGCCTCCTAATAATTGTCGATGATTTCTACATCCAGCTTCTTCAAAACAGCTTCCAAAACTTCTTCTCTGGTAATGTAAACAGCGCCAAAACAACTCGCTGAAGCTCGATTATTAAAAACCATTTCTCCGTCCAATGTAGCATAGGCTCCGGTAGAGTTGGTAATCCCACAGTCCTCACAATCGTACTCGTCGTAATTCCAATCAATAACTAGTTGCATTTAGTGCCCTCCTTTTAGGTCTTCTATCAAAAGATTTACCATCTGGACCGAAGCCTTGAACTATTTCTATGTCGTCACGTTGCTTGCCCAGTATAGACATGAAATAACTTCCTCCGTGTCTATCTAGATGTGACAATCTAAAGAACTTATCACCCACCTCCTCCATAACAAATTTATACATAAAATACTTCTTACGCCTAGCTCCGGTGAAATGGTATAGTTTTAAGGTATCTCCTACCATTATCTCCCTTCCGTGTTTATCTGTTATTCTAGATTCGGATTCAGGCATCAGTACCTCCTTTAAAGGGCCTTACCCAATTGTCGAAATCGTAGTAGACATTAACCCTACCAGTTGCAAACAAATATTCCTTCAACGCTTCTTCATTAACTTTTGGCGGTTCATCTACTCTAGCTAGTATGTCTTCTAGCTTAGATAACCCCTCTCCGAAAATCTTCTGGAATGTTTCAGGTGTGTGGAGAAGGCTTACCAGTGCTACATTCCGGTGAACCATCCAGAAATCTTTTTTAAGTGCTTCCCTGCCTTTTGAAGAGAACCTAGGAATCTCCAGCTCATCTACGTTCTTTTCAACCTCAGCGATGCTTCCATATTTCCTGATAAGTTTAAAGCCAGTCTCCTTCCCAACACCTTCAGGGGAATAAATACTATCGCCTGTGTCACCCGAGATAGATTTAGCTTCCATGTATTGTGCGGGGGTCATTTGAAATACTTCTTTAAACCTTTCTTCTGTGACCCATATCTGAGGTGGAATGTCAGTATCACCTAGTTTCATTTTCTCTGCATAAGACCTTTGAACAACTGTAGGGCGGAGCAGCTGATGCAAATCGGTATCTGAGCTTAGAATGTGGGCCTTGTAGTTACCAACCTCAGAATTAATTGCATAATAAGCCACAATATCATCTGCCTCAGTTTTGTCTACAGTAGCAACGTCCATACCAAACAGAGGAGCCATTTCTTTGAATTGATTAACTACCTCAAAGAACTCCTGCAAATCCTTCTTCTCGTCCTCTGTCGCAGATGCCCTTCTAGCTCGTCTTGTTTCTTTGTATTGAGGATACATTGATAGCCTGTACTGACTCTGCCCTGTATCAGTTGCTAGAATACATTTATGAATTTTGTTGGCACTCATAATGTTTCTAATGTCTGTTATAAATCTCCACAGGGGGTCTTTCTCTTTAACATGCTTCAAAGTAAACGCGCAGTTAAGTACGTCTAGGACTAACACATTTGTCATAGTACCTTCACTCCCTTTTCTCGTTGAGCCTTAATAAGCTCCATCATTCTGGCCGCGCAGATTTCACAGAAGCAGTCGTATTCCCCGTCAGTTTTAGCGGAGTGTTTATGTTGTTTTTTATTCCATTTTACGGTAGCCTGTCCTATTACTAGAACGGGACTTTCCTGAGTTTCTTGGATTATGCGGCGGCATCCTATACAGTATCTGTTTAACGTAACCATCTTAGTACCTCCGGCACAAACAATGGCAACAGCAACATAGATAGCAATATCGTAGTTATCCAATAAATACAATCACACAGTATTTCCATCAAACCACCCTGATCCCATGACCATCACGCGCCCAAGCCCTCAAAGCAAACCCAATCTTAGTTACGTAATTCCTAGCATCCTTCTCAGTTTCCGTCCAGTAGCCCTTACGCATTTCCAAGTGACCTAGTTCGTCGAACAGATGGTCAACGTAGAAGACTAGCTCTTCGTTAGTACACTCAATACCTGCTGGAATATAGTATATCTTTTCGTTTAGGCCAAGCTTTTCAATACACATGAAAAATAGACTAGAGCTAATCCAGCATTTAGTGTCAGACCTTAAAAAAGAACCCCGGCTATCTGATAAATTTCTCGAAATCAAGGCAAGTTCCCTCCTCGTCTAGTTCAATAACCTGAGCCACACATTCCCCTTCGTCATTATATTTACAACGTTCCTTATCACACCGTACTACTGTTGACACTTTATCACCACCTTTTGGATAGATATTGAATAGATTTACTAGAGCCAGAATTTATACCACGGAGTTGGTTTTTGTTTCTCAGCCAATACAGCGTCGATAGAATCAAGAACTTTTTCAAGTTCAGTCTTAGGCTTCTCTTCAAAGAATATACAGTTGTTGTGCCTATTAAGTTGCGCTTGCCCTTTGATTCTGACTTTGGTAACTAATTTATCTATGGGGGTTATTTCGGTGGATGTTTCGAGACACTGACTATGTTGACATGCGGGTGATTCTACGTATTCTGGCTTTAGGTTTGATGCAGGGTCGTAATTTGGATCTACGAATATACGTTTTACATAGGGATAAGGCCAACGGTTAGATAACCACTTACAATCTTTACAAAATATCATTCTTCTTCCTCCTCTTCTGAATTTTCTTCGTCAGCCTCATCAACGGTGTTTCTAAGTTCTTCTAAGAAGTCGTCCACATTTGTAAAAGTATCCCATGAATAACCTACCTCAGTATCACCTACTAATTCTATCGGAGCGTTCTCAACTGGGAATTTACTAAGATGCCTTTCAACAAGTTCTTTAGCCTCCTCAACCATATCTTCTGGAATCTCTAAATAGATGCAGTCATGTACTGTAGAGATAAGTTTGAAGGGAAGTTTCCTATCAAGTATTTCTGCAAGAATATTACAACTAGAAATATTCAGGCAATCTGCACCGAAGGATTGAACTATAGCATTGAGTCCCATACGCAGAGCGCGTTCTACTACAAAACCATCCTCAGAAAAAACTCCAGGAACTCTACGCTTTCTACCTAACAGAGATACTGAATAACCATTCTGCCTAATGAATTCGTGGGTAGTCTTAATCCAATCACTTATTCCGGTGTATGTGTCAAAGTAATCTTGAATAATCTCTTCTGCACGTTCTCTAGTAATTCCGGTGGCGTTTGCAAGGGCTGAACTAGACCCCCCATATAATAGTAGGAAGCTAATAGATTTAGCTATCTGTCGTTCTTTGGGATATAACTCTTTGATATCCTCTAGAGCCACATCTAAGTTAAAGATAGCTTTAGCAACGGCCTCATGAACAAATCCACCTGTATTATTAAAAATATCAATCATCTTAGTATCATTACTCATTAGCGTTGCAGCTCTGACCTCCGCGGCAGCTAAATCCGAGCAAAATCCGATGCACCCATCTTCTACTATAAACATACGTTTTATTTTCTTACCCTCTTTACCATGCGTACTTATATTCTGCATATTAAGTCCACCTGAGCTAGAGAGTCTACCAGTCTTTGCTGAAGTCAAGTTAAAGGTGGCATGAACTCTGCCTTTATATTCCTTAGCCATAACCGCTTCTACGTATGTCGATCTGGCTTTAACTATCTCTTGGTACCTAGCAAACTTTTGTAGCACTGGAATATCATGGTCCTTGCACCACGCCTTAATTACTTCTTTGTCTAGGGCTGGATTTTTCTCCTTACTCTTTCTATCTTTGTTTTTAACGTACTTAATAATTGGCAGCTTTAGTACCTCAAAACATAAAACCTTTTTGTGAGCTATGGAGTTAAAGTTAAACGTAATAGGCTGAGGCAGAGACTTTAGCTTAGTCTTTCGTTTAGCATTTACCTTAATAAGTTCCCTAGAGGATATAAGTTCCTCTGCCCTCTTAATCATTTTGTCAGAGGCCAATTCTAATTCTAGGATATTTATTTCTTCAGTAAGTTCTGCATGATACTTTTTACAGTACTCTAGGTCTACCTTCCAACCCGCTTCCTCAATGTGAAACAGCATCCAAGAATTATCCATCATAATCTTAAAGACTTCTTCTTGTTCCTCTTCTTTAAGTTTTGGTTCAAGAACTTTCCATAGCCTAAACGTAGCATCACTATCTTGTAAGGCATAGTGAGCTAATGTGTCAAAGTCTAGATAGGAGTACGAAAAGTCCTTCATTTTAATCTTACGCTCTTTACAATATTTAGCCTTTTCTTCTTCTAGGAAGTCATCATAGTTACCCAAATCTGTGTACTTAGCTGAGTTGTCTTTGAGTCCATGCGAAACCGTCTCATTAATGCAGAACGATGCGATACACCCATCAAAGATTCCATATCGTTTTATCGGGACGCCTACATGTCTATGCATCCAGTGAAAATCAAATTTACCATTCCATACTATCCACAATTTTTTTTCATCAGAGAAGAGTTCTATAAGACCATTTTTAATATGATCCCATTCTTCAGGAGTCCAGTGTCCATAGAAGGTACTTGGAATGAGATAGCTGGCACCCTCTCTATGAGAAAATGTCATCATTAGAAGCTGACCCTTGCACCAGTCGAAACTCGAAGTTTCAGTATCAAAAGAGAAGGCTGGAACAGCGGAACTTTTGTAATACTCTAGCCATTTATCAAACTTACTAATCGAATTAATAATGTGGTAATTAGTCTCTATCTTCTCCTTCTCTACTATCTCTGGAAATTCCATTTCTGTTTTAATCATAGAAATGGAATCTTCAATGATACTTACAATGTCAGGATCATAGGTAGCAGCTTGTGGGTTTGGTAAAGCAAGGCATTTATAATCACCATACAGAGCTGCTTTTATAGGTCGTTTGTAATACTTAGATACTCCTTTTTTCATAGAGACTTTTTCAAACACCTGAGCACCTACAGTGACTATAAGATTTGGGGCAGATACTTCTATCATCTCTTTTATTAATTCATGTTTAATCTTGTAGTCTGCACTCTTAGGTTTATCTACTGTGTCGGTAAGACAGGCGAAAGTAACATCATCCAAAGATATTCCATTTCGCATAAAATACCCTACTAGTTTTTGTAGCCCGCTTGGTGTTACTCTACCCTCCTTAACCCACTCAGGAGTAGCATTATCAAGTAACACCAAGCATTTACCCGTCTTGGAATATCTAGGGCTAATCATTCAATTATTATCTCCTTTTCATTTGGTTTAAAAATTATCCAGCCTTTCTGGAATTGTGATTTGAACTCATCAAATTGATCTGGTGTGTTGTTAATCTTGCCATAATACTTATGAAATAATTTGTGTAAATGCTTTTGCATAACTTTAGGCGTATATTGGTCATGTAGTATGTGAAATACTTTCACCAATTCTTCAAACTGTTCTTCTGATAACTCATTTCTTGTTGCATCTCTTCTAAGATTTGTCAATCTCAATGCCTCGTCCCGTATAGAAGCAAAAGATCTTTCGTGATGCACTTCTAAAGGTACACCCCGCACACCAGTCAGACTACATGTAAAATTACTCTCTTTTAGCGCAGACAGCACCCAAGGTGATAATTGGTATCTTAATTTACTAGTAATGACAGCTAGACTGGTGCGCCCTAATGTCCTCACGACAGGAGTGGCGCGGGACTGCTCCCTGCACAATTTACAGCTCCGCCCACGAGAAAAACTTAAATAGCGGGTTCTCTGCACTTTTTCTGGATGCTTTTGGCAGATATATTCTAGAGGTGCTACGCAATTTATGTATTCAGTGAATAAAGGGGTAAGACCCTTGATTATAAATTCAGAGTGTATTTTTTCGAAATCGCCTCTAACACATTTTCTACATTTGTAACCAATAGTTTGCCTTTTAGTTATGTTGGTATAGTCGTACATAGGTACTTTAATAATTTCTCCGCACACATAGCACTGAACAGTAACTATAACCGCAGACCCAGGCTTAAGATGTTTTGTGCGTACTTTTAAAGGTTCATGTATCTCAGTGAACTCATACCCCAAATTGATATAGTACGCTTTGGTGTTCAGATGCCAACGTGTATCAACCCACTCATCCAAAATCATCTAGCCCTGCTCCTCTACTTTCTCACTCAAAGTAGCTTCAGCAGAACTTTCGTCCAAAGTACTAAGCCACTCTGCAAAGTACTTATCTACATCTTCTTCTCTAAATCTGTACTGGTTTCCGGCAGTCTTAACACACTTCAGCAGACCTCGTTTGGCAAGATCTTTTACCCTAAACTTGGAAATACCGAATTTCTTTTCAATGTCGCCTGTTGTTATAAGTTTCATTAGTCGTCTCCGTGTTCTTAATAGTTTTGTACTTCTTACACTATTATATACACTCGAACGACTAAATTTATTACAGCTATTTCACTTTTTATTTAGACACTAGTTAGTAAGCCTCGTCCACAGATTTCTTATACTCCATCAGTTTTTCAAGTCCTTCTTCCATAGTCTCCTTCAAAGGTCTATACAAAACATCAGCGTAATAAATATCGTACCCTTGCGACATACTATCTATCTCAACAGGATACATCACAAACATATCCTCTGCACTTAGCGTATCGTCGCAGTAAGGACTAGCGGCGGTATCTTTAATAGCCTCCACTGCCTTCTGTTCACTTGAAAAGATGCCCTCAAAGAGCCAACTCCCGCCCGGCATACTAGTCCCAACCGCCCAATAATTCTTTCCCATATCTCACTCTCCTTTTATCCTTTAAGTAATTTCCTCACCAGTAATTCTAGTCCATCTTTTAGGATCTTCTTTCTTGTACTCTCTGAGGGCTTGTAGTGCAAAGAACCAAGCCGCCTTCTCTTGATTAACCCTAATTCTATTTATAGGTATCCCTTCATTTACAACCTGCCTAACGTGCTCAAATTCATGTGCAATACCACGTAGCACAAACTTAAAGTCTCTTCTAGTAGCTACGTGGACCTTAAAAACGTTTCCGTACTGGTAAACCATCGCCTCCACTTTTGGCTGTAGCTCTGGTTTGTTTATGTACATCACCCTTACCTGTACCCCATGCGCCGGATATTTGCGTCGTAGCCAAGCCAAGAACTTTTCCGCCTCTTGTCTCGTTTCTTGTTCCGTTAATGCCATTGATGCTCCTAGAAATTGGTAAATACCTATTTTGCTGCATCTTCATTCTGTACCTCCTTATAGTTTAATTCTCAGATACCTTAACTACTTAAATTTAGTTCTATTTTCTACAGCCTCTAAAATCTCTTCTCTAGTCAATTCGCCACAGTCCTGATAAACTAACTTTCCTTTCGCTAAAGAGTCTATCGGTTTTATTTTCAGGTGATCTGTATAAGCCTCAGTAACCTGTAACCAATCACTCAACATACTACCTATCCGTTTCTGCGCTTCCTGACCAGCCTCGTCTTTATCTAAAAATAATATGACCTCACTGCAACCAGTAGCTAGTAAGAGCCTAAGTTTAGTTAACCCGAAGTTGTTTGTGCCGAAAAAACATAGCCCGTCAAAGCCCTTATCCACTAAATTTATAGCGTCGAATATTCCTTCACAAAGAATTACATACTCAGGCTTATTCTCACAAATCAAGTCGTAAGGATACAGCCAAGTAGATTTTACTAGCGATCCTTTATTTCTCTGGTACTTAGGCTGCATCCCTTCCAGCAGCGCCCTAGCATCCACTCCAATTAATTCTCCACGTAAATAAACAGGAAACACTATCCGGTCACTATAAAAACCTCTTGTACAGTTTATAGCCCCAAGTTTTTGGTAGGTGTCTAAACTGATTCCCCTATAACCATCCTCTTGCCAAGGCTCCCCAGGTGGAATGAATATCTGCCTAGCTTCTGAAAGGTCTTTAGTCTCTTCCAACTTCAGGCGATTTATCTTAGCCCTTAAAGCCATAGTCTGTAAGGATAAATCTTCTAACTCCCCTCCAATAAGCCAGCGAGTCAACCCTGTTTCTGACATTGAGAATCCGCAGCTAAAACAGAAGGCTTGAAGTTTCTCTACGTTGATGTTAAGGCTAGGCTTACTATCAAAACCTCCTTGGTGATTTTCTGCGTTGAGGCATACTATAGCGTATTCGTTGTCTCCTCTAGGAACGTAGGGGATGCCTCTGCTGTCTAATATTTCTAGGACTTCCATAACTCGCAACTCATTTTGTTACCTCCTATCTAAATTATTTTTAAAACAACATGTCTTTTTTAAAGTCAAGTTCGCTAAAAGTTTTGCCCTCAATTTCTTTCTTTTTATCCAGCTCACTGTCTAATCTCTCGCACTGGTTTAAGAGTTCACACGCCAAATTCCTAGCTTCTCTCGTAGATAGTTGTGTGATCCCGACTAACTTGTAATCTTCTTTGTTGTAAACATCAATACCAATTTTTCTAGTACTTATTTGGTAATCTACAGGTTTTATTAAAATTGTTGGCAATTTAACCTCCTCAATAATTTAGTACAGTAACTAAAAGACCTTTGCCTCTAGCCACACCAATCATGTGCTTAGTACCAGAACTCTTCCCGTCCCAAACTGCTATCAAGGCATCTGCGTTATCAGCCATGTCAATATTCCTCAGAGGCCCAGCCTTTCTACCTAGGTTATCCCAATCGGCAGGAAACTTATCTACAGCTACTCCTCTTGACTCAGCCCATTCCTTACCGATACTGTCAGCACCCCTCGCCATACCACAAACTACAGAAGTTATAGGAGTCTTTACATGATACTGGTCAAGGTATTTAAATAGCCTATCCTTCTGGTTAAACTCTCTACCTCCCGCCACAATTACTCTTAACATTTATTCTCCTTATGGCAATAAATCTTCAGGATCTTCCTTAGCAATTTCCTGCTGCCTTTTCTTGTCAGCGTATTTTTTATGTTTCGCATAAGCACACTCTACGTAGTCGGGCATACCACAAATTTCACAATGCGCTCTCAACATATCACTCTCCTCTCAACGCAGCAAGTTCTCTACACATAAGGTCTAATTCCAATTATACTTATAGTCTGCTTGTAAATGCGACCAGAACCGTTACATGAAGTACAGGTTGTAAAAGTTACGTCATAATCTCCCTTGTGATAATCAACCAATTCTCTATGACTCTTCTTACCAACCCCTGCGCAGTCAATACACAGTGTAAGTTCTTCCCGCACATAATCTGATATTTTGTTAGTATCAAAAAACTCTTTAAGATTTATAGACATTTATTCTCCTCTCAACGCAGCAAGTTCTTTAGCCAACTGCGATACAGTATTTACCACCCCGTCATCTTCCATCTTAAAACAAATTGCCCCTAGCTTATCAAGGTCTATTTTGAATCTCGTTTTGAACTCAGCGGGTGTTAGGTGGGATGACAAAATAGTTGTCTTCTTATTAACCCTCCGTTGGTCTATGAAGGTCAGCAAAGAAGACTCTGTAAATCCCGACTCAGCTTTAACATAAACAGTGCCTAACATATACAGACAAGAGATATCTGCTTCGGCTAGGGAGGTTAGAATCTTAGAAGCTTCAAAGGTCTTTAGCTCCTCCATGAACTGAGGCATAGAAGTCATCTTACATTTTAAGCCTTTTGTGACACCAGACTTAATTATATTAGACGCTGCTAGAAGGGAATTGTCTTCAAACCCACTGTGGAAGTACAACAGCCTACCCAATTTAGAAAGCGACTCTGGTGCTTCCAATATGCTAGAATAGACTTTCAGGTTAGTTCCACAGGTGCTTGGAAGTTCTGTTCTAAGTAGATATGCAGGAGGAACACCAGAGATTTTCATCTTAACAGCCGCAATCATTTCTTCTTTACTACGTTCCATCTTAACTCCTTTCCAAATATAAGAGTCACATTGTTCAAGCAGCTTGTGAAGCACCAAAGGGACTTCGTTAAGATTCTTAGGATACCTTCTTATAATGCCTCTCAAGTATACTTTAGGCATGTGAAGGTACTTCTTGAATATTGCTGCGTCAAGGTCTGTGTACTCTTTACTTAAAGGTCTTATGTAGTTCTTTTTGTGATTGAACTTATTCAGGCTGCCCCCTTACGGTACTCCTTATTCCTAGCCAAAGCCATCTCAGCTTTCGTTCTACGTTTCCTTTTAGGTTTTACCGAAGCTGCTGGAACTGCCTCTTTGTCTTTAGCAGGTTTAGCAGTCTTTGGGTTAGTTTCTTTAGCTGGCTTAACTGTAGCTGTAGTTTCCTTTGGTTTCCTCTTAGATTCTTTTTTAGGTTGCCTAGATTTTGGTAGAACGTGCCCTGGAATACCATACTTATCAAGGTACTTCTGTTCGATAAGCAGCTTGGTAATCTTGTCATAGTTCTGTTCGTAAACCTTGCATACTTCTTTCACACTTTTTGTGCAGGTGTATATGCAGATTAGTGCATTAATTTGTGCGTTCAGTGGGCATCTTAGGATCATTTCTCTCCATCCTCCATTCTTAGAAATTTTGTAGAATAAACCTCAGAACCATACCAATGGCAAATGTCACAGAATACTGAGTGAGATACCCAATCTGAACCAAATTCTACGTCTGATGAATCTAGATGTGGGTTAGAACATTTTGGACATTTGCCTTCTTGGGAATTTTCATAGATCATTTTTTGGCTCCTTTACTTTGTACTAAGTGCTTCTGCGGCTAGTTTGATAATAACTGTACAAACCTCACAGTATTCGTAACGGTAATGCCCTCCATCGGTGTTAATCAAGTTAGCTTCCTCAATGGCTATCTTCCCCAACGCCTGTTTATATTTCTTATTAGTTTCGTTGAGCTGTTCATGTTCTTCTTGTTGTTTTTGGAGTGCTGTTTCTAACTCCTTGTAAGCAGTTTTGTAAAATTCTAGCTCCGCAAAAGCATCTGCACCGCACGTACAAAATTCAGGATCGTAGTAGTATCGGCAGTCGTCTTTGTGGTAGAGGGTTGATAGGTCTGGTTTGGTGAAGATTGGGGAATGGGTTTTGGGGATTTGTTTAGTCATTGTTTTAGGCATTGTTTTGGTCTCCTTAGAAGTTGAAATTAGCAAATCTAGAGTAGTTTAATTCTTTAAGTAGTTTGAAAGGCTGAAGTGTCGGCTGACTTGGTATTGTGATATAGTTCCTGTATGCTTTAAATTTAACTGACACGCAACCCATTTCGCCATAATCTTTGTCTCCGTCATCTTCATACAAAGCAATCATTCCGTCGCAATCGTTGATAATATTACTAGCAAAAGAAATTTTATCCTCCCCCTCTTTGTACTGCGCAGGGGCTATGATCCTAGTGCCAGTATTTCTAGCAAAACTTTTTAACTGCTTTGACATTTCCAAATGATATTCCCACGTGGATAATTTAGAGAATTCTGGTCCCGATGCCCTAGGGATGAGCATCGGATAATCTATGACAAATCGCTTGACTCCTTTGAGTGTAGCCAACAATCTCATCTTAGTAAACGTATCAGCCCAATCGCCTGCATCGTCGATAATGTAGACCCTATCATCCTTTGGCGCAAAATTCTGCCAAGCCTCTGCCCAAAACTCTGCATCGTTTAACTGACTAGTGTACTCGCAAAAGTCTTCTGCGTTTGGAGTAAGTCCTATCAGAAGATCCACCTCAGCTTTTCTTAGATTCAGTCTCTCAGTTTGACTTAGCAATCCACTTATTACAAGGCCGATATCTGTCGAGCTTTTGGCAGCCAGTATCCTAGACTTTACCTCGATTTTTGACATTTCAAATGACATGTAGCAAGAACTTCCACCGTACTTTTCATGTGCATGGGTCAGCATTCCTTGAGCTAATGTGCTTTTACCTCTCTTAGCTGCACCTAAGCAGTACCATAAACCACCCTTACAAATCCCACCTCTCTCATCTATAGAGTCGTAGCCAGTCGTCTCCCAATCTATACTCGTTGTCTTACCTGCCATATTCACTAAGTCAGAAGATTCAAGGGATTCTTGAGAGTCTTGATAAAACATGTCTTGGTACAATTCTTTCATAATATCTACTGCTGCGTTAGCATCTCTACTTTCCACAGACCCTACTAGTTTGCCAGCAGAGTCCAGTATCTGCCTGAACTGTCTTTGAGTCTTCAAGTTCTTAATTATGTCTTCCGTGCTTATGTCTGCCGCGTCCTTGTCCTTGATATCTTGAAGCAGCCCTAGGTAAAAGTTTTGCTTGTCAGTCTGTAATACCCTGTTTACTATCTCCGCTTTAAGATGGTCCCAGCTAGGCAGTCTTCCAGTGTCCATATACAGTATACTAGATATCTTCAAAATATTTGCTAGTTCAGCGTTAGAGTACAGATCAAAATGTAGTCTATTAAGTAGCTCTGGATCTCTAGAGTCTAGAAGTTTTTTGAGAGATAGTATTTCATACTGCACGTTAGCTATCTTTGACAATTTGTTTCTCCTTTAAGTGATAAGTTATTACCCATTTACGTATATAATAAGGTAAGGAAGAGTTGTGAGGGGTAAACATTGGTAGCCAGATCATATTTTATAAGGAGTAGTTATGAAACAAAAACGTAATTTCTATATTTATGTGTACCTCAATCCGCTGGTGGAAGGAAATTTTGTGTATCCAGATATAGGTCTAGTTACAGAGTATGAACCATTTTATGTCGGAAAGGGCAGTAAGATCAGAATGTACAATCATATTTCTGAGGCTAAGAATAAAAATAAGACAGCCAAGCACAAGCTAATACTGAAAATCATTGATAGTGGCTTCGATCTAAGAGATTATATAATTAAATTGAAAGACAATATGCCCGAAGATGAAGCTTACCTATTAGAGACTAAGGCAATAAAGAGTATCGGAAGGAAGATAATAGACAAAAGTAACCCACTTCTAAATGTACACCATGGAGGCGCTGGAGGGAAGCTGAAGCCTCACAAATACTCTCCTGAAGACGAACTTGAAATAGTTAAAGAATATCTAAATGGAGCCTCTACGGTTACTCTAGGTAAAAAATATAAAGTGTCTCACAAAACTGTGCGAAACATTTTAGACCGTGAGGGAATTCAGCCTCGATCAAACTCATTTTATAGTGCTATACCAGACGAAACAATAAATTACATTAAAACTTTACACGATGGCGGTATGTCTAGAAAAGAAATATCAACCCATACTAAAGTAAACCAATCCAGAGTCAGCAGTATTCTGAAAGGAGCTAAAAGACTTAGAGCTTGTGATAAACGCCTTGAGCACAATAAAGAAAATATCATAAAAGATTACGAAAATCGTATGTCAGTTGAAGCTATCGTACGAAAGTACAAAGTGCCTAAAGCAGCTACAGCAAAACTTCTAAGGTCACGTGGAATTATTCGCGATCACAATTGGGACGAGCAGTTACTAAGTCAAATTCGAACAAAATATACCGAAGGACTTACCGCAGGAGCTATTGGCGACTTATTGCGACTAAATGCTAAAAGGGTTCGTAACTACCTATATGACGTATATGGCAGACCTGAGTGCACACCAAAACCCAAGAAAGAACCTAAGCCAAAATTAATAGACTTATACGGCGATGAAATTGTTAAATTATACCTAGAAGGGGCCAATGCAGAGAGCATAGCTGCTAAGTTTGGTATATCATCCTCCTCTGTGCATGTAATTTTAGCCAAAAAGAACACACCTATGCGCCCGCTTATGTGTAAATTTGCACTAACTAAGGAACAAGAAGCCGTTGCTGTGACGAGGTACTTGGCAGGAGAATCGGCTTTATCTATCTCCAAGGATTTCAATGTCGGAGGGGGTGTTGTCGTAGATGCAGTCAGACGTAATGGGCATGTAGTAAGAAACCGACAAAACAACACAACCAATAATCCACTATAGCACACCAAACCCAATTCTGTCAAGAGAATTATACAAATCACTAAATATAATTCTCTTGACAGTCCTTATTCCTTAAATTTTAGGTAGTTACCAAAATCAGAACATTAAAATAAAATAATCATTTCATTGAAGAAAAAGCTTGACAAAAAGCCATTTCTGTGGTATAATAAGGTCGTCCGTTTCGGACGAGATATATAATATAGACTATAAGGTTTACCTAACAACTGCCTTAGTCCCTACCCACTCCCTAACACAACCCCTACCCACCATCCACACCATACTCCCTAATCCCAGTAGTAAGACTAGGATGAATCTCCCTCAGTTCTTCCATACGCCTCTCCATATTTATCCTATCCTGATGGTACCCCAGACAACCAAGCTTGCCTTCCCTAATTTGCTTTATCAACATCTTCAGGGTATTTCTAACATGATCTTCGGTCATCTCATCAACATCTAGAACTTCACCGCTATTAGTTATCCAAATCTCTTTTTTAGAATTCATTTTACCCTCCTTTAGTCAATCCACCGGCTGTAGCTCCAAAATCCAAACTCGGGATAGAATTTCTCATCTCCAAGAAGCCTGCACGTACCGTAATAATGTATCTCCTCCACTTTGTAAAACCATAGCCAACGAGTTTCTCCGCTTATTGTTACAGGATACCAAGTAAAAATATATCTTTGTCTAGTCGAGTATTCCTTAGGATAAATCTTCTCTTTCTTTTTCCATTTCATTTTGTCCTCCTCTACTTCCATAAGTAAATATTCCTATCATTTTCATAGTCGTACCAAGTTAGTAACGTTCCTTTAGTAAAATCTACCCTAGACAGCAGAGGACTTCCAACTATAGGAATACCTGCTGCACTGAGTTCTCCAGCAATATAGCACGAGAAGGCGTCGGTATCATTAGTCTGTGCCCATTTAGGAATGTCAGATAAGTCTACTTCTACACGTATCATAACCCTCCCCTATTCCGAATAGTATTTCAGCTCGCTCAGAGGTATCCAACATTTCTTACGTTCATCCCAATACCCATAAAAATGTAATGAACCGTCCTCTGTATATGAGCCTTCAAGATAATTTGAATTGTAGCTCTCTGGATATCTTAAAGAATCCAACAAAGTAAATTGTTTTCTGACCATTAGTACCCGACCTCCAACAGTTTTCTTACCGCAGGACCATCTTTAAAAGCAGGAAACATGAAATCCTCTGCTGCGCCAGTCTTGGTGTTAAAACAGCTAAACTCACTACAATCTACAGCGACATGCTTCCTCTCGTTTTCATCATCTCCGTAGTTAAAGATTTTCAAAGTTTCCGAATGAGAGTGTCCAAAGATTTGATTCTTGGTGCAATCATATTTTTCTCTTCTGTAATCAGCCCATAGAGGTCCGCCGTACTTATGGTAACCTCCTCTCACAACAGAGATATTAAACACATCCGACAAAGGACTATCTACCCAAATTTCCTCGTTATAGACAATCTTATCTATCTCAGTGTTTATATACTCGCTTAAAGATTCTAGGTCAGAGAACCTACTACCAATCTCTTCCACAACTCCTGCATGTGTTATCAGGTAGCCATCTCTTACAAACGACCCTCTGTATTTATCCTTGCTGCCGTTTATCAGATGACCGAAAATTGGGTTAGTACGATGACCTGAGCACATCAGTTGTCCAGGACAGTTTTTTAGGTAAACCGTATCATGGTTCGACCATGTTGCTAATGCATCTGATTTTTGAAACAACTGAAAGGTCTCTATAATACCTGTGTCGGACGCTATGTAGGAGTCCATTAGGTCTCCTGTTAGAATGTGTTCCTCTTCAGGTTTGTATCTCAGGAATGCTTTTAAGCGGTTGAGGTTACCATGGCTGTCGCCCGAAACTAATGCCATATTATTTTCTCCTTTTTAGGTAATTACCAATTTCATGTTAAAGGCACCTTACCACAGTACCCATATTTTAGTACCACAGTTTTCTCTCCATAGCCCTTCTCTAGTGTCTCCTCAGAATGCCACCGCCAAGCCATGCAGTCAGATCCTTTGCAATACCGATTTACAAGATCAGACCTACCCATGAGTTGAGGGCACCGTTTCGTAGCTGCCTCTTCTTCAGTCACAATATTTCTCATAATAAAACTCCTCCATATTATCCTCCACAACCACCTCTAAAACGAACGAGGATTGCTTGTAGAGGGACTTTTTAACTCCCCCATACCCTAGCCTACCCTTCTTCGTAGTTAAGGCTCCTATAGAACTTTTTACGGTTTCTTACGAAGATTTCTGCCAAGTAACCTACATCAGCAAAATCATAAACTATGGGCTTTGGTTTCCCTTCAACCTTCCGAACTACTCGCCCAGTTAATTGTTGAGTGTCTTTAAGATTGTTGTTGGGTCTTACCAAAACCATGCAATCCGCTGTATCTATATCTGTTCCCTTATTAAATTTCATGGAAGCAAAAATGAAGTCTAACTCTCCAGAATTCATTTTAGTTTTGACTTCCAAGTCTCTCTTAGCAGTAGTACTTCCAGTGTACACAGTAGACCGTGCGCCAGATTTAATCATAATCTCATGAAGAAAGTTAGCCTGTTTTACCGTGATGCAGCAAACTATTGTTCTACGTTTCTCTTCCAAACACTGTTTTAGTATACTGAATATAACAGCGTTTCTTTTAGCATCTGCTGCAAGTGCTGGAAGAACGTAGGAAGCGTAATCCATAGGTTCTTCTGAAGCCCAAATTACTCCTGTATCTATCCAACGTATCTCTGGAGTTAAGGCGTCTTGATCTACCATTTTAACAGACACCGGAGCAAGCCAGTCCTCAAGAATCCCTAAAGGTAGGTTTTTGTTGAAGAAAGTGGCCGTACATGCTATACGGTACTGCGCGTCAAGCCTAGATAAAACTTGTTTGAAGGTAGCAGCCTTTACAACATGGCACTCATCTAAAATTAGACAGCCAAAAACTTTACGGATTCTTTCAAGTAACTCAGGGTTCCTGTGCAGCATCTGAAACGTTGTTATGCATACGTCTGAGAATGCAATGTCAGTTGATTTTAGTTGCTGAATTTTTTTACCATAGATGATATCAAAAGCAATCGCCCAATTTTGAAATAAATTCGACTGATCTAAAATCCCTAGGATCTTCTTATTTAAACGACCAGCCGCGTGAGATACCACTATAGTTTTTCCAGTCCCGCAGCCCGCACTTAGAGTTGCTGATTTATTATCTCTTGTGTTTTCGAAAAGTTGTCTGGCGGGTTCTACTTGATAATCCCTTAAAGTAAATTCTGGGTTTAGTATGAAAGGCGAGGATATGGGTTGCCCAAGGCTCCTGTTATCCACCACTGTTTCGTTTAACAGACTAGCGACTACCTCTAATTTTGGAAGGCAAGGGGGAAGATATGCTACTCCATCTTTGTAAGAGTAGTTGTGAAAAGATTCTCCGCTTCTGGAAGTGTACGCAAACAGGTTTAAAATCAGGGCTTTTATATTTTCATCTTCAGGTAGTTGGACGCGAGCGACATGCCTAACCTCTATCAAAATGGAACCTCCTCTTTCTTTATAAAGTAGGAGTAGATAGCATTAGCCAACATCTCAGCGTCTATGTAGGATTCGTCAATGGGATAGTAAAGTGGCCCTAAAATACCATCTCCCTCGTCGCCTATATAATCCCTTTTCAGATAACCCCACCAAGAACTTTTCTGCGCCCATTTAAATAGTTTGTAGAAGTATTCTCCTTCAGACCACATGCCTTGTCCAGTGAAAACATAGTTATCTGTGCAGTGTTTGTAGTGGACTCCCATTTTGGTTACTAAGTATTTTTCTCTAGTAGATTGCATTTTCATGAGGCTGTCTCGTTATGTTTGGTTCTTAGTCTTACCACTTCTAGAAGCCATTTACCTGAAAATTCGCATAACCCTTTAGGCCAAGGCTTCAAATTACCTTTACTGTCTATCTTACTGGCAAACTTATGCTCATGCCAAATCTTTATTTTATCTGCGGGAAGTTCGCCTGCAAGTACTAAAAGCTGAGCCGCCATAATAACACATTCCGAAGAAGTATGAATGTGCCAATCTGTGTATTCTGCATATTTCTTTCTCAGGTAATCTTTTGCACTAAGATCCCCAATAGCCTCTCCGTCTTTGCAATAGTCAATTATCATTTTTAGGTACCTCCTTATTTGTAAAATTCATTGTAAGATTCCACCAGTTTTTTAATCCAAGGCCAGTCTTCTACTGCGATAGTTGTGGTTCTATTCCACGGCACATTCTGGCTAGGCACTAAAAACCATTTTCTATTTTTGATTTCATTATGTGAAAGTTGGCCTTTTCTAAATGTATTATTAGGATGACTTACTAGACTATTAACACCAACGTTAAAAGAACAGCTAGAGCTAAAATAGTCGTCATTAATACAACCAACCGGCCTACTGTTTCCAAAATAACTTCCAAAATGAGTTTGAGAAATCCACGTTAGAGTTGCTGTCTTTTTGTCTGGATTTAATTCCGCTTTAATTTTTAAGTGTCTGCTCATTGGTTAGTCTCCTCCTGCTTTAATATTTAGCAAAGGCTTAATGAAATCAACAACTTCTACAGTTCTACCGACTTGAGCATCAAGCACATAGTTAACATCTTTATAGGCATTTGGAGCCTCATCTAAAATGCTTCTGTCAGTAGAACATACAATACCTTCCATCTGAGTTACGAATTCATCGTAGTCTAGAGATTTCTTAGCTACGTTCCTTCCCATAAGTCTTCCGCAACCGTGACTAGCTGATGACAAAAATTCGGTATTACCTAAACCTCTAGTAATATAAACTCCGTCTCTCATGTTAGCTGGAATAATACCAAGTTGGCCCAAATCAGCAGGAGTAGCTCCCTTACGATGCAAAACACCTTCAGAAGTAACTACAGCGTGGTTGTGGTTCTCATTTATAACGTCCTTCAAAACTACCGTTATATTTTTATTACTAATCCCAACAGCTTCTAAAACCTTCCGCATCATTTGCATTCTGTTTTCCAAAGCCCAGTCAAGAGCGTAGTTCATATCTCTCAGGTAGGATTGACCTAGTTCCGAAGAAAGTTCAAACATACGGCCCATCTTCATATAAGCCCCGCCGATAGTATGCCCCACATTCCTAGAACCAGAGTGGATAGTTACTGCTAGGTTGCCTTTTCTGTTACTTCCGATTTCTATGAAGTGGTTCCCACCGCCTAACGTTCCTAACTGAAAGTCAACCTTCTCGGCTATTCTGTCGGTGGTCTGTTTATCAAGAACCGCAGACTTGAACTTAGGAAGATAATCTTTAGAGTGATAATGTGAAGAAAATCCTGTCGGTATAGTCTTGTGGATAGTCTTGTAAATGTGTTGTAAATCATCTTTTGAGTAGTCTTCTGCACCTTCTTCAGTAGCTATATGGCATACGCCGCAGCCCAAATCAAGTCCGACAAAGCTAGCTGAGATAAATCCATCCAGCAAAGCCACCCCGCCAATGGGCATATCATAACCTTGGTGGGCATCTGGCATCAATGCAAGTTTCTTTAAACAATCAAGTTTCAGGATGTTGTAAATCTGTTGTTTAGCGCCCTCTTCTACATCTTCAAGCGGGATAAGTGAAGCAAATTTATCTAAAATCGACATAGTAGTTTCTCCTCTAAGGTTGATTAGCTCCCCATTCGTTGTAAGCCTTCACAGTTTCTTTCAGTACTGCCCAAGTCTCTAGTGTTATAGGTTCACCAACATCGCCTTTGTGGTGTGTTTGACCGTTAACAAAAAGCCAGTAATAGTAGTTACTGTCATGGACGGATATGTTCTTACCGCTGTATGCTGGCTCTTCTCCATCACTGTGCAAAAGCCCTTCTCCGTGAATAAAAGCAGAACCTGCCATTTTGTCTGTAACATTACCAAATTCTTTAAAGAAGTGGGTCTGTTCTAGAATGGTTATTTTCACCAGGTCTCTTTTAAAACCTACAAGCTCCGCTCTAATTTTTAAATGTTTCATTGGTTAGCTCCCCATTCGTTGTAGGCTTCAATAGCTGCTTTCAAGGCTGCCCATTCACCAATCGGCACAGAGTTTTCTACTTTGGTTCGTTCAAACTTTGAGGCACTAGCTCCTATGCAAAGCCAAGTGGTTATTTTATTAATTGGGTCTGGATACTTATTTTTGAAAAAATATGTTTGGTGTGTATTATAAGCGGTATGGCTATAAATTGCTACTCCTTCGTGCTTAAATACGCAAGGTTCCCCGAGATTCCTCGTAAAAGCATCTTCTATCCTACCGAAATCATTACCGAAATGTGACTGCTCTAGTAAAGTCACTTCTACGTCTTTTGTGGCAGGTCTGTACTCTGCCCGTATTTTAAGGTGCTTCATTGTACCACCTCCTCATTGTTTGATTCGCTCTCTGATTTCTTTAAGTGAAGTTTCTACCAACAAAACTCCGTTGCAGAAAATAGGCTGAAGCACGTTATCAAGCGCCGCGTATTCTTCTAATTCAGACAGACCATCAGTAGCTACCAACACTCCGTCAATGTTTCGTACAACACAACGTCCAGTAAGAGATTTTTTAGTTCCATCATCTGTGATCGGATCTTTAAATATATTTTTCTCAACTCCATTAATAACACAATGAGTAGCTTTCATAGCGAACCCGAAAGTGTCCCTAGTGTTATACTGGTAAGTGTACGACCCAATGCCTAGCACAATGTTGGTAGAGGCAAATCCTTTATCCATGAGACGATTACAAATATTTTCTGCCCTCTCAAGTGTGATAGAGTCTCCGTAAATAGCCCCCACTTTATCACTTAATTGGATAAACCCTTTGCTATTAACAGTCCCTCCGAAGGTTTCATAAAGCAGTTCTACGACCCCCTTCACAGAAGCCTCAGAAATTTCTTTACATTCAAATTTAGTAGTCCAACCAGTATCGTAGGAAGTTATCTTATAAAATTTTCCATCTTCCAGACATTTAACAACGCGATCAGGAGAACCCATCAGGCTATCGTCATCCAAGTCAAAAACCTCAGAGTAAGACACACCACAAATGATATCTACAGGATCACCAGAGTCAGGTCGGATAACTACTTTGCCGTCTCTAGCATTAATAACTTCTTTAAGATTCGGCAGGATATTTGTAAGGACATTCCAAAGGTCCCATGTATCAGAAACCAAAGAGACGATACCCGAAGGGTGGACTTCTGTAATCAAACGCCTAAAAGTAGCTTCCTCTTCTAAAGAACTAGAACCGCCACATGAAGCTATGCTGTGTTCGGTCGCCGGGACTGAACAACCCACAAGTTCATTTTCAATATTAGCGTTGTAGTAATTTTCAAGTCCCAAAATAGCAGGGATTGTGTCGGTTCCTGCAAAAGACAGCAAATGCCCCATACCAGAAGTTATAGCAGACTCCAAAGAACTCATCCCTCGCATAGAGAAATCGTGCCCTTGGAAGTCAACAAACTCAGGAATGTCAGAGGTCAACGTGGCATACTTATCCAAAATTTTCCTGTACTCAAGAGCTAGGGTTGCACTCGTAGCACTCTGCCAAAGTTCACAGGAAGCGATAGTCTCTAGGTAGTTGGTAAGCCACCCAAAGTCTTCGTGGGTATTTTCAATGGTCAGCATAGGCACCCGAACAGGAACTAAAGTGCCTTCAGGAACTGCTTTAATAAGAATCGGAAGATAACCTAAAGAGTGAAGTGCTTCAATGTGAGAGGTGTCTGGATTATTATCTCCGAGGCAGTACTTAACTACCCTGCTATACTCGTCTACCACATCCTCCAAAGGGCGGCTGAAGAAGTTGTCGTTAAAGTATTCGATAAGATACTTTTTGATGAATGCCTGGAACCCAAAGGCAGCAACTTTGTCTACGAAAGTAATTCTGCTGGTCCTAGGAATCCATGTGCTATAGACCTTTTCAGTTTTAACTGGGTATTGTGCTCTGTGAGAAATTTTGTAGAAATCACAGATCAACGTAGCAGGAACTTTAAAATTAGTTTTCATAGTTATTTACCTCCATAAATGTTAAGGATAGCGAAAGAGTCAGTAGCTTTGGACTCAGAGATTATACTGTTTGTTGTGTAAACTTTTTTGAACAGACCAGAACTCAGTACATCACCTTCTAAAATTGTGTTCTCACAGTGGCTTACAATGAGATACAAATCTTTTGCTCCTACATCTTTCAAAGCACTTGCCGCGCCCATGAAAGTACCGCCTCTAGAGCATAGATCATCCACAATAACAACATTTTTGCCAGCAGCGTCTCCGGCAATTTCATAGGATAAAATCTTCCCGTCTCCGAAGCTCCTAACTTTCTTGCCAACTACAGAGGGATATGCAAAGTGCCTTTCGTACCTTTTCTGGGCACCAGCGTCGGGATACATAATAACCGTATTTTCAGTGCCAACTTCTTTCTGAAATTTAGAAAACAGATATGGAATATTACTTCTGTCAATGCACCTATCAACCAACGCAGAAGTAACGTCTGAGTGTGCGTCAAATATCTCTACCTGTGCAAAGTTCATACTGTTGATAAAATTGCTTACATACTTTAGATTGAAGGTATAGAATTCATTCCTCCTATCCATCCTGCTGTAAGGCATGTAAAGTATTTTTAGGTACGGACTTCTACAGCCGTTTTCGTCCATGTAGCTCTTAAGGATGTAGAGATTGAACAGGTCTAGGTCACTTTCAAACTTTAAGGTGATAACGCTGTGTGTGTGGAATCCTACGTTGTTAAAGTTCAGGTTAGATTCCTTATTAGGAAACATTCCGAATTGTACTAACTTCCCGTCTATAAAGATCATTTAGTTCTCCTTTTTAGGTAATTACCTATTTAACTGTTTAGCTACCTCATCAACCCCAGGAAACCGAGGTCTTGTCCGGCCTTTCTCTAACAAACACAGGGAGTCTCAAACTATTATCTGCCGTACGTTCCTGAAAAATTACTTCAACAATTCCCCCAACAAGTTCTCCTCGTTTATGCCTGAACCACATGTTTAGCCTAAGATCATCATCAATTCCAGTGCCTACCTCACTAACCAAGTCTGCATCATCACTGACTACCAAAGTGCCCAAAGACATTTCATACTTAGAACCTTTAGTACCTTCTACTGCTCCTATGATTCTCAGGTCACTTGTAAAAAAGTCTTTTAATTTCAACACAGTAGGTGATCTTTTAAACTCATATACGGCATCGAGTTCTTTCAGCATCGTGCCTTCTTCGTCTTGGTCAATCATTTCTTTATGATATTCTACAGCTCCTTCCTTAGATTCTACAGGTCTGCTAGTAATTCTCTTGATGTTAGAAAGCTCAGAAGCTGCCTCAAACATTCCTGCCAGTTCAGTTTTACGATACCTCAGGGGTTTGCAATTTCCTTCTTTCCCTTGACTCAGAAAGTAGTCGTAACTAACAACATCCCAAACTACGTAGGTAAGGCATTTTTTCATTTCCTCGTCAGAATATGAACCTTTACTTGAGCGGACCATGCTACTAGATTGAGGAAATACCCACTTAGTTCCTGCTTCAAAGTTCTTTTTAGCTACCTTACAGTTTGGATTGTAAGTAGTCGCTACAATTTCACCATCTAAAACTATAGCGCGACCTTGAGCTAACTTCAGAACTTCACTAGCCAAGAAATCTAAAGACTCAAATTCAAACCCTTCACGGCTACTAAATATAACTTTTTCACCGTCGCACAAAGCAACACACCTAAGCGCGTCCAGCTTGACTTCCTGAATCCAAGAGTTATGGTAGGTAATTGTGTCCCACCTAGTTTCCCCAGACTTAGGCTCAGTCATTGGAAGTGCTAATTGAACCTTAAAAGTAGGCACAAGGTCAGGAAAGGCTTTGTTGATGGTTGACTCAGAAATTCCTATCTTAAGGTCTTTGCTAATTATCTTACAAACCCAATTAGCACCATCTTCCGTACATTTAGCTAATAGTCTTTTAATCATAGCTTTAGCGTCATTTGTCCCTACAGTGTGTGAAGCTAATAGATCAAGTAGTTGGAACAGTTCGTCAGAAATGTCTGGTTGAACGGTATTGTACTTATCTGGAAAATCAATCTGCTTAACTCTGTACGTGAGAAGAGGGGAGTAGCAGTACAGAAGCATCTTTCTAAGAGTTTCTGAATCGCTATAGTATAAGATAGCTTCTTTTGCTTTTTTGGAGGTAGTATTTTGAATATCTTTAAACACTTGAAATTCTTTCATTTAGTCTCCTTCTCTAAAGTAATAAGTTCACTGTAAGGCATTTTAGCAATTACCTCGCCACATAACTCTCTGAATTCTCTTTGCTTATGGTTCTTACGAGCATGATATAGTGCTCTTAGTACCTGATAGTTACCTGTCCAAGAACTTAGAAAATTGTAACTAGCGGGTAAGTCAAGAACTATCTGCCTCCAAAGATTCTTATCCTTAGTTTCCTGCCAAACTGTTATACGGGTATTTATTTCCCTTAGAAAAGATTCTCTGTATGGGGTTAGCTCTACAATACCTTCCTCGTTATCCCAACTAAAATCCTCAGCAGTTAAAAGTCTGGAACCTAGCTTGTGCATCCGGCTGGTGCTGTTTCTGACAGTGCTGACCTTGTAAGTGTCCAAATCCCACCAAAAACTCATCGGAGCGGTGATATCCATACTTACAAAAATCTGCCGCATGAATTTACTATGGTCCGTTCCAGCAGCTACTAGTTTCTTTGCCAGAGCTAAATCTTTTGGGCCTCCGTTGTCTGATTTGTCCCAACTTTCCAAAGGATTTCTCATACCCCTGAAAGCACCTTCAATATTAAACACTCCGATGTTTTCTACTTTTAGCATTCAGCAAGTCCCTCCTCGTCTTCTCCAATACTAGCCCCACCACAGGCGTACTCAAGCTCCGGGTTCATTTGTCCCCTGATCCAATTTCTAAAATGCTTTGCCAGCATCTCTCCATAACTATGCGAAAGTATTGCTTTAGCCACTATGTCATTTGTGAACGATTTCATGGCTTTAGGCAAATCTTCAAGAAGCTGGTCGAAGTTGAAATTCATGTAGTCATTTTTGTAGCCTTCTTGTTTTACCAATTCAATATATTCAACAACAGAAAAGCTAGGAGGTGCTTCGATAGTTACAGTCACCCTTTCTGCTCCATTTTCTTTACTCATTATTACCTCCTTGAGAAGTTTTAGTACTCTGTATCTCTCTCATGGAGTTTACCATAAGGTCGCGGATAACTGTACTTCTATTAACTTGCTTGGGGTTTATAGCTCTATTCTCTGCGATAGTTACAAGGGTATCTAGCAGAGCTATTTCATCTTTTGTTAGACTTAGACTAATAAGTTTTTTAGTCGCCATTAGTTGTAACCAAGTAGTCAGTACCGAATAAGCTCACGGAGGTGCCTACTATTTCTGGCCTACCGTATATAATTTCTTTCTCTAACGCCTCCACATACTGTGCTAGTACTATACTCTTCCATTCGTCGGTAGTTTTAACAGACACTCCAATCTTCTCTTGTACCCTAACCTCTTTCTTCCCTCCGTCCTCGCCAGAATAAAATTCATTGTAAGCCAAAACAGCGGCTTTTATTTTATGCCACATGTTTGTAGGGACTCTAACTTTGCGTTTGTCATAGTCCACGTCTCTACCTCTCAAGTAAAGTCTGTACGTTCCTCCTAACTGGTTATCCCACCAAACAGGCTCTCGCCAAGACAACAACATAATCTCACCACAAACAAAAGAACCGGCTCCATTAAAATTAACTCCAAAGTCTAATCTCCTATGTGTCTGCTCAACTACCTCCACAAAACAAAAAGTCTTATCTTTCTTATCCAATTCAGCACGCAGTTTTAAATGTTTCATTGAAATTTCCCCCATTCGTTGTAGGCTAGGACAGCTTCTTTAACTTCTTTCCAGTACTCTATAGGTATTAGGATAGAGCCGCTTATGGGATTGCCGAGAGTTACAGATACTGGTCTTTTATCTCCGGTGGTAGAAAATTTAAATCTTGCCGTAGCAATAGCCCTTAACTTTACCCTTTTAAAGCTGAACACGTGAGACATGAGTGCTGGATCATTCCCACCAAACTCCAGCCCTTCATGACTATTTTTAAGCACCGTCATGCGAACGAATTTGTTGTCTGGGTACATCAACTCTCCGCGAACTTTAAGGTACTTTTTCATACTAACCCTGCCTTGTATGCAACAAAGTCGTCGAACAAACTACCCACACTACGATTCCCAATAGCAGGGGCCACATACTTTTTATACACGCTGCTCTTGTGCATTTCTTGTCTAAGTGCTTCAGGCATTTGCAAGTACCTCAGTCTAATGCTTCTCTTAACTGCATTCCTAAAGTCGTAGGTGTCGTTAAGTTTATTTGAGGTTAACATCCACTTGTGAAAGATAACTTCAGGGTCTTTGATATACACATTTGCCTGAACAAAACCTCCAGGATACGCAACATACTCCCTGTCCATTAGCGGATCAGAGTCCTTATGATAATCTAGCGATTGAATAAACCGGCATTGTTTATTTTCTTTGTTATATATTACTACGTTATATAGAAATCCCGCAGGAACCTTTTTCTTGTACACGTCAAGTAATTCTTTTGGCACTACTGATTTCTCATCGTACCAGTGAACCATGTGCTGATTCTCGTCAATCATCCGGCCAATATTTTTAGTAGCGGCCCACTCATCCATCAAACCTTTGTAAATTGCTGCAAATTCTATACACCGCATAGCTTCCCATTTATAAGGTAACGCAGAAGACCTACCTTCCCTAATTGCCTGAGTGTACGCCGCAGTGTATTTAGTAGCTGCCTCTTCGTACAGTAATTCTATCTCGTCTCTCATTCCTTCAATGTACCAATACCTTGCTGGGTCTCTTTGAAATAATTCTTTAGATGAATTCTCCCTGTGCTTAGGCTCTAAATTGGTATTACCTAGATCCACACTCTCAATCACCTCACCTCCCTGCTTGCTATTCTCATCCATATTATTTCTCCTTTTGGTTTCTCAGGTGGTTTGTTTGTACAATTCTTCACTCAATTCCAACATCACAGTCACTAAAGGTATTTCTGAGGGATACCTCTTACAGAGAAGTTCTTTCAGCCCCAATTTTTTAGCACCACCAAGTCCTATTGAAGTTGTTCTAGTGTTGTAAGCATCTATGAAATCTGCAATAGAAACTATAGTGGCAATATCTAAAATCTTTTTAAGGTCTGCGAAAGATAATTCTTTAGGGATATCCTCCAAAGTAATTCCGTAGCCCTCCACCACAGACATTTCATGGTGTAAACCAGAGCATAGTCCGGTGAAGGGCATCCTCTCTTTTAGGTCAAGGTATCCTCTTATAGCGTGTTCTTTGATTAGCGAGTATTCTTCTAAGGTTATCTCCCTGCCGTCAAATAACTCAGGAGGCAAGGTAGCTTTCCCGTCATCATGAAAAATACCCGCAAGATAAGCTGCTCGTTCATCCTTGCCAGTAGCTCTAGCAGATAGTCTGGCCAATCTACCTACCCTATCCGCATGTTGCTTTACAGATTCAGGTAGCTCTTTGTGGTGCCCCATAGGTACCTCCTCAAGTTAAATGAGTCAGCCCTTCTTCAAGCATAGGGGTTAAGTCTTCTAAGTGAACTAGAATCGGTCTAAGTTCTTTAGCCTCAGCGCATGAAGGGTATGTCCAACCCAAATCCTCAAGCCTGTTCCCACAGCTATCCCTTAGACTAGGATTCTCAATCAACTTAGCAGCTCTAGCCCTAGCAGCGGCTTCTGTGGGCTGGTTTATAATGGCTGTTACCGAACCTCTACCAAGTGATACGAAGGTAGCTTTGAAAGATCGTTTTAAAGATTTCAGGTAGGTAGCTATCTCATTTTGGTATTTACCAGTTTCAGGGAAGTATACTCTGTGGCGGCGTATGCCTGCATCAGCAACAATTCCTAGCCTATTGTAGTAAGTATCTAGTACAAAATCTCCTCTCTTAATTTCACGCATTTCCTACCCCCTCATTATTCTCAGATTCTTTAGCAAACTGCTCGACGGCGTTATTTTGAATCAGTAGCTTGGTTCCTTCGTCAGTCACAACATCAACGTCTATTGCTTCAATCTTTTCATTTTCCATTTCCAAAAATGCAGTAAGAAGCACGTGCATAGAATCTTCTGGAAACAGATAGTTCTCTAAGAGGAACTCTATCTCTTCTTTATACATGTATGCCGCAACGTCCTTAAGCATTTCGCCGCACTCACAATCACTCCAGATATGCCCACAACTGATGCAGAATCCACCCCTCGTAATAGCATCCAGAGCATTATCGACAGAAGTTTTGCCCGGCTTGTTTTGCGGGAACGAAGTAACACCCTTGGTAGTCTTGTTAGTATTTGTTTTAGGAGTTTCTGTTTTGGGTTTGTTGTGGTTGGTACTGACATAGTTTTTTGGGTTATAATGGTTGTACCAATCTTCGTCCCATCCGTAGCCCTTAACGTCAGCATCTACTTTATAGAGTTTGTCAATCGGATCTTTAACCATTTGAAAAACTCTCTCAATGGTTAGATACATCTCATCCACATGAAGTTTTTCGCAAGCCGAGTGCTGTGAATAATATCCGATACTTACGTTAACGGCAGGAATCAAATACTCCTCCTGCAAGTCTGCTATATCAGAATATGACCCATGTCCTTTATGGAAGCCGAATGACTCAACGTAAGCAACTACTTCCGCAGGTAGTTTAGCACCGTAAGTAACCCATTCTGTAGCGTTGCAGCGGTCCATTTCTACGAACAGTTTGGTCCTTCCTTTGTCCTGCTCTTCAAAGATTTTAGACCTGCAAAATGCTCCGACACCGATCCCACCACTTTCTTCACCGTTAGTAAGAATGACACTTGGCAAAGGTAAGCCCGCCTCGCTGCAACGTCTGATTATCTCAAGGCACCCGAAAACTCCCGCCCTATCATCAGCCCCCAGAACTCCGTTAAGATTTGTGATAACATTTCTGTCTTGACAAAGAACCATCGAATCATCTTTCTTAGGACCGCAAAGAACTATGTTGGCAGTATTTTTTGTGGGCACTTTTTGCATGTACCTATCGCGGACCGTATCAACGTGCGCTACGATAGTGATAGGACTTTCTCCAATGGCATATACGAAATCATCCTCCAAAACGTAAACCTTCGGATCAGAATTTTTATCCGCCTCAAAGTAGTCTAGCAAGAAATCTGTGCAGGCTGGAATCATTTCGTCAGTAGGCATTTCCAGCACTTCTTGAATTGTGTTTAATTTATAACCCATTATATGTCCCCCTTTAGGTTCTTCCAAGTTTACTTACAGTGGCTGTCTAGCCTCCTAACAAAAGCGAAACTAGACAGCCTTGAAGAAGCTTTAGCCGACTTCTTCTACATAGTCGTCCCAACCTTCAGGAAGATCAGCGTACTTAGGCTTAAACTTAAGTGTAACTTCTTTGCCTTCCCTACGAGCCTCACAAGCAGGGCAGAGGGACTCTTTTTCAGTTACCTTTCTGTCGGAGATAGGATGAACCTCTCCGCACGAAGTACAGGTGAATGTGCTGAATTCTACGCATACTTTGCACACCCTCCCAACGTATTTGTAGTACTCAACGTCAGATTTAAGATGATAGTCACCACAAACTGAGCAGAGCATGTACTTATCTTGGCATGAAAGGCAAGCATTCCCTACACCCTTCAGATTAGCCAGCTTATCTTTCTTACTAAAGGTACCACAGCAATCGCAGGTGGTGTAGTGATTTTGCTTGCAGGGAGCACAAACGAATCTACCGTCGATAGTTTCCAGATCACTCTTGCGGTGATAGTTGCCACAATGACTGCACTGACCAAACTCTCTGGTAAAGCATGTCGAGCAGACAGTGCCGTGCTCCCCGCCAACGTTGTACATATTATGCGTGAGATGCCTTTCTCCGCAGATCGGGCAGGTGGCTTTGATCTTGCCGTCATGGTCACTGCAAACACCCTTAGAAGCGTAGTCAGTAGTCTGCCCGCACTCCAAGCACATTGCCGCTGAAAACTCTACGCTGGGTGAGTTATACGAACCCATGTAGGAGATGTCCAGATCGTAGTTGTCGAGGTAGAGCGCACCACTGCCGGAATACTTATCTTGAGGGGTTTCAAAATACACCTCGCTGATACTCGCACCGCGCTTGATTTTCCACTTGTTCTCAACCCCAAGAGACTCCGCGATCTTCTCTTCTACAAACAGCCTCGCCATATCCCTTTCAAAATCGTAGTAAGCGCCATAGGACTTGGGCTGAATAATTGTGTTATCCACGACGAACATCCAGCTCCTCCCCAGCTTGTATATTTCATGTTGTGCTGTGGTTGCCTTTTCGTCAGAAACGAAGGTTATTAGAGTAAGTCCGTCCCTAGCGTATGCCAAGTTACCGTTGAAGTGGCAACCCCTAAGGGAATGGCAAGAAGTAAAGGAGGCATGTTCCGAAGCATACAGAAAATCCAGTATGTTGGTCGAAACCCAAAGTTGCCGTCCAGACTTTACTATATCGCCAAGTTTAGGAAGAAACTGCTCAGGTTTGCTGATACCGAGTTCAGGCATACAATACTTGAGCACTTCCTCTTGCCCTTTAAGTTGTTTTGCGAGCACCCTAGACAGCTTGCTTTCCTGATTCTTAACCTTCACGGTATTTTCAATCAGAGAAACAGAACCCAAGTCAATCGGGGAACCTGCCTGAATTGCCTGATGGAGAACGTGAGCAATCACCGAATAGGTCTGCGGATAATCCTTACGAACATCCGCCTCGTTATGAGCAAGCGGAATAGACTTACGGAACAGAGTGGCTTCTGTAAGACCGAGAGTGGAGTCAAGGCCACTCTTCGCATCACGCATCTGATCGTGCAGTTTCTCAAGCATTGCATCAGGAAGACCATGTTTTCTCAAAACCGTGCCAGTAGTTTTCAACAAATCTTTCATTTTGTTCCCTCCGTTGATTTAGGTAATTACCTATTTTGTTAGTGGTTAAACTGCTTTGATATAAGTTACGATGAGTGAGGAAGCGTCTGACTTGCTCGATTTTTTAACAATTTCTAATATGTGCCTGCCAAGCACGTCTGTTACATCCCCTTTGAGAAATTTGCTAAACCAGCAGACAGCCTCCTCTTCATTGTTTGCGTTAGTTCTAATTAAGTGTCTACCGCAACCGAGTCCTGTTATTTCAGCCTCAAAGGTTGGTAGATTTTCATATAGAGTAAGGTCTTCGAGATTGTATTCGTCCCCTACAAGAACGCTGCCATATTTGTATATTATTTTTGCGATCCTTTCTCCATCCTCCTCAAAAATCCTTCCAACAATTCCTACATAGATGCTATGATAACTGCTCTTAACAATATCCCCTTCTTGGATTTCTCTCATATTAACCCTCCTGCTTATTGATGATTGATAGCAGTTTAGCCCTCTCTTTTACCGCACCAACTCCTTTTCCAAGCCTACTGTCGAGAATGTCAAGCTGCTCCTGCGGAGTCCTATTAGACCTTTCAGCGGCCCTCTCTACGGCGGCTTCTCTCTTTACAGTTACTCGCGCATCAAAATTCTGTCGTTTCATAAAGAATCCTCCTTTAGTTTGTATGACTCAGTTTGGAGCCAGATTGTTAATTTTAGTTACTTATACCTCTCATTGTAGGCAAGCACAGCAGCTTTAAAATCGTTGTAAGATTGTAGAGTTGGGAATGTTATGGGTTTGTGGTCTTCTCCTTTGTAACCACCTCTCACAGCCACCCAGTCACTACCACTTAAAAACTCTGGATAAGACCAGCTTCCAAGTATAAAATTCTCGTGTACAAAACTCACACCATCTGAGTATCTGTCTATACCATCCTCCGGTAAAGCAAAGTCACGGTCCCTGTGGGTTTGTTCAAGGACCGTGACTTTAACCCGACTCCTACAACTCAACAATTCAGCTCTGTACTTTATGTGCCTATGCTCTCGCGGAGGCACTTTTTAATTAACCTACGATGAACGTGCAGGAAGAGAAGGTAACAGCACGACGAGCCAGTTCAGCTTGCCTTGCGAGTTCAGCCTGACGAACTGCTTCGATAAGTGCTTGACGCGCTGCTTCGGCTTCTGCTGCACGCTTAAGACGTACCCTTTCGTTAATACGACTCTGCGAATAGTACTCATTATACTCCTTAATAGCATCGACAACTTTACCGAGACGTTTCACCGGAATGGCAAGCGAGTTGTCATTTTTAGAAGTATCAGTACCACGCAGCCAGATGGTGTTTACCTCGTCAGCATCCCTAGCGACACGACGGTTACTTCCGAGAGTAATGCCGTTAGTAGCTGTGAAGGTTTTGCCGTCATCAGAGTTACCGAAGGCAGTGCTGATGTGGGTCTGGCCGGTGATTTTAAGCAGACCTTTGTTAAATTCCGGCAGAATCATTACTTTAGCGTTGATGTGTTTCATTTTTATATCCTCCATGGATGTTTGTATCAACCTCTTTTAGAAGTTGAGAGGGTTAACGGAAATAGTGAAAATGAAGCTGCACAATACTCGAACATTCAGCTTCTAAAACTACTTACCCAACGTACTCAACACGACCACTGCGTAGGGCTTCGGCTTCACGCTTGGCACGAACTCTGGCGTTGATATTAGCCTGGGTATAGTACTCATTATACTCCTCGACAGCCTCGCAAAGCTTAACTGCTACGTCATTGGGGAGAGCAAGGCAAGTAGCATTCTGAACTTCCGAACCAAGACCCCGAAGCCAAATCGTCTGAGTGTTCCTGAAGTCCTCATCTTTTGCAGGGAACAGGTTGCTGGCGATTGTAAGGCCGTTGGATGCTTTGAACTTACGCAGGTCGCCTTTCATGTTACCGAACTTTTTGCCTACGTTGGTCTGACTAACTACGCGAATGAGTGTCTGGCTGAATTCCGGGTTAGCTGCTACTTCGAGTTTAATGTGTTTCATTTTTATTCTCCTTATGGATGTTTGTATAGCTTTTTAGGGCTAGTGGTGGAAGTTAGACTCAGAGGTTAATCTTCTGAGTCGCCTTTAAAATACTTGTTATAAGCTAGAACTGTAGCTTTGAACTTCTGGTACGTTTCTAAGGTCATGTAGAGGGTTGTGTCGTCTCTATCTTTCAAATTTCCTTGCAAGTAAGTAGCGTCATTTCTTATCTGCTCTGGGAAAGAATAACTACCTAACCTGTACCCTTCATGTGTAAATTCGTGCCCTAAGCAAGTATTTCCAAACTCCATATGCCTATGACTCTGTTCCAAAATATTAACAGCCACAGACTTCCTATCCTCAGTCAGTCTAGCACGATACTTTATCCATTTCCTTTCACCATACCACCTCCTTTCTTTATTATCCGGCATTGTTTCCTCCTAAATAGGTAATTACCAATTTCTTCACCTCAGTAGAAATTAAAGGCGTCTGGATTAATAACTCCACTACAAGCTGGACAAACATCTAGACGGTTAGCTATTTCGTAACAATTAGGGTCTGATTCTCTGAGTATTTTTCCAGACCCTTTATCAAACTCATTACAACAAACCCAGCAGTGCCCGCTTTCAAGCCTTTCTCGTTCATTCAACCTTTCTACGAAAGGATCTATGACAGGATTTTCTAGGTCGAACGTAACCATGTCGAAAGTAGTTTCTGGAGGTATTAGTTTCATACCTTATCCCCAGTAGCTACTTCGACTACAGGCTCTTCTTCTTTAAAGAACTTTGGAGACGGCTCGAAGGCTTCAAATAAACCTTCCCCATAAAGGCTCTTGTAGGTGGAAGCAAAAGAGTTGTGTCTAGCTGGTTCCTCTTTTTTAGCTACAGGTTCTTCTTTAGGAATAATAGGCTTAGCTGCCTTGTAAGCACCCGTATAAATACTATCCATACCTCTAACATGCCTACCGTAAGCAACCGGAAAAGCTGCCTGCATAGCCCTCGAAGAAGAAACGGGAGGGGTAAAGAAGATAGGCTTGGGTTGAAAATCTACAGCAGCCTTCATGAGTTTATCCCTTTCATCTTTGTGCTCTATGTAGTACCGACAAGCCTGTGCTACAGCGTCTTCCATACTTCCTCTGGCGTACAAGAGATTAAACCCAGCAGCCTCTATCATAAGACCCCACATAATTGAATCGAAGGCTCTTTTGTTGACAGGTGCTACAAGGTCATAGCGGCAAATCCAGAGTTTACATTGCAGAGCCTTTACGCTGCAGCCTTCTTTGCCCAAGTACAAACAGCCGTCACAGCAGAAGTTCTTACCCTCTTGCCTCCGGTGCCTCTCACAAACTCCATCGCAGACATTGCAGGGGTTGAACCTGTCCATGAGTGCTACGGCTCGGTTATACAAGCTATCGTAGACGGGTATTAAGGCTTTTGCGTAATCAAATTCTCCAACTGGCATAATAAGTTCCTCCTAGGTTAAGGTTGAGTTGCTCCCCACTCGTTGTACGCTTCTACTAACTGTTTTATTTTAGGCCATTGTAGTTGCTGTATTTTAAATTCTACTCCAGGTCCGTCACTGAGCCACAGGGTATTAGCTCCCATACATACTACGTAGCTGCGGTTAGAACTTACTCTATATCCTTTGTGGACGAAGAAGTCAAAATACGGGTCACTAAAAGCACCGCCTCCATGTGTCTGCTCAACTACAGTAACAATTGCTTCTTTGGAGTTTGGAATGAGTCTGGCTCTTAGTTTTAAATGTTTCATTCCGTATTAACCTCCTCTATATGATTTTCAGCACCCCATTCATTATACGCTTCGATAGCCTTTTTAATCTTTGGCCGCACTTCTATTGGGAGGGTTAGGGTTGAAGTTGGGCCTATCTCAAAGTAGTGCATGTTAGCTTGACAACCGGTGTTATACTTAAAGCCAGAGTAACTAGACCTACTTAAGTAATTAGTAGATATCAAAAGCACTTCTTCATACCTAAACACCCCTGAATGGTGACTTGGGTGAGACATTCCTCGTTTACTAAATTTACTAGGCTCCGCAACTTTCTCTAGTATAGTAACCTTAACCTCTTCATTGCCAGGTCTTACTAATTCAGCTCTAACCTTCAGATGCCTTTTCATACCCATAACCTCCCTTTAGTTAGTCCACTCTACTAATGAGTCGATAATAATCCTGGCAGCAGTTACGGAAGTAGTTTTTCTTATGCATTCATTATCAATTTTGAAGGTGTCACAGAAAGCGTTACCGAAAGTCTTGAGCGGATCACTGTCTTTAAGGTAGTTGTTTTTGAATTCTAGAAACTCGTTGTAGGATATTTTGTAGTTCATTTTATTGGCCTCTTTTTGGTTTGACGTTGGTTGGTGATGTTGAGTGATAAGTTAAACAAGTGTGCTGAAATGTATTGAACAAATAAGTCAGCACACTTATTTACCTTACTACTTCTCATAGTCTTTTCGGTACTTTTCTACCAATTTCTTAGCGTATCGTTTTCTAGTGTAACCCGCTAAGGGCACTGTTATGGGAAATAGCAAGATACAGAACAGCCAGAAGAAGAATCCTGCTACCAAGTTAAATGCGTTCAGCCACTCACTAAACGGTAGTGCTTTCAAACTGAATACAGTTTTGAAAGCATCCTTACAATGCCACCAATAACTTGCTTCTGCTTGTTCTTTTAGTGATAGTTTATTGTGGGCCATTTTGGTCTCCTTGTTATTTTGTAGCACATTTTGAGAAATAAACTGATGAAATAATTAAGCAAATTCCTCCTAAATAAAATTTCCAACCAGCTATTAGAGCCTCTCCCTCAGTCATGTGAAGAGACTGAATTCTAGCGTAGACTATAAGAAGAACTGACAGAATTACTAGGAGGTATGCTATTATGATTTTTGTCATTTTAATCCCTCCTTTTTATCAAGTAAGAGTAAACTGCACAAACTACGCACAAAATCATCCCCAAAGCTACCGAGCCAATAATGAAGTATGAGTACATTTCTGAGTCCTTATTGTAATTTAACTAAGTCATCTTCCGAAACCCAGCAATGCTCTTCTGAAGGTAATTCTACCAAACACATCCCACACACCGTTTCTTTTAACAAGACCGGAGACTCTAATGATTTCACGTATTTAACTACTGGAGTTGGCTTCTGAATTCTCTTTACAGGTTCCTTTTTAATGTCTTTGAGCAAGTAAAGGACTAGAAATTCTGCTATGCTGCTCATCTTAACCTCCTCTCAGAAAGATGTCATTAACCGTGGCTTTGATTTCCTTTTTAAATTCCCTTGGATTTCTACGCACCACGGCTATTGATTTAAGTAGCCTGAAGAAAACTATTATTAGATAGTCTCTAAGCATATCTGATAGAGGTCTTGACTCTTCTCGCTTGACTTATGGCTGTCTCTCTAGCCTTCTGAATGTTCCTTCTTGACGGCTCTTCTTGGTTTTGGTTTTTAGAGTTTCTGTTAGAGAACTTGGAGAATTCATTGTTTTCGTAGGATTTAGTAGACATTTGTTTGGCTCCTTATTTAGTGAATTCGTATGAGTTATAAGCTTCGATACACTTTTTTATTGCTGGGTAATCTTTTAAAGTAACTGTGAAAGTGGCTGGTAACTGAGAAGGAAAATGGGCTACATAGAGTTTGTCTACTACGCCATTTTTCTTAAATACTCCGCTGTTTAGGCCGCCTATTCTGAATTTAGGAAGATTTCCGGCATGAGAAGCCATTCTGAGGTTGCCGTGACAGAATGCGTGAGTCTCATTTATAAAACTTGTTTTGCGTCCTGCGAAGTGGTCTAGGAAGTGAGACTGTTCCAGGATGGTTATTTTGACTCTAGTTTTGTTATCAACCAGCTCCGCTCTGATCTTAATATGCTTCTTCATAGAGGCTCCTCTTGTTGGATTAAGATTAAATATACTTCTGGTGATTTAGGTAATTACCAATTTAATCCTTTCAATAGTTTCTTTGGTCCCCAGAACTTCAATGATTTCTACTATTCCAGGTGCTGCAAGAGAGCCTGAGAGTGAAAGACGCACTGGTGGCCCAAGTTCCTTTATCGTGCAGTTAGCTTGCTTGCATGTCTCTTCTATGGCTTTGTCTATTGAATTGTTTTCTAAGCTGCCTATGAATGACTTTAAAATTTCCTTTTGAACTCCTGTTAAACTGATGGACGAATAGGCTGGCCTTATGAAGTAGAATTTAGCCTTTTGAGCCATTTCTACAAGGGTGGCCGAGCGAGTTTGTAGCGTTTGGATTGCCTTACTTACTGAAGATACTTTACTAAATTCGGCTATTTGCTCTTCGGTTATTTGTTCCTTTAAAAGAAATGGGGTTAATAGTGTTTGTAATCTTTCTGGATCGGCCTGTTTAATCCAATGCTTGTTGATGTTAAGGAGCTTTTGAGGGTCGAAAACGCCATCAGACTTACTAAGATTTTTTAGGTCAAATAGCTCTACCATCTCCTTCACACTTAACAGTTCCCTATCCCCGAAACTAGCCCCTATTCTTGCGAGGGCGTTAAAAAGAGACTGAGATAAGTAACCTTGGCTCCTATAGTCCAGTAGTGAGGCATCCCCGTTTCTTTTAGATAACTTCATCATATTTTCATTCAAGATAAAGGCAGAATGTGCGTAAGAGGGTGCCGGAAAACCAAGAGCCTCGTACAACAAAATTTGAGGAGCTGCGTTGCTCACCCCGTCCTTTCCTCGTATAACTACTGAAACATTTTGCAAAGCATCGTCAATTACGTTAGATAGAAGATACCCAACTGTACCGTCACTTCTTTGAATAATAAAATCTCCAATTTCTGCCTTCCTCACATTCACCCTTTTGTATACAGCATCCCGAAAAGTCACAGCGCCGTAGGTATCCACTTTCAACCTCACCGTAAAAGGCTTGCCCGGCTGCTCATCAAGTCCTAAGCAAGTTCTGTCGTAAATCGGCTTCTCTTTTGCTGCTAGTTTCCTCTCCCGATCTGCTTCTAATTTTTCTTGTGTACAATAGCACTTATAAGCTTTACCTTCCGCTAACAATTGATTTACATATTTTGCGTATATGTCGCCACGATCACTTTGATACACAATAGGTATGTCCGATTCTATCCCAAGCCAAGAAAGTCCTTCTATAATGTCGTCAGCGAACTCTTGCTTTGACCGCAGCAAATCTGAATCCTCCATGCGGATAAGAAAACCCATGCCCCGCTGTTTTGCATGTAGGTAGCTGTATATAGCAGTTCTTGCAGTCCCCAAATGGCAACGCCCGGTTGGGGACGGGGCCACACGACAGAATTCTTTTGTCATCTCTTGTCTCCTTTTAGTTATTTTGGTAATTACCATTTCTGGTAATAAATTTAATGAGTATTGTGTATATAATATAGTGAACGTAATTACAATAAGTTGGGCGCGATACCGTCTAATGGGGGCTGCTAATGTCTAAAAAATTAACACAAGAAGAATTCATTGCTAAATGTAACGAGGTGCATGGTTTTAAGTACGATTATTCTAAATTCGAATATCATGGGCCTGCAATTAAATCAATAATTATTTGTCCTATCCATAATTTAGAATTTAGTCCTAGGGCTGTGAGGCACCTAAAAGGTAGCGGTTGTCCTACCTGTGCTAGAGAGAATCTATCGAAAAATACTTCACTAGAGACGTTCGTAGCAAGGGCGACTAAAATTCATAAGGGCACCTATGATTACTCAAAGGTTATATATAAAAACACCAAGACCAAAGTAATTATAGTCTGTCCAATTCACGGTGAGTTTAGCCAAACACCTATGGGTCATGTCAATGAAGCATGTGGTTGTCCTGAATGCAAGCGAGCAAAAGCCACTACCTCACTTGAAGACCGTATAGCGGCCTCTAACATAGTGCATGAGTTTAAATTTGATTACTCTTTAATCAACAAAGAGACTTATAAAAAAGCAAGGAACAAAGTACCTATAGTTTGCCCCTCTCATGGAGTATTTATGCAGAGTTTTGACCACCACATTCTATCTAGAGCTGGGTGCCCATTCTGTAAATCTTCTCGTGGGGAGGAAAAGGTCGCTGGCTACTTGAATTCAAAAAATATAGAATATAAGAGAGAGAAAAAGTTTAAAGATTGTATCAACCTAAAGACTGGCCGTAAATTAAAGTGTGATTTCTATATTCCGAAAATGAATGTCATTATTGAATATAACGGGTCCCAACACTACTTGCCTCGTAGTTTTGGTTCAGATCAATCACCTGAAGCTATGCAGAAGAAATTGGAGTATACACAAGCATCTGACCAGTTAAAAGCCGACTATGCACTCAAAAATAACATCAAATTAATAGTAATTCCGTATACTCGGATAAATAGTATACCAGAAATCCTAGATAGGGAATTATTCGGTATCAATCAGGACACAATATCATATGACTCTACTCAGGCAGTTCAACAAGCTGCCTAACAAACAATTAACAATATTATAACTAACAACCCTAAAATCTAATACCAATTCCTACAGCCTTTATTCCAGCAATCTAAAAAGATTATTAAGATAAAGCCAATAGAAAAAGCCACTAGTTAATAGTTGAAGGGACTTAAATAACTACCTAAATAATTATTTAAGTCCCTTCCCTTATCCTTTCAGCTACACTTTCAACTACCCAACCTCAACTACACTTTCAACTAGCTACTCAGAATCAAAGCGGAAGATCCTGAATCTCCACGCAGTTCTCGGCATCCCAAAATTCAGTTTTACCGCTAGGTACCTTTACGTGTACCCCGCTACCACCATTTAGGACAAATTCCCCAACAGTCCCTACGGAGGCGATAGTACTAGCAGAAGCATAGTGATTAGGTGTAGTCCTAACAAACCACCTCTTCTTCTCTACCACAGGGATCTCAGTGATTTCTACGCAGTTTGTTTTAAGCCAATTACTCGTCTGTCCGTTAGGAAGAACTACCGTAACAGATCTTCCGCTGTTGGATTCTTTTACGACCTTGCCTACAAGTCCCACTGCGAAATTCTGAAGTGAGGTGACACTCTTCGTACGAACAAAATACCTATCTTTCTGAACTTCAGGCTTCTCCTCAACAAACCGCTCAGCAAGTTCAGCCTCAGAAATCTCTTTGCAGTTCTTCTCGGTCCAAGATTCTGACTTTCCGTTAGACAGTCTGACGTTCACCCATCCGTGTCCTAATGAAATAAATTCTGCGACAGTTCCTTTTTTAGTGGCGTAATTACTATGTACGAAATCAACAGTCCTAATAAACCACCGCTTCTTAGGTACATCAGGCTTCTTTACCTCTTTCTCAGCAACCTCTTCCTCTACTTCTCCAGTCCAGAACTCCTTATTAAAAGCCTCAACAGTCTTCAAAATCTCCTGCCAAACTTCTACAGTAACCACAGTTTTAAGACTATCCTTGTCCTCTTTGGTTTTTTTGTTAGCTACGTAGAATGTTCCGATGAGGTCTTTGTCTTTGTATCTACTAGGGATAAAGCTATCCATATTTACCCCGCTTCCACCTAGTGTAGAACACAACCTAACCTTTCCGTAGATAAACTCTCCCACGCCATTAGTCCGACATTCACCAAACTGACCCTCAAAATGACTCTGTTCAACCACCTCCACAGACACGTTTTTGAAATCCGGACCAATTGCTTCCGCATGAACCCTAAGACGTTGTGGCTTTTTGCTTTTGGGTTTCTGTTTAAAATAAGAGTTGTATTCCTCTACAGCTTCCCTGAATTTGTTGTATTCAGAGGTTGTGAAGATGAGTTTGTCGTTATCACGGTAGGTGCAATCGCCCCTGACGCAAATATAATCGCTATAGATTTTAGGACAGGCTATACTACGAAGTTCCATTCCATTGTTAGCCTTAAACCTATCAGAGCCACTTATACCAAACTCATTTCGAATATGACTCTGCTCCACAATCTGAACCTCTACCTGATCAAATTTAGGCCCAACGGGTGTAGCAGTGAATTTGATGTGTTTCATTTTAATTCTCCTTTAGTTTAGTTGTTTTAGGTAATTACCAAAAATCCTACTTATTCACTAAATAATATTCATTATACTCCGTAACAGCATTTACTATACGTTTGTACTCACTTTCAGAAACGGTTATTTTAGAAAGATCCCAAGTATTATTCCCTCCCCTCAAATATACATAGTGGTCCTTATCATAAACTCCAGGCTGTCTAGCACTCCGCAGCTCATAACCGTCAGAAGCAACAAAACGCCTACCGCCATAGCTATTCCCAAAATCCTCGCAGGTGTGACTCTGTTCTTCGACGAAGAAAGTTACTACTCCTATGCTGCTGTTGTAAACAGGCTCAGACAATTTAATAAACTTATTGCCTTTTTGTTGTTTGGGTTTGTTTTCTTTGCTTTTAGTTCCTTTTTTAAGATTTTTGCCTCCGCACGAACCTGCAAACTCCTCCTCACAAGCAGCATAAGTAGCTGGGCTGCACCTCTCGTAACAAATGCCATAGTTTTCAAAATCAGCCCCAAAAGTTCCTCCAGCACAGCATTTATGTTTCTTTTCAGGCTCTTTTTCTTCCTCCTTCTTAAGTTTCCAGTAGGCATCTTTACAGGCTTCATGATTTTTGTAGTGGCATTTTCTGTAACAAACATCCGCTCTGGCGTCAAAATCGACTCCAAAAGTCCTTCCATGCTTGCAAACGTGGTAGTCAGTTTTTGGTTCAGGCTCTACTTGTTTCTTTGTAGGTTCTACCCAAGGCGGTGGTTGCTCTTTAGCGTGTGCAGGCTTCTTAAGTTCAAAGTTGCAAGTGTGTAGCATGTAGCAGGTTTCACCGCTAGGACTCACCATAACACCTCTACTACTGCTGCCGATGCCTTGTGCATAAAAGTACACAGAGCTAGACTTAGAAATGTCTGTCACTATACCTTCCCAATCAACCTCTGAAGTATTAATTTTATACCCGCCTTTGGCCACAACTAAGTCACCGACTTTAGGCACCCACTCTCCTTTAACCTCCTTCACTACTTTATTAACCTTCGACTCTGAAACTACAGTGGAGGCTGACTTAACAACCTCCACCAGCTTCTGCCTCAGAAATATTCCGAAAGACATTTTACTGCTCCGCTTTTACTGCCTTTGCTCTGCTAGCTGCTTTAGGCTTCTCCCCAAGTTCATTAGCAACACCGAACTTGGAAAGAGCCTTCGATACTTCAGGGCTGCTAAAAAGGCTATCTATCATACCATTCAGATCGAAAGACCCGATGATATCCTGATAGGCACCCACAGCACCGGCAGCAGCGGCTTGTTTGCGGATGTCTGTGTCAGGAACATCCGGCAGAGCAAATTCCACACCGAGCATAAGAGCGTTTGCGAGTCCTGCCTGAAAATATGCACTTTCAGCGAAGCCCCTAGCCCAGATCGGAAGGTTCGGCTTGATGAGTTTGGTAGCCTGAGCGAGCATTACCGAGGACACTTCAAGTAGTGCTGCGGTCTTAACCATTTCGCCCTGCTTGCTCACTACGGCGGAACCTGCGGTCTTTACACGGTCGATAAGATTCTTTTTCATGTTAGTTCTCCTTTTAGTTTGGGGTTTGGATTAGTTGTTTTAGGTAATTACCAAAATTTATTTACCCTCAGCTTTCTTAGGCCCCATATCAGCCACCCAAGATTCCAGCTTCAGCCTCATCAGTTTAGCTACTTCTGTAGGAATCTGCTGTGCTTCTTTTGCAAAGTCACTCTTAGCGAGTTTAGGTAGCAGGTAAATTGCTGCGGCTTCTTTTTGGGTAGGCACAGCAATAGATCCTAATAATAAAAAACAAAATGCAGCTATAGCTATCTTCAATATTTTCATAAAACGAGGCAAAGCATTGAGGCTCTTTATCTCACTGTAACAAAGTAAGAGAACCAAAAGTGCAACTGCTAAAACAGGCCCGAGAATTTTAAGACCATCGCTGACCACTGAGTTGACAGAATCCAACCTAGTGAACAAATAAATATGCCACCACTCCATAACTTCCTCCTTCTAGTCAGTTATTTTGGTTAATCTACACAAATACCTTACTTCTGCTTGTTCTTAATAGCCTTGTCGCGTGACTTCTTATGCAGCTTAGGTTTCTTCTGGTTAACCGTACTCAGGGTTCCATCACAACCACCGGAAGCGATATCGAAGTGCCTCAGACTACGGCCCGGAAAGAACGGCTTTGCAGCTACAGCCTCACGAAGAACATTGCCCTTTTTGTCTTTGAGTTCAGCCCTAGCAGGAACCGCAGCCCTCGCAGGAACAGCTTTCGTGTAGAATTTTCCTGTAGGCACTTTCATAACTGCTTGGCAGCGATTACAAATGCACTCGATTTCGCCTGTCATACCTTTTGCATTGGAAGAGGACTTTACCACTTCATTCTCCGTTTTGTTTTTAGCCATTGTAAGATTCTCCTTTTGGGGTCTTAGTTAGCGTCTGAACTATTTCACACGCTTAGTAGCTTTTTCGGTAATTACCAATTTCTCTTTCTTTTTACTCACAGTACCGGCTCTCACAACTCTTTTAGAGACGTAAGTATCTCCTAACTTTGTTCCTACACGGAGTCCTGAATTACTGAGACTGAACTTTAGTATTCCAAGATCGAATGATAGTCTCATCTTAAGACTCCATCTTTGATTTCTAAGTTGACAAGTATTACGGCTTCGCTTGGGGTTAATTGTCTTTTGGTTGTGTAGTATAGGTACTTTTCGTAAACAGCTATCCAAAGGTCCAGTTCTTTGATTCTTTTGGCTATTGGTCGGTTAAATTTTAGGGCTATTTTTCTTAGGAACTTGAATTTTCTTAGGATAATGCTTTTTTGGCCCAGTCTGCTTAGTATACTTACCGGCTACACTTGTGTGTCGGTAAGTACCCGCCAAGGACAGCTTCTTTTCCCGCACCTTATTCCAATCAGGTTAGCGGTTTTACATAGTGGGCATGGGTACCTATCGGAAACCTCGTGACGCCAATCCAAATACTGCTGACGTAGTTCTTTCAAAGCCACTAAATACTGCTCGGCGTGTGGCAATCCAGATTTTGAGATAATCATTTTTTAGGCTCCTTTATAGTTTATCGCCCGCAGCTAGAAAAGCCAAACCTACCGCAACCAGAGTAACTTTGCTTATAGACAGGACCCCCACAACCAGATGAACCGCAACCACTGCCTACATAACTACTTGCCTTGGCTACTTTAGTTACCTCAGTAACTTTCTTGCCAAACTCAATTTCAGTATTACCGGCCCAGTCAGAAGTAACTCTACCATCTTGTTGCATTACCAGTTCGTAGACTCCTTTAAGGGCTACTGAAGGTTCTCTGACACTGTACCTCCAAGTTGTTTTTACTCCATCTATGAACTTGGAATGAGACGAACAAACTGGGCAGCTAGTCTGGTTGAATGCTTTCTGCGTGAAAAATGTTTCAACAGGCAGCGGAGAAAGATCAGAGTGTTCTTTTCTGAAGCAAACTCCGTGAGCACCTATAAGTTTGGAGAATTTCAGGTACTGGTAGATAAACTGCGCGTCATCAAATTTTGCAGGCAACACACAATTCAAGGTAACATCGACCCCATAAGCTTCTGCTGCGGAACATGTGCAGGTTAGCTCTAAGTCATTGGCTACAGATTTAGTGCCAAATACCTTAATATTATCGGCTTGAATGTAGTGGTGGCGGCTCACGTTCAAATGGTCTATTTTTGATAGATGCTCTGCCTTAATATCGTATCCGTTTGAGGACAAAACTACCTTGCCAAACCTTTTGCGAACTAGTGTTAAAATATCCGAAAGATACTCACACATAGTTGGCTCGCCCCCGGTAATGCTACATTGTTGGAATTCAGAAGGTAATTGATCCAAGGTATCTTTCAGTTTTTTCAGGTAGTCAGTTCGAGAAGGCATTTTTTCCTTAACCTCCCAGAAACAGAAAGAGCATTTTGCATTACACGCGGAAGGGACAATTATACTGAAGTTTGGATTGGACACGGCTAGTTTCATTTTCAGGCTCCTTTGGATTTTGATTCGCAGTATTTAATAAAACGGTCTACAGTTTTATCGAAACCCAGCACCATAAGCAACCCAGATACTATAGTACACACAATAACAACGGGTAAACTCACAATTAGCTTAAATAGTCTTTTGATTGTTTTCATTTTCAGGCTCCTTTAACAACTGTAGATTTTTTCACTCCGCCAAACAACGTATGAGCCAATTTCAAACCACTAGCAACATCAACCAATTCGCCGTCTAACTGGTACTCGTAAAGCTGCGCAAGAATGTAGCCGAAATGCTTTCCTGGAATCCACCCTGCTTCGATGAGGTGTCTGCCTTGCATAATAGGCGCGATTTCTCCCTCAATCTCTTCAAATACGGCCATAATTTTATCAGCAACTTCAGCGTTTCTTTGGGCATGACTATGATTCTCCTCTGAATATCCTCTGCCTTCGCGGTCTGCTTTGTGAACTTTCATAAGCTTTCTAACATCAACTTTAGAGGCTAACCTCCTGATTTGCCTCTTAGTTACTCCGTTCTTGAACTGGTAAGGGTGCATGTGGTGTTTGATTAGGTTGAGCACGCTTTCGGTCAACTCTTTCTCATCAGTCAGCCTAGCCATTGCTGAGGTAGCTAGGGTAAGGTCTTCAGCGTGACCTTTAAAACTAATTTTATCGCCGTTTACCTCGGTTTCTACAGATGCTTTACCGAGGTCGTGAAATAGAGTTGCTAGCATAATTTCTAAGGATCTTTCTTTGATAGGCAGAATGTTAAGGGCTAAGAGTGAATGTGCGTAAACTGAGCCTTCCGGGTGGTAGCACTTGCCTTGTTCTATTTGCTTGGACAAATGCAACTCAGGAAACAGAATTTCAGTCAACTCCATTTCATCAAGTTCTTCAAAGAATATTGAAGTAGCGTCAGCTTCCATCAGTACTTTTTCGAGTTCCCAGAAAATGCGTTCTTTGGGCAAGTTGTGGATTTTATCTCTATCAGCTTTTCGACAAGCCATTACCGTACTTGATTCTGGAAAATACCCCAAAACAGCGCAGAACCTAGCAGCCCGTACCGGACGTAAAGGGTCTTCGTTAAATGTGTGAGGAGAAACCATCCTAACTATTTCATAACGTAAATCCTTCTGCCCACCAAAAGGATCAATTATCTCCATAGTTATCGGGTTGAAGTACATTGCGTTTATCGTCAGATCTCTTCGCAAAGCAGCTTCTTCGACTGACATGTAAGGGTCTATTTCTACATCAGCCCCTTTTCCGTGAGTCATATCTCTACGAGGGAATCCAACGTCAATACCATCTGCCTTGTAAATTCCGTAAGATTTACCTACAAGATCTACTTTAGAACAGACAGAGTTCAAAATAGTCTCCAGAGTTTCCTGAGAAATTCCGAACACTTCAAGGTCTACATCCTTACAAGGCCGTCCTAAAAGCAAATCTCTAACAGCCCCTCCGGTTATGTAGGCAGTTCCATTTTGTTTGTGAACTTCTAGGCATATTTCAAGTGCTTTTGTGGACATTTTAGTCTCCTTTAGTTTGTTTATCAGCACCTCTAGCATTACTTGTAGTCTTCTAACTCTTTTTTCAGCGTCTTTATTTTCTTGATCTTGTACTTGAGGTTGTGGACATATTCATCGTGGTCGTCAGTAAGCATTTTGAATGCCAGTTCCCTACTATCAATCCAATCCCCTCCGTTATCTAATAGGTAATGAAAATAGCCCCACCCCCTACCATCATCGTCATTATACACCTCCCCAATCTCGTTCTGCTTAGAATTTAGAAGGACCTCAACTTTTTTGTCCGCCATAACACCTTCAGCTTTATGAGCTATGGAGTACCCCTCTTTGAGGACGACAGGTACAGTGGATTTCTCTCTATTCATTTTAGTCTCCTTATTTGCTACCTATAGGGTAAACTACGCCGTCGATTGTTATTTCTTCTGCTAATACGGCATGATCTGGCAGCGGGTAGCAGACTTCTGAACTTGACCAAGAAGTAGTGCCTCCTCCAAAATATTTTTTATCACTGGCGAGGTATCTCTTAGCAGTGCCAACCAAAATCTTAGTATTAACCGGAACTTTATCCCAAGGTACTTTCGGAATGGGCCTCTTTTCGGAGTATTTGTTGTCATTATCGACATAGAAGAGTGTTGGCTCTGCTGCTGTGCGATAACGCCGACCGTCTACTACAAATGTTTCGTAGAAAGCACTATCACCAAAGACTATTTTTATAGTGGTGTCTCCGACAGATTGATGCACCACTCCAAACCCATACACCCTGTCGTAAACCTTATCGCCAACTTTAGCATCATCGAATCTGTCCATTTTAGTCCTCCTTTTGGTCAATATCTGAAAGTTCGACGTTGCGTGTATGCTTACCGCACATTGATTTTATCTGAATGCCTTCCCTGCCACCAAAACACTGCATTGATTTTCTTGCTATGAACAGCCACTCAGAACCAAATTCCCTTATAACCTGTTTTAGTCGCTTACTTGTTGGTTTGAGTACTACTACCATTTTAGTTCTCCTTATAGATAAGTTTTTTGTATTTTCTGTTAAGTATTTTCCACAAAGGACTGCTACACCACTTCTCCCAATGCAGTCTGTCCCAATTCTTGACCATCTCTCTAGCCACGTACCAATGCCTTAAAGTAACGCGAGAATTTATAACCTTAACGACTTTTACCTCGTCTTTAGTATTCTGTTTCATGTTAATCTCCTATTCAAAATCACTCAGAGTAAAATTCATTATAAGCCTTAATAGCTTCTCTCAGATCCGGCCAATATTTAACAGGAAGTTTCATCGTGTTGCTGTATTCTTCGGAAGTTAGCACAAACACTTTGGTTACTTCTTTAGGTGCTCTCCAAGTTTCTAAGGCAAATTTATCCTCACTGTAACAAGTAGCTCCATTAAAAGCCAGTAAAGTGTTACCGTGAACAAACATCCTACCTCTGTACTCCGAGGTACCTTCTGGCTGACCGCCTCCAAAATCAAATACAGAAGGATGAGACATTTCCTTAATAGTCAACGTAAAAGTTTCACCATCTCTGTTATATTTAGCACTAACTTTTATGTGCTTTTTCATACCCTTTAACTCCTTCTTTTTAGGTAATTACCAATTTAGCCTTCAGTCCCTGTCTCTACAGTCACAGGATTTCTTAGTGTAAGGGTCATATTCAACACCGTAAAACCTGTCGCGATTCTGGTCATACCTCTCGGAATACTTTGAACTCATTACCGCCTCAAAAACCACAGGAACTAATTTTACCTCTCTAAACTTAAAACCGCACAAATGGTTCTCTTTCCCAGCATCGAGGTGAGGAACTCCATAGCTACAATCCATGCAAAATACTTCTGCTTCTTCGCATACTCTGTGCATGTTAACCTCCTATTTGATGTGAGAGAGACATTCTAGGTTATGTTTCATATATATTTTGTTCAACGCCTTCCTGACTATCTCAGCACGAAATGAATTCTCACATTTCTGCTCTACCTTTCCGTTGACCAAAACGTCACAACCCGAAACCGTAACGTGCTTTAGAAGTTGCTCCCAGCCAGATTGTGTTCTAGCTTGGCCTCTCTTCGGCTGCTCATTTTTACACTTATCGCAAATAAGTTCTTCAGATTCCGAACCACAACGCTGACAGGTCATTGAGAGTTTGAAGTTCCTTACGTTACCGCCTTTAGTCCCGCAGTGTGTGTAATCCAATTTCTGAAGGTTCTCGTCTCTAACTAACAGGCTTTGGCTCATGGTAGGCTCCTTGTAGTATCGGTTTTTCCGATAGTGTTGGTCCTTCATTTTAAGGTTGTTGGTTAAGTAAATTTTAAAACACTATTTTAAAGTCATAAGAAAGTAGACGCAAAGGTGCATAAGCTATGTAAATTGGTAATTACCATTTTCTAGATTTAAGGTAAAAGTATCCCTAAAGTATTGAAATTACTCTCAATACCTAATATAACTACGTTTGATTTTGAAAACAGTTTGGGAATTAGCTGGTGAGATTGTTGATTAAATGCCTAGAGGGGAGATTTTGAAAGTACTTTTGCGGGATTTGTTCTGTGATTCGGAGAGTAGTTTTGAGAGTTGTTGCTAAGAGTTGTGAAAGATTTGTTGCGGATTGTGCTACGAGGGTTTTAGCTGCGCGGAAAATAACAATAGAAATGGCATAGGAAG
>Ga0209518_1000309_pt1 | contig 64460 bp, 63 predicted proteins | sample RifGroB1_FD_183993 | JGI IMG/M metagenome (GOLD analysis project Ga0209518, IMG submission 183993) | Groundwater microbial communities from Rifle, Colorado, USA - Groundwater B1 (SPAdes) (version 2) | ecosystem: Environmental > Aquatic > Deep subsurface > Groundwater | place: Rifle, Colorado... | reverse complement strand
AAACGCAAAGCTCTGCCTTTTCAGGCAGAGCTTGGTTTTGGCGCTAAGTTATGGCTACTTAATGCCTAAAAAGTTCAAGATTCCCAGAATTAGGCGCTTTAACGCACCCGGGTCCTGGGTTTCAGCTGGCTCGGCTTTTACACCGAGCTTTGTAAGCTCATCCATTGTCGGGATGTCGCAGCCGTATTGAACGAGCTGAGCTCTGTATGCTTCAGCTTCGTCAATAAACCCTTGCGACAGCGCCACCATAAACGCTGTCTGCAGGTCAATACAGCTGACGCAACACCCAGTTGTGTCGCAAACAATGGGTGCGTCAGGCGCTGGCGTGGATTGTGACCGCGGTGTGTCGCGGCGTGGAGGGTTATCATCAACCACAATCCTCACACAGATGCCATTGAAAAGCTTTGTGCCCGCAGGACACTCTGGGGGCGGGCCAGGAGGCGGGTCATCGTCAGGCGGCATTGATTCGCAACCCTTGCCATTGTTGTCGTCACAATGATCAGGGTCGTTCCCAGAACCATTGTTCTGGTCGTGCGTATCCCCTTGTGTGCCGCCAGGAAGGTCAAGCCCGGCTCCGTCTGGGTTTGAGTGGCTGCCATTGCCGCCACTTCCTTGGTCTTGGCCGCCACCTTGACCCTCACCGTCGTCTTGCCCGCCGCCTTTGTCTTTTTCACAGGCCTGTGGGGTTTTTTCGCAATCAGGCCCTTGCGCGGCAACAGCTGAAAAACTCAGCCCAGCCGCAATGACAAGCAAAGCGACAACAGTAAAACAACTCAACAGTTTTTTCATAGCTCCTCCTTTTTTGTTCTCAACGCGCTGAGCTCGGCGCGTTGAGCCTAAGTTTGGAATATACTTTTTACATTATACCACAAAAACACCGTAATTTCAAATATGTCTTACCTAACGATCGTTAGATAAGACATATTTTAACAATCGTGTTTTGAGCCGCTTTTTAAACCAAAGCAAACGCCGCGACTTCCGGTTTGACAAGCTTCAGCCAGTCGCACGAATACATGCCAATGGAAAACCGTTTGTCGCCGGCGTTAAAAACGATTTTTTCGTTTGCCAAAACTTTTTCGTCCACAAAAACCGGCAGATTAAAAAGATTGCCGAACGGCGGCACGCCGCCGGGTAAAACGCCGCCAGTCAGCTCAACCACTTCTTTTTCCTGAGCAAAACGAAACTCTTTAATATTGAGCAAATCCTTGACTTTTTTTTCATCAAACTTGTCAGAACCCCTAACAATCAGCATTGCGAAATAATCTCCACTGTTTTTATAAGCTTTCACTATCAAGGCTTTGGTGCCTTGTTCAAGATTATAGCCAGTCCTGATTTTTGAAGCTTCAAAGCTTGTCCTGACTGGTTCGTGTTCAAAAGTTTCAAACCAAAATCCGTTTTCCTCCAAAATTTTTATAATTTTGGCAACCAGCGGATGAAACCCCACCACTGAAATTTTGCCAGCTTCATTCATGTTCACTTATAATTTAAAAAAGACGAAAAAGTAATTAAAATCCAGTTAAGAGCCCTGGCTTTTTGAGGCAAGGTTAAAACTTGGGCGAAATTTAGTGCGGGACGCGGTTCTGACATTCAATGACTCTTGATGATTTTTTCGATATCTTCAAACTGAACCACCCTGTGAGATTCAAGTTTATCCTTGAACTTCAAGAGCAGCTCAAGTGTCAGCTTGGTGCCGCCGATATAGTCGCCTTTTCCAGAGCCAAGGTGATTCAGTAAAACTTTCGGAATATTGAAGTTTATCCAGTTGTAGTCAATGTGGGCGACAATCACCCAGGAACCGTCGTGCATCTCAAAAATCCGCAGGTGGAGCCTTCGTTTGCTCGGCGTCAGCTTCAGATACATAAGCTTTTGGAAACGCGACGTGAAAACTCCAAAAAACTTCGGGATCAGGCCCCAGAAAGGAATGGAAAAACCACCCAGGCCCATGGCCGCGGTAATGTCCGAAGACCCGGATTTTCCCATTACCCCGATGTTAAACCCAAGGTCGTCAAAAATGTCTTTTATCTGCCAGACAGTCAGATTGCCGAGCCTTTTTCTGGCGTTTTTCACGACAATCATCTGCTCAACCTTTTCTTTGCCGGAAAGCTCGTGTTTTTTCAAACGCTGGCCCGTGTTCAGCTGGCCGTTTTTTTCCAAAAACTCTTCCGGCGTAACCAAAGACAGCTGCAGCTGGCAGCCGGCATAGCTTTTTGTCGAAAAACTTGTGGTGTCGTCAAACGAACGAACCAGTGAACTGAAAATGCTCATAAAAAATTAAAGTGATTCATTTTTTGTTTTCGTCTCACTCCAGACTACACTGAAGAAATAGAGTACGCCGAAATGCGATGGCGATTTCCGGAACTTTGAACCGATAGGAGGGCTTAGATACAGCAATGTTGATATGATTATACAAAAATTTAGGCAAGTTTACCAAGAAAATCCTAGTCATTTTGATGTCCCAGAATTTGCTCAGAAGATTTACTAAATTTACGACTATAATTAGTTACAATCGGTTATACACTCATAGCAGATAAACTCTTGTCCCTTCTCAAGACTTTTACTAACCTAAATACCCCATATCCTATTAATAAACCTCCAACCACGAAATTGAGAACTTGGACTAATAACAACGGAACAGATCCTTTAAACAGAGAGAAGATAAGGGTTGCCGACCCCATAAAAAGAAAAGTTGCAAATCCGGTACCTAAACCAAATATAAGCAGTTCCTTTTTGGTGTAATTGTATTCAAGGGTTTTTGTAGTAAATAGACTAGTGAAGAAGACAATGGTCATAGGGCTTGAGATTGTCAGTATAAAGACAGATATAAAACTTGAAAGCAAGCTTGTCGAAACTACATCAGGAGACGCCTCAACACTAGTAGCAATACTTTTTATGATAATGATTCCGAAGATCGCCAAAACAGCCGAACTGATAATCCCAAAGGTTCTTTTGATCCGTTTATGCTCTAACAACTTGCCTATCCCGAAAATAGCAAGCGTGATGTAAAAATAATCAACAAGAGTGACAGCGATAACGCCAGCCAGACCGTCAAAAAATGTTTTCTGCAGTACCAAATTCATAATAAAAAAGAACACTGGCCCTACTGCAAGCTGAAGGATCAAACCCGTCGTTAATCCATTTCTAAAAGCTTTCATATTTTTTAGTTCGAATTACTTCGGGGTGCTCTTTTAAAATCGTTGTGTGTATTCGTTAAAATCACTGGCGGTGGGGGCGGGATTCGAACCCGCGAGGAGCTTTCACCCCTAGCTGCTCTCCAAGCAACCGCACTAGGCCACTATGCGACCCCACCTGGGACAGACTTCAATTTAACAAAATAAAACCATAAAATCAAAAGAGATTAAGCTTAAACAAAGACTTTTCGCGCTTTTTGTCCTGATACATTTTCCTGTCGGCTTCTTCAATCAAGCTTTCCAGCTTAAAAATTGATTGCGGCTTTCTTTCCCGGTCAATCGCTGAAGCGACGCCAAGGCTGACGGAAAGTTTAAGATTTTTCCCGCAGAGCCGCCAGTTTTTCACAGCCACCAGGTTTTTTATTTTTCCCGCTATCTTGGCTGCTTCTTTCAGCCCGGCGCCGACGAGCCCAACGACAAACTCGTCTCCGGACCAGCGGCAAACAATGTCAAAGCTTCGGACGCTTTTTTTCAGAAAAGCCGCGAACGCAACAATTGTTTTATCGCCGCAGGGATGACCGTGTTTGTCGTTCAGTTTTTTAAAGTCATTCAAATCAATAAAAATAACGGAAAAGTTGTTGATTTTGAACTCGCGGCGGTTACGCGCCTGTTCGCTTTTCAGCTCTTTAAGATAACCCAAAGCGTCTTCGGCAAAGCCTTTGCGGTTGTAAAGCCCGGTCAGACTGTCGTGGTAAACCAGCCTTTTCAAACGGCCAAGCTCTCTTTTCAAAGAAATAATTGAGATTTTTTCTTTTTTCATTTTGCCATTTTTTCAAGCAGGACGATTCTTTGCTTCAATGACGGATGCGTCGAAAACAAGTTTGCCAAAAAAGGCGTGCCCGGAAGCTCTGATTGAGCATCTTCTTTGAACGGGCTCGCAATATAAAGATGGCTGATCGCCGAGCTGGCGTAAAACGGCGCGGTTCTTGAACGGGCGAGCTTTTTCAAGGCGTCTGCCAGTCCCTGGGGATGACGCGTAATCAAAACCGCGTTCGCGTCAGCCAGAAACTCGCGCTTTCTTGAAACTGCCAGTTTAATGAGCATGGCAATTATCGGCGAAAGCGCCACCAAAACCAAACCAATAAGCATAAGAACGCTTGAAGCGCGGCTGTCGTCGCGGCGCGAACGGCCAAACCCGTGCCAACGCGAACGCATAAACCAATCAGCCAGAACATTGACCGCGCCGACCAGCACGACAACCAAAGTCATCAGCAAGATATCGCGATTACCAATATGCGAAAACTCATGAGCAAGCACGCCTTCAACTTCATCTTTGTCCAAAATCTCCAAAAGGCCGCGGTTAACGGCAATGACCGCGTGGTTTTTGTCACGACCAGTGGCAAAAGCGTTCGGGCTTGGATCGTCAATCACGTAAAGCTTAGGCATCGGCAAACCGCTGGCAATCGCCAGATTTTCCACCAGCCGGTAAAGCTCGGGAAACTCGCTTTTTTTGGCAATTTCTCTGGCGCCGGCCAGACCCAGAACAATCTTGTCGGAAAACCAATAAGAGAAAAAAGAAGCAAAAACACTGAAACCGAAAGCAAAAACAAGAATACCCGGGTCATTGTAATAATAACTGAAAAACCAGCCCAACCCGACAATCAACGCCAAAAACAGACTGATTAAAAACCAGGTTTTAAAAACATTGCTCGAGATTTGCTTGTAAACGATCATCCCATTACTATAATTTTATTTTAACTGATTACTGATTACTATTTCTCTTGATAAAACAGCTCGTTTTGTTTGCAAAAGCTTTTCAAAAGGACGTTTAAGTACGGATTTTTCAGCTGAGTTTTGTATTTTAGCATGCTTTGATTTTTGATTTTTTGCTCCTGCTTGGTAAGTTCAAAAGAGCGCCAGTTATAGTTTTGCGCCATAAACCTTTTTGCCGGAAAAAGCCGGTTGGACAAAGCGTTTTTGCCGGAAAAAGAAAAACCGCGGTTGTGGACAATAAAAAAATAAGTTTCCGGATTCAGTTTCAGCGCTTCAAGCGAGTCTTTCACCAGCCAATAAACAGTTTTGTGGTCTTTGTGCACATCCAGGGGACTGTGGGTGATTAAAACATCGGGTTTGAACTCAAAGATAATCTTTTTTATCAGCTCAAACAATTTTTCTCCGGAAAAAACCGCTTGCTTTTCAAAAGCCGAATCAAAAACCGTGCGGTCTGAACGCAGATACTTTGAATAAAGCGGCAAAGACCAGTTTTTGTTTAAAAGGGTTTGTAGCTGGCCGCCGGGATAATCAAGGAAAACAATATCCTGTTTTTTCAAACCAATCACGGCGGCGGCAGATAAAGCTTCTTTGGCCCGTTTCTTTCCCAGCTGTAGAAAAAAGTTTTTCAAAGAACCGCTGCTTAAATAAGAGTAAGCTTCGGACCACTCCCCCAAAGTGGCAATGACAACCTTGACTTTGGCGCCGACTGCCAAACCCCGCCCGAGATAACCGAAACTGGACAAACATTCGTCGTCCGGATGGGCAACCAGAACCAAGATGCTGGTTTGCGGTTTTGGTTCCGGAATCAGCGGCAGATTGGGTTGGCTGCGTTTTAAAAGCTTTGAGATTAAAGCTTTTTGCGGAATCATGACTAAAACTTAACTGAAACCGGCTCTTTTTCTTCGTCTGTTTCAGTCTCAAAAAGCTCCGAAGACCTGAAACCGAAAAGCTTGGCCAAAAGGTTTGCCGGAAAGCTTTCCACGGAAGTGTTGAAGTCGCGGACCACGCTGTTGTAAAACCTCCGGGCAGACTGGATTTTGTCTTCCGTGTCCACGAGCTCACGCTGGAGCTCCAAAAAGTTCTGGTTGGCTTTAAGTTCAGGATAAGCTTCGGAAACCGCAAATAAAGATTTCAAGGTCTCGGAAAAGTGGTTTTCCGCTTCGGCTTTTTGGGACATGCTCTTGGCGCCCATGGCCATTGACCGGGCTTGCGAAACCTTGTCAAAAACCTCTTTCTCATGCTTGGCATAACCTTTGACTGTTTCCACCAGGTTCGGCACCAAGTCGTACCGCCTTTTCAGCTGAACCTCAATGTCAGCGAACGCTTCTTTGACCCGGTTCCTCATCCGGATAAAGCTGTTATAGGTAAGAGCAATGCCGACCAAAATCGCGGCTAGAACAACAAATGCAATATTCATAAGATTTTCGTTTAATAAAACCCCTATCAAGAGGCTTTAATTATTATACCATAAAGACAGGAATGTTTATTTTTCCCGGCCAGTTTTGAAAATCAGGTATTTTAACCTCAATATCGGGATAAACCTGAACAGCCCGTAAGCCACAAACCTTGCCCAGGCGCGCAGATAGCCGGGAAAAAACCGGGGATAGTCTTTCCGGTACTTCAGAACCAGACCTAGCCCGTTTTTAAACTGGGCCATCCGGTTCTTAGAACTCAACGATCCGTCTCTCAACATCCATTTGATGCCAAAAATTGGCAGATTAGCCAGCTTTCCGACAGTCCCCAGTTTCAGAAATAAATCATAGTCTTCAACGTGCTTGACCGACAAATCTTCACGGTAACCGCCAAGCCGCACTGCTGTGGCTTTTCTGAACACAACGCTGCAATGGGAAAAACAGTTTTTTGCCAAGAAATACTTTCTTATTTTGACGTCTGTCTGGGGATTGAGATACCGGAAAAGCTCTTTGCCGGATTCATCGACAACAACCGTGCCAGTGCCGACCAAAACATAATCACGGTTATTTTCCAAAAACCCAGCCTGCTTTTTCAATTTGTCTTTATCAAGCCATTCATCGTCGTCATCAATTCTTGCCAGATACTCGCCTTTTGCGTTTTTAATTCCCAAGTTTAAAGATTTTTGAATACCAAGGTTTATTTTGTTTTTTAAATAAATAATTCTCTTGTCTTTCCGTGAAAAATCATCAACAATCTTCTTTATCAAAGAAGAACCACTTGTGGTGAGCAAAGTCGAACCATCGTCAATCACCAAAAGTTCCCAGTTAGAAAAACTCTGGCGCAAAACGCTTTGAATCGCTTTCCTGATAAATCTTTCTCCATTATAAGTCGGCAAAATAATGCTTACTTTTGGCATAATGATTCAAACAAATTAAGATATTCCTGCGCAATCCTTTCCCAACTGTATTTTTCCTGCCACTCGGAAAAAGCCTGGTCAGTGATTTTTGCTCTTTCATTTAAATGGTCAAGATAAAAGTTAGCGGTTTTCGCCATTTCTTCGGGAGTCTCAACTATTTTAAGCAGTTTTCGATGGTCTTTGACATTGCCGACGTCTCTAGTGATAAACAGAGTTTTTGCCGCAAACGCCTCGTACATCACCAACGGCGCGTATTCAATTTCTGACCCGAACAAAAATAAATCAGAGTTTTTATAGGCAGCCAAAACCAGCCCGCGATCAGTCCCATCCAACAAAACGATGTTTTCATTGAGTTTATCCGCCAGCCAGCAAAACGGATAACATCCAAAGAATAAGTGCCCCATCTTTTTCAGCCCAAATGAAGGCAGTTTGCCAATAATCAGAAGTGTTGTGTCTTTCCGGGACATTTTTTTAAACGCCTTTATAACAAACCCATGTCCCTTGGCTGAATAATGATTCGCCACCGTCAGGGCCAAGTGGCTTGTTTTAATGTCAAGCGATTCTTTAAGGTCTTTTGCCTGCTTGCCCAAAAACTCCTCTTTTGAAGCGCCGTTCGGAATAATCACGGCCCTGTCGCTAACGCCATTGTCGTCGCCGAATTTTTTATCCTGATATTTCCCCGACATATAGACAATCTTGTCATAAAGAACCAGATATTTTGGCATTTCTTCAAAATACCCGGAATAACCAAGGCTGTCTGAACGAAACCCGGAAAAAATCCATTTGCCAAAATCTTTTATCTTGCCACAAACGTTTGTTTTTAAAAGACCGGAGTAGCCGCAAGGAATCAAAACTTTTTTTGCTTTTATCTCCGGCAAAACTTCAAAAGCCAGGTCGGTTGTCCAGGACTGGGCCGCATAGTTGACTAAAATATCCCAATCGCCTTTAAGGAAGTTTTGGTACCTCAAAACTTCATCTTTATCTCCGACAATCCCCAGGGCCAAGTTGCCGGAGATCTTAAAATCCTCTATGTCCACGCCGTTCAAAACCCTGCTTTCCCTTTCCGGCAAAAAACTGGTTGCCACAAAAACTTCATGGCCAAAATCAACAAGCCTTTCGGCAAGCTGTTTGATGACCTCTTCGGCGCCGCCTTTATGCGGCTCATAAAGCTCAACTGTAAAAAGAATGCGCATAATCAATGTATAAGAAAATTAAAACTGACCATTGGATATTGAATAAGCAGTAAAAACACAATAAGTAGTGCGCAAGTGTAAAGTACAAACCATTTTTTCTCAAAAACCCTTTCGGGATCTTTAACTATGGAATCTTTATCGTACGCAAGAGAAAAAAACCACACAATAAATACTATAAAGAACGGCAGAAGCAAGACTAAACTGATTTGATACTTTGCAACCAAAACACCAAACATAAACATCGCGGCGCTAATTGCCGCTATCATCGTAAAAAGCAATTTTTTTTCCGTATAATACCCAAGGCTTTTTCGATAGAATTGAGCCCGTAAAGGATCATTAATAAACCGTATCTCGGCGAAACGTTTTGCCGCCATTAGAAAAACGCCGATAAACCAAAAAGTGAAAATAAAGGAAACTGGAATAAGCGAATTAGTAACGCTATACCATCCAATCAAAAGTCGTATTGGACTATTAACTGCTTCAAAAATAAAATCCGCATACGGAATATCTTTAATTCTTATCGGAGGAATATTGTAGAATATGCCCGAAAAAAACATAAACAGGAATACAATCATAAGCGGAAAATTATTAAGCTGCCGCACCAGAAAAAAACCAATAAAGTAAAATAAAACGGAAAATATTATGACCGTGCCTTTTTTTATTTTACCGCTCGCAACCGCACGAACGTGTTTTTGAGGATGATGACTGTCAGAATCCGCGTCAAACACTTCGTTAATGCCATAATTTGCCGATACCACGAAACAAAGAGCGATAAAAGAAATTACCACCGACATCCAAACACTAAAAATACTTATATTATTCAACTTTAAGGCTACAAAAAAACCCAAAAGCATTAAAAGATTCCGATACCACCGTAAGGGTCTGAATATATTGATAATTAATTTAATCTTTTCCATAAAGAATTTTTGTTAACAATAAAGCAATTCTCCGCCCGTTCTATTAGCGGCGAATCTTCCCGGGAGTCTGTGAATAAATCAAAGTTTTTAATTCCTTCCTCCCCCACCACTTTCAGTTTATTCACATTCCAACAAATATCAAATTTTCTGAAATCCTCATTATACTCCGTCCCAAATACAATCCAATCATTAATTCCTTCGTATTTAAGAACGGCTTCTATAAGCGGCTGCCACGAAGAAGAAACAACACGCACTTTTTCATAGTTGCCCGTTAAATAATCTGCCAATCGCCCGTTAATGTGTTTTGCGAGCAACGGCGCATAAATATCAAAAATCTTTTCCGTTCCGACAGAATGTAAGGTTTTTAAAATTTCGAACTTTAGTTTTCTCCGAATATAAAATTGTTTCCGGAACGGAACGAATAGTCTTGTAATTGCCAAGACGACGCCCCAGAATAGAATTCTAGGTTGTAAAAGCAGTCGTTCGCCCACTAGTATATAAAATATTGAATCAATGCCAATAAGTGTTTTGTCAAAATCAACAATACAAATTTGTTTTTTCATCGGATTTTTTGAGCTGTTATGTAATAGTGAGCATACGGTCCGACTTCAAATCTCAAATGTTTTTTTATTTCAAATCCGTTTTTACTTAATATTTCCAAAAGTTCTCTATCGTCCATTTCATTAATCAAAGAAAAAGTAGAAAAAAAATCGTGGATCCTGTTGAAATACTTATGAAAGATTAAATCTTTCCTCATGTCCATTATTATTAAGATGCCGCTCTCCTTGGTCAACGACATTAATTTGTCAATAAAATGTTCCCTTTTATTTTTGATGTGGTGCAACACATCTATGGCTGTTACCACATCAAATTTTTCGCGAAGATTCTCAATATTCTCATGTGTTTTAATACCGCTAAATTTTTTATTCAGGTAAGCTCTTTTCCGACCCCACGGCTCAACTGCCGAAATACGCTTTGTGACATGAATCAAGGAGAGCAAATAACCATTTCCCGCCCCTATGTCAATTAGGGACTTGTCCGAAGATAAATATTTATTTATATCTTCGGGAAAAGGAGCGATGATTTTTCTTATTTTCCCAATGAACGATTCGGGTAAAAATAAACTAAGCATTATTATTTATTATTGATTTTACTTTTAAATGCGACGATTATCTGACGCCAAACCTCAAGCGGCATGCGGGTTTTGTTAATATCCTCTCCGGAAATGTTTTTCATAATTCCTTTAAGCTGATTAATGTCGTTAACCTTAAACAAGACGGACTCTTTTGTCCCTAAATTATATTGGTAAAACCATATATTTTTAACATCCGCTCTGAATTTATCTATTAAAATTTCGTTATCTGAAAATTTCACTCTATTATTGTCAATTTTAATTTTTGTAAGGGTGTTCCCGGTGCCGAGCTGGCCGCCACTTCTTAACCAAATAGCAATGCCGAAATCCCCCACCTCGTCGCTAAAAACCGTCTCGTTATTAAAGTTGGATTCCAGATATTCGGGGACATTGCCCAAGATAACCGCCTCCTTAGAAAGATTATGCTCATCCGCTTTCTGCAGCACGTCGTTAATAATCGTATTCTGCAACCTCCACGAGTCAATGTAATTGTTTCTCTGAACCACAAACGACGTTAAATATAAGAAAAGAAAAATGAGAACGACAAAAAACCACTTGCTTTTTTTGACATAGGCGTAATATCCAAAAAAAGCAATGGCCAAAGCCGTTGCCAGCGAGAAAGAAATCAAACCCCGATTATAGTAGCCGTTTATCGTTGGCACGGTGGCAGCCAACATATAGAAAAAAAGAAAAGAAACCAGGGTGGTTATAACCGATACGATAAATATTTTCTGTTGGCGAGAAATTACCACCGCCGGCTCTCGGTTTCCTAAGAAAAGCGCTAATAACAAGCCAGGAATTAAAATAATAGTCATCAGGTCTAAAAAAGAGATTTGAGACCCAATGAAAAACAAGGACGACAAGAGAAGATGGGGAATATCCACGGTTATAACAGTTAAGAATTTTGCAAGAACCGCCGGAATTATAATTAATCCCCGAAACCTCAACCGGGAAATATCATTCGCGAAAAGCGTGACAATTACCTTTTGGTAGATGAAAATCAAGGCCGTAATTAAAACAAAGGGTAAGACAAATTTCGAAAGATATTTTGATATGTCGTCTTTTGTCAGGGGAAAGTAATTTTTCTCCAATCTTACTAGCGACCAGAGAGCAGAAATTATAAAAAGAGGAAAAACAACTTCATAAAGAAGGACGGAACAAATGGTTAGAAAATAAGAAACTGCGTAAAATACTGTTTTTAACTTCGATCTATCAATCGCGCTGTCTAAAAAAATAAAGGATATTGCCCATAAAAAAACTGACCCGGAACCGATAAGCAGCATGGCCGGAGAGAAAATAACCACCGAGGAAAAAACTGGAAAGACGGCCACGGCCGCGAAAATCGCCAAAAACGCACGATTGAAATATCTTTTCACCACAACGGCGACAGCCAAAATGGAAGATATCCAAAAAACAAGAGTAAGAATAATATACGCGGCAACATTTTGGCCGAATAAATTAGAAGCTGCGCCCAACAACAAAGGCGCGAGTGGTCTATTGGAAAAAGAAGGAAAATAGGCTTGATAAGAACTGAAAATACCTGGACTATGGACTCCCAGAGATAAAACGGACCAGTCGTCGTAAATAACCCCGCCGCTAAAGATAAACGGAATATAAACCACCAGAATAACAATAATAATTAGTGTAAAAACGACATTATCCAGACTAAAAAACTTCCTTAAATTATCCATTTGTTATTTTAAATATCTCATTAAATCTCTTTTCATAAGTATGATTGCGCAAAGTTCTTTCATAACCAGCCAAGGCTACTTTCCGTCTTTCTTCATCGTGTGATAAATAATACTTGGCTTTTTCTATTAGATCATCAACATCCTTAAAAATCACAACCTCTTTACCGTCTTGATAATAATCTCTTAAATTATCCGCATCACCCGTCAATAAAAAACCTCCACAGCCCGGAATCTCAAAATTTCTACCTTTTATCTGTTCGCGGCGGCCAAAGAGCAAACTTTTCAGATTTTGCCAGGCGTCTTTTGGCCTTTGCGGAACAAGGCCCAGGTTTAAAAAAAGCTTTAAATAAGACATAAGGTCCCTTTTACCTTCAACACCTTTAACACGACTAACTCTCTTGAATAACACATGACCCAAAGAAACAAAATTAAACCCATGTTGCGCATTGGAAAGATTGAGATTAACCTTTGATCTGGAAAATATCTCAATCATTTTATCCTGATCGATCCAGCCACTATCCCACCCCGGACCAAAACATTTAATGTCTATACCGAAGTTTTTTATTTTGGAAACCACTTTTGCTCTTTCGCCATGCGGCTGACCGACAAAAGAAACATCAAGCTCTTCGGTACCGAAAACCGGCTTGTATAAAAAATGATTGCAAGCCCATTGCGTCTTGATAACGTTCTTATAGCCTATTTTTTTATATTTATCCGGAGCTTTTGAATCTGTTGTGCCTATCCAATGAAACAGAGGCGCCCAGTGTCTTGAATAACCATCAAACCGCCAATGATCATCTGTAAACCAGCAAAAAGTTTTCGTGCCGGACTCCTCTGTAATTTGCCGGACCGTCTCCGGATAAAACTCTTCAGTATACAAAACAAAAAAACAAAGGTCCGGCTTGACCGATTCAACAACGCGGAGAAGCTCTTGATTCATCTTCTCCTTGCCTTTTTCTTGAAGGATTTCATCAAATGGAAAATAAATAACTTCATGCTTGCCCCCACCCATCTTCAGCAAGGTGTCATAAAAATTATAGTGCTCAAAAGAGAATCCAATCCGCTCAGTAGAGCTGCCATAATAGGCGTATTTCATGCCAACATATAAAATCTTCATAATACTAACATCTTAACTATAGACTCAAGATATTTCCAAAAAATCCTGAAATCAAAGCCAAATTCGTAAATCAATTTCGCATAAATACCAACCAATCTCTGATAAGATTCCCTGTCGCTTTGATGTGAAATATTATTAGCGTGCCAGCGGTATAAAACCAAAGCTTCATCAATAAAATCAACCGAACCCCGCCTGACCAAAAACAACCAGCATAGATAATCTTCGGCACTGAAAAATTTCCTGTCTTCAACAAAACCGCCGATGCCCTGAAGTGTGTTTTTTCTGACAACCACAGTTGAGTTAGGAATGAAGTTTTCTTCAATTAGCCGGTTAAAAACCCGGCCGCGGTAGAATCTTTTTATCTTGAAAACTTTTGAAAATCTTTTCCCGGAATCATCGCCGCCGAGCATTTCCATATCTGAATAAACCAAGACTGTTTCCGGGTTTTGAAAAAGTTTAAGCTGTTTTTCCAGTTTTTCCGGCAGCCAGACGTCGTCGCTGTCCAGAAACGCGATTAAATCCCCGTTTGATTCTTTTATCCCCCTGTTTCTGGCCGCGCCCGGTCCTTTATTTTCCCGATAAAAATACTTGATTTTTCGGCTTTCAATAAACGGCTTCAAAACTTCCTTGGTATTGTCCGAAGAGCCGTCGTCAACGACAATAATCTCCAGGGGCTTATGCGTCTGCGCCAACACCGAATCAACCGCCTCGGTAATGTACTTGGCGGCGTTAAAACTCGGAATAATCACTGAAACTAAGGGTTTTGGGCTTGTTCTAACCATACGTCTAAAATCTTCTTTTCCTTGCCGATCAATGACATTGACAAGATCTCTTTTGCAACCTTTTTGAAATCAATGGGCTGACTTGACTTTTTCGCTCTAACAATAATATTATCCAAAACATCTGAGCTTCCTGGAAAAACTCTGCCCAAAAATCCAACCAGCCTGTCCGGATAATTTTTTGATGTAAAAGATTTTTTCTTCTGGATAATAATACTCTCGAAACCAAGCTTTGGCAGAATAAACCTGAATTTTTGTTCCCCCCACCAGTCCTTGTGCACCGCCCAGTCGGCTTCATGAGAACCAAAAATATGCCTGGCAATTTTGAATTTCCCCCCGATTCCAGACCTGAAAAATCTTATTGCTGCGGTTTCAAAATCGGGCGTTTCAACAAACAAAATGCCGCCGGGCTTCAGCCACCGCCTCCACTGCATTAACAGCTTTAAAGACTCTTGCCGAGTAAAGTGTTCTAAAAGGTGATGATTTCTGATTTCATCAACCGAACTTTCTTGATAACTCAACGTTCTGATATCTTGATAAATATCAGCTCTGGCTTTCATTACCTGTTGATTGTCACCCGGCAAATCAATGTTTGTGTATCCGTCAAGATAATTTTCTCCACAGCCAAGATGAAGCTTCATAAAGTTATTTTTTTACCTTTATTTTCATTATAAGAATCGTATATTCTGATGATATCATTTTTACGCGTTAAAACTAAATTTTGTTCGTTTTGAGAAGTTATCTGTTTTATCTTTTCAAAATCCGGGTATCCTTTACGAACTCCCAGCAACCTGGCGTCGTCTATTAAAATAACCGACCCAGACTTCCACGAAGAAACAATGACGCCTATTTCCTTGAGCAATGGCAACTTATCATCAGACCCGGCAGTATTGCCTCCAGAATAATGGGCATCAAGCCAAAAAAGAGTTGGTTCATTGATTGATTTGACTATCTTCGGCAGAACGTCGGCGCTGTTTCCTTCGTAAATCTCTATGTTTTTTCTTGAAGAAAACCTTTTTCGGACGGTCAACACAAACTCATGGCTCAGTTCGATTGAGTGAATCTCGCGAAACTGCCGGCTGAGAAAACCGACCGTGTCGCCGAGATAGGTTCCTGTTTCAACGAAAACATTAATATTGAACGCTTTGGCAAAACCCTTAATGAGAAGACGCTTTATCAGCTCGGACGGAGAGTTGTTTTGTCCAAACACAAACCAGATAGCGGCGGCGGCGAAAGATCTGATAACCGCCCAGATCTGGTAAAAAAAGCTATCTTTCAATAATTTTTTTATTTTTTCTTTCATGACAAATACGTAAAAAATCCGCCCAATCCAAAGATAGTTTGTCCCAGTTAAACTTTTTTGACGCCTGCTGCCGGGCCAAAAGCTTCATTCTTTTAATTTTCTCCGAGTCGGCCAAAAGCCTCTTTATTGCTTCCGCAAACTGGCTTATCTCTTGTTTTTCATTGTTTTTTCTTGAAACCACAAAACCTCCACCGTCCCTAACCAGCTCTTCTGGCCCGGAATCGGGGCTGACAACCACTGGCAGGCCTGAAGCCATAGCTTCAGCCACAACCATGCCAAAACCTTCAAATAAGGATGGGAAAATAAACAGATCGGAAGAGGCTAAAAGAACGGCAATGTCCTCCCGACTCATTTCTTTAATCCAAAAAATATTTTTTGCCTCTTTTATCTTTCCTGAAAAATCAATCTCTGGATCGTCTTTCCCGACCAAAACAAACTGAATCTCGGGAAAATGTTTCGCCAGCTCAATAAAAATTTGCGGCTGTTTTCTACGAATCAAAGCACCAACAAAAGTAAAAATTTTTCTTGAGTCATCAAGATTCAACTTCATTCCGACATAAAACTTGTTCCGTTTCTCCGGCTTAAACTGTTTCAAATCCACACCGTTATAGATTACGGTTATTTTAGCTACCGGCCTAAAAGTCTTTAAAGAATCAGCTGTATATTCAGAGATTGTCAAAATATAGTCAACACGCCTCACAAAGAAAACCACGGAAAGCCAAAGTAAATCAAACTTAAAATTTCTATAAGGATAATCTTTTAAATAGCGAGGTACCGGACCATTGAGATGCAGTACCAGTATTGATTCACGCGGTCTAAAAAAATAGAATAAGAGATCCCAGAACTCCCCGGAAAAAATAATAATCTCCGGCTTTATTCTCCGAAACCATAACAAACGTCTAAAATACCGGAAAAATCTGTTTTTTGACAGAGTCGGAATCTTACAGATTGAACCGCTGATTTTTATTTCTTCATCCGCAGTTGTCCAGTATTCAAAAGAAGATCTCCCTAAGCGCTTGAAAATGTTAAAACGAATCAAGCTGACTGCCTGGCTCGGCAAAGACGACAAGTGGCTAGTAGAAAATATTTTTATGGCCATGGTTACTTTTTATTGATAATTTTTTTCCAAACCAGCGCCAGGAAAAACCTTAAACGTTCAATAAAATAACGAAGGTGAAAATGTAAGCGTTTCAGCCAAGACCAACGGTAGGTAACACCGATTAAATAAGTTTCGCGCCACGCCAAAAACGGATCTTTTCTCAACAGGGCGTCTCGCCTGATATTAAAGACGCCGGTGACAAAATCAAGTTTTTTAAACTTTGGCTTTAAGCTGAACATTTTTAGCCAAAGCTCATAATCAGCCAGAAGTTTGTATTTAACGTTAAAGCCGCCTGTTTTTTTAAACAGAGCTTTCTTAAAGAACACGCCTTCAGGCACCAGCTTGTTCCCCTGGTTTAACAGCATCTCAAAAGAAAGGTCAACCGGAGGGATATTGAAAGCGCTTTTTCGACCGTCAGAAAATCTTGTTTCCGTGTCGGCGACAACGATATCTAGTTTTTCATCTTGAAAAAACTGCTGCGCGACTCCTTCAATCACGCTGTTAGATGCATAAAAATTGTCTGAATCAAGCCAGGTCAAAACCTCGCCCCTTGCCATTCTGAATCCTTTGTTCAGAGCATCGTAAACCCCCTGGTCTTTTTCAGATACCCAGGTTATTTTTGAGCCATAACTTTTCAATATCTCTAAAGTCTCATCCTGAGACCCGCCGTCAATCACCAAATACTCAAGATTGGGATATGTTTGTATTAAAACAGATTCAATCGCCTTCCTGATGTAGCGATCGGAGTTCAGGCTTGTGGAAACGACTGTAATTAATGGTTTCTTCATAAAAGCGACTGGTAAAGGTTAAGGTAATTATCTACCATTTTTTCTACGCCAAAGTCTTTTGCCGCTCTTTGACGACATCTCGAAGACATTAACGCCCGCTCCTGCCCAGACAAACCCAAGAACCATTGAAGACCAGCTCGAAGATCGTCTGCGTCTTTTTTCTTCGCAATGTAACCGTTTTCTCGATGTTTTATCTCTTCTCTGACACCGCCTGTATCAAAAGCAATCACAGGAACGCCGCTGGCCAAAGACTCTAAAACCGTCAAAGGAAAGTTATCCGCCAGTGATGGAAAAATAAAGGCATCACTCAGGGAAAAGATCTCGGCGATCCTGCCCCTGTCTCTTGTCCCGGAAATAAACCAAAGGTTTTGATTCATCCTGTCTTCTTTAGGCCCGCCGACGGATAAGAATAAAACCTTGTCGTCTGCAGCAAACTCCTTTATCAGGGGTTCCACGAACTTCCAGCCCTTCCTAGGATCTTCTGTCCCCCCGGAAGCCAAGAAAAGAATTATTTTCTTGTCTTCTGGAATCCCGAAAGACTGACGCAGTTTTGATTTGTCCCGCGGCTTGAAAAGTCTTATATCTATTCCATTGTTTATCACTTTAATCGGTTTGTCTTTTAAAACACTTTTAGAAACCAGAGTCTTTAACCATTCTGAAGGAACTGTCAGATTAATTTTTGAGCTTCCATAAACTTTTCTTTTTTTTGAGGTCAGGTATTTCTCGTTATGCCACTCTATCTGTACATAGTGATGAAGCTCGGGGCACTGATAAAATCCGTTTTCCAAACTCCCTTCGGGAGGATAGGCGCAATGCGAAGAGACCGCCCACATGTCATGCAAAGTCCAAACAACCGGTTTTTTTTCAGAGATTTTCCGCAAAGTATCAAGTTTGAAAAAATATCCGTGAAGATTGTGACAGTGGACAATGTCCGCTTCTCTGAACTCCTTGGTTTTTAAGATGTAATCTGTTTTATAAAAATCAATGTCATTGGCAAGAATCCGAGAGATAAGATCTTGTCGAGGAAAAACAGCGGGGATTTCAAAAACACGACTATCATCAGAAAGCTTGTCTTTCACAAACATAGAAACAGAATGCCCCCTTTTTTCCAGTTCGGTTTTTAAATCCCAAGAAACCTGGGCCGCTCCTCCGGCTTTGTCAATTGTGCCGATTTTGAGTATTTTCATATCTTTAAAAATTTAAGTTTAAGAAAGTGTTCTTTAAGGCTTTTTAGCTTCAAGATAAAAAGAATCAGGCTTCCTTTGCTTAGAGCGGTTTTTTGAAGCATCAAGCCCGTATTTTTCAAACCCGGCAATCCTTGATTCATTCCAATCCATCCGGAAAATTTCTACAAAACCACAGTTTTCAAGCATATGGGTCAAAGAAACTTCATCGTACATCCAGCGATGAAGCTCCCCGATTTTTTTGGGGTCTTTAGAACGAAAAACTGATTTTAAGCGATTAAAAAGCCTCTGCCACAGAGACAGCCTAGTTTTTAACGCCTTCGCTTGAACTTTATTCCAGGGATAAAAATCGTAAAACTCATCTCCGGCGCGGCTTAAAATATACTCCCAGTCAACGTCGCCTGCTCTCAAGGCTTTCAGCATTTCTCCCCCAGATTGTTCGCGCACGGTTTGATCGTACAGCTCCAAAACGGACCAGTGATAACGTTGCCAGTTCCGCTCTGATGGCTCATGACGAAAGTTAACAATATTCTTCAAATATTCCGCAGCAATTGTCTCAAGATCTGGCAAAACCAAACGAACCATGCCGCCAGGCTTTAACACCCGAAAAATCTCTTTAATAAAAAAATTTCCTTTCTCACGGGAAAAATGTTCTAAAACATGAGAAGAATAAACAACATCAGAACAATTGTCAGAAAACGGAATGCCGTTTTCCAAATTGTGATAAAAAACTTCTTTTGAACGATACAAGTCAATGTTGTTCCACTCTGGCGAAAAAACACCGCCACAACCAAGATTCAGAAGAACTTGCCCGGTTTTTGTCTTTCGGGGATTTTTCATCGCCGCTTATTTGACATTTCCTTAACCGTTCTGAACCCAAATATATTGAGCTGCATATCCATGCTGTTTAAGGATTTTTGCTCCACAAAAGGATGTTTTGACAAAACTCCAATGTGATGAATCTGATATCTAAAACCAGCCTCTTTCAATATTCTTAAAATGACATCCAGTCTCTGTGGGCTTTTGCTGAATGAATGATACTCAAGGAATATATTTTTTACATTTTTCAGCAAATCTCTGCAATCTTCCAAAACTTCTGTCTCTGCTCCTTCAATATCCAGTTTCAAAAAATCAACCGGCTTCCCGAGATATTTCTTTAAACTCACAACCTTAACGCTGACAATATTATTAACATCGGAATCTAAGGCCAAACGTCCTCCATCAGAACCTTCCGCATAAAACTTCATCTGTCCGTTTTCTTTCCACAATCCCCTTTCCAATAAAGTAACATCGGAAAATCCAAAAGATTCTAAATTATCTTTAAGAACTCCAAAAATATAAGGATCGGGTTCAAAAGCCAACATCTCTGCACCGGGATAGATTCTTTTAAAATAAATAACGCTTAGTCCTATATTTGCCCCTCCGTCTATTATGTATGGCTGGTCCGTCTCCGAAACAAAGTTGTAGATTTCTTCTTCAAAAATCTCTTTATACAAAAACAAAAAGGAAGCTGCGTCAACCAGCTTTATTTTTTTATCCAAAAATTCAGTGCTCGTTTCCTTAAAGCGCGGAAAGTCAACCAAGCGTTCAAATTCGGGTATTGCTTTTCTTTTTTTAAAACCATTCAAAAAAGCAGAGAGGTTGTATTCTGGCGATCTCCGCCAAAACTTATTTATTAAAGAATAAAGATTCATTTGTCTTAATTATAAACCAAAAACCAGGCTTGCAAAATCCTTAATTCTTTTTTCAAAACCATAAAATTCAAGAGTCTTTTTCTGCCCGGCGGCGGCGATTTCTTTCCGTTTTGGTTCATTATTCAAAAGATACCGGACTTTATCCGCGCATTCTCCCGGAGTCTTAAAGACAACCACTTCTTTATCCGGCTCAAAGAAATCAGAGATGTTTTCTTTCCAATCAGTAATCAAGCAACTTCCGACCCCGGTGGATTCAAAGAGACGCATGTTCCCGGCCTTATTTCCGGAAGAATCCAGATGAAAGTTTAAGACTATTTTTGAGTCGCTCAATAACTGATACATTTTAAGGCCAAAAACCGGCCCATGATTCATAAAAATAATTTTTAAAGCCCCCCGGTAATCAGAAAGATCCAGGCCCAGTTTTTTGCTTAAATAAAACGGGTTCAAAAAAGAGCGACGCGATAAACCAGATGCCCAAACCTCTAAGTTTACTTCCTGTATTATTTGAGAAAGGAACTTTATTCTTTGATTGTGTAAGTTTTTGCCAATAAACAATGAGCCAGAGAAAACAACGTCATGAAAAGGTTTTCGTTTCTGTAGTTTATCAAAGATTGAGGCCTCAAACGCAAAGGGAAAGAAATGACTTTGAAAGCCGTTTTGCCTGTAGAATTCAACAGAGTTCTCGTTACAGGTTAATACCAGATCACAACCCCGATAAACCTCTGGGTTATTTTGAGCAATCCCGTCCCATCCGATAATCACTTTTATCCTAAATTTATCTCTGATTCTTTCTCGAAAAGAAACAGTCAGATTGGTATAATCGTGGGCAAAAAAAACATCCGGTTTAAAATACTCTATCTGGGCCTCTAAAATGTCTTGAAGCCAGGACTCTTTTCCATAGACAATGCCATGCTCTTGAGCCCATTGCTTCTGAAGTTTTTCCGCATTGGTGACTGCCTCAAAAACCTCATAGTTGCCGATTTTCTCCAGGTTCTTTTTCCAAAAATCAGCCCAGCCGTAACAATCATCCATGAGCAACCGGTATTGCTGTGAATAATTAACACTGTCAATTTCTTTATGCGCTAAATAAAAATCAACAAGATATTGATCATAAAGCGGGCTTGCTTTAAATAGTTTTACTTTCGCCATTTAATCTTCTCTGAAAAAATCTTTAACGCTTTCGGCGACATACTCAACCTCTTCTTTCGTCATTTCCGGAAAGATTGGTAAAGAAATGGTTGTTCTGGCGTGATTTTCCGATACGGACAAAGACTGCTTTTGTTTTCCTAGATAGTCGTAAGCAGGTTGAAGATGAAGAGGAATCGGGTAGTGAATTCCCGCTTCGATTCCCTTTGATTTCAGATACTTTAAAAGATCGTCTCTTCTTTCTGTTTCTATGGCATAGATGTGATAAGAATACTTGTTGCCTTTTTTTTCAAATGGCTTGCGTAAGCTTTTTGGAAGAAAATCATTATACAGACCAGCTATTTGCCTCCTTTGCTCAACCCAATGATCCAAATGTTTTAATTTAACGCTCAAAACCGCCGCCTGCAAACCGTCCATTCTGCTGCTATAAGCTTCTTTTACGTGTTCATATTTCGTTTTCCTGCCATGATCGCGGTATAACCTGAAAAATTCTTCGTACTCATCGTTATTCGTCACCACGCAACCCGCGTCTCCATAAGCTCCGAGGTTTTTACCGGGATAGAAACTATAAATACCGATGTCCCCAAAGCCTCCGGCCTTTCGGGTATTTTGTTCAGACCCATGCGCCTGGGCACAATCCTCAATAACCTTCAAGTTGTATTTGCCGGCGAGACGACAAATTTCGTCCATATCCGCCATCTGGCCATAGAGGTGAACGGGAATAATTGCCCTTGTCCGATTTGTTATTAAAGGCTCTATTTTTGAAACATCTATAAGACAAGTTTTTTCATCAATATCAACAAACACAGGCTTAACGCCAAGATGGCCGAGGTATTCGGTCGTAGCAAAAAACGTGTTTGATACGGTAATGACCTCATCTCCCCGTTTCAATCCGATGGCCAAAAAAGATAAGAATAGAGCGTCTGTTCCGGAATTAAGGCCGATGCAATGTTTAACCCCGCAATACGAAGCATATTCTTGTTCAAATCTCTGAGTGTATTTACCCAATATAAAAGCAGAGTCGTTGATAACTCCTTGAATCGCCGAATCTATCTCTGGTTTTATGGACAGATACTGACGTTTAAGATTAACCAGAGGGATGTTCATGTTTAAATTTTGAATAAATTTTTCGTAAAGAATCAGTCTTTGTGACCGACTATGATAAGGCTTGAACAATAATCCGGCAGTTCATGCCCTATTTCATATAAAGCATCAACAACTTTACCGCCCCACGACTCCATCTGGGCATGCGATAAGGGTTTAAGCAAAATGCCTCCGAGATAATCAATTTCTAAGCCACTCTCTTTAAAATCATTAATTAAAAGTTCTCTATCGTAAATCCTTTTATGCCCTTTGCGGAGATCGGTTTCAGACAATTTATAATAATCGTCTATCATCCCTATATGTTTTCCGATTCTCTTATGAAGCCCGAGCGCATTCGGAACAGTAACTACAACCCTGCCGTTTGGCGCCAACCAAGATCTCAATCTCTTCATAAAAACCACACTATCGTCAACGTGCTCCAAAACGTTCGCAGAAACAATAAAATCAAATCTTTGTTCCGGTTTAAAGTCTTCAAACAAAGTATGAATGTATTCGGTATTTGAAAGCCTGTTTTCCCTGTTCGCCTTTTCTATTTTGACCAAAGATCCGTCTATGCCAACCACTTTTTTGAACTTGCCGGCAAGAGCTTTCGTCATCTGACCGACGCCGCAACCGACGTCAAGCATTGACTCGCCTTGACAAAATTTACTGACCTCCAAAATCTTGTACTTCTGAAGAGTAGCTTCAAATCCATGCTCTTCGGTGTAATAGCTCTCCGCTATTTCATCAAGAACTCTTTTCTGATCTCTTTTTAACATGAATGTTAAATTAACAGTTCTTTTCCCACGTCCCAAACGACCTTCGCTGGATTTCCAATCACCACTTTTTTAGGCGGAACGTTTCCCAAAACGACTGAACCCATCCCGACCATCGCATTTTCTCCGATTGTCACTCCAGGCCCTATTGATGCGTTGGCGCCGACCACGGCTTTATCCAAAATGGTGATGTAGCGCGCTCCACTTATTTTCTTGCCTTCCTTGTCTTTTTTTCTGCCGAAACTCGAATCTGTACAAGTAGAGACATCGGCGCTTATGAACACTTTTTTTCCGATTCTGGTGAACTCGGCAATCTGGGAGCAAGACATAATCTTTGTAAACTCGCCGATAAAAACCCCTTGTTCAATGCCGACCATCTTACCAATAACCACGTCGTTCCCCATCTGACATCCCTCTCTTATCAGCGCAAGATCGCCGATAAAAACCCTTCGGCCTATTTTTGAGCCGCGATTGATAATCACGGAAGACCCTATGGCGACCTCTTCCTCAACTATCAATGGGTCTGATGAAAAATCATCACGTTGTATGCTGTGCAAACCAAGCCTGGAGAATTTCGGATATTTACCCAGGATAACATTATCCCCAATCACCGCATTTTCACCCACTATCGTATCCGGATAAATTATCACGTTATGTCCGAGACGAACATTGTTTCCTATCTTCACCCTTTCCTGGATAATCACGTTCTCCCCGCAATTAAATCCCTTGCCTATTGAAGCCGATTTGGATATCTTTCCGCTTTTAAAAAAATTAAGCATTTTATCTATTTGTAAGTTGTAACCCATCTTATCAGCCGATCGAACAAAAATAAACCGTCCCAGGGAGATTCATAAAACGTGGCAAAACCCAGATCTGGGCAACGGTCTATGCCCTTGACAGTCAGTTGATCGAGCCATTTTCTTTTGTTTTCCAAAGTAAGAGCTACGCCCAGAGTTTGTTTTTGTCTGTCGTTAAATTTTTTTAAATCCGTAAAATCATCAATCGACTTGACAACTATAAACCGGGAATAGCATCCCGCCGGCAGGCCCTCCTGGTTTGAGCAAACAACCGTCCATTCTGTGCCCTCGGGGGCAATAACTCTATCTCCCCGTAAACTGTACTCGCTTCTCAAATCCACAACTTCTAAAGCCTTTCCTGTATCAATATTATCTTTGGGCAGTAAAGTTCTGCCGACAATCTCAAGCTGCTTCGCCAGTTCTTGGGAAAATTCCAAAGCAGTCTTGACGCCGCCAGTTTCAACAAAAACAACGTGCGGAGAAGAACAGGCGTATTGGTCAAAAACAGATACGTCAATTGCGAGCCGCGATGCTAATTTTACAAAAGAATTGTTTAAGGAATCTTTGTCTATGAGTGCATATGAATACTTTGGACCGAAAATGACATCTTCACAAAAAGGTTGCTTCGGAAGTTCATTGATTAGCTCAACAATCTCGCGTCCGCCCCAAACAATCCGCGTACCAGCGGAAAGAGACATGATTTTCTGGTTTTCAATATCTGCATGATCAATAAGAACCACGGATATACATTTCAATATCTCTGTTCCGTCTACTTTGTTTGTTCTGACTTTGGAAAACGCCAGCAGCATAGAAACAAGCTCCGCATAACCGGTCGAAGACGCCTTCACCAAACATGGATTTTTTGTCAACAACGCGGAGATAATAGAAAAAAGACCGAGCATCGGAACGTTACCCGCCAACCATTGAACGCTCAAACCCCGCGGTTGCGCGTGGAATAAAAGTTTCGGGTCTCCTAAATCCGCAAACTCATCAAGAACTCGAATGTTGCCGCGAAGAGCGACGCCCAAAGATCGCTTTAGATTCTCTTTTTCTAGAAATTCTTCAATATTTTTCAGATAAATTCCTCCGGAGTTCGATTTTTCTTTCAGCCAAAACAGAGCGACTTCCTGAAAAAAATCAATCAGGTCTTCAACTGATAATTTGTGTAAATACTCCAGCCTGGTTCCAAGATCGTCAATAATCTCTGCCAGATTATGAACTTTCTTTTTAACCGCTTCGGCATTGTTTAAAAGCAAGGTTATTGCCATAATTGTTTTTTAAATCGCCAAAGCGTCTCCGCATCCTCTAAGCTCTGCTTCTTCGGATCGCTTCTCGAAAACAAAATACTTTCCCTTCCTGCCGCATAAACAATCATCAACGCCGACAACGCGACCCAAATCCTCAGACAATAAAGCTATTCCCGGGTAACTATGCGGAATAAAACTTAATAATTCAATTATACCAATTTTACCGTCAACTACTGAACCAAGCGTTTTGGGGTCGCGTATGATTATTTCTGAATACAAAGAAACGTGTTTATACCCACGAGAACAATCGGGATAAATGGTTCCTAATTGTTCCGTCATTCCATACATGTCTATAACATCATGCTGGTTAAGCGACAAAAAATCCCCCATAGCCGCATTAAAATCAGCTTTTGAAACCGCGACATCGCTAAGCTTTTTCCAGCCACCAATATGAAGTAGGATTTTCTCTCGATCTGCTATATTTTTAAAAACCTCTCTGACTAACCGATTATCTTTGTTTTTCGTATAAATTGAAAAAAGAAGCCAGGTAAATCCGAAAAAGCAAAGAGAATCGTTTGTTTCTAAAGACTTTTCTATTCCGCGGAGACTTTCCAGATTCAAATTCAGGTCATCATCGAGAATAAAAAAAACCTCTCTGGCAAAAGGAAGAATACCTCTTATCGCGGTGCCCCTGGAGTTTAAGTTGCCGCCAATGCTTTTTACGATGTTCGGGCTGTCAAAGATAATAAATGTTCTGCGCGCGCTCCCAAGAAAATCAATCAGAATCTGGCGAATCGCTTTCGCCTGCATCTCAGCTGTTTTATTGTCAATAAAGATCTTACTTGGCAAACCAGTGGTAGAACTGGAAAAAAGAGTTTTAACAATGTCTTCCTGGGGCACTGATAAAAGATCGAATTTTTTAAAAACCGAAACCGGAAAATACGGCAAATCTTCAAGCTCAAAATCCTTATTAGGGTCAAAATCCTGTGAATCGTAAAGTCGTCGGCATTCTGCATTTTGCTCGTAATGCCATTGCGCAGCTTCCGCTATTGCTTCCTTGAATAATTTATCCTTTTCTGCCTGTAACAAGCTAAAAGGCTTTTCGTCTATAAGCATGGGGTTTAAAGATGTTTTTCAATAATGCCGATTATTTCCGAAATATTCGGAAGATACGGATTGGTAAAAAAATTAACTTCACGCCTGACTTTTTGCGCCAGTTCTTTAATATCCTGGTCTTTCTTAAGCACTAACCGTCTTGGTTCCATTTTTTGATAAAAAAACCTCAATCCATCCAGAAAGTCTTCAAAAGATATTCCCGTAGCGGAATACATTTTTTTGTACACGCCGGTCTGACGCAAGTTTATCTCTAAAACATCAAACAAAAACATTGCGACCGCTTCTGCATGAGGGATTCCCGCCAAGGGTCCTAAGACGTGAGCCAATGCATGGGCTAAACCAACACCGACGCTGCTCTGCGCCAATCCCGATAAAATACTTGCACGGTGAAAATTGGAAACTTCATCCCGAATGTCTTTCCCGGCCTGCAGATCTCTAAAAGAACAGTGAAATATCTGGATCGCTCGCAATGCGAAATCATCGGAAAACTGATGAGACATCTTTGAAACAAGGCTTTCAAGGGCATGGGCAACTCCGTCAATGGATTGCAAAACTATCTGTTCCCGTGTCAGCGAATCAAAATGTTTTGGATTAACTATAACCAAATCGGGCAAGAAAAGAGCCGAAGACAAAGATTTCTTAGCGCCTTTATCCGTAAAAACTGCATGCTGACTGACCTCTGCGCCAGAGCCCAGAGTTGTCGGCATGACGATAAAAGTTATGTTTTCTCTGCCCCTTGAAAGTTTTGCCAAATCCATCACTGACCCGCCTCCAATCGCAGTTACGAATCTTGGTTTTGCCTTTTTTATCTCTTTGGCAAAATCGTCAATGTCTTCCTTGGTCGGTTCTTTTGAGTAGACTACTTTCCCCAGAAATTTTCCATTGATCCAACTATCATTCAAATGAGTCTTATAAAACGACTCGGAGATAAAAAGATATATCTGCCCTGTATACAAAGTTTTGAGGAGGGCCTCTCCTTTTTCTCCAAACAACATCGTTTTTGGAAACAGAACTTTATGAACAAAAGAAAGTTTTTTTTCTTCGAAAATCATTTATTTATGATTGTTTTTTTAAATAAGGTTCTTTGAACTTTGCCATTATCCGTTTTCGGTATTTTTTCAATCAATGCAATTTTCTGAGGCACCTTGTAGCTTTCCAAACGCTTCCTGCACTCCTTGATTATGCTTTGAAGATCAAAATCACTCCTTTCAGCAATCACGTATGCGGAAACCGACTCACCCAGAAGCTTGTCGGGTAGGCCGATAACCACAGCATCATAAACGCCAGGAACTCGCTTAATAACTATCTCCACCTCTTCTGGACTGACTTTTTCTCCAGAAACATTAATGATATCGTCTTTCCTGCCGCTAATGTACAGGTAGCCTTGTTCATCAAGATATCCAAAATCATTTGTATGCAACCAGCCGTCCTTTATTCTCTTTTGAGTTTCCTGTTTATCCCAATACTCTTTGATAACCATGTTGCCCTTAACACAGATCTCCCCTATTTTCCCCGGCCCAAGAATATTCCCAGATTCTTCAATAATCTTTATCTTAACGCCAGGCGAAGGCTGTCCAACGCTATCAAGCTTATCCTGATGACGATTTAGGGTGACAAATGTCGACCTGGAAGCTTCTGTTAAACCATAATAATAATGAAAATCAATTGCCGGCAGATTCGAGATTATGGACAAAATCAAGCTTTTCTCAAGCCTAGACATGTTTGTCTGGATAAATCTCAAAGAATCCGCCGCCGCCACGAGACTCAACATAAAACGTTCCGTCGCTATTCTAAGAGTCACCGGGGTCAGCGACAAAGTTGTCGCTTTGTATTTTTCAATAACATCCAAGATCCCTTTCACGTTTAAAGCATCGGGATAAGCTATTGAGGTGCCGCCAACGGCAAAAATGCAGTGGATATTTCCGATTCCGAAAGAATGGCTCAGAGACGCCACGTTCACGTCTATATCTTTAGCCCTCCACTTCAAAAACTTTATAATATTAAAGGTCGCACCGACGACATTCTTGTGCTGCAGTTTAATGCCTTTTGGCGCACCAGTAGTGCCGGAAGTAAATATAATCGTGGAAACATCTTCGGGAGAAACGGTCCGAAAAGAATCCGAAGCCGTCTTTGGTTTTTTAGTTGAAACTATGTTGTTAACAAAAAACAGGGTCTTCGAATCTACACCAGACCTTTTCAGCTTCTCAGCTAATTTTTGTTCGGAAAAAAATATTTTGGGCCTGGTTTTCTCTATTTGCAACAGAAGGTTTTTATCGGAAACATTGACAGATAAAAGAAGAACTGAACATCCGGATCTTAAAACGCCAAAATAAGAAATAACAAAATCTGGAGCGTTTTGAATCAAGATTCCAACTACATCTCCCTTTTTTGTGTTTTTAAGTAAAAAATCACTAATCTTATCGCTTCTTTTTTTTAGATTTTCATAAGTATAAGAACTGCCCTCATAAACCAGGGCGACTTTATCGGGAAAAGAAAGAGCCGTCTCGTCTAAGAAATCAGAGATGATTTTAAACCTGTCCTTTCCAGCCAAGCTCAAATTCATTTATTTTTATTTAGCTTTTTTTCAATCAAGATTTTAAAATCAACCGGAGACTCAATCTCGATTATATCCTCCATCTCAAAACGAATGTCAAAAGCGGATTCAATCTCTGAAACAAGCTGAAGGTGTGACAATGAATCCCAATTCTCAAAATCTCTTCGGGGCTTGTTTAAGTAAAAGTCAGCGTCTTTCAGATCCTGAAAGACATTCAAAAAGATTTTTTTTAGCTTAGTATCGATTTTATTTTCCATATTCAATTTTTAATTACAATACAAACTGCTTCCGCAAGAGAATCTGTATGCGTCAAACTCAAGAAAAAAGTGTATTTATTCTTTATTTTTCTGTCCAACAGGATTACTTTAGGCTCGCCGTTTGAAGCGTTAATTACCTCTATTTTATTAAATCTGAGTTTCTTTTCCTCTATGCATTTTTTGACCGCCTCTTTCGCAGCAAAACGAGCAGCTAAGGAAGCGGAAGAATTGTGTTTTTTCTTGCATTCCCTGGCTTCCCGGGGAGTGAAAACATCAAGCATAAACCTGTTTCTACTCTGGGCGCCTGCAAATCTTTCTATCTCAACTAAATCAATGCCAATCTTAATTTTGTTCTTCAAATCTTCAGCAAAAAGAATATTTTTCATTGTCTGAGATTATAAACAGCTAAAATATAACAACCTTTCCGGTCCTTGCAGAATTCAAAGCGGTTTCAATAAACTCAATCGTTTGAAAAGCATCTTCATCAAAGACAAGGTTCGTGGGTTTATCCGGATTGTTCTGTTTTTCAATTATATCTTTGAATATTTTATCATGATTAGACATGGAGCCACGATAAGTCCCATAATCATTTGCCAGACTATCAGTTTCCTCCAACTGATAAGAATCAAAACCGTCTACGGAGAAATAGTCGATCGTATTTAAATATTCACCTCCGATCTTTATTGTTCCTCTTGAAAAAACCAAGGTTACCGATCCTTCAAAATTTTTCTTTGTCGCACAAGTCGTATAACTAACTGATCCGAATGATCCGTTTTTAAATTCAACACTGATAACACCAGTATCCTCAATTTCTATTGAATGATTTTTCGTTCCCATCAAACTGTAAAGACTTTTTGGCTTGCCCATAAACATAAGCATTAAATCAATAAAATGGCTCGCTTGTGTATAGATTGTGCCGCCGTCAAGGGCCAGGGTGCCGCGCCATGAATCATTTTTATAATATTCATCGTCTCTGTTCCACAGCATATTTACGATACACATAATTGGCTCCCCCATCTTTCTTTCTTTAATTAACTGTTTCGCCAATTTAACTGGCGGGTTATAACGATTCTGCTGAACCACATATAACAACTTATTATTTGCCTTCGCCGTCTCAACCATTCTTTTCGCGTCTTTTAAGGTCAAAGCCATAGGTTTCTCGCATAAAACATTTTTCCCGGCATTAAGGCATCTAATCGTATGTTCGGCGTGCAAACCGGAAGGAGTGCAGATGTTAACAAAATCAACACTTGGGTCTTTAAGTAAATCATCCATCCCGAAATATGGGCGACAAACATATTTTTCCGACAATGCCAGGGCTCGTTCCGGCACAATGTCACAGACGGCAACCAACTTCACATAGTCCGTGCCGTTTAGTTTTTCAGCATGCCGCGTGCCGATTTTCCCACATCCCAATACAGCGAAGTTAATTGTTTTCATGGAAAGTATAATCCTTACTATTATTTAACATTATGATATGAGCATTTATATAGGGCCAGATCCTAATGCAGTCAGAATAAGACAAAGAATTGTCTTTAAGCTTCTTATCAGTGAACTGCTTGATTTCATAACCATTCCACACTGTCGATTCTAAAAACTCTTTTGAAGACATGGTATCTGTTAAAAACTCTCGTAGGGGGCCGGAAAACCAATCCACCATCGGGGCATTCAGACCGATTTTCAGTTTCCTTTGTCTAATTGATTCTGGCATTAAAGTTTTCATTGCATCCCGCAAAATTCTTTTTGCAAAACCATGCCCAATCTTACTCTGCATCGGTAAAGAAAAAACATAGCTTACCAAGCGCCAATCCATAAAAGGCATTCTCACCTCTACCCCATGTTGCATTGACGCTCTATCGAAATTCCTCAAGATGGTCGGCAAAGTTGTCAGGTGAAAACTTTGGTAAGACAAAAAATCTACCCGGAAAATATTTTTTGAAAATTGCAAAACCAGGTCTCTCTTGGAACGGTAAAAATGATTAATCGATTCACGAAGCCAGGAATCCGTTAATTTAAATCTCAAAATTCTTTTTAGGATATTAACCGACTCCGGTATAAAAATTTTCCATTTTCTCCCCTTTTCTAACAGATTTTTAACCGTTTGATCTTTTACGCCGGGAAACAGCATTTCTTCGTAAATATTTAAAATATCTGAAGCGTACTCTTGATTTTGCTGTGACAATGCCAGAAAATACGCATTCTCCACTAAAGGCTGATAGCCATACAGCATCTCGTCAACCCCGTGACCGTCAAGAGAGACTTTAACTCCGGCGGTCCGCATGGATTCATAAATATTTGTAGCGGCAATAATCGGAGAGAAATAAATACTATCAAATTTAATCGTGGTTTCTATCACTTTTTGAGGAAGGTTTTTAAGATTTGATTCGTTATATTTGATAACGCCTCCGGTAAATTCTGCGACTTTTTCCGCATAGATTTTTTCGTCGTTCTCGGTTCCAGGGAAAACAGCCGCAAAGGCTCTTTGCCAATCTCTGGGAATCCTTTCTTTATTATTACGATTCTTCATCAGACTATGCAACATACAATAAACCGATGACGAGTCCACACCGCCGCTTAAGGCAGTCGCGATTGGCACATCACTTCTCATTCTGATTAAGCAAGCATTTTCGAAAATATCCCTAAACTCATTCACCTGAGAATCATAAGAATTGCCAACCTCGGCCAAATGTTCAAGAGTATTCCACCATCTAACCTGGCGTGGCACTCCCCCAAACGAAATCTCCATAAAATGCCCGGGAAGGATTTCCTCAATATGATTAAATATAGTTTTGCCATATCCTTCCAAGCTGAAAGAATCATGAATCACTGACGCCATGTTCTGGATATTTACCTCTCTTCTAAAACCTTCAAGATACTTAAAGGCAACCGTTTCGGAAGCAAACGCGAATATTGTTCTTGGAATATACAAGAAATAGATTGGTTTAATCCCGAACCTATCCCTCGCCAAAAACAGTTTTTTTTCTTTGGCATCCCAAATAGCGAAACCCCACATGCCATTGAATTTTTCTAAACAATCTTTCCCCCATCTTTGATAAGAAGCGAGAATGACTTCGGTGTCAGAGTCAGAATGAAATTTGTAGCCCTCTTTAATAAGATCATTCCTTATCTCCATGAAATTAAAAATCTCTCCGTTGTAAATAATCCAATAACGTCCATTGTCGTAAGACATGGGTTGCTTACCTCTGTCAGAAACATCCAGGATAGAAAGTCTTCTGTGTCCAAAGCCAAGATTCCCTTCCTTATTTATATATAATCCGGCCCCATCCGGACCCCTGTGGGCAAGAGAATGGGTAAATCTTCCCAGGCTTTTTTCTGATACTTTAGTATCATTCAATTTTAATATTCCAGTTATGCCACACATAATTTTAAGATTTAATGTCCCATTTTTGTTCAAAGAGAAAACACCCCTGATCTTTGTCGGGAATCTTCCCGTAGATTGGCTGAGTACCTGAAATTACGTTAAATGTAGCAACGTCTAAAACCCAGTCCGCGATCTCTTTATCCACCCTGGCGCAAATATTAAAAGAATAAACTCCAACGTTAAGAGGGACATTCGGCAGCTCACAAATTATCTTTCCATGGTCGGCTATCTTTCCCCAAGACGTCGCTGGCGAAAGATCAGACAGCTGGCCGTGTGTTGAACGGGGCTGCGCAAAAGCTACGTCAAAATCACCCTTGATATTTCCAGAAGAGACAAAATACTCGGCCACCAGTCTTATTGTCTGGCCAGACGACACCGTAACAACAACCTCTCCTTTTTCATTCTCAACCCACGCCCTAGTGAATCTAACCGCCCCGGATCCTCGTCTATCTCCTCTGTTCTTTAAATCCCCACTGTTACCAATATTCAGATAACGACTGACGCTTTCATGAGCAGCCCCGTCAAAAACAACAACTCCCTGATTAAACAGCACCGCCCTATCACATAAAGACTGAATCGCATCCATGTTATGACTAACAAACAAGATTGTCCGGCCTTGTTTTTGGGTGACCTCTTCCATTTTGCCAAGGCATTTTTTCTGAAACTCGGCATCGCCGACAGCCAAAACCTCGTCAACCAGAAGAATGTCTGATTCCAGATGGGCGGCGACCGCAAAAGCCAACCGAACGTACATGCCAGACGAATAAAACTTAACTGGCGTGTCTAAAAACTTCTCCACTCCGGCAAAATCCACAATCTCATCAAATTTTTTGCTGATTTCTTTTCTGGTCATTCCCAGAAGCGCGCCGTTCAAAAAAACATTTTCCCTGCCGGAAAGCTCGGGGTGGAATCCTGTGCCAACCTCAAGTAAACTGCCGACGCGACCGCGCAAGACCACCTTTCCTTTTGTCGGCGGCGTAATCCTTGAAAGAACCTTTAATAAAGTGGATTTACCGGCGCCGTTCGGCCCGATAACCCCGAAAATCTCCCCGCGATTGACGTCAAAAGAAATGTTGTCGAGAGCCCAGAAACTCTCCTGGCTGTCTTTTTTCTTAAAGATGGAAACCAACTCGTCCCTTAATGAATAATAAGATGGACGATTGTGGTAAATCGTGTACTGCTTTGACAGATTTTTTATCTCAATGACTGGTTTCATATTTTTAAACAATGTCAGCGAACCATTTTTCAGTTTTGCTGAAATACCAGATCCCGGCTAAAAAAATCAGAAGACTGACAATCGCCGAGCTGAAAAATAAGCCCCAGTTGACCGGCGAAGTCATGAATAAAAGATTTCTTGCGGTTTCAATCACGCCCGACATTGGGTTTAAAAACCAAAGCCATTGGTATTTCCCAAGCACTGAAACCGGGTAAATCACTGGCGAAACGAAAATCAAAGTTTGAATGAAAAACGGCAATGCATATCTTATATCCCGATATTTGACATTCAGCGACGCAGCGACTAAACCAAACCCGGAAGCGCAAAGGAAAGAAATTATTAAGGCCGGAATTATAAACAAAATTCCCCAAATATAAATTTTCTGTTGAAAAAACAACGCCAGCACAAAAAACAAGATTAGGGCGCAGATAAAATCAAGAAGAAAAACAAGGGTTGAAGACAGTGGCAAGATAATCCTCGGAAAATAAACTTTTTGAATAATGCCGCGGTTTGAAATCATGCTGTCAGACGCAGACGACAAGGAATTAGAAAAATAATTCCAAAAAAGCAGCCCGACAAAAGTAAATAAGGCATAGGGAATCCCGCTGGTTTGGATTCCGGCAACGCGGCCGAAAAAAACCGAAAACACAACCATGGTAATGAACGGCTGAAGCAAAGCCCAAGCAACGCCAATAACGGTCTGCTTGTACCTAACCTTGACATCGCGCCAAGCCAAAAAATAAAATAGCTCGCGATAATCCCAAATCTCTTTCAGGCTGCTCCTGAACGATGTTTTTGATTGAATAATGATTTCTTTCATAGATACCTATGCTTTTGAGCCGGTGGAGGGATTCGGACCCCCGACCCACTGTTTACCCCGTAAAAAAGAACAACTTTTAACGGGGCAAGCAAAACAGTTGCTCTGTTCATCCTCTCATCTTTACTGAGCCACCTGCAGGAATCGAACCCGCATCCGTAGTTTACAAAACTACTGCTCTGCCATTGAGCTAAGGTGGCAAAGATGGGAGGACAAGCTGAGCCTACCCTACCGGCTTAAGCTTAAAACAAGCTAAAATTAAGCTTATTTTAACAAAAAACAGGGATATTATAAACCCCGGCTTAAATTAAGTGAAGAGCCGGAAAAAATAGCCGGTCAGGCGTCATTTACCCACCTAACACAGACCCGCTTCGCGGGATCTGTGTTTGCCGCTTCGCGGCACCGGAGCAAACAATAAGCAGTTATTGTTTGCTCCATTCTTCTGCTTGGCGAACCAACAAGTCTTTGGCGTTTTCAGGATGAGCCATCACGTCTTCTATGACATATTCCATTCTCATGCCTTGCGAACCTTTAACCAAAATCAAGTCTCCCGGCTCAATCATTGGTTCAAGTTTGGCGCTGACTTGTTTTGAGTTTTCAAACCAGAACGATTTATCTTTGCCGTTTTCTACGCCGACAGCTTTTTCATAAGCAAACTTCATTCTTTGGCCGACAAAAAACATTAAGTCGCAAAATCCCGCGGCTTTCGCGCCAACTTCTTCGTGAAGCTCAGGCGCGTACTGGCCAAGCTCAAGCATGTCGCCCAGAACCGCAATCTTTCTTTTTCCCGGCAGATCTTGAAAAGTTTCCAAAGCTTTTTCCATGGCCAGCGGCGCGGCATTATAACTGTCGTCCAGAATCAAAGAATTTTCTATTCCTTCAATCAGCCGCATCCTGCCTTTTTCCTGATGAAACTCAGCCGCGGCAATGCCGAGCTCAATAATGTTCAGGTCAAAAACCGCGCCGACAGCAAAAGCCACGGCAATCGCGTAAGCCGAAGGCTTACCCAGGCTGTCTTTCAGCCAGACCGGCACGACGCTGCCGCGGTGTTCAATCCTGAAAAAAACGCCGTCGGGCAGAACAAAACCTTTGCCGGCTTCTTTTACTTTAATCTGGTAATCAGTGATTCTCAGATCTGCGCCTTTGTTGAAACCGAAAGAAATGACCTTGGCTCTAGTTTTTTCCCTGAGCGGCCAGATTTTTTCGTCGTCAAAGTTCAAAATTGCGAAATCATCTTTGCCGAGGTTTTTGATAATCTCGGCTTTCTCGTCAATCAATTGGTCAATGCCGTCTTTGTAATTTTCCACGTGGACCGGAACTTTGCCGATGGCCGTCATCACTGCAAGCTTTGGTTTGGCCAAAGCGACAAGCTTTTTTATGTCTCCGGGCTTGTCCGCGCCCATCTCAACAATAACGAAATGCGGATAGTTTTTGTCCCTGAATAAAATCAGCTTCAAGCCTTTCAGAAAGTTCGCCAGCCAGAGAAAAAGGCTTCTTTTGGCTTCCACGCCGCTGATAAACGGCAAAGGCAGGCCGATTTCGGTATTGAGATTTTTTTCGCTTTTGCTGGTCGGGAAATACCTGGACAAAATCAGATAAATCGCTTCTTTCGCCGAAGTTTTACCGACTGACCCGGTGATGCCGATAATCTTCGGCCGGTACTTCCGAATAATCAAATGCGTAAGGAAGTTTAAAATAACCTGAATAATCTTTCTTTTCATGACTTTAAGGAGAGACGACTGCATCCGGCGGCACAGCGTAATAATCAAGCACAAACTTCATAATTTTCCGGAAAAGCGGCACCGCCGTGGCTTCAGCATAACGCACGCCCTTCGGATCTTCAATTCTGGTCAAAATGACAAACTTCGGATCTGAGACCGGCGCCAGACCTAAAAACGAATGGTTGACCTTTTCCGAATAGCCCTTGCCGTCTTCCAAAGCAATCTCGCCCGTGCCGGTTTTGCCGGCGATGCGATAACCTTTTATCCCGGCGGCTTTTCCCGAACCATGCTCTCCGGAAACCACGTTTTCCAGCAAAGGCAACGCTTGTTGGACAACTTCCCGGGCCATGGTTTGCTTGGCAATCTTCGGCTCGGTTGCCGCGGTTTTGCCGTCATCGAAAATAATCTCGCCGACAATAAAAGGTTTCATCATCACGCCGTTGTTTCCGAAAGCGGAAAACTCCTGGAGCAACTTAATCGGCGTGACGGCAACGCCCTGGCCAAAAGACGCGGTCGCAAAATCAATGTCTTTCGCTTCGTTTGAATAAAGATTCCTGAAAGAGCTTTGGATTTCCTGTGGCAGGTCAATGCCGGATTTTTCTTCAAAATCAAGGTTTTTGACAATGAAGTTTTTAAAAAACTCATTGCCGACTGTTCTTTGAATGAAAACCGCGCCCAGATTATACGATCTTTCCAGAAAAAGACTCATGGAAATATTTTTATTCGGCTTGGAGCTGCCGGCGTTCCTGATTGTCCGCCCGTCAATCTTTATTTCGCCGCCGTCAAAGTATTCTGTCGTCGGAGAGATTTTTTTCGAACTCAAGCCGGCGGCCAAAGAGAAAGGTTTAAAAACCGAACCTGGCTCGTATCTCAAAGAAACCGCGCTGTTCAAAAAAACCGACAAATCTTCTTCCTTGGCATATTGGTTCGGATCAAAGTTTGGATAACCGGCAAAAGCGATGATTCTTCCGGTTTTTGGATCCATGACAATGGCGTTTCCGCTTTCGGCTTTCCATTTTTCCACTTCTTCGGCCAAAAGTTTTTCCGTTTCTCTCTGAACCATCGGATCAATCGTCAAAACCACATTGTCGCCGTTTTTTTTGTAAAGGCTGGAAACGCCCAAAAAACTGCCGCGCGACAAAAAGCTTTCAACCGACTCTTTATCCGGTCCGGTGCCGGACAAAACGCTGTCCAAACCAAGCTCTATCCCATAGCGCCCGGAAAGTTCATCCTGATCATTAAACCCGACAAAACCAATGGCGTGGCTGGCAAACTCTTTCAAAGGATAAAAACGGGATTTTTCGTCTTCAATAATCAATCCGCCAATCTCAAGCTGCTTTATTTCATCAAGTTTTTCTTCCGGGATGTTTTTCACCAAAACTTCGTAAAGGTCGTTTTCTTTGCTGAGCTTTTTCAAAACATCAGGATAAGGCAAAGACAGTTTGTCTGAAAGCAGTTGGGCGGCTTTTTCTTTATCCGGACCGGCGTCATTGGGGCTGATGGCCAAATTAAAAACGTGTTTGTTGACTGCCAACGGCTGAAGATTGCCTTCTTTATCTCTTGTCAGAATCTCGCCTCTTTCAGGGCTAAAATCAATGATTTTTGTCTGCTGAGCCAAAGCCTCTTTTTTCCACTCCTGATGGTTGGAAATTTGAAGATTGAAATACCGCGCCGCCAAAACATTAACGCTGAAAATTAAAACGCCAAAAACAAAAAAAACCCGGACTGAAAAAGACCGGAGCGTAAAAATGCTTTTCAGGCTCTTTGGCGCAGATTTCACTTTAAGTTAGAAAATCTCTTAATTCTTGGCTTGATAGCTGATTGAAGACGGATTTTCTAATTTTACCATTAAAGCGTAATCCTTGAGCGAATCTGGGGATAATAAGGCTGTCTGTTTGAGCTCCAGTTTTTCTTTAGCGGTTTTTTTATCCTCTATTTCTTTGGACAGACTCTGAATCCTGAAAGACAGAAGCACGGAATCAACCGCAAAAAAGAAAAGGGACAAGCCGCAAAAAACCGTCAAAGACAGAGCCAAAGCAAAGCTGCCTTTGAAAGACAAAAGATAGGCCGCTTTCTTGAAAAAGTTAAGTTTGTTTTTCCTGGTTCGCGGAATCCCGGAACCGGTGAAAACCAGTTGTCTTTGATAAGGAGAGATGACGGTCATTTATTTTTTATGAATTAAGAATTACCATGCCCGCAATGCTGCGCATAGCGCTGCTGGCAGGTGAAAAAAGAATTAATATGATTCAGGCGAACTTTAATTTTTTATTCACAGCCCTCATTCTGTTAATTTTTCCACGGCTCTTAATTTGGCTGACCTTGAAGAAGGATTTGATTTTATTTCTTCAATTTCCGGCAAAACCGGTTTTTTCGTCAGAATCTTCACGTGCCCGGCTTTGGCCTCTTCTCTGAAAACTGTTTTGACAATCCGATCTTCCAGAGAGTGATAGCTGATAACCACGACTCGGCCGCCAGGCTTAACCAGCTTAATCGCCTTTGGCAAAGCTTGTTTGATATTTTCAAACTCATGATTAACCTCAATTCTCAAAGCTTGAAAAATCCTGGTCGCCGGATGAATCCCACCCATAAATTTATGTGTGGGATGAATCTTCGTCCGCCAAGGGACCGATGACTCAACAATCCGGGCAAGCTGAAGGCTTGAGTGAATCGGCCGGTTCTTCTTGATTGCGGCGGCAATTCTTCCGGCAAATCTTTCTTCTCCGAATTCAACGAATATTCTTTCAAGATCTTTCTCGGAATAATGGTTTAGAATCTTTTCCGCGGTCAAGTCAGAATCTTTGGCATAGCTCATCAAAAGCGGTTCGTCTTTTCTGAAAGAAAAACCGCGGTTTGATTTTTCCAAAAGAAATCTGGAAAGGCCAAGGTCAAAGACGGCACCGTGAATCTCCTGAATCTTTGTTGATTTCACCAATTGGTCAAGGTTTTTGAAATTGCCCGCAATCGCCACCAACCTTTCGTCAGCAACTTCTTTTTTTAATTCTTCAAGAACTCCGCTGTTCCAGTCAATCGCGGCAACTTTTCCCGAAGGCAAATTGCGTTTCAAAATTTCTTTGATGTAACCGCCTTCTCCGACAGTCGCATCAAGAAAGTTTTGATTCTTTTCCGGCCTCAAAAAACTTACGACTTGTTGTAAAAGAACAGGCACATGGACAGACATAATCAGATGCCCAGTTCGCTCAATTTTTCCGCAATGTCTCCGGACTCTCTTTCGGTCTTGTCTTTATAATTCTGCCAGCCGGATTTATCCCAGATCTCCAAACGATTAAAAACCCCGGCAACGACCACTTGCTTGTTCAGCCCGGCATACTGCCTCAGATAATCCGGAATCAAAACCCTTCCTTGCTTGTCAATCTCAACGTTAATCGCGCCGGCAAACATCAATCTGGCGAAAGCCCTGGAGTTTGCCTGGACCAGCGGCAGCTTGGACAGTTTTCCGGCAAGCTCATCCCATTCTGATTTTGAATAAACAAAAAGGCATTTATCAATTCCCCTGGTGACAACCGCACCGTTGACAAAGCTGTCTCTGAATTTGACCGGCACAGCCATTCTGCCTTTCTGGTCAATATTATGTTGAAACTCGCCGATAAACACGTTATTAAAATTACTAATATCTAATTTCTAATATTTGACAGAAAATGATTAAAAAGTTTTTGATTTTTGGTTAAATGGTTTTAAAACCTGTTGTCCACAGCTTTGCCCACTTATCCACACCTTTATCCACAGTTCCCCACTTCCTATTAATATCTTAGACCTCATTACCCACTTGTAAATACCCCTGTATCTGTGGATAACTCTGTCAAACGAAAAAGACCAAATTTACGAAACAAATCCGGTCATCTGTCAAGATAATATGTCCTATCTAACGATCGTTAGATAGGACATATTTTGGCTTGAGTTTGGTGCTGACTACTCCCTTCAAGAGAAATAACTCAGGCACTATGCTTGATAATCAGAACATCGCCATCCTGGACAATATACTCTTTTCCTTCTGAACGAATCAGGCCTTTTTGCTTGGCGTTTACCCAGCCGCCGGCTTCAATCAGCTTTTTCCAGTTAACCACGTCGGCGCGGATAAAGTTTTTCTCAAAATCAGTGTGAATCGCCGCCGCGGCTTGCGGCGCCCGGGTCTCTTTCTTGATTGTCCAGGCCCTGACCTCTTTTTCTCCGGCAGTCAGAAAAGACATCAAACCAAGGGTGGAAAAAGCCTTTTTAATCAGCCGTTCAAGGCTTGAGTTGGAAACGCCCAAAGACTCAAGATAGGTTTTTTGCTCATTTTCAGAAAGCTCGGCAAGTTCAGACTCTGTTTTGGCGCAGATGCAGACCACTTGGTCTTTTAAAACTTTAAGTTCTTCAGCATCTTTTTCCTCAATTTCGTCTGAGTTTTTCAGATCATCTTCATCAGAGTTCAGAGCAATTAAAATCGGCTTGGCAGTCAAAAGGTGAAACTCCTTTGCCAATTCGGTTTCTCCTTCGGAGAGCTCGATTTTTCTTGCCGAAATTCCTTTTTCCAGTTTATCTTTAAGTTTTAAAATCAACTCCCATTTTTTCTTCGCTTCTTTATCCGGCGTTGAACCGGGGCTTTTTTGTTTTTCCAAAGTCTGCAGGTCTGCCAGAAGCAGTTCAGTCTCAATTACCTCAAAATCTTTTTTTGGATCAAAACTTCCTTCACGGATAATGTTTTCGTCTTTAAAGTTTCTGACGACATGACAGATAGCGTCAACTTCACGGATATGCGACAAAAACTTGTTTCCCAAACCTTCGCCTTTATGCGCGCCGGCAATCAAGCCGGCGATGTCAACAAACTCAACCGTTGACGGCAGCTGCGGCGGCAAAGAATCAAGGTTTTCCGAATTTTTTATCAGCTCTGCCAGTTTTAAAAGACGCGCGTCCGGCACTGGCACGACGCCGACATTCGGTTCAATCGTCGCAAACGGAAAGTTCGCCGCAAACGCCTGCTGTTTTTTCAACAGAGCGTTAAAAAGCGTTGATTTGCCGACGTTTGGCAATCCGACAATCCCAATTGATAAATTCATATAAGATTTAAATTAGCTAAAGCGTAAGAAAGCAACAAACAAGATTATTTCTAACGGGATTCATAGTGGGCAATATCCCGCTAAGGGGCGGGGTGGTCTCTGTGACTTGCCATCCCAAATTTTTGCAGTTTTTTGGTGCACCTTGTAGGGATCGAACCTACGACCTCTTCGACTTGCTATCCCAAATTTTTGGACAGTGGACGGTACAGGATTCGAACCTGCGACCCCTGCAATGTGAATGCAATGCTCTACCGCTGAGCTAACCGTCCAAAAATTTGGGATGGTGAATGAACGAAGCGTCGCGTCAAACACGACTGACACGTTTGACGTGGCGCTCTACCACTGAGCCAAAGGTGCAAAAAACTTAGATGGATGAATGAACGCAATGCTTTACCGCTGAGCTAATTGCCCGAAACTGCTATTTTGATTCTACAACAATGCCGGAAAAATCACAAAAACTCCCGTTGAGGAGTTTTTGTGAATGAAAACACCGGAAATTATTTCAACTCAACACTCGCGCCGGTCAGCCTTCGCCAACCTGCGCTACGCCGTAGGCTTCGGCAAGGCGAGGGCTTCGGCTTGACCTCCGCAACAATAAGTTATTTTAACTCTACTGTAGCTCCGGCCCGACTTCGCCAAGGCTACGACGGGGCTTTCGCTCGGTTGAATTACTTTAATTCAACACTCGCTCCAGCTTCTTCAAGCTGTTTTTTCAAAGCTTCAGCTTCTTCTTTGCTGGCTCCGGTTTTAACCGGCTTTGGCGCCGCGTCAACCAAGTCTTTGGCTTCTTTTAAGCCAAGCCCGGTGATTTCTTTGACAACTTTAATCACCGCGATTTTCTGTTCTCCGCCGGAAGTCAGAACAACGTCAAAAGCTGATTTTTCCGCGGCGGCAGTTTCATTGCTGCCTCCAGCTGGTTGGGCCATAACCGCTGCCTGGGCTTTAACACCGAATTTTTCTTCCAGAGCTTTAACCAAATCGCTCAGCTCAAGCACAGAAAGCTCTTCGATTTCTTTGATGATTTTTTCCATTTTTTCCATGGTTTTTAAAGACAGATTGTTTAAATTAATATGGCTCGACCCGATAATTCAAAATGAATTAATTTTTAATTGATTCTCTTCGCTTAACCGCTTTTTTTCTTTTCCACTTCTTTCAGGGTCAAGAGCAGATTCTGCATTGTCCCGGACAAAACATAAGCCAAACCGGCGACCGGAGAAATCAAAACATTGACCAGTTGCGCGCGCAGAATTTCTTTTGAAGGAATCTTTGCCAATTTAACCGCTTTATCTTTCGGCATAAAAGCTTTCTCAAAAATCGCCGCCAAGATTGAGAGCGAATCTTTTATCTTGATTTTCGGATTGTTTTCTTTGATAAACTTGTCAATCCCTTTGACCAGTTCCATTTCGTTTTCATTGGTGTAAACAATGCCAAAAGATCCGGAATAGTTATCAAACTCGGGAAATTCAAAATTGTTTTTCTTTAACGCGATCTTCAAAAGATTTTTCTTGACTACCTTGTATTTCGCGCCCAGACCGGAAATCGCCTTTTTGAACACAGTCAAAGGCAGGGTTTTGGCGCTTGCCAAATCCACAAAATAAACATAAGCATAATCATTGATTATCTTTTCCAGGTCTTTAATAATTGTTTGTTTTTTGTCTCGTGAAATAGCCATCCCGATAGTAGAATTTCGACTAATCGCTTGTCTCGGCGACTCGCCGCAAATCTCACTGAATTAATTATGCTTTATCTTCTCATCCCAGTAATTGCTGTTTCGGCGCGATGTAAAACCAGGGTCGAAACTCACTATGGGACAAGTGTTTAAAAAACGAAAATCTGGGCTCAAAAACCACAGATCAGTACAGTTTTGCCTCGACGCGTCTTAGACTTTTGTTTGATGCGCGTTGTCTGTGGCTCGCCGCTCCGAAGCTTCAGCAAAGGACGGCTCTTTTTATAATATCAGAAAACCCTGAAAAGTCAACCCGCCGATGGTTTCAGGCAACAAACGCGGGCAGAGTAATCTCTGCCCGCAGATGAACTGATTGCAACTTAACGCGGCCCGGCGTGCTTTTTGCCGCCGCCCTCGCCCCCCTTTGGTTTAGTGCCGCCCTTGGGGCATTTAGGCCCCTTCAAGGTCTGTTTCGGGGGATACCTCCACTTCTGAGAAAAAACCATCCAATAGAACCTGAACATCGGGACCTCCTGGGAAAGATTTTCTTGTTTTTACCTCAACAAGGTTCTTCAATTTAACACGGGGTTTTACTTTTTGTCAAACAAAAACAGGCGGGAAAATCCGCCTGTTTAAAACCGCTTCATCATCTCCCTTTGGTGCGGCCAGGACCGATATGCGTGTTTTTGTACGCCCGGCCTTTTTTCTTGCGCCGGCCTTTGAGCCGGCGCTGTTCGGCTAGCTTCTTTTTAACTGCCATCTAAAGCTCCTTTCTTTTCAACAAATTATCATAATATGAAATTATGTCAAACTTTTGAGCCACCTGCCCGCAATTGCTGAAACGATAGCTTCTGCAGGCGGGCCTGCCCTCCTTCGCATAAAGCTACAGACGGACGAGGTTGCGCTGCGCAAGATAACTGGACAAACGAAAGTGTATTGCCATCTTATTATGAACACCTTGAGCCACCTGCGGGAACCCCGCACATCTCACTGCGCGAGATAACGGGGCAAGTCGGACCACAATATTTTGAGCCGGGGGAAGTTGATTTATCCTCGTGGATAAATCAACCGAACTCACATGAGCCTCTTGTCAGAATCGAACTGACATCAGCGGTTTACGATACCGTCGCTCTGCCATTGAGCTAAAGAGGCTTGTATAAAGATGGGCGGACGAGCCGCTGCTTCCTGCCCGCATTGCTACGCAAAAGCGTTGCAGGCGGGTACCACTAAGCTAAGGTGGCCAGACTACGCCAAGGCTACGTCTTGACAAAGTTAAACTTCTTTTCTCAATTCTTCAATCACTTTAACATAAACCCGAAGGTTATGAATGGTTGCCAAGCGCATGGCCAAAGGTTCGTTCAACCGGAAAAGATGGCAAAGATAAGCCCGTGAGTAGTTTTGACAAACCAGACAATCGCAGTGTTTGCTGATTGGCTTTTCGTCTTTCTGATATTTTATTTTGCCGGCGTAAACATAACCGAAAAAAGAACCAGGGTTTTTCGCTTTAAGCAGGTTTTTCAAAGGCTTTTTAATCTCGTAAAGCCTTTGATGTCGGGCGTCGCGTGTCGGCAGAACACAGTCATAAACCATGTAGCCAGCTTTCGTGAAAACAATCAAATCCTGAAGTTTACCCAAGCCCAATGCGTATTTGTAAGCATTATCAGGCATAATCCTGGCCAACCACTTCATTAATTCCACTTGCAAAGGATTGCCGGCGTTCGGCACCCAACCACCCATGCCATAACCGTCAAACCCGATTTTCTGCAGCTCCTCAAAACAGTGCTTTCTCAGTTTTTTACTATCGCCTCCCTGAATCACGCCCATAAGGAGAGGACGACTAGCAACTGACAACCTACGACTAACAACCTGTTTTTCAAACTCATGTTTACAGCGTTTCGCCCAGGAAATTGTCCTTTCAACTGAAAGCGCGTTTGCTTTTTCCGAAACATTTGAAGACGGACAGTCATCCAAACAAATCATAATATCAGCGCCAATGACAAACTGCATCTGAATGCTCTTTTCCGGAGTCAGTAAATGCTTTTTTGGCTTTTTCAAGCCGCCAGAGTAAAAAACCGCGCCTTCATTCGTTATTTTGCCGCGCTTTTTCTTGCCCCTGGCGTAAATCAATGAAAAAACCTGAAAGCCACCAGAATCAGAAACAACCAGGCCGGAAAAGTCCATGAACTTTTTGATGCCGCCGAATTTTTTCACCACCTCAAACCCGGGACTAGTCAAAATATGAAAAGTATTCACGCAGACGCCGTCAATTCCGACGGCCAGCAAATCTTTGGCGTCGACCGACCTGACGACTCCCCGGGTGGCGTCCGGACAAAAAATCGGCAGCCGGTATTTTCTGTTTTTAACTTTGAGAAACTTCATGCCCTGATTTCTTTTGCCAGCCAGGCGATTGATTTTTTCTTATGCCGCCACCACAGGTCTTCCCAGAAATAATGAACCGCCAAATGTTTGAATTTGCCATATTTGCCGATAAACCGCAAAAGCTTTTTCACGGGAACCGGATTTTCGCCGTCTTGGTTGAAAAACAGTTTTGAATAAATTTTCTGCTCCCAAGGAGAAATATGGTCAAAAACATCCCAGTGATGGAAAACGTCAAATAAAATGTACCAGACAGTCGCCGGGCCAACCCCGTAAAGACTCAACAGCTCTTTTTTCTGCGTTTCCAGCGGCTCGCGGCGCAGTTTAATTTCATCAATCATTCCTTTATGAAACTGTTCGTCAAGGCGCTTGATTGATTTGGCGCGATAACCGAGTTTTAACTTTCTCAGTTTTTCTTCCGTAACTTTATGCAGACCGCCGGGATTCCAAAAACACCAAAACTGCTTTTTATCAAACTCCAAAAGAACACCAAGGTTTTCCAAAAGATTTTTAAACATCTGGATTGAACGCCTGACAGAAGCATTCTGAAGAACAATGCCGATAATCAGGTATTCATACAAAGAACTCGGCTGACCGGGCCGCATGCCGCGCATTCTTTTAATTACTGGGGCGAGTTTTTTATCGGAGCCGAAAAGCCGGTAAAATTCTTTGAGATTCAAATCAAAGTTGTAAAAATAGCGGATCTCTCCAATCAATGAATCCAGGAAACCTTTTGAAAGATTTTTGTTTGAGTGGATGTTGAGGCGAATTTTTGGCTTTGCCGGCGAACCCGCGTTTTGGAATTTCAAACCCAGCGGCACGCCTTGATGGCGCCAGCTCTGCCATCTTGTTCCCTTCCGACAGAGATTGTCTCCCGAAGTAAAATGGTCGGGTTTGAAAAAAGTCGCGTCAAAATTAAACGGGGGGCTCGGAACCAAAACCATCGACTTTTTAAAATTCAGTTTTACCGGCTTTTTCATAAAATCAAATTAATTTTGCGTTAATAACTTTGAGCGGGCCACCAAAGAAGATTTAATTTAAAATTAAAATGGGGCTGGAAATTTTGAAGTTAAGGCTTTAACCTGCCGTTTTGTTTTCAAAAGAAATTTATCCTTGGCAATTCTATCTTTAAAACTTTTAATAAAAATTGCTCTTGTTTTAACATCAGCTGGCAGCTTTTCATCTCGAACATGGGCAATGACAGACAAAATCCATGCGGCGATTCCTTTGATTTCTTTTTCTTTCATGCCTCTAACAGTGATCGCTGGCGTGCCCAAGCGCAAGCCTGAAGGATAAAAAGCCGAAGCCGTTTCATTGGGAACCGTGTTCCGATTAGTAATAATCCCGACCGCTTCCAAGGCATTAGCGGCGACCCAACCGTTCGTTCCGCGAGATTGCAAATCTATCAAAATAAGGTGTTTTTGAGTACTGTCAGAAACAACATCCAGACCTCCGACCTTAAGCAACTTGGCTAAAAGTTTAGCGTTTTTAACTACTTGGCGAGCATAGTTCTTAAAAGATTTTGTTTTAGCTTTGGCCAAAGCAATGGCAATGCCAGCAATTGAGTGCAGATGTGGGCCACCCTGTAAACCTGGAAAAACCGAAGCATTAATCTTTTCCTCATATTCTTTCCGCGAAATAATCACCGCACCCCTGGGGCCACGCAAAGTTTTGTGAGTCGTAAAAGTAACAAAATCAGCAAAAGGAAACGGGGTCTTATTGGCGCCACCAATCACCAAGCCGGCTTCATGAGAAATATCGGCCAAATACCAGGCGCCGGCTTTTTTGGCGATACTGGCCATTCTTTTATGGTTGATTTCGCCGGGGTAGGCTGTGCCGCCGGAAACCAGGATTTTCGGCCGGAACTTTTTGGCTTGTTTTTCAAGCTGACGATAATCAAAAACTCTAGTTTTGGAATCAACTTTATAGAATTCAACCCGCCAGATTTTGGAAACTAAGGTGATTTTTTTATCTTTGGTATGCCAACCATGGGAAAGATGTCCACCGTCAGGCAAAAACATAGACATAATCTTCTGGCCCGGTTCAAGCATCGCATGATAAACCGCCAGGTTGGCCGGGCAACCTGAATGCGGCTGAACATTGGCTGACCATTTTTTCGGCGACAGCTTAAATGCTTGTAAAGCTCGTTCCTGGCAAAGAAACTCAATCTCATCAACAAACTGGTTGCCCTGGTAATACCTTCTGCCAGGCTGGCCTTCAGCGTATTTATGCATTAAAATCGACCCGACTGCCCGCCTGACTTCAGGCCAAGCATAGTTCTCTGATGGAATCATCATCAGAGTTTGTTTTTGACGCAGCTCTTCTTTTTTAATGAGTTTAAAAATTTTGTCCATAATTAAAAATTATTAGAGGAATACCTTTTTTGCAAATCATGAGCGAGTGAGGAGAACCCCACTTCGCTTTTCAAGCTTCGCGGGGCGCGCCCTCTTTTTTACATAACTTTTACGAGGCGCGGTCGGACTCTTTGAGCGGCAGACCGGATTTGAACCGGCGACCTTCTGCTTGGGAAGCAGACGTTCTGCCAACTGAACTACTGCCGCAAATTTAACGGGGTCCTCGATTTTCTCAACGAATTCTAACAAATTCACAGAAAATCGGGAGAAGTAATCGTACTGCCATTTATCCTCCTAAATTTTTTAAACAAAAACTTTGGAGGACAAGCTAATCCCGCCTGAAAAAAGATTTTACCTTATCCAGCCAGCTCGGTTCAACTGTCGGGCTCGGCACTGGCGAAGGCGAAATGAAAACCACCAATTTTTCCCCGGGTTTGACAAAGTTCAGTTTTTTTCTAACCTCAAACTCCTTGACCGCGTCCAAAGAAACAAAACTCAGCATCTCTTCGAGCGTCTGATTGTCTTTTGCCAAACCTTTAATTTCCTGCTCCAGGTCGCGAAAACGCCTGACCAAATCATTGTGGCGGGACCAGGAAGTAATCAAACCAACGACTAAAAACGGGATGATAATAACCAAAATCCAGCCAGCGAGTTTTTTGGGAATCATGGAGTTAACTGACAACTAAAAACTTACAACTGACAAAAAAATTATAGCAAATAAAACTTCTGGTTGTTTGTTGTTTGGTTATTTTGTGGCTTTGAAAACCTCAAAGAAAACCGATGGCGGCAGATTAACCTTGCCAAACTGCGCCAGCCTTTGTTTGCCTTCTTTCTGTTTTTTCCAAAGCTTCATTTTCCGCGTCCGGTCCCCGCCATTTTTCCCGAAGTCGCCGAGCTTTTTTTTCAACGCTGGCATCGTCACCCTAGCAATGATGTTCCCACCGCAAGCTGCCTGAATCGGCACGGCAAAAACTTCGCGCGGCAAAATCTCTTTGAGCTTTTCAATTGTCAGCTTGCCCAAAGAATAAGATTTTTCTTTCGGCACAATTCTTGAAAAAGCCTCGATTTTTTCCCCGGCGACCAGGATATCAAGCTTAACCAGCTCGCCTTTTCGCCAATCGGAAACCTGATAGCTCAAAGAAGCGTAGCCCTGGGAAACGCTTTTCAGCTTGTCGTAAAAATCAAGAATAATCTCCGACAACGGCATGGAAAAATTAAGCAAAACGTTTTTTTCCGAGATGTTTGAAACATTGCCAGCCAAACCACGGTTAAACTGAATCAGGTTTAAAACCCCGGAAATGTAGTTGTTCGGAACAATAATTTCGCCGGAAACCCAGGGTTCACGAAGCTCTAAAAGTTTGTCCGGAGTCGGCAGGTCGTTCGGAGAAAAAATATCAACAACCTCGTCCGCCTGCCCAGACAGGCTGGTTTTCAAAACCGCTTGATAACGCACTGTCGGAATCGTCACCACCGGGTCAAGTTCGTATTCCCGGCGCAGCCTTTCTTTGACGATTTCAAGATGCAACGTGCCCAAAAATCCCAAACGAAATCCCTGACCCAAAATTTCCTGGCGCTCTTTGATAAAATAAAGCGAAGCGTCATTAAGTTTAAGCTTTTTCAACCCAACTTCCAGAACTTCAAATTTGTTTGAATCTTCAGGGTAAAAATTGACAAAAACAACCGGCTGCGGCTCTTGATAACCGGGCAACGGTTTGGTGGTTTCGTCAATTTTGGAAAAAACCGTATCCCCGACCCTGACCAGGCTTGGATCTTTGATGCCAGTCGCGACATAGCCAATCTCGCCGGTTTCAAGCGCGCCGGTCGGCGAAAGCTTCGGCCGGAAAACACCGACTTCCAAAGCTTCGGTTGAAGCGGACGTGGCGAAAAACTTCAAAAGTTCATTTTTCTTGATTTTTCCGTCAACCACGCGAACATAAGCAATCACGCCTTTGTAAGGGTCATAACTGGAATCAAAAACCAAAGCCCGGAGCTTGCCGGAAACATTTCCCTGGGGAGGAGGAATTTTTTCAACCGCGGCTTCAAGCAACCCACCTACTCCCTTGCCGGTTTTCGCGGAAACTTCCAAAACTTCTTCCGGAGTGGCGCCGATAAGCTCCGCAATTTTTTGTTTCAGCTCAAACAAAAAATCTTTGTCAAAAGCCAGATCAACTTTATTGACGGCGCCGATAATTTTCAAGCCTTGTTTTTTTGCCAGGTGAAGATTTGCCAAAGTCTGAGCCTGAATTCCCTGAGTTACGTCAACGAGCAAAATCGCGCCTTCAACCGCAGCCAACGACCTTGAAACTTCATAAGAAAAATCAACATGCCCGGGCGTGTCAATCAGGTTCAGCAAGTAATTACCGTCGCGTTTGCCGCGATAATCCATTCTCACCGGCTGCATTTTAATGGTAATCCCCCGCTCTCTTTCCAAATCCATCTGGTCCAAAAACTGCGACCTGAAATCGCGCTTTGCCACAGTTTCGGTCAGTTCCAAGAACCGGTCAGCCAAAGTACTTTTTCCATGGTCAATATGGGCGGTGATGACGAAGTTTCTGATTTTTTCAGTCATTTTTCAAAAAAACTTTAAAATCAGAGAGTCTTAAATATTTCCAAAAAATGCCAGCCGCCAAAGAAGCCAGAGCCAGAAACGCTTTCAAAACCAGAAGCGGCCAGAAACCGAAACTTCTTAAAAAAGGAATGTAGTAATAAGCGAAGTTGACCGCCAGAACCGGCAGGGCAATCAGGATTCCCCAGCGCAAGCCCGAAACCAAACCCTTGATTGATTTTGGCAGGCTTGAGATGCCGATTCTTTTTTTAAAAACAAAAAGCAAAATCAAAGCGTCAACCAAAAATCCAAGGCTCATGCCCAGGGCAATCCCCGGAACGCCAAGCATCTTGGAAAAAAACCAGATTAACGGGATCTCAAAAACAAAAGCTGAAACCAGGGTTGAAAGAAACGGATCGCGGGTGTTGGCGGTCGCAAAAAACGCCCGGACCAAAAACATTCTCACGGCTTGAAACGGAAGAAAAACCGCGAAAGCCGTAACCGTCAGACTGGTCAGAATCTGATCCTGAGAAATGAAATTTCCGTAACCGAACAAAAGACCGACGAGCTCGCGGCTGAAAACCGACAAAGCAAAAGCGACCGGAATCATCAAAAAAATTATCTCTGAAAAGACTTTGTCAAAAGTCGCGACAAAATCCTGCTTTTTTTCTTCGGTTCGGTCTGCTTCAAAATCAGCCCATTTCTGAGAGATGAAAGGAAACGCCGCCGTCACCAAAGACATAACGCCGACTGTCAGCGGCAAAGACTGCAAAGAATCAGCCAGGTTGAAAATTCCCAAAGAGCCCGGGGATAAAAGCGAGGACACAAAAGTAATCCAAAAAAGAATCATGTTGTTGGCGAAAATCGTCATTGACCTTGGAACCATCAGTAAAAAGACCTCTTTAAGATGGCTGAACGAATCCCTGTTAAAGTTGGGTTTAAAACCAACGGCCCGCATGCCCGGCAACTGAACCAAAAGATGAAGCAAAGCGCCCAAAACCACACCCCAGGCAACGCCGTTTATTCCCCAGAAATTCGACAGCCATAAAACACCGACAATCACGCCCAGGTTGTAAAAAACCGGCGCCAGAGAAGAAACAAAAAATTTCTTAAAGCCCTGCAGGGTCACGGAAAAAAGATTTGAAACTGAAAGAAAAATCGGCTGAATCATCAAGATTCTCAGCATCAAAGACAGTCTTTCCGAATCGTCAAAAGAAAAACCGGGGGCGATTAAATAAGCCAGCTTGTCGGAAAACAAAAAAACCAAAAGCGCAAAAATCCCGAAAAACACGCTGAAAACCGAAAAAACCGCGGAAACCAGACTCCAAACGTCGTCTTTGCCGTTTTTAATCGCCCGGGAAAAAATCGGCATGAACGAACTGGACAAACTTGAAAAAACGAGAATGCCGTAAAGAAAGTCCGGCACCCTAAAAGCCGCAAAATAAATATCCAGGTCTCTTGAAGCGCCAAATCTGGCCGCCAAAAGCGTATTTTTTAAAATGCCCAAAATGCTGCCGATGACCGCGGCGCCCGAAATAACCAAAGCGCCCTTTTCAATTGAGTCTGCTTGAGATTTCCAGAACATTTTAATTGTTTAATTCGCCATCTCTGGCCAAATCATTGATTATCAAATCAAGATCTCCAAGAAGAATTCTTTGGATGTTCTTCCATGACTGGTTTATCCGGTGGTCAGTGATTCTGTCTTGGGGAAAGTTGTAAGTCCTGATTTTTTCCGACCGCTCGCCGGTACCGATTAAATCCCGCCTTTGGGAAACAAGCTTGGCTTGCTGTTCCTGAAGCTTGAGATCGTAAATCTTTGCCTGCAAAATAGACATGGCTCTTTCTTTATTCTGGTGCTGCTGCCGCTCTGATTGGCAAGCGACTGTAATTCCGGTCGGCTTGTGTTTGATTCTGACCGCAGTTTCAACTTTGTTGACGTTCTGGCCGCCGGCGCCCGAGCTTCTGAAAAAAGTGATTTCCAGGTCTTTTTCGCTTATCTCCATTTTAACATCTTTGAAAACCGGCAAAACCGCAACCGTCGCGGTTGAAGTGTGAATGCGGCCGGATTTTTCCGTTTCCGGAATCCTTTGGACGCGATGCGTGCCGCTTTCATATTTCAAAAGCGAAAAAACCCGCTTGCCCTTGGCTTCCATGATGATTTCTTTGTAACCGCCAAGTTCATCCCGGCTTTCATCAATGACTTTTAATGACCAGTTCTTGGATTCAATGTAAGCCTGGTACATTTTGAAAAGGTCGGCGGCAAAAAGAGCCGCTTCGTCACCGCCGGTGCCGGCCCTGATCTCCAGAATAATCTCGTTTATCTCTTCTTCGTCTTTGGCTTCCGGATCTTCAAGTTTTTTAATCAGAAGTTTGAGTTCTTTTTGCAAAGATTCTTTTTGCAGTTCAAGCTTAGCGGCTTCTTCTTTTGCCAGGTTCAAAAGTTCTTCATCTTTGGTTTCTTGAAGCAGTTTTTGGTTTTGCGTCAATTCCCGTTCAATATTTTCAAGCCGGTTCGCTTTTTCAACGATTGAAGAAAGTCTGGCGAACCGCTTGCTCGCTTCCCGGTAGTCGTCCTTGCGCAAAACAAAGTCGGCCTGCGACAGTTTGCCGGAAAGATCTCCAAACTCTTTTTTTAAATCTTCGTAATTTAATGCCATGCCAAAACAAAAACAGCCTCCAATCGGAAGTTTAATTAGTCGCGCTGGTTATTTTTTTGACTGCTTTTCTTTCAGCTTTTTTGTCCTCGCCAGATTTTTTTCTTTTTTGGTTTTCGGCTTTGAAGACTTTAACTGTTTTGATTTGGTGACTTTCGCCTGGAACTTTTCCACCCTGCCGGCGGCGTCAATCAATTTGTCTTTGCCGGTAAAAAACGGATGGCACTGCGAACAAACCTCAACTTCAATTTCCGGCTTGGTGGCGCCAATCGTAAAAACCGCGCCGCAAGCGCATTTCACTTTTGCCTCTGGAAAATATTTCGGATGAATATCTGTTTTCATGGTCTGAAACGCATTTTAGCACAGCCGGGCCTGAAAATCAAAAGATTAGCCTCTTCTAATTTTTCCGGTTTCGTGTTATAATACACTATTGAGTCGAGCAATCGGGCGCCAACAACTACATAGTTGCGGGCGTCAGGAAAGTCCGGATATCTGCCTTGATTCGTTCAGGGCAACGTAGCGGATAACATCCGCCTCCCGTTCAACTTCATTGTTGAATCCGGGACGAGGTGCGAACAGAGACGTCTTGCGCTGAAAAGCCCAAGAGCATCTTTCGAAAGTAGAGATCTAATTTTTGAAAGATGTAGTCCTGGAGTTTTCCAGGAGTGAAACGGCTAAATCCTTACGGGATACAAGACCGTGCCCTGCCTCTGGCGGGGAGAGTCGCTTGACTCCGACGGTAACGTCGGAGCTAGACTAATGATTGCTTACCCCGACATCACGCCGGGGAAAACAGAATCCGGCTTACGAACTCAAAACTAAAAACCCCTTTCGGGGTTTTTAGTTTTCAAGACTGACTTTCAAACCGGCTTGTTTTAAAATCTTAATCTGGTCTTCGTAATAGCTCGCCAGCTTCATGACTTTGTCGCCGTAAGATCTGAGATAAAGACTCCATCGGCTGCCGGCATAATACTTTGCCGCCGCAATTCTTTCTTTCGAATAACTGGCATTGGCCGCACCGGCGTCTGCCAGATACAAAGCCGTCGCCAAAAACGCGTCTCTCGGATTCCAGGGTGAAGGCAAGGATCCGGTAATTTTCTGAATCCTTGATTTGTAAAGCATCCAGGTTGAAGGAATAAACTGCGAAATGCCCATGGCGCCGCCGTAGCTGCCGTCTCTTAAAATCGGGCAAGAAACCAGAATTGAGTCAGGATTAATATCCAGTTCTTTGGTAATCTGTAAAAACGGAGTGACGTCGTCTCTTTTTGATTCCGGCGGTCCGGGCGCCATCGCGGTTTTATAACTGCACTTGCCGACATTTTTTCCCAAATCTGATTCTTTATCCAAAACCGCCAAAAGCAAAGCTGACCGGACGCCGGTTTGCTGTGAAGCCGAATCCGCATACTTCAGCGCGTCGCCAAAACTGATTTCGCCGCCGCCCAAAAGTTTATAAAGCTGCGCCCTGATTTCCGCGGCGGTCTTTTTGGATTCTTTGATTAAATTCTGGTAAAGAGTTTCTTTGCCTTTGGTAATCGACAAAAGCCTGTCTTTTTCCTGCTTCTTGCTGTTGAGCTCGTCTTTCTGCGCTTTCTGGATTGAGAGCAAAGACGCCTGGTCTTCACGTCTGTCTATCCAGTTGGTCCGCTGGCCTTCAAGATTCTTTTTCAAATCCCTGATTAAGACCAGTTCTTTTTGCAACTGGTCCTGAATTGCGGTCTGGGCATTGACTTCGTCAAAAAAATCAGACAGCGAATCGCGGCTCATTAAAATTTCCAGCAAAGACAGCTGACCGTTTTCGTAAAAAACTTTTAAAGAATCACCCAAAAGCTCGCGCTGGGCGTCGATTTTGGTTTCCGAGTCTTTGATGTTAACGCCAAGGTCATTGATTCTCAGGTTCAAACGCTGGATTTCCAGGTCAATCGCTTTAATCTGCAGGTTTATTTTGGCCATGGTCTTGTCCAAAATCTTGATTTCATTGGCCAAAGTCTTTTTTTCGCCCTGGACCTCTTCAATGTTCTTTTCATAAGCCTGAATCTCAGACTCTATCTCCGAAAGCTTTTGTTCAAGATTTTTCCTTTCTTCAAGCGTGTCCGCGAAAGAGATCTGAACCGGCGCGGAAACAAAGCTGATTGACGAACCCAAAAATGACAGAATCAGAAAAACCGCCAATCCAAACCTGGAAAAAAGCGACAGATTTGACAAGATGAGATAACGGTTGTTAAACAGTCGTTTTTTCAATGACAAAGTCTTTTTTTGAGATATTTGCTCGGGAAAAGTTTTTTTCCGGGGAACAATATCAATAATCTTCATCCCGTTAAAAATTCAATTATTGCACGATTAAATGTCGCTTTTAATGAAGGCGAAGCCGGCTTTTGCCTTTGCCATTTCCGAATAAAAATCAACTTTCTCAAATTTCTAATGGGACTCATTGAATTGAGTTTAATCACCTACTGCGCTGGTTTTGTCGGAGTTTCAGCCGTTCCCGCTTCAGGCGTTTGGACATCAGGCAAAGGCTTCTGAACTTCTTCTTCCTTCGCCGGTTCAGAAACAGAAACCACGGCGGTCTGCGGATCAATATGGCAGGAAACGTCTTTCGGCAGATTCAAATCTTTAACATAAACAGTTGAGTCAAAATCTTCCAGAACCGAGATATCAACAACGAGTTTCTCCGGAATGTTAGCCGGCAGACACTCAACTTCAATCTCGTCCATTGATTGAACAATCACGCCGCCAAGCTCCACGGCTGGCGCTTTCCCGATCAAAACAATCGGCAGAGAAACCTTTACTTTTTTCAAAGCATCAAACTGGTAAAAATCAATGCTCAAAATCCTGCTTTTCAAACTGTCGCGGACAAAATCCTGCAATAAAATGTTTTTTATTTCTTTGCCGCCGTCAAGCTTTAAAGAAAACGGCTTGGTCCTTTGCCCGGATTTCAAGAAAGCGGAAAAATCAGTTTCTGAAACTGTCAAGTTTAAATTTTCTGTTTTCGGCCCGTACAAAACCGCGGGAATCAACCCCTGATTTCTCAGGTCATCAGTGCCTTGTTTAATCTCCCTGGTTTTTGCCGATAAAATTATCTCAGACATAATAAAAGATTATAGCTCAAAACACGGATTTATTCAATTCGCTAAAAATTAAGGTAAAAAACCAAGAAAAAAACAGCTGAGCCAGAATAAATATAAACTGCGCGAGATCACAAAATCACATCACAGACTCCGGCAAGACAGGCAACTTCCTGAGCGGCAGTCGTCAGGTCTTCTTCCTCGTAACGGTAAATCTTTGAAAAATCAACTTCGGGAAATTCCTGTAAAAGTTTTTCGTACTGCTCTTTGTTTATTTCAATGTAAGGCATCTGATCGTACTGGGCGTCAAAAGCCGGCAGAAAAGTCAGGCCGCCAATCAATTCCTGATGGCGCCAGAGCCATTTGGCAATATCCAAAATTTCATTCGGAGAATAGGTCACGGTCACGCTCGGATTATGTTCGGTCCAGTTTTTCTTTGACCTCAACCAGTATTCCAGCTGCTCAAGAGCAGTGATGTGTTTTCTGGTAATCGCGCCTTCAGGCGAAGAAACGGGAAAATGCGCCACCCAGGTTGTCGCTTGTTCCGGCGTCTGGCCGTTTTCCGGATCCATGGGCACACCCGCGTCTTTCAAAACTTTGAAAACCGGAGTATGGGCGCCAACCCTAACGTTCCTGACGTAAAATTCAGACCACCGGGCATGAACTCCGGAAGAACAGTTTAAAAGCTGTGAAGAGTTGCCCGACGGCTTGACGCAGGTCACGGCCGCAGACTGGTTAATGCCTAAAATCTGGCTGTACTTTTTGTTCGTTTCAACCGCAATCTCTTTCAAAACCTGCATCGCAGACTCTTCCCTGACTGCCGGACAGTCCATCTGGCCGTTAATATCCACGCCCAAAAGCCTTTCTTCTTCGCAGTTCTTCTTCCACTGCGGCCGCAAACCCGGAAAATCCGTGGCCAAAGACTGAATCGTGCCGATAATCGCGGCCACCTCCACTTTTTCTTTCAAGCCCTCCAAGCTGTCTTCTTTCCTGGCAACGGCAATTGAAAGGTTGCAAAACTCGTTCGGCCGCAAAATTATCTCACCGCAAGGATTAGTGCCAAACTCAGATTGAAGCCGCCTTTCAGGAATAGTTTTCAAAGCCGCCCGGCGGCTGAAAATACCCGGTTCTCCCCTGCCGGACTCGTCGGTGTCAATGACAAATTTGGCAATCTCTGTTTGCGTCAACTCGCGGTTCGGCCAGACCGCCGAGTTGTTGGCGTTCCAGCGCTGTTCATTGCTTTTAATGTTGTCCCCACTCTTGCAGTATCTCATCTCCATGTCGTCAAAATCAAACAACGAAATCATGGCTGTCCGCCGGACACCGCCGGAAACAACGGCATCTCCGATTGAACACATCAAATCATGGGCATCAATCGGACGCAAAAAATTTCCCTGTTTTGACAAAATTTTAGTTCTGACGAAATCAAGCATTCTTCTTAACGGTCCAGGACCGGAAGCCCGTCCACCCTTAACTTTCAGCGGCGCGCCCGCCGGACGAATCGAAGAATAATCAAAAATAATATCTTGACCATTGAACCAGCTTTCCAAACCCTTTCTCAAAGCTTCACCCCAACCTTCGGCAGAATCTTCAATGACAAAATTCTCCGGCTTGGCGTCAATTTTTTGTCTTCTGATTCTCGGCAAGTTTTCAACGTATTGTTTTTCCACGGAAAAACCGACGCCGCAGCCAGCCATGGAAATCAGCAGCGCTTCAACAAAAACATCCAAAGAATCAACTGTCATGTAAGAACAATTATAAATTGACATATTGTTCCTTCTCGCCGCCGGGCCGGCCATCGCCAAAAGCCTCATTGACGGCATGGCTTTCATCTCCAAAATAAATTCGCTGATTTTTTTGTAGACTGCCGCCGGCAGTTTTGATTCTGACAACTCTTTTAAATAATCAACCGACCGGTCAACGGTTTCAATCCAGGTTTCCCGGCGGCCGAGCTCGTAATTAAATCTTGAATATTTATCGTAAAATTGGAATTTTTGCAGCGGTGTCGGAAAAAATTCATCTGACTCGGCAAAAGCCTGACGAATCTCTTCGGGAATCGGCCGCTCCGCTCTCAGTTTCGCGTGCTCCGCCCGATAAAGAATGTAATGCTTGGCGGCTTCGTATTCGCCGGCGGCCTGCAAAACCGTTTCAACAACGTCCTGAATTTCTTCAACATGGGGCTTTAAATATTTAACCGCGACAATATTCACCACCTGATTAACCAGTTCCTTAATCGAGATACTCGGTTCTTTATCCAAACCGGCAAAACACCTGGAAATCGCTGATTCTATTTTTTTAGGGTCAAGCTCAACCACCCGGCCGTCCCTTTTGGTGACGGTTTCCGGAATCTTAATTGTCATGCCAGCGACTTTTGTCATGGTTCGGCTTTGCTCACCATGAATGGTTCGAGCTGGCTCGCCATGAAGCGAGTGCGATGTTTTTGCCATTTGTTTTTTTCTTTCCGCTTTCCGTCAATGGTGAATCCGCCTCTGGCGGATAATCTCCGGGCTGGAAAAAGTTAATTGTTGACGTAATGGATTGTATCATTTGAAAAGGCCCGCCTTGTGGATAAAAAAGGCAGTAGGCAAAAGAAAAAACAGCCTCCTGTAAGCGGAAGCAGCGGTTGACAAGATGAAGTTTAAATTATCTTGATTATTTTCCGGCCTTCCCTGTTTTCAGCCGGGGCTTAATCTAGCGCGACTTATCCTGTTAGAAATAATCTTGACTTCAACTTATATCATTAGCAAACCACCTGGCAATTTTACTTTGCCAGTCGTTAAAATTCCTCACGAGAATTTCTAACGGGATTTATTTTTTCTTAAAAAAGCAGGTTCGTCTTCCAAGGACTCAAAAGGCTTTATTTTTTCTTTAAGAATGTCTTTGGCGTGGAGGTCTTCGTCAATGTTTTTGTTCAAACCGAAGCTGAAAGATTTTTCCTGAGCGTAACCAAAAGGCAGCGGCGAATGTCCTTCGGAGCTTTTACTGAAGCCCGTGGCAACAACCGTAATCTTCATTTTGTTTTTCGGCAGGCGATGGTCAAAACTGGTGCCAAAAATAACTTTGGCGTCCGGTGAAATCAAACTGGTGATGGTTTTCGCGGCCTGCTGAACTTCAATCATCGTCAAATCTTCGCGCGCGGAAACATTGAACAAAACACCTTTGGCGTTGTCAATCGTCGTGTCCAGCAACGGTGACTGAATTGCTTTCTGCGCCGCTTTTATGGCGCGGTCTTTACCGTCAGCAAGGCCGATTCCCAAAAGCGCTTCGCCGGAATTTTTAACAATCGCTTTTAAATCGGCAAAGTCAACGTTAATCAATCCCGGCTTGACAACCAAATCGTAAATCGCCTGAATCCCCTCTCTTAAAATCTCATCTATCTGCCAAAAAGCTTTTTTCAAGGAAGTATTGACGTCAATGATGTTGAAAACTCTGTCGTTCGGCACCGTTACCAGGGCGTCAACTTTTTCCAGCAATCTTTCGTGACTTGCTTTGGCAATCGCTTCTCTCTCTTTGCCTTCAAAAGAAAAAGGCAGCGTCACCACCGCAACCGTGATAATGCCCAAAGACCGGGCGACTTCAGCCACGACTGGCGCGGCGCCGGATCCGGTGCCGCCGCCAAGACCGCAGGTCAGAAAAATCATTTCCGCGCCGTCAAGAACTTTGGAAATTTCTTCGCGATTTTCTTCGGCCGACTGACGGCCGATTTCCGGATCCATGCCGGCCCCCCGCCCCTGAGTAATTTCTTTTCCGATCTGAATTCTCTTTGAAGCTTTACAGAACCTCAAATCCTGAATGTCAGTATTGAAAGAAATTGTTTCAATGCCAGAGAGAACCGTGTCAATTCTTGACAAAGCATTGCCGCCGGCGCCGCCGATGCCGACGATTTTTATTTTGGGAATCAAAAACCCGTTTTTCTGGGGAGCTTCGGGTTTGATTAATGATTCTTTTTTCGCTTTCTTGCTTTTTTTAATCTTTTTAAGGATTTTGATTTTTTGGAGTTTCTTTGATCTTTTCATGGTCTGTTTTGTTTAAGGCACAAAAATGTCCCAGAGTTTTTTCATGAAGCCCGGCAGGCCGCGGCCAAAACCTTCCTGCCTGGAGCCGAAGATTGAATCAAGCTGCCATAAAACCAGGCTGTAAGCGCCGAAATACTGAGGCGGCACGTCTTCGGGAAAATAATTTTTAAAATGGTCAAGATTGGCTTTTCTGGTTGAGAGCTTAAGTTCTTTTTTAACGAGCTGGTTCAGATGCGAAAGCTCGGCGCCGCCGCCGTAAATCACGGCGCCAGCCGGAAGCTTTGAAGCTTTACCGAGTTTTTTCAGCTCGTCGTTCACAAAATCAAGAATCTCCGAACTCCGGGCTTCAATAATTTCGGACAAATGCTTCCTGGAAACCACTGCTTCTTCACCCTCAACAAACTGCGAAAGCTCAATCTCGTCTTTTTTGCTTGTTTTTGAAGCCAACGCCTGACCAAAGCCGATTTTTATTCTTTCGGCCGTGTCAAAATGCACCTGAAGCGAATTGGCAATGTCATTGGTAATATTCTGGGAACCGAGCGGAATCACTGAAAGATAAACCAGATTGTCTTCTTCAAAAACCGTGATTGAGGTCGTTTCGGCGCCAAAATCAATGGCGCAGACGCCTTGTTCACGGTCACGCTTCGGCACCAAAGCTTTGGCCACCGCCAAAGGGTTGGCGGCAATCAAGCCTGTGTGCAGGCCGACAATGCTCAAAGATTTGTTTAAGCCCAAAATCGCCTGGGAAAAAACATCAATCACTGTCGCTTCAAGCGTCAGCCGGCTGCCCTGCATGCCGACAACCTGTTTGACTTTGTCAATGTCATCAATAATGTAGTGCTGGGGAATCATGTGAAGCACTGTCCGGTTTTGCGGCGACGGCAAAGACTCAACCATTTCCTGGATTCTTCGTTCGTCTTCCCTGCCGATTTCTTCGTCCGGCCGCGAAATAACGATTGAGGCTTTGGCGAACCTGGTTTCCAGGCAAGGACCGCCGATAAGAACGTTTACCTGATTGATTTCTTTTTTTGAGCTTTCTTCAAGCTGGCGCAAAACTTCGCCGATTGAACGCGAAGCGTCCTCAACGTCAAAAATAATTCCGCGCCTGATTCCCGAAGACCTGGCTTCAGCCCGAGCAACAACGTCAACCAGTTTGTTTTTAACGTCAATGTTGGCAAGGATGCCTTTAACTGAATGGCTGCCAAGATCCAGGGCAAAAAAGAGGTTCTGAGTCATGCCTTTATTTTATCACAAAGTTCTTTTTCTTTGGCAAGCATGGCACCAGCCTGCCTTGGCGTCTTATGGTCAAAGCCAAAAAGGTGAAGTATCCCGTGAACCAAAAAATAATCCAGCGGCAAACCGGATTTTTTTATCTCGCTTGAACAAAGGTAAATCTCGCCGCCACCGGCAAACTCCCCGACTTTAAACCCTTTTCCCGTTTCGACGCTGATGACGGTTGCCGGACCGGGTTTTTTCAAAAGTTTCTTGTGTAAAAAAGCCATTTTCCGGGAATCCAAAAAATAAAGCTCCAGCCGCCAAGTTTTTAAAACTCCCAAAAACTTGAGAGTTTTAAAAACTTTTAATTCCAGTTTCCTTACGTTAATCCTTGAACGAGTTAAATTATTAACGAGAATCATCTCCTGATATAAAGATCCCTAGACTGCAAAACCCAGATCTGGCCCGATGAATCAATCGCCCACTCAATATCCTGGGGCGTATCATTGAATTCCTGTCTCAACCTCTCCGACAGCATAAACAAAGCCTTGGCCTCCGGCTGAGACAAAACTTCCGGTCCTTTTCTTTCCACCACTCGCCTTTCAGATCTTGAGAATTTATAGGATTCAACTTCTTTAGCTTCTCCGGAAACAATGCCTTCACCCAAACCTTGATTTGCTTCAATCTCAACAATATCTGTATCGCCGGTCTGGGCTTTGGCTCCAAAAATCACACCAGCACACCGGACATCAACCATTTCCTGCAAAACAACGGCAATCTTCATTTTCTCAACCAACCCCTGGTTGTTTTGCAAATGCTGAATAATCTGCGGCGAGAATGCTGAACGAATCACGGCGATGGCTTGGGTAACCAGGGCGTCCCCGCTAACATTCAGATGTGTATCAAACATGCCGGCCATCGAATCTTTTGAGTCGTCTTCAATCGTGGCTGAAGAACGGGTGGAAAAAGCTTTGTTTGATTGTTTATAGTCAGTTAACAAAGAATCAATTAAAGAGATAATTTCCGGGGACGGATTTTCTAGTGCTTGATAAACCTTTGGAAAATCAGCCAAGGCAACCTGGGATTTATAGCCAAGTTTTTCTAAAACAAGATCTGAAAGCTTAGTGGTCAAAACTGCTCCATGGGGCACCTGGAAACCCAGGATCTTCATTTTTGAGAGTCTGTCTGCTTTGCCGCCACAAAGCTCAACGCCAAGAAATGAAGCGTCCCAGAGGGAGATGTAATTCTGATTCTCTGTTTTAGAAAGATTTGTCACCCTGACTTTACCGCCGGTAACGACAATCTGAGCCTGGTCGCCTTCGTCAAACTTCTGGTTGCCGATAAGAAAAGCTTTGTGGCCTTTATCAGTCAACACCCTCATGGCGTGCTGGGTGGCCGCGACACCGGGATACAAAACAAAAAGATTGTCTTTCCAGGCTGCCAAAGCGCCCAAAACATCATAGTCACGGTTAGTGATGATATTTTCACCAACCTTCACAATCACCTTGCCTGATAATAAATCTTCTTTGGAAATTTCGGAAAGCTTTTGAAAATCTCCAATGTTGCTAATAACCCGAACAGCGCCTTTTAAATTGATATTTTCCGGCGCGTCTTTTTTCGCCTCTTTCCAGTAGTCAGCCACTTCGTTAAAAAGAACATTAGACTTCTCTGAAGAAAACTCGACGCGTTGCGGGCCGTACTTTTTTGACAATCCCCCAACCACTCGGGCTGTTTCGATAATTTCGCCATCGGATAAAACCTGATCAAATTGCATTTCAATAGGTACCTCAAGCAACTTAACCTCTCCTGAGGCAGCAGTACAAATCATTTTATTTTTCTGAGGAATCTCTTTTTTGACTATATAATACTTACCCCTTCTCTCTTCTGTTAGATACCGGTCAGCAACCAAAGATTGCACTCCTTCATTCATTCCAAACACTGAGTATATTTCCACGAAACCATTTTCATTAATGGCATATCCCCCATAAGGAACCAGGGAGACGTCTTGGTTTCCTTCCGGATATTTAGGGGTTCCTATGGATGCATGAAAGAATATGCCAATTTGGCTATTGGCTACTTCATTATACTTTTGAGTTATCGCAAAATCGTAAGTCTGTTTTATGGCATCAATAACAGAATTAGCATCTGTTAAACCAACAAATCTCGGACCAGGAGGATTGTCTGTTCCTGGTACAACGTAAGCGCGCCTGACTGCTACTGAATGAGTACTTGCATTCTCAATAATAGATGGCATTGTGGCTCGTATTTCTTCTTCAAGCTCTGCTGGCAATTTTTTATTCTCTAAAAAGAAAGAGAATGAGTCTAGAGATAATATAAAAATATCGACGGTAGAGGCTCCTACTTCTTTCAATTTCCGGAACCCGTCTATTCTCGGATTCGGCAGAGTGTATTCTGACGGAGAAATAAGGTATTTCATAAACAAATTTTCACGATAAAAACGAAAAAACTACTTTTCATGCAAAGACTTTGCCAGTTTTGAAACCACGGCCATATCCGCCCGACCCTTGAAAACTTCGGCGCACTTTTTCATCAAAGCATTCGGTTCAACTTTGCCAAGAGACGCCAGCAGCGCTTTCAGCTCTTTTTCAATCTCCTGTTCGGAAAGCTGTTTTGGCGCGTATTGGGAAATGATTTCCAAACCTTTCTTTTCCGGCTCAAGTAGATCTTGGCGACCAGCTTTTTCAAAAAGCTCGATTGATTCGCGCCGCTTTTTCATTTCCGACAAAACCACCTGCAAGATTTCTTCGTCAGTCAAAGTCGCCTGAAGCCCGGCTTTGGCTTGCTTTTCAATCTCACGGTTCTGCAACGCCGCAAGCAAAAGCTTCAGGGCTTCCGACTTTTCGCTTTCCCTGGCTTTGACCGCCGCGGTGGCGTCAGCTTTAATGGTTTCAAGTAAAGACATAAACAAAATTTTCAAGTTCTAATTCTCAATTTTCATTGAATTTTCAATATCTCAATGTTTGAAAATTGAAAAATTGAAAACTTATTGAAAATCGTAAATTGATAATTGAAGATTCGTGAGTTTACTCACGCGTTATTCCCTTCAGGATTCTCCTGGCCATATTGACAGACTCTTCCTGGGAAAAACCGAGTTTCAGAAACTTTTTCATGTTGCCTTCCATCTCCAAACGATGAATGGCTTTGACTTTTCGCTTGCTTTTTGAAACCTGTTTTTTGTGGAAGCGCTTTCTTCTGGTTTCCAGCAAAACTCCGGATTTTTGAATCCTTTTGGTTGCCCGGTAAAGAAAGCTCGCCGGC